>JABAOF010000890.1_pt9 | contig 20474 bp, 22 predicted proteins | sample 7062171 | NCBI WGS metagenome assembly JABAOF01 (sample SAMN14538628, study PRJNA623070) | marine sediment metagenome | biome: marine biome [ENVO:00000428]; feature: marine pelagic biome [ENVO:01000023]; material: deep marine sediment [ENVO:00002113] | place: India: Gulf of Khambhat ...
AACCGGAAGAGACGCTGAGTCTTGCAGAAACCATATCGCCTCTCCCGGGATTACGAGTACAGGGTTTAATGACCATCGGCCGATTCGAGCCGGAGCCGGAGGCGGCAAGAAAAGAGTTCAGGCAGTTGGCAGGTATTTTTCGCAAGCTTGCCGAACTGGATTTACCGTCAGTGAAGATGCGTTGGCTTTCCATGGGCATGACGCATGATTTCGAAGTAGCGATAGAAGAGGGAGCGAACCTGGTACGGATTGGAAGAGGTATCTTCGGTCCTCGCTCCGAATAGAGTTCGACTTATAAGTTAAGTTATAATAAGTTATAAAACAGAATAGAACTCGGTACGGTCGCGCCGATTACAGCAGGGACTACATCTTACATCGCAATACAGGAGGTAACAGGTATGGCTGGAATGCTAGACCGGGTAAAGGGGTGGCTTTTCGAAGACGGAGAGGAGAATCCGGTCGCGACCGCTGATCCTCAGCCCGCTCCCAAGAAGCGGAAACCCTCGCTGCTTTCTCTACATAGCCCTCGGGGTGAAGAAATCTTTATCCGTCGGCCTCGCTCAAGGGACGATGCGCCGGTCTGTGCAGACTGTCTCCGCGCCCGTTGTCCGGTGGTTATGAACCTGAAAGCTTTGGACACTGAGACGGCGCTAAGAGTGTTCGATTTCCTGGCGGGTGTTGTCTATGCTATCGACGGGCAGATGGAGGCAGTCGGAGAGGGCATCTTCCTGTTGACCCCCAGAGAAGTCGACATAACCGCGGAAGCCGAAGGCAATTCTCCTCTGGAGCCTGAAGAGATAGCCTTCTGGCAAGAGTAGATGGCACTGAAGCAGGGGTTAACTAGGCCAGCGGTTCTCATCAAACAGCCAGCCATTTCTCATCATAGATGAGAAAACCTGATACTATTGGCTTCATCGGCACGGGGGCAATGGGAAGCGCGCTTATTCGCGGGCTCCTCACGGCCCAACTCACTCAACCCTCTAATATCATCGCCAGTGACGCTGACCCCGCCAAGTCCGACGCGCTTGCTGAAGAGTTAGGTATCGTTCAAGCCGCTTCCAACCTCGATGTGGCACAACGCGCAGAAACCGTATTCCTTGCTGTAAAACCGGCAGCGGTAGAAAACGTCATCACCGAGATAGGCTCTAAACTGCAGCGTGGTCAGGTGGTGGTGTCCATAGCTGCAGGAATTCCTCTTTCTCGTCTGCGCGCTCAGGTGAAAGAGGGAGAAGTCTGCCTGGTGAGGGTGATGCCGAACACTCCCGCCCTCGTGGGTCAGGGGATGTCGGGGATTGCCTTCGAACCAAGTGTACCGAAACAGGTGCGGGAACGCATAGTGCGGCTTCTAGGAGCCGTCGGCGAGGTGATAGAAGTTGAAGAGAAACTCATGGACGCGGTTACAGGGCTTTCCGGCAGCGGGCCCGCTTTCGCATTTTTAATGATCGAGGCCCTCGCCGATGGGGGAGTGGAAGCAGGGCTCTCTCGTGATGTCGCCCAGAGGCTCGCCATTCAAACCGTATTGGGTGCCGCCGCCCTGCTAAAAGAGACGGGACAGCATCCATCAGCAGCCAAGGACATGGTCGCTTCGCCGGGAGGGACGACCGTCGCCGGACTTGCGGTTCTGGAGGCGGGAGACTTCCGCGCCAGCCTTATCCAGGCTGTGGTGCGCGCAGCGGAGCGCTCCCGGGAACTTTCCAAATAGGAATCCGTTTACCGAGGAAGTCCAACCTCATCACTAATCACATGGAAATCAAGAATCTCATCTTTGTTCTCTTCCGTGCCGCGCAATTCTTGATAATTGCGCGGGTGATTGTCTCCTGGATCCCCAAACTCCGCTACCATGCCGTCGGCCGCTGGCTCGTGCAGACTGTTGACCCCTTTCTCAAGCCTTTGCGGCGGCTGCTCCCCCCCTGGAAGACTGGAGGCCTTGACTTTTCGCCGCTTTTCGCGTTGATTTTATTGGATATCCTGCGGGAACTCATTCTCAGGGCTTTCTGAGGTTCCCGCAAGACCGATGAAAACCAAGCAATGAAACACAAGGGAAACCGCGGCATACTGCTATTTCTGCTTGCCATGGCCGCATATGCAGCCATGGTTTTAATGACATGGTACTTATACGAGCAAGACCCTGCCAAAGAAGCCGGTTGGGCGAGACTGGATGAGGCCGAGGCACGGCTCTTGCTTCGCACCTTCATGTTTCTGAAGCCGCTGGTATCGGACGGCTCGGCCGCGGATGATGGTGATGGGACGCTCGAAGGGTTTCTGGCCCAGGCGAGCGACAATTGGGGCAGAGTGCTTTACACGCGTCCGGACGATGTGGAAGTGCGCTTTGCGCTGGCCGTTTGTCAGATGGAGTTCGACAGAGAAGGTGCAATCACGACCATTTTGGCAGCGCCTCCGGGTCAACAGAGAAATGACGAATACCAGGCACTTAAGGCCCTTGTTCTCGATCCGACACCAGACCCCGAGCTCCTTCAGCAGTCTATGGTGGCTGCTTTCATCGACCGCAATCCTGCAAGGCGCTTGTGGCTTGCATCCATCTATTCCCGTCTCGATAAAGACGAGCAGGCAAAAGAACAGTGGCGTCTGGGCTATCTGGAATCCGCGCCGTATGCCATCGCTTCTCTAGTCATCCTGGCCGTATGGTGGGGGCTGGCGCCTCTCATCGGTCTCATCTGTGCAGTGACTATTATCCGCAGGAAAAGCCCAGCAGCAGCCCACTCGTCCCCCCAGACCGTGTCGGTTACACCTTCCCCTGAACACCCCCAACGAGGCGTGACAGGCATCTCTCTGGGGCAGGCGTCAGGCGGATTCCTCATGTGGCTCGTACTGAGTTTTCTACTTACAGCGTTGATACTGGAAGTGCTCTTCCGCCTGGGTCTAACCAGATTCAACCCACCGGCGATGATGATTACTTCCTTCATTGCTGCGATTCTCGCGGTTGTCTGGCTGCGTGGAAAGGTTGGGAGCGGTCTTTCCGTGGGCTGGAGAATGAATCCTTTCGGACTGCATCTTCGCGTCGGGTTTGCAATCTTCCTTCTCAGCCCGATTGGCATGGGGATAGCGAGGCTGTTGCAGTACTATTTTGACCGGGATTTCCGCGAACCCTCTGTGTTGTTGGTCGCCGGCGGAGGCTCTCTTCTTCTGCGCATCCTCTTACTTCTGTCGGCGTGTGTAATCGTTCCGGTGACCGAGGAGACAGTCTTTCGAGGGCTGCTCTTCAGGGGGATTCGCGGCCGCTGGGGATTGTTCGCGGGCGTGGTTGTCTCCTCCGCCATCTTTGCGGTCGGCCACATGGATATTTTCGCCGCCTTGCCGCTGTTTATCTTCTCATTGGGACTGGCCTGGTCGGTAGAGCGTACCGGCTCTCTCGTACCCGCAGCAATCGCTCATGGGCTCTTCAATCTCTTCCCCCTTCTGCTCTTGAATGTAATGACATTGTAGGATCTCTCCATCACCTTCCGCGGAGAAGTCAATGGATCTCGAACTCACAGGCAAGGCGGCCCTGATAACCGGCGCCAGCAGGGGTATAGGTGCCGCTGCTGCACTTGCGCTGGCTCAGGAAGGTGCTTCTGTGGCGATCAACTACCTGACCAGTGAATCAGAGGCTCAGAAGGTGGTGGAGAGTATCCGCGGCAATGGAGGGCGAGCTAGCCTTTTCCAGGCGGATGTGTCAAAGGCGGACCAGGTGCAGGCCATGGTTGGGGCGGTGCTGGATGAATACAAGCAGATAGATATTCTGGTGAATAATGCCGGCATCACTACTCATACCGGCCGGATTGACGGCTTTGGCGCTGAGGATATTGAAAAATGTATGGCCGTGAATGTGAGTGGAATGCTCAACTGCATCCAGGCTGTCACGCCCCATATGAAAAGCCGCCGTTATGGCAAGATCATAAACGTGATATCATTCCGCGCCTATGCCACCCGCTACTCCAGCCCTTATGACATTTCCAAGGCGGCGGCCTTGGCTCTCACGATTGAGGTGGCGAGCGAACTGGCTCCTTTCAATATCAATGTGGTGAGCATCTCTCCAGGCACCGCGGCCACGGATATGAACAGGGAGAAGTTGTTAAGCGACGCGAAGAAGTTGCGTGAGTTTGAGGCGAAGATTCCGCTGGGGCGGATTGCACAGCCGGAAGATATCGCCAACCTCATCTGTTTCCTTTCCTCCGACCGCGCCAAACACATCACCGGCACCGACATCCTCATCACCGGCGGCGAAATCTTCCGCTGGTGAGGGGCCTTCGACCGGCCAATTCTCCCTGAAGAACCTCAAATTGTCGGTGTTGCACGCCCCTAAGTAATCAAACGATATATCTAGTAAGTATGCAGTGTTCACTAGACTAATAAACAACAGATATTTGAGGCAGGTGATTGGAGGAGTGCGACAAATTGTGGCCTTAAGTGCGGAGATCCTCGCACCCTTGGAAATGTACAGGAAAGGAGGTGACGCATAAGGCAAAATGAGTCATCCGGACCGGGTCCAGGGCAGTACTCCCGGCCTAAGCAGGAGGTAAAGTAAGTCTGCAGTTTCAGGTAGGTCCGAAGGTGTGACAAGCAGTTGACATGATGAAAGCCTGAAGGAAAGCAGTAAGCGGCGGATACGCCGCCGCCAACTTACCTCAAGGAGAACAAAGATGAATAGAATGTCTGTATTTGCAGTGATGTTGGGAGTAGTTCTCGCTTGCGTGCTGAGCGCTGGAGCGTGTCTGGGCGCGGGTTTCTATCTCGACCCGGTCGCGGATTTGACGCCATTGGAGTGGTATGGTCTTTCCTGCGACTATAACTATGACTGCGTGGATGACGGAGCGGATCATGATGAACGTTATCCTGACGGGAACGGGGATCACGACGGTAACATTACTGCCGTCCAGACCGGGGAAGATCCTTTCGTAGACACATACAGAATGGAGTATGTCGGAGGGGAGCAGAGATCCGGGAACAATATTACCAAAGTAAAACTGTGGATTTTCGGTCACAGAAAACATTGGACCAGCATGCCGATCTACGGACGTGTGAGGATTGACGGAGGAGTCTGGCCAGCTTTTAAGAAGTTTCCGATCTACAGAGGTCAAGCCAACCGATGGGCCTCAGTGGAATGGACCGGAGGCTGGACACAGGATCAGATAGACGATATGGAGGTCCAGATCAGATGTGCAACGGGTGTCCCGGTTACAGTTGGGGTCGTTTACGTTGAGGCCATCGAGTAACTTGGGTGTCCAGAGGCAAATTATGGGCCTCTGAGTGGGGCTAATGGAATCCGGAAGAAGAATGAGGGTCGCCTTCTTTGGTAAGGCGACCCTCACATCAACCTGCTATTATTTCAGTTCTACTTAAGTCCGGGGATTCAAAAAGAATCCCCATTGCGGTCGTGCCGGCTCAGGCCTGCTTAGTTACCTCAGCAGTATTGCGGTGCAGTCCACTTCCAAAGCTTAGGATGCCAGCGGTTCTTGGCTTGCCTCCTGTTTCGCAGTCACAGAATCGTCAGAGATGTCCTCCGGGGAGCGCTGCAGTGCCAGATTGCCCTGCTGCGAGCGTGGACCGAGTCTGCTGCGATGGCGCAGGGCCGAATCAACCTGCTCGTTCCAGCTCAACACAGACTCCTCCCAGGAGCCCCGCAAAGGGAACCAACCAGTGCGCCTTGTCTCGCCTCCTGCCATTGCACGACCTCCTTTGCTGCGTGCCTTTCTAGTAATAAACCTGAAAATGACGCGGCGTGCCTTAAACGGCCGGAAGCTGATTATTTTGCAAGCGCAAATACAATGTGCAATATTAATCAACCAGAGAAAACTAGTCAAGGGATTTGGAGAAGAATTCGATGCTCTTTGTGCGAAAAATCGCCCACAGACTATTTTCAGGCGGAACTTTGGGCAAACTTCTGCAAGCCGACCAAGCGGAGTGTTGCAATAGCGATCAAGCAGGGCTTTCTGAAGGCACATCCCGCAGCAGACTGCCCAGGATGCCGTTTATGAACTTGCCTGAGTCGGCGGTAGAGTACTTCTTCGCCAGTTCCACGGCCTCATCCACGGATACACTATTGGGTATATCGGGGCAGTACATTATCTCACAGGTTGCCAGGCGCAGCAGGCTGCGATCCACATTCGCCATCCTGTCAAGGGGCCATTCTTTTGCATAGCGGGCAAGCAGCAAGTCTATCTCTTTCATGTGCTCCAGGGTCGCCAAAACCAGCCGGCGGGCAAAGGCAAGGGTATCTTCGGCGCAATCTGTGGCTTCGGAGGCCGCCTCCAGTGCTTCTTCGTAAGGAATGGCGGCGACGTCGTTCTGGAAGAGTACTTTGAGCGCCAATTCTCGGCCCGCGCGACGCTTCCCCATCTACTGCTCCAGTGGACTGGATTGGCGGTGGCGCTCGAACATGGTTCCGCAGCCGATGAGAATATCCGCCACCGTCACTCCATTTTCATTCTACGATAGATGAAGTTGGTATAGACTTCGCCTTTGCGGAAGAAGGCATTGGCTAGGATCTGCCTGTGCAGGGGCAGGGTAGTTTTGAGTTCCCCGATGTGGAATTCGGCCAAAGCGCGATTGGCTCTGGCGATGGCCTCCTGGCGATCCCTTCCCCACACTATCAGTTTGGCCAAGAGGGAATCATAAAATGGGGGGACAGCATAGCCCGGAAAGAGATGGGTGTCCACACGCACCCCCGGCCCGCCGGGCAAGATGAGGGAATTGACCTTTCCCGCGCAGGGCAAGAAACGATTATCCGGGTCTTCCGCGGTTATGCGGCATTCAATGGCATGGCCCCTGAAGCGCAGGTCTCGACCTGCGTATCCAAGCCGCTCACCGGCGGCGATGCGGATTTGCTCTTTTACCAGGTCAATGCCGGTCACCATCTCGGTTACCGGATGTTCCACCTGGATGCGTGTATTGCACTCCAGGAAGTAGAACTTGTTCGCCTTGTCCACCAGAAATTCCACCGTTCCCGCGTTTTCGTAACCGATGGCCCTGGCAACCTTCAAGGCCGCCTCTCCCATGCGGTCCCGCAACTTCGGCTTTAATGATATGCAGGGCGATTCCTCAAGCAGTTTCTGGTGTTTGACGGTCTGAATGGAACAGTCTCTTTCCCCCAGATGGACGGCAGCGCCGTGTTTGTCCCCGAGAATCTGGAACTCAACATGCTTCGGCTCCTCCAGCACCTTCTCAAGATAGACTTCAGAGCGGTTGAAGGCGCCTTCGACTTCGCTCTTGGCTTGGGCCATCACCCGCACGAGGTCTTCTTCACTCTGCACCATGCGGATTCCCTTGCCGCCGCCCCCGAAAGAGGCTTTTATCATTACCGGGTAGCCCAGTTTATTCGCCAGGCTGATTGCTTCGGCTTCGCGCTCCAGTGAATTCTCCGAACCGGGCACCACTCTGACTCCCGCCTCTCTTGCCAGCCGGCGGGCTTGGGCTTTGTCCTGCATCTTTTCTATTACAGCGGCAGGCGGGCCGATGAATTTCATGTTGCACAGTTCACAGTTCTCCGCGAAAGAGGCCATCTCCGAAAGATTGCCGTAGCCGGGATGAATGGCGTCACAGCTGGTAATGAGCGCGGCGGAGATGATATTGGGAATATTGAGATAGGAATCTCTGTTCGGCGGGGGGCCGATGCACATCGCTTGATCAGCCAGCCGCACGTGCAGAGAATCCTTGTCCGCCTGGGAATAGACCGCCACCACCGGAATCCGCAGATCCCGGCAGGCACGGATAATCCGCACTGCGATCTCACCTCGGTTGGCAACGAGAATCTTCTTGAATAGAGGCATTTGGGAGTCTAGATCCGTATGTCCCAGAGTGCGCTAGAAGCGCTCATGGCCCGGATGTACACAACGGGCGCTGCCGGTTGCGGAATCATAGTCATAGGGCTCTCCTCCAACCGGGCATTTCAACTGAAGCCCCGGAGTGACCTGCAGGAGTTGCTCCAGGGAAGCCGGGTTGCCTTCCTGTCCCATCTGTGGCATCTGAAGAGCCATGCGAATCTGCTGAAGATTGGCTCGACAAGCGACTTCTTTCGCTTCATCCTTGGCTGCCACGACTGTACCGGGGCCGGCCTCACCGTCTTTGCTGAAGGCCCCCGGGCCTTTAAGCAGATAGACGGCGAGGACGCCGATTATGACTATGGTTATCAGCATCCCCACCAGAGTCACCCATCCTTCTTCACCACGCCGAAGCCTTTTCATCCTATCCTCCGCGCCCCATCAGGGTGAGCCTTCGTCAGGCTGTATCAAGAACAGGGTCTGGCCGTATTCAACGCCATCGCCATCCTCTACTAGAACACGGCCTATTGTCCCACTTGTCGGGCACCGGAGTTCATTGGGTACCTTCATTGCCTCGATTGCTGCTATCACTTGGCCCTCTTTCACCCGATCCCCTTCACGCAGGACAGAGCGCCGCTCCGGCATGCCGCCATTATGAAACACCCCCACGAGCGGAGAGATAACAGGTGTTGTGAAAGTCCTGGTGATCTCTTCTGCGTTCGCTCCTTGGGGCTGAGGCGAATCAGTCATTACCGCCGTTTCCACCGCGGATTCAGCGGAAATCTGCTCTGGTACTTGCGGCGAGCGCCGCAGGGAGATCTTGAAATCTCCCTTCTCCACGGAGAGTTCCATCAAGCCCGTGGCTTTCATGAGATCGATCAGTTTCTCGATTTCCTCAGTGTCCACCATTTGACTCACCACCTTTAGCCGCTTATCCGCTCAAGGTATTCACCACTGCGAGTATCCACTCGAATGACATCACCTTCGTTTATGAAAAGAGGAACCGTCACTGTGGCTCCGGTCTCCACTCGCGCCGGTTTGGTCCCACCGGTGGCCGTATCTCCCTTCAGCCCGGGATCGGTTTCCGCAACCTTCAATTCTACTGTATTGGGGAGTTCGATCCCGATGATGTCCTCTTCGTGGAAGATTATCGTCACAGGTATGTTCTCTTTCAGATAAATGGCCTGCTCTCCAATCACTTTCTCTGAGAGGCTCATTTGCTCGAAGGTTTCCGTATCCATGAACACATACTCGTCACCATTGGAATAAAGAAACTCCAGTGGTTTGCGGTCGAGCACGGCCTGGTCCATCTTTTCGCCCGCACGAAAAGTGCGTTCAAGCACCTTACCGGTGCGTAACTGGCGCAGGCGAGTGCGCACAAAGGCGCCTCCCTTTCCGGGTTTCACATGTTGAAACTCAAGAATCTGATATACTTCTCGTTCCAGGAGAATGGTAAGCCCATTGCGGAAATCTGCTGTGGAAATCACTTCTCTTGTTTACTCCTTCGCGGCAAAAAGTCTAAGCGCAGTGGGTCGAAAAGTCAAGGTGAACGGGCTTACACGCATATGGCGGAAGTCCTAAGCGTGTCCGCGAAAGCAACACAAAGAAGGCATCTTCCGACGGTTAGGGATTGAAGCGCTGCGAGCGGCTCAGTGATAGGTGATTTCCCACTGCTCGGGAGGAGGTTTGGAACCGAAATCCAGCCGACGAAGCACCTCCATGGCCAATTCCGTTAGCCGATAGCCTCGGGAGAGAAGGGTGGTTTCAGGGTCTCTTTCCAGGCAGGCGCGGAAGCGATCATCTTCTGCCGCTCGCTGGATGATCTGCTCCATCTGAAAATCGTCCAGGCTTTCCATGGCCTGCATGGCGGCCTCGGCATGGTCACCCTGAGGGGAGATGTGAATTATTCGCTGGTATTCTTCCATTGCCCGGCTCAGTTCTCCCTTTTGCTGGAGAAGAAGCGCCAACTTCAAGCGGGGGAGGGGATCCATCGGATCCAGATAGATGAGTCGAGAGAGGCTGTCTATTGCCCCCTCCAGGTCTCCCCCTTGAAAACAGGCCATGCTTAACAACTCATAGGGATAAGGGTTGCGAGGATTGAGTCTGATGAGTTCTTTTGCCTCTTCCAGCAGCCCGCAGTAGTCTCCCATGCGTTGATATAGATCAGCCAGCGCTTCTCTCACCACGGTAGTATCTGGGAACTTCCGAACTGCTTTCTGCAGCCACTTAACGGCTTCACTGACTTGACCCTGTTGAAGATAGCAGCCTGCCAGACCTAGATAGTACTCGTGTCTCTGCGGGTTGAAACGCAGTGCTTTGCGGAAGGCCTTCTGCGCCTCTTGCGGCCGCTCCAGTTTCACAAGATGCTGAGCCAGGCCTTGATGTGCTCTCGGCAGTCTTGGATTCAGCCGCAGAGCCCTCCGCAGCGCGCTGGTGGCGAGCCCCTTTCTGCCGACTTTCTGGTAGGCGAGGCCCAATTCACAGTAGGCTTCGGCACGATCCGGGCAGACTTCCACCGCCCGCTCGAGATGTTTGATGCTCTCCTCCACCAGACCGCATTTCAGACAGCAATTCGCCAGCGCGAGCCGAGCCTCCACGCTAAGGTCTTCATTTGGGCTCAGCGAGTCTGGGTACTCTTTCAAGCGACGGATGACTATCTGGCTTTCGCCGCATCGATACCCTAATCTGGCGCGGGTACGTTCCCCGGGCAGATGTTCCAGCACTTGAAGGAAGACTTCCCGCGCTTTATCCATCTTTCCTTCCCGCATCAGCCGCCGGCCGTCTGCTGCCAGTCGCCGAAGATCCGGGCTTCTTTCCCTTGCCATTAGGTGTGCTCCACTATCTTTGTGCCAATTGCGTCACTGTTTGCTATTTCGTGTCAGTTTCGCTGTCGGTCAGAAGGATTCCTTCCTTCTTTTGACTGAACCGATAATCTGCCTAATATGTTTCTTCGACTCTGCTGGGGTGGAGCGGGGTGAACAATGATGAGGGGGAAAGCGAATTGAACAAACCCATGTTCTTGGCTATAATGCACCTGAGTGGATCCTTGAATACGGAGGAGCGAGGAATGAAACACAAAAAGGATGGGCGAGTATTGCTCATCGTTCTGATAGTAATACTGGCCCTTCTCCTGGGAGTTGCCGGATTGAAGATGAGAGGCTTTCTTGCGTCAAATGTTGAAAGACCACCGGCAAAACCCCCGACCGCTTCAGTTGTACCTCGTCAGGTTCCCGCAGAGGAGACGCGCCCGATTTCGGGTATCCCGCCCTCTTTCGCTGATGTTGCAGAGGCGGTGATTCCCAGTGTGGTCAATATCAATGTCGTGAGCCAAGTGCCGGAGGAGGAGCAAGAAGAAATCCTTCGGCGGCTTCCCTTTCCGATGCTGATTCCCAGGGAAAAAACGGGTCTCGGGTCCGGGGTCATCGTTCGGTCCGATGGAATGATATTGACCAATGAACACGTGATAAAGGACGCCAAGAAGATCAAGGTGACCCTCTCCGATGAGCGGGAATTCACCGGCAAGGTGCTGGGCAAGGATAGAGAATTGGATGTGGCTGTAATAGAGATTGACGCCTCCGATCTGCCGACGGCCGCCCTGGGAGACTCGTCCCGGCTGCGGCCTGGAGAGTGGGCGCTGGCCGTGGGCAGCCCGCTCGGGCTTGAGTCCAGTGTCAGCCTGGGAGTGATAAGCGCGCTGGGCCGTCCCATTCATGTTGGTGGGCGCAACTACAGGAATCTGATCCAGACCGATGCCGCCATCAGCCCGGGAAACAGCGGCGGACCCTTGGTCAACTCTGCCGGTGAAATTATTGGTATAAATACCGCCATCCAACTGAACATGAGCGAGCCGGTCATGGGCGCGGTAGCTGCTCGCATAGGTTTTGCCGTGCCTATCAACGCCATTGAGGAGATCTTGGATGAACTCATCCGCACCGGCAAGGTCGTACGCCCCTGGGTCGGCATCAAGATGACGATGATTACCGAGGAAGATGTGCGGCGCTGGGAACTTCCTCAAAAAGAAGGGGTCATCATAGAACAGGTAATGACGGACAGCCCCGCAAAACGGGCTGGGCTCTTCCCCGGAGACATCATCTTGAAAGTTGACGGAAAGCCTGCAAAGAAGACGGAAGAGGTTCAGCAAATAGTCCGCTCTCATGAAAAAGGAGAGGTGGTGACATTTGAGGTAAATAGGGAATCCGCCGGTGGCTATTGGCGCACTCGGACAGTTAAGGTGAAAACCAGCGAGATGCCGGAAGACGCAATCGCTCCGGAAAGATGGGAGGGGGAGTGAGAATCGGCGTCATAAGCGATACCCACGGTGATTTGAGATCCTGGCAGGACGCTCTCGCGGGCCCTTTTCAGGGTGCAGGACTCATCATTCATGCGGGAGATATTCTCTATCACGGCCCCAAAAACCCCATGGTCGCCGGCTATCAGCCTCCCGCGCTGGCGGAAGCGATCAATGCCTCTCCCGCGCCGGTTATCTTTGCTCGCGGCAACTGCGATTCAGCCGTTGATCAATTGGTCATAGATTATCCCATCCAGGCTCCCTATGCCTTTGTCCAGGCGGAGGGGATACGGGTTCTTCTCAATCATGGAGATGAGCTCACTCCACCTGAAATGCAGCAGCAGGCGAAGCGCCACCGCGCGCAGATCTTCGTATTCGGTCATACTCACACTCCGGTGCTGGAAAAAGACAATGATGTGGTTCTTTTCAACCCGGGCAGTCCGGCCCTGCCCAAATCCCCCAATCCTACGGTGGGGCTGATTGATACTCAGACCAGAGCGGTCCTGCTCGTGAATCTGGCAAACGGCGCAGTTATACAGCAAGTGGAATTCTAAGGTTGGATATTCTAGATTGCGTATAGTCAACATTTGATGACGAAGTACTTGAAACTCCCATATAGAACCTCGGTTTCAATGTTCGCAAAGGTCATATCGGCCGTCTTGCTGGGCCTGACTTTGACCAGATTCTCTTTTGCGGCTGAGGTCACATCTCCCCGCGTCAGGTCTCTTCCCAACGGCGTGCGAGTGATTGTGAAATCGGATCACGGTCTGGGTCTGGTTGCCATGAATCTGGTGATACGCGCGGGTTCCAGGCATGAGGGAGAAGCAGAAAGCGGCGTGGCGCACTTTCTCGAGCATATGCTCTTTCGAGGCTCCCGCAGCCACTTGCCGGGAGATGTCGAAGCCTCCATAGAAGCCATGGGCGGCGCAGCCAGCGCCGGTACTCTGCGGGATTTCACCCATGTCTATGCCATCGTGCCATCAGCGGCTTTCGAGGAAACTCTGGAGGCCCTGGCGGATGCAGTCTTTCATCCGAATCTGGATCGCTTCGAAATGGAGCGAGAGCGACGAGTTATCCTGCACGAGATTGCAGGCTACCGGGAAGGTGCTCGGGAAATGCTGTGGGATCTCGCGCATCAAGCCCTATTCTCAGACCATCCTTACGGCCGGCCCGTAAACGGAACGCGAGATTCAATTCTGAACATGGGCCGGGAGCAATTGGTCGCCTTTCATAACCGCTGGTATGTGCCCAACAACATCGCCGTGGTAATCGTCGGGGATGTCAGCGAATCTGAAGCCATCGCCGCGGCCGAAAAGGCTTTCAACGGACTAATCCGGGGACCGGTGAATACGGCGCGAAGAAAAGCGTATTCTCCCTCTCCCGGCAGCCGACAACAGGTCTATTACCACAGAGGACCCCTCGCTTATGTGGGACTGACAGTGAAGGCGCCCGGTATGTCGTCCCCGCTGGCGGTATGTGCAACGGATGTGCTGCAAGCCCTCCTGGCAGAGGGCAGAACTTCCCTGCTCCAACCTCTCGTGCGGGGAATAAAGGCGCCCGCGGTGATGGCCGGAGCCGAGTTTCTCACCAGCCGGGAACCCTCCCCGTTTCTCATATGGGCGGGCTGTACAGCGGATAAAACACAGCAGGTCAAAGAGGAAATTGAGCGGCAGATCAGCACCATAGCCGGCGGGAAGATCGCGCCCGATGAGATCATCACCGCCAAGCGCCGACTTGAAACCGCTTATTGGCTTGCCAATGAGACCTACATTGACCAGGCGGATGTACTTGGTTTCTATGAGGCGATTGATAGTCACCGGTTTGCCACCGATTATGTTTCCAGAATAAGAGCGGTGACTCCGGCAGATGTAAAGAAGGCCGCCCAAACCTACTTTGCGCCGGAACGTAGAGTGTGGCTGATGCTCCTTCCCCAGTCCGAGGATGAGGTCCCATAGCCCATGTTTGAGCGGCGGGCAAGTCCATCAATCAGGGAGAATCTCGTGCGTGTTCTTGAGAGAAGAAGTGCGCTGACAGCCGTTCTCATCTTGCTTGCGATCACACGGTCTCTTCCCGCTTGCGCCGATGAAAGCCTCAGCCGCACCGATTTGCCGAACGGCCTCGTGCTTCTGGTAAAGCCGAGCGGTTTCTCCGACCTTGTGTCTGTTGAGGTGATACTGAAGATTTCCATCTCTGATGCTGTGCTGCAGAACGCGAGCGAACCGGCCGAGCAGATCGGCATCAGGTCTCTCCTTCAGGAATTGCTGGTGCGCGGCTCCGAATCGAAAAGCCGGCAATTGGACGAATGGGGTGGGGCAGTAGGCGCGGATGCGGCGCTGGACTACGTGAAGTTCGATGCCCTAGTTGTCAGTGACGGCTTTGAGACCGCCATGCAAGCGCTCTCCGATTCAATTCGACATCCTGATTTCGACGCGGCTGCCGTGGAGCGGGTGAGAGAGGAGAAACTGCGGTATCTTGAAGCACTTCGAGAAGATCACTTCCACAGGACATATCTCCTTTTCAGGCAGAAGTTGTACGGCGACCATCCCTACGCTCTCTCCAGCGACGGCTACGAGCGAACTATGGGTGCGATCAGCCGGGAACAACTCTTGGACTTCTACTCGCGCTGGTACTTGCCAAATAACACCCTCATCTCAGTGTGTGGCAATGTGACCCCGGAAAGAGCGCGTAAAGTGGTTGAGAGGACCTTCGGAGACTGGAAGGCCCAGCCGCTTCCGGAGCGCAAACGCCTCGTACCTGAACGCCTGAGCCATTCCGGGGTCGCTGTCGAAGAAGGGATGACGACAATCGCCCACGTGCTTATCGGATTCCCCGGTCCTCCAGCGGCAAACAAGGAGGAGTTCGCCGCTTTCCAAGTGCTCAACTCGATTCTGTCTCGAGGAATGAGCGGACGGCTGATCGAATCACTCAGGAACGAGTTGGGGCTCGCCTACGATATCTCCTGTTTCCATTCCGCCCTAGAGCAAGCGAGCCATCTGGTGATACATGTGCAATGTGAGCTGAGCCAAATAGATGCTGTGAAGAAGGCCGTTGTTGAACAGATAAACCGCCTCATGCAAGAGGAGGTTGGTGAGGAGGAACTGGAAATAGCAAAAAGATATTTGCTAGGTCAGTACTTGGTCTCCCTCCAGCGCGGACGTCAACAGGCGCATAACCTTGCCTGGTACGAGATTTTGGGGCTCGGCGCCGGCTTTCAAACCGAGTATCCTGCACTGATCAAGACGGTCACAGCGCCGGATTTGCAGCGAATTTCGCAGAAATACCTGCAAAAAATGGTGATTTCGCTGCGATTACCCGAAGAAACCCCCATTTAGAGTGGCAGGAATCCCCTCTTTTGGTGTAGAATATAATAGTAGTAAACCCCGTGCTTTGCGGCCTTCCGCAGTTCCTGGCAGGCCGAGGCACAAGAGCCCGCTTTGTTCGGCCCGGATTGGAGGTATGCGACGCGATGGCATCATCAAAACAGCCTAATGAGAACCCCCTCGAAGGTATCACTCACCCGATGTTCCAGTTGGATAGCCCTAGGCTTACCAGAAAGGAGAAATCACTCAAACAGGAGGTTGATGCTTACCTGGTAAGCGATGTGCGAGACACGGCGAGGATCCAGATCGGTGAAAAGAACCACGACATCAAAAATGCCATAGATTTGCCTGACGCCACCTCCGGGGGGCTTACTTTCAAGATGAGAGTGGTCCACCTGAAGAAAGGCCCCTGCTACCTGCTTGCCCGCTGGAAGCCGGATCGCTATATGAGGCGAAACACCGGCGGCCTGTCCCAGAAGTGGTTCATCGAAAAACGGCTCTTCCCGCCGAATCGCGAGCGGTTCTTTGAGCGAATGCAGGCCCGCGCAGAAGAGGCACAGGAAGCGTCAGAATCCTGAGCCTGAAGCAGAAATATCCGTAAACCAACAGAAAAGCCCCGTTTCCGGGGCTTTTTTCTTGGTACTGACGTATACGCTGCGAGCAATCCGCCCTCGTTTCCTGAGGTACCATGTTTGCCTTCCGCGTGTTTTCCCGACAAATCCTAGGACTGGAAAGTGATGCGCGCCATGCGGCGCTTGCCGACGCGGATGAAAAGGCCTTCTTCGAAGGTGATTTCCTGTTGGGGGTCGGCGGCCCGCTCTTCGCCCAGATAGACCCCACCGCCTTCCACCAGGCGGCGGGCCTCGCCCTTGCTCTTCGCCAGGCCCAATTCCACCAGCGCGCTGGAAAGCCAGATGCGTTCACCCCGGCGCTCCGGAGCCAGCCTCTGGGTGACTTCGGCAAGTATCTCCTCGGTGAGTTCGAGCTTATCCGCGGCGAACACCTTGTTCCAGTGGGAAACCGCCTTTTCGACCTCCTCGGTGCTGTGCAGCCAGCCGACGATGTCTTCCGCCAGCCGCATCTTCACATTCCGCGGATTCAGGCTGGCCTTGTCCATGTCCCGCTGCAGTTGGGCGATTTCCTCCTCCGGCAGGTCGGTGAGCAGTTGCAGGTAGAGGCCCAGCAGGGCATCCGGAATGGACATGATCTTGCCGAACATCTCCTCCGGCGGGTCGGTCAGGCCGATGTAATTTCCCAGGCTCTTTGACATCTTGCGCTCACCATCTGTGCCCGGAATCAGCGGCCGCACCATGACTATTTGGGGCGGCTGGCCGAAATCTCTCTGCATCTCACGGGCGAGCAGGAAGTTGAAGCGCTGGTCAGTGCCGCCGATTTCGACATCGGCCTTCACCATCACCGAATCATAGGCCTGGAAAATGGGATACAGGAACTCATGCACTGAAATAGGCTTTTCCGCCTGGTAGCGCAGGGCGAAATCATCCCGCTCCAACATCCTCGCCACCGTTGTGTGGGCGGCGAGCCGGATGATGTCATAGGTCGAAAGTCCGCCCAGCCATTCACTGTTATAGACCAACTTACAGCGGGAGAGGTCGAGGATCTTTCCCACCTGGGCGGCATAAGTCTTGGCGTTCTCTTCCACCTGTTCTTTGGTCAACTGGGGGCGGGTGGCGGACTGGCCGGAGGGGTCTCCCAACATGGCAGTGAAATCACCGATGATGAAGACTATCTCGTGCCCGAGCCGCTGGAAATCCCGCAAGAGGCGAATGGGCACGGCGTGGCCCAGGTGGAGGTCCGGCGCGGAGGGGTCGGCTCCATACTTGATACGCAGCGGCCGGCCCTCGGCCAGCCGTTCAAGAAGTTCCTCTTCGGAGATTATATCCGCCGCGCCGCGGCGCAGGATTTCCAGTTGTTCCCGGGGAGAGCGCATAATTGGCTTGATTATTCCAGCCAAGCGCGCGCCTGTCAAGGTTGAGAAGGGCCTTAGCGGTGAATGGGCTTATGTCTATGCGCTTCGCTGCCGGTAGACGCGCAAAACGTCGGTGAGGGAAGAGATTTCCCGCATAAGGCGGTTGAGGTGGTCGAGGTCGGGAACATCAATTACCAGGCTGAAGATGGCCATGCTGGACTTTCTGGTGCTGACACGTGCGGAGCGAATGTTGATATTGGCGGCGGATATTATGCTGGTAATATCATTCAGTAATCCCACCCGGTCGAGGGCTTCGATTTCCAACTGGACGGAGTAGAAAGCCTGCTCACTCAGGCTCCATTCCACCTCCATCAATCTTTCCGGGTCAGATCTTTGATAAGCGGCTAGGTTGCGGCAATCGGTGCGGTGAACAGTGACGCCGCGGCCCCGGGTAATATACCCGGTAATCTCATCTCCCGGCACGGGACAGCAGCAGCGAGACAGCCTGAAGAGCAGCCCGTCCGCTCCCGGGGCGGAGACGCCGAGTTGAAGTGATCCCTGGGCGGCTGTCTCTGCGGGTGGAATGTGGCGAGCCTGGAGTTTGCCGGCGATTCGCTTGACCACGGCCTGCGCGCTGATTTCGCCGAAACCCACTGCCGCGTAGATGTCGTCAATCGTCGAATAGTTCATCTTCTCCGCCAGTACCTGAAGGTTATCATCGGAAAGGATTTCCGGTGGAGAAAGTGACTGCCGTTTACATTCCTCCTCCAGAAGATCACGCCCGCGGGTGACGTTCTCTTCCCGGCGCTCGCGCCGGAACCATGCCTTGATGCGGCTCTTGGCCGCCGAACTCGTCACAAAAGACAGCCAATCGAGGCTGGGGCCGCGGGCCGTCTTCGAGGTGAGGATCTCAGCGAGGTCGCCATTCCGGAAGACGTAGTTGAGGGGAACGAGTTTGCCATTTACTTTTGCACCTACACAGGAGTTCCCCACTTCCGTATGTATGCGATAGGCGAAGTCCACCGGTGTCGCACCCGCAGGGAGATCAATGACATCACCACCGGGGGTGAAGACGAAGACCTGATCCTTGAAAAGGTCCAGTTTCAAGGATTCCAGCCATTCCCCCGGGTCCGAGAAATCGGTGTGAAGTTCCAGCAGCCGGCGTACCCAGGCGAGTTTTTCATCCGCCTTTTGCTGCGGCACCCCTTCCTTGTAGAGCCAGTGAGAAGCGATGCCGTATTCCGCGGTATGGTGCATTTCTTGAGTGCGAATCTGTACCTCCATGGGATCTCCTATGGGCCCCATGACCTTGGTGTGTAATGATTGATAGAGATTGGATTTCGGTTTGGCAATATAGTCAGTGAACATGTCAGGTATGGGGAGCCACAGCGAATGGACCACCCCCAGCGCGGTATAGCAGTCTTGAACTGTGGGGACGATAACGCGGATGGCCTCTATGTCCAGAATCTGGTCGAAGTCCACGCCCTGGCTTTCCATCTTCTCATAGATTGAATAGAAGTGTTTGGGCCGGCCGTAGACTTCGGCCTTGATGCCGGCTTCCTTCAACCGGGTGGAGAGTTGCTCGGTGGCGGCGCGGATGCGCTCTTCTCGATGTGCACGGCTCTTGTGGACGAGATGCACGATGCGGCGGTACTTGCCCGGCTTCAAATGGCGCAGACAGAGATCCTCCAGTTCCCACTTGAATTTCCACAAACCCAGGCGGTGCGCGATAGGGGCAAATATCTGCAGGGTTTCCTCCGCCACCTCCCGGCGGCGTTCCGCAGGCAAGGGCTTCAGGGTGCGCATATTGTGGAGGCGGTCGGCGAGTTTAATGACGATAACCCGCAGGTCCTTCGCCATCGCCAGGAACATGCGCCTCAGGTTCTCCGCCTGGCGGCGTTTGCTGGCGGCGAAATCAATCCGGCTGATCTTGGTGACTCCATCGACCAGTTCTGCAATCTCTCGCCCAAAGGCTTTCTCTATCTCAGAAAGCGGAGTCTTAGTGTCCTCGACGACATCGTGGAGCAGAGCCGCGGCAAGGGTTTTTTCATCCAGCGCCAATTCCGTGAGGATCTCGGCCGCCGCCAGCGGATGTGAGACATACGGCTCCTTGGTCAGGCGAGACTGGCCCTCATGTGCCTTGCTGGCGAACTCCCAGGCGCGTCTTATTAACTCCAGGTCCGCCTCTGGACGGTAAGCCTTGACCTTCTCCAGAAGAGGCTCAATCATGCTTAATCCCTGCCTGCCGTCGGCTGGCAGGCGCCGGCACCGCCACATCTTGCAGCCGGAAATCCACTGTTTGCGCGCCATTCCAAGTTCCGATGCGCGGGTTCAAGCAGACGTCCACAGTCTGTCCGGTTTTCAGTTTCTCTGCCAGTCCTCCTTGGCCGAACCAGATGGCACGCAGGACGGGGCCGCCCTTTTCGTGCAATTGCAGCCGAAGATGAGAGCCGTTTTCGCCAACCCGGGTGATTCCGGTTACCTTGAGGTCCCGCGCGGTGATCGTGGGCGCAGGATTCGCCGCCCCGAAGGGTTCAAGCCGGCTCAGCTCCTCAACCGCGGGCAAGGTGAGGTTCGCCGCCTTCGCCAGAATATCAACCTCCAGACTTGGCTGCAGGTCTTCATCTGACAGCCATTCCCGTGCGAGTTCGCACAAACTCTCCCGCAGGATTAGTATCTTTTCCGGCAGCACTGCGAAGCCCGCCGCCTTCTCATGCCCGCCGTAACGGAGTAGGAAACGGCGGCAGTGATGGAGGGCATCCCAAAGAGGAAAGCCCGAGATAGTTCGGGCGGAGCCAACGCCGCCCTTCTTGTTGGAACGGGCAGCGGGCAGAGCCACCAAGAGCACCGGCCGGTGGAAGAGTTCCACCAGCCTTGATGCGACTATGCCGATGACTCCCGGGTGCCAGCCTGCTTTTGCCAGCAGAAGGGCCGCATCATTCTCAAAACCCTCTTCATCAATCATTTCCAGTGCTTCTTGGAGGGTTTTGGATTCCTCTTCTTGACGCATGCGATTATGCTGGCAGAGCGCCTCTGCCAGGCTCTCCGCCTCGGCTTCATCCTGTGTGGTCAACAGGCGCAAGGCCTCTTCCGGATGGGCCAGCCTTCCCGCCGCGTTCAGTCGAGGAGCGAGAACAAAGGCGACCTGCTGGCTGGAAACGGGTGGTGACAGCCCGGCCGCC
>JABAOF010000445.1_pt2 | contig 20435 bp, 18 predicted proteins | sample 7062171 | NCBI WGS metagenome assembly JABAOF01 (sample SAMN14538628, study PRJNA623070) | marine sediment metagenome | biome: marine biome [ENVO:00000428]; feature: marine pelagic biome [ENVO:01000023]; material: deep marine sediment [ENVO:00002113] | place: India: Gulf of Khambhat ...
AAACAGCACTGATTCCTGTCCATACAGCGCTTCTGTAGGACCTTTTAAAGTGATAATTTTCCTCCATTTTTTACTCCTCCTTTTAAAGATTCACGAGTTGTGAATCTTCAGTTTCACTGCAGTTAATTTTTTGCCCGGCACTTTTTACCAGGTAGAGTGAGGGAAAGACTTTTCTTAGTTCGTGAACCACCTGGATGGTTTCCCAGCACTCATTTATAAGCTCGCTGCCGGATGCTACAAAGATTTTTAAAGGGGTTCCCCGGTTCATTCGGTTTCCTTTTGTTCTATTTAATCATAGATTATAAAAAATAAAAGAGCTTTTTGCAAGGAGTGGGAAATCCCGATTTTTCAGCTTTTTTTTAATGTGAAACCTGCGAAGAAAAAAGGAGTCAGAGGAAGGAGACAGGCAAAAAAAGTATTGCCTCCGACGGCCAGGGGGCTCTTTTCGAGAAAACCCCACTGCGTGGCGCATAGCGTTACGGTGCATTTGCAGTGCAATGATGGCGTAGGATGGTTCAAGTGATGTGTCACCTCCATGGACATTTTTATCGCCGCACCGCAGGTGTCCCCTGGACCCCCGCAAAAGCTTTTCATAAACGGTCAAACATCGTACTTTGCTTCCCCAAATCGTACTCCATTGTTTTCACCCCCTCTTCTTTCTTATCTTCTTAACTTCTTAACTTCTCAACTTCTTCTCTTCGTGTCCCTTTGTGTAACTTTGTGGCTAGAATTTTAACAGATACGCCCGAAGGGCACCTTAAAAATATTTTTTTTGTTTTTTTTGTTATTAGCCTTGACGAATTAATATTTTTAACCCATAATATAGTTTTTTAGGAGAAAATACAATGGTTTTCAGAAGCACCAAAAAAGATGATAAAAAGAGAGACGATGCGTATGTCATTTCCACCGCAGTCGAAGTGGAAGAAGACGTACATGTACCCATGTCTTATATCGGCGAGAGCATGAAAATCAAAGCCGATATCACGTCGGATGAAAATGTTACCATAGAAGGCAAAGTCACCGGCAATATCGATATCAGTAAAACCTTAACCATTGGCAAGAAAGGCAGTGTAAAAGCAGACATAAAAGCAGCAATTGTTCGCATTATCGGTGAAGCCAAAGGAAATATCGTTGCCTCTGAAAAAGTGGAAATTCTCGCACAAGGCCGGTATACCGGGAATATACAATCCCAAAAACTGGTGGTGGAAGAGGGAGCGATATTGAATGGAAATATCAACCAGAAGAAAGTGAAGGAGAAAAAATGAGGAAAGGCACGTCGCTATTATGTTAATAATGGTCATAATACAATAAACAATAACATCCATAGAAAACGATAACTATAAAAATACATCATTATTCATCATTTAGGAGGAGTTATGAAAAAGACAGCTTTTACGTTTATTTTGGTTGAGGTATTGGTGCTCACTGCTTTTGCATCGGGATACGTCTACGCAGAAGAACAAACAGAGCAGCAGGTCGTGATCAAGGAAGGCAAACCCTTTTATCTTGCCCTCATGGAATTCAGCGGTTCGTACGAAAAAATACCGCAAGCTGTTAATAAAGTCATGACGGAGTTTTCCAAACAGGGATTGACACCAGTGGGAACGCTGCATGGGATCTATTATAACAGGCCGCAGGGACTCAAACCCGAAGAGCTGAAATGGGCGGTTGGCTTCCCGGTTCCCAAAGATGCCAACGTACTGGCCCCAATGAAAAAATTAGAATGTAACCATAAGGAAATAGCGACTTATATGCACATCGGGCCTTATGAAAAAATGGAACCATCCTACAACAAAATCCTCAAATTTGTTGAAAGTAAGGGTTATAAGGTGGTATTTCCCGCGTATGAAAAGTATCTCAATAACCCCTATGAAGTGAAACCGGAGGAATTAAAAACCAAAATTGTCATACCGATAGAAAAGAAGTAACCAGGCCTGAAAAAGCGGAGGGAAACCGAATGGCTGCCGCGAAAAAACAAAGTAAGTATGCCAAGGCAGGCGTTGATATTGATAAAGGAAACAAAGCAGTAGCTAAAATAAAGGAAATGGTAAGCCAGTTGGGAATGAAAGAAATCGGCAAGTTCAGCGGCTTCTTCCCCCTTAAAGAAAATTTAAAGAACCCGGTGCTGGTATCTTCTGCCGATGGAGTCGGGACCAAATTAAAAGTTGCTTTTATGATGAATAAACATGACACGGTGGGAAAAGACCTGGTAAACCACTGCGTCGATGATATCCTGGTATACGGGGCTAAACCTCTTTTTTTCCTGGATTACATTGCTGCAGGGAAACTGGAACCGGAGAAGGTTTCCTCTATAGTCTCCGGCATATTGGAGGGGTGCCTGGAAAATAATTTTGTGCTGCTGGGGGGTGAAACCGCAGAGATGCCGGGTTTTTACCAGGACAATGAATATGACGTTGCCGGTTTCATCGTGGGAATCGTAGAACAGGGAAAAATCGTGGACGGCAGCAGGATTAAAAATGGCGACCTGCTGATGGGGTTACCTTCCCATGGACTCCATACCAATGGTTACTCCCTGGCACGACACATTATATTCGACCAGCTAAAATTAACCGTAGATTCCATGGTAGAAGGCATTCCCCATCCCATTGGCGAAGAATTGTTAAAGGTTCACAGGTCTTACCTGAATCCAATAACCGAGCTGGTTAAGCACAATTTGGTGAAAGGTATGGCCCATATCACCGGTGGAGGATTTATCGATAATATTCCCCGTATTTTACCGGACAATGTGACGGCAAAAATCGAACGGGTCTGGCCCATCCCAGAAATCTTTAATTTCCTGTGTGAACAGGGAAAAGTCAACGACGAAGAGAAATACCGGGTATTCAACATGGGAATCGGCATGGTGCTGATTATTGATAAAACACATTTATCAAAGGTGGAAGACCTCCTCAATAGCCTTGATGAAGTCTATTATTTAATCGGCCAGGTGGTGGAAAAGAAGAGAAATAAGAAAAAAATAATTATCGATTAACAGGCAAAAAAGAAGATAATTTTATTTATTCCTTTTTTTAAAAATCCCGGTGACCCGTTTCAAAAAGGATTTCTTCCGGGGAGGGGGTGTGGATGGCACCCGGGTTTCTTGCTTCACCTTAAAATTATCACCATACTTCTTTTTGTAATATTCCAGCCGGTCTTCCAGTTTTACATTGACATTTTTCTTGCTGCTGTCAACGCCGCCGGATTTTGATTTTCTCTTTGAACCTTTCTTAGTAGAGTACCGTCTTTCTGTTGGTTCTTTATGGGGCGAGGTTCTGCCTTTTTTTGCTTTTTTTTGTATCTGCTCCCTGTCCTTTTCTGATTTTTTTCTGGCAGAAGCGGTGGAAGTGTAAGACTTACGGGACCGGCCGGAAGATGAATATTTTTTCCTGGGGCTTTTTGCACGAGCTTCACGGCTTTCCCGGGATTTAAAGGAGCGGGAAGTACCCCCACTATAAACGGATTTTCCGAGATTCATGCCTTCGGCTTTATCTTCAAGGTAAAGGTCGTCCTCAGCATAGGCCAAGGGGATCTTCATACCAATAAAATCCTCAATCGCCTCCAGGTTGTAGACGTAGTGTTCACAGGCCAGGGAAATGGCCTTACCAGATTTCCCTGCCCGGGCAGTCCGGCCGATTCGGTGCACATAGTTTTCAGGGTCTCCGGGAAGGTCATAATTGATAATCATTTCCAGGTCATCGATATGCAGGCCCCGTGCCGCCACGTCCGTGGCCACCAGGAGAGGCAATTTCCCTGCCTTAAAACTATTAATAATCTGCAATCGTTTGGTTTGCGGCAAATCACCGCTGATATGTTGGCATTTAAAACCATTGTATTCCAATTGCCGGGCCACCCTGGCAGCCGTATTCTTCATATTGGTAAAAATCAGGGCATTCCTGGGCAAATCCTTTTTCAAAATACCCAACATCAAACTCAATTTCTCTTTCTCACTCACATGGTAAAGCATCTGGGTGACCTTGTCTACTGTCACCTGTTCTGGTTCAATTTCGATTCTCACTGGATTTTTCATGTATTCCCGGGCAATTGCCCGGGTCCGGACATCCATGGTAGCACTAAACAGCATGGTTTGCCGGCTCGACCGGCGGGGCATGCTGTCCACTATCCTGCGAATATCCGGCAAAAAACCCATGTCAAACAACCGGTCCGCTTCATCAATCACCAAAAAACCAACATTCTTAAAATCTAATTTCCTTTTTAAATAAAAATCCAACAGCCGCCCCGGAGTACCCACCACAATATCCACACCCTTTTCCAAGAGTCTTTCCTGGTTATGGTACCCCACACCCCCATAAAAGCAGCCAATGGAAAAATCCAGGTAACGCCCCAACAATTTGGCGTCTTTTTCAATTTGGACCGCCAACTCTCGCGTGGGAGTGACGATCAAGGCTTTTTTCCTTTTTATCGGTGCATCTTTCTCAAGAAACGACTGGAATATGGTCACCAGGAAAACAGCTGTTTTGCCCGTTCCTGTCTGAGATTGAACATATGCATCCCGGCCCTTCAAGGTATGGGCTAATGTTTCTTCTTGTACCGGCATACATGTGGTTAAACCGGCCTCTTTAATTCCTCTTTGTAAATTTTCATTAAGCTTGAAATCCGTAAACTTCATGATCCATGCCCCTATTCTTCTGATTGATCTCCCAAATTCGTCAATTCACCGCGTCATTACGTGGTCTTATGTATCTATTATTCGCTCCTGTCTATTGGTTTCTCTTTTCTATTTAAAATTAACACTTAACCCTTAACACTTCTTTATATTTTTGTCAAGGCCTGATCCAGGTCTTCAATGATATCGTCGATATCCTCCAGTCCCACGGATAGGCGGATAAGTTCGTCTGTGATCCCAGCCATTAATCGCTCCTCCATTGGAGTTTCACTGGAGATCATTGAAGCTGGATGCTGGACCAAGGTCTCAACACTTCCGATATAAGTCGATTCAGATATGAGTTTTACCTCCTTCACCAATTGTTTACCTGCTTCAAAGCCGCCTTTAATATCAAAAGAAATAACCGATGAGAACCCTCTCATCTGTTTTTTGGCGGTTTCCGGGCCCTTAAATGAACGACTAATACTCATTAAAACTCCTATAGGGCATTATAATCAAATTTGCCATTAAAGGCAAGAGAGAAAAATTCTGCAGGGAATTTTAATTTTGAGTTTTGAACATTTATTTTCAATGTGTTATAATCCTTTCTACGTATTAAAGGAGGAATGATGAAGAAATTAATCGTGTTGGTGATGCTATTTGCGATGATGTTGGTGGGACTCCCCTTCTTAAATGCCCAAGAAGCGGAAACAGACAAAAAAGAGCCCTGTGATGCCAAAACATTTTCATTGAGTGTGGGAGCCGGATACAGGAATTTCTCGGAAGACCTATTCAAAGAGGTGTATGGAAACGCCCCCATGACCATTAATGTTGATTTGGGGGTAAGGGTGTGGAAATCCCTGGAAATATTTGTGCATACCGATTACTTGAAAGTAGAAGGTGAAACCACTCTTACCAAAGAAGATACCACACTAACTATTTTCCCCATAGAACTGGGGGCCAGGTACCTGGCAAATGTATCCATAACAAAATCCTGCCGCATGAAACTTTTCCCTTATATCGGTGCCGGGGCTGGCTATTATTCCATTAAAGAAGAAAATCCCATCGGCACGGTTGACGAAAACCGTGTAGGCTTCTTTGCAGAAGGTGGTTTGAGATTTTACCCGATGAAATCTTTTTTTATAGATGCAAAACTAAAACAGGTCGTTTTGAAATCAGAGAATGGCACCAATCTAGGCGGATTTGCCTACATGGGAAGTATCGGGGTTTCCTTCTAAAGGTGGTACATGATCCAGCTGACAATAATCACACCACATATCATGTATATAAATATCTTTAATCCATACCTGAAGATATCTTTCTTTTCATCGTGCTTGATAAAAGCAAGTACGGTGGACACAATAACCGCAAAGATCATCATCGTTAAAAGGTGACTTTTAAAAATCATTTTCGTTTTCCCCTGGCAATATCAAAGGCATTTAGAGCCACTAAATAGTTGATAAGACCGGCACAGGCCATATAGGTGGTACCATAATGGTAGGTTACTGCTTCAATATTTCCTTTACCCAGTCCCAAAAGCTTGATAATAAAATAAAACGCACCACTTCCCAGGTCTCCCAGGAAACCCAGGTACATTAATGGATGCAGTTGCTTGGCATCATAAAATTTCCCTTCCATGATCACGCCGAATATCAACAACAGCAGGATTCCCACCAGGAAAACAACTCCTTTTAAGTACTTTTTTTGAACAATATGACCCATCCCGGGAAACAGCCATGACAGGAACAATATGCCATATGCTTTCACTTTCGTATCTGTCGAATTGGTATCCATATTTTTATCCATATCTATGTGAATATATAAATCTTAAGATGCATTATACTAAAATTTCCACCAGGAAACAAGAGTTTAAGAATTAAAAGAACATGCTCTACAACGGTGAGCCATTCAATAAATATTTTCCCGGCTGATCTTTTTTTATTTCAAAGGTAATGGTGCCGTTACCTTTCCCATCTTTTATCACGTGTGCCGTGATGAACCCGGATATCCATTCAACCGTTTTGGAGGAAATTGCGTCTTCTTCCTTTAATTTCTTTAAAATTCCCTGGACGTCCAATATTTTTAGCTCGGCTTTTCCTACCGGGGGGCCTAGTGTTAGGAACTGGAATTTTCCTTCGGCGGTCAACTCCCCGAAATAGTGCTTAAAGGGTGAAAAGGAAAATTTGATAATGGGTTTTGATTGAACAAGGGCATTCATGATTTTCATCCCCATCATCATGCGCTGTGCCTGGATTTGTTGATTATCCTCCTGGCTCGTCGAAACCGGCCTGGACATACTGGCCTTAGTCAGGTCAAAGTAAGCTTGAGCAAAACCCGGGCTTATATTTTCCAGTGAAAATGCTATCCCCCAACGAGGAATATTGGAAAGCATTTCAGCATCTTTATTCAAGGGGAGCGATAATTTAAAGGCGTTCATATCCAGGGTAAAACCGTAAATGAAAGCGGACCCGGTTTCATCGGGCTTTAAGAAGTATGAAAACGACATCTTGTCGACCGTATTGCCGCCCTTGATTCGCCCATCCTTTTTCAAATATAGTTTGAACATCGAGCAATCGCCTTCGAGGTTAAACAGGGGAGTGCCCTGTCCCAGGAATTTCTTGAAATCAGGGGATTGTCCTTCTTTTTCATACAGGGGAATAAACACTTCCGCGCGTACGTCCTGCCGGCCTGTCATTTTCTCTGCTTCCAGGATTATCGACGCTTCCCGGTTTTGCATGTCTGTAAGATGGATGTCATAGGTCAGGTCTTTGATTGACCATTCAAAGGATCGATTTTTGTGCATCATTTCTTTGAGCAATTGGAAGATATTTTTTAATTCCGGGTTTATCAGTGCGCTGATATCAAATGTTTTGTAGGCCACGCTGCCGATTTTCAAGTTCAACACCATATTTTGAATCTTTTGGTTGGTTCCCGGGGGTTGGTTTTCGGGTATATTTAATACGTCTGAAAAATCCCAGTCCCATACAATACCTTTGCCTGAAACCATTGCCAGGTACTCTTTATCAGGGGAATAGCGGAGCACCAATTCTTCCGTTTTTAATGGGATTTTAATCGATTTAAGTGGGACGCCGATATTTAAATCTTTTAATGCGGCGGTGTCGAAGGTCATACCGGTATTTTTCAACGTTATTAAATACTGTTTTTCCCCCAACAACTCCACGCTGATGTCAGCGGGGTCCACCTTAATTGCGAAACCGAAAGGCCCCTGGTTGATCCTTTGAATCAAATCCCCTGCGATTTTTGGGCTTGCGGTTTCTTTTGCTTTACCACAGTAAATAATACTGAGACATAATACCAAAGATAATGCCGTTAAAACGAAAAACGTTCTCTTTTTCATCTTTCTTCTCCTTTCTAAAATATTATTTAACTTAAATGTACCATTACTGCGTTGAAATGTCAATGTAGTTATCAGTAGGAAGTTGGCAAGAAAAAGACAGTTGGCAATTGGCAGTAGGCAGTTGGCAAGAAGGAAGTAGGAAGTAGGAAGTAAGAAGATAAGAAAGAAGTAAAATGGACTAATGGGAAATACTGCTTTAGAGCGTGGCAAGATGACTGTCCGCATATGAAAAGTTTTGCGGGGGTCCAGGGTGCACTTACAGTGCGGTATTTAGGAATGCCCATGGAGACGATATGTCGTTTGAAGCATCGTACGCCGTCCTGGCACTGCAAATGCACCGTAACGCTATGCGCCACGCAGTGGGGTTTTTCAAAAGAACCCCCTGGGGCTGAGGGCAAAAAAAAAAATTTTTTTTGACCTATGGGGTTGACTATATCAAGATATCTTGATATAGTTATATGTATGGAAACTGTTAATATTTTCAAAGCGCTTGCAGATGAAACCCGGCTGCGGCTGGTTCATCTATCGCTCCACTATGAACTGAATGTGAACGAGATTGTTGCTATCATGGGGATGGGCCAGTCGCGCATTTCCCACCACCTGAAAATATTGACGGATAATCACTTACTGACCTTTCGCAAGAACGGTTTATGGACGTTTTACTCTGCAGCACCCAATGGTGAGGGTCACAACTTTATCGAAGCGATCAAGTATTTGTTTGATAAGGACCCTGTGTTTACCCGCGACCTGGAAGAAGCGGCTCGCGTATTGGAGGAACGTTCCAGGGAGGCGGTGCGTTTTTTTGATTCCATTGCCGAAGATTGGGAAAAATTAAAACGGGAAATCATTGGGGATGCGAATCTAAATGGTTTGATCCTGGAAGCGGTTCCGGAATCGGATACGATTGTGGACCTGGGGTGTGGTACAGGTGACCTTCTGGCTCCCCTTAAGGAAAAAGCAACTCTTGTCATCGGGGTAGAAAAATCCCCTAAGATGCTGGAAGGTGCCCGCAGGCGTTTTTCCAGTGACGGCGAAAATATTGACCTGAGAATTGGTGAACTGGAGCATCTGCCGCTGCGGGAAGAAGAAGCAGACCTGGCGGTTATCAACATGGTGCTGCATCACCTGCCAGACCCAAAGAAAGCGTTAAAGGAGGTTTACCGGGTGTTGAAAAAAGGGAATAAGTTCATCATCGTAGACCTGTTGAGCCACCAGGTAGAGAGCATGCGTGAACGTTTTGGTGATCGCTGGTTAGGGTTTTCCATTGTAGATATTCGCAAGTGGTTGGAAACCAGTGGTTTTCGTATCGGGAAAGTCGACTATTTCAATTTAAAAAAAGGATTGAAAGGTTTTATGGTTCAATCTATAAAAAAATAAAATTAAAATGCAAATGGCTAAATGCAAAAGGAAAATGATGACAAGATATAATTAAAAGGAGAAGCATATGGAACCTTTAGAGCTTGATTTATCTTTGCCCTACAAAGTGAAAGATATTTCTTTGGCAGATTGGGGATTAAAAGAAATGGTCCTTGCAGAAAATGAGATGCCGGGATTGATGGCGGTGCGGGAAAAGTATGGGCCGCAAAAACCATTAAAAGGACTGAAAATAACCGGCAGTTTACATATGACGATTCAAACCGCCATGCTGATTGAAACGTTGGTGGAACTGGGTGCAGATGTTCGTTGGTCTTCGTGCAATATTTTTTCTACCCAGGATCATGCAGCGGCAGCAATTGTTAAAAAGGGTATTGCCTCTGTATTTGCCTGGAAAGGTGAAACCCTGGAAGAGTACTGGTGGTGTTTGGAGCAGGCCCTGATCTGGCCGGACGGTTCAGGGCCGGATTTGATCGTGGACGACGGCGGTGATGCCACTTTATTTTTACATCAGGCGGTAAACGCGGAAACCGATCCCTCCCTCGTGGACAAGACCTATGATAATAAGGAATTCCAGATCCTGATGGATCGAATTAAGATGAGTTATCAACGGGACCCGCAATTCTGGACCCGTAGGGCCGCTAAAATTCGGGGGGTTTCGGAAGAGACCACCACAGGGGTGAACCGGTTGTACCAGTTGGCCAAAGAAAAGAAGCTGCTTTTCCCTGCCATCAATGTAAATGATTCGGTGACCAAGTCGAAGTTTGATAATCTTTACGGCTGCCGGGAGTCATTGGTGGATGGTATCCGTCGGGCCACAGATATCATGCTGGCAGGTAAAAAAGTGTTGGTTTGCGGTTATGGAGATGTAGGTAAAGGCAGTGTCCAGTCATTGAAAGGGTCCGGCACCCGCGTATATGTAACGGAGATCGATCCCATTTGTGCCCTCCAGGCAGCCATGGAAGGCTTCCAGGTAGTGAGACTGGAGGATGTGGTGGAAGAAGCGGATATTTTTGTGACTGCCACCGGCAATTACAAAGTGATTAGAAGTGAGCACCTGGAACGGATGAAAGATGGCGCCATTGTTTGTAATATCGGTCACTTTGACAATGAAATCGATATGGAATACCTGGAAAAGAACCCCAAATGCAAAAAAGAGAACATCAAACCCCAGGTAGACAAGTGGACCCTGGAATCGGGCCGGTCGATTATTGTGCTGGCAGAGGGCCGGCTGGTGAACCTGGGGTGTGCCACCGGACATCCCAGTTTTGTAATGAGTTCCAGTTTCACCAACCAGTGCCTGGCCCAGATGGAATTGGCTGGCGAAGAACATGAAAAGATAGTATATACATTACCCAAGAAATTGGATGAAGAAGTAGCCCGGCTGCACCTGGATCGTCTGAATGCCAGGTTAACCGAATTGACTCAAGAACAAGCAGACTACATTGGTGTGCCTGTTGACGGCCCGTATAAGCCGGAATATTATAGGTATTAGTTTACAAACCAGCCCTCCCTTTGTGTCAATGTCAGGAGATAGATGAACTCGCATGAAGGGGGCACGTTATGGTGCGAAGTAATAACGTGCCCCCGGATTGTTTTAAGATGTTTTTCACCACGAAGGCATTTACAATGCGGTAAAAAGCACGAAGGTATAAGGAAGGGAAAGGCAGGCCAAAATTACTTTTTCCTCTTGCTTTTTTTTTTTATCTATGCTATTTCTTCAGGAAAAGGATAGAATATGCCATTACCGATTAACATAAAAGAGCTCATTCATGGAAAAGCCGTAGAATGGGAGCGAATCGAGTTTAAAGAAGGTTGGAATCCAGTCAAAATTATTCACTCTATCTGTGCTTTTGCCAATGATTTCAATAACTGGGGCGGCGGATATATTATTATCGGTATTAAAGAAAAAAACGGCCGCCCGGTACTGCCGCCCAAAGGAGTTCCTATCGACCAGTTAGATACAATACAAAAAGAACTTTTGAACCTCTGCAACCGTATAAGATTGCCATACTTCCCTAAAGTTGCTCCTGTTGATTTTCAAGGTCACACAATTCTTGTCATCTGGGTACCTGCTGGCCCGGCACGCCCATACGAAGCACCCGAAAGCCTGTCAAAAGACGCTCCTTATCATTTTTATATCCGCCGTTTCTCATCAACCGTTAAAGCAAATTTCGATGAACGAAAAGAACTGTTGGGACTCTCAAATCGTATCCCCTTTGATGACCAGACCAACCACAATGCCGATTTAACCGATTTAAACATTACGTTGATCAAACAGTTCCTGAATGAAATCAAAAGTTCATTACTGGAAGAAGCGGATAAGATGCCCTTCAATGAGTTAAGCCGCAGTATGAACATCGTTGATGGTCCTGATGAATATTTGAAACCCAAAAACGTGGGGCTGCTTTTTTTCTCATCCAACCCGCAAAAGTACTTTCCATATGCACGAATAGAGATTGTCGAATTTCCTGACGAAGATGGTACCGATTTCACCGAGAAAGTTTTTGCCGGGCCTTTGATTGAACAGTTGCGCATGTCATTGCAATACATCAAGAATATGCATATCAAGGAAAAAATCCATAAGGTGGAAGAACGGGCAGAAGCGGAACGGTGGTTCAATTATCCTTACAGCGCCGTGGAAGAGGCCCTGGTCAATGCAGTATACCACCGCAGTTACCAGGAGAACACCCCGGTGGAAGTACGGGTATATCCATCCCGCATCGAGATTCTTAGTTATCCGGGTCCAATGCCGCCCTTGAATAAAAACAATATCGGAAAAATCAGTTGCCGCCGTTACCGCAATAGTAGAATCGGAGATTTCTTCAAAGAATTACACCTGACTGAAGGCAAAAATACAGGAATCCCCAAAATAAGGAAAGCATTAAAAAACAACGGCTCACCTGACGCCGAATTTGACACAGATGATGATCGTTCCTACTTTATCACAACGATCTTTGTTCATCCGGAATTCAAACGGCCTCAGGTTACCCCCCATGTTACCCCCCATGTTACCCCCCATGTTACCCCCCATGTTAAAAAACTTCTAAAACTGTTTTCAGAAAATGAACACATGGGAAGACAGCAAATCAGTGACTTGTTAGGACTAAAAGATAGAAAAAGTGTGTACAATTCTTATATAATACCGGCCATGGAAATCGGTGTTATCGAATACACTATCCCGGATAAACCAAAAAGCCGGGCGCAGCAATACCGGCTCACGGAATCAGGGAGGAAAATCCTGATGGAAATCCAGGGGGAATAAAATCCTTTTTTAGTTGAGTGAGGTGAGTAAGGAGAGTAGGTGAGTGGGGAAAAGTAGGTTGATGCGGTTCGTTTGTATGTTTGTATGGCTGAAATCATTCAAATTCTTCGTCATCAAATAATTTCGGCTGTATATCTTCTTGAGGTTCATCAGTACAACATTTAATGAAATGAGTTTTTATGTCGTCGTATTCTTTAAAAAAAACGGTGAGAGTCGTTTTTTGTTGATCAATCCATTTGGCTTCTTTCAATTCCACCAGTTTATTACAAGCACGCAATACCCATTCCCTTTTAGGAATTCGCGGTTGGCGCTCAGAGTCTTTATCACAAAGCGCTCGAAAAGAAAAACCTTTATGAAGCTCTTCAATTATAGTTTCCACTTCCAAATTAACTTCCATTTTCTGATTTTTCCGAAGCTTTACGAACCGCTCAGATTCCCTTGCTCTTTCAAGAACTACATGTGTCCAGATTACTTGCAATAGATATGGCAATGGAGGTTCGTCATCATAGAGTTTTATTATAGAATAAATGGCAAGTAACTTTTCCATAGGTATTTGAACACCATATTTCAATTGCTCATTTATGGTTTTTTCTGAGAGATTACCTAAAGCTCTTCTGAAAAAGTAATAAGGCATTCGTTCATCTGACCTGTTGAACTCTACTATTGAAAATGGTCGCACAATCTCTATTTCTGTTCCTTTATTAGTTTCATAGAATTCAGCAACTTGAACTGCCCTTGATTGGTGTAAAATTAGTACGATATCATGATCGTTAACTTTTTCATCATCAGTGGGCCACCCTGTTAAGTCATCATCATATTTCATTAGCTGCTTAAATGTCTTCAACCAGTACTTCTGCTTTGCAGGGAAACTCTTTTTGACTTCACCAATAACCCCATTCATCGTTGGTAACAAAATTCCTATATCCGGTGTGACATAATCAACTTTATCTCCTTTTTGACTAAAAGATTTTGCTGGTGAAGGATTAAATCGTCTCCCTTGAAAGACAATCACATCACTTCTAATTTCTCTCCGCTCATTATCATATCGATAAAAATTCATAAATCCGACAATTGCGTGTATTGTCTGCAAATAATCATCTATCTTATTGTTGATTTCTTCCTCGTAACTCAATAAAAATCCTCCTGGTAATCTTTGATATCACCTTCCGCATATGTATCAAAAATATGATTAATGAGCCTTTTGATAGAAAAAACCGAGCCTCTCATCTGTGGGACGATAAATAATTGACTCGAATTCAAAACCCAAAGGTCAAACGTACTTCCATCAAAATAGTCAATAACAGATAAATGGATATACGGATTACCGTGAAGAACGGAAATAGATGATTTATTTAGACGCCTTAATGATTGAATAAATTTAATATTTTCCAAAGGATCAGAAAATTGATCGATGCCAAAATCAATAGTTAAAGGTTTTGCAGCAAGATTGCGATTGTCACGTCTGCTCCTATTCCCGAAAAATTCGTTATTCTCATGAATGATTTTACATATTGGCAGAACAAAACTTTCAAATACTTTTGAAAATAAATGAGTCGTTCGTATAACGCCTTGCCTTGTAATAGAAATTTCAGCAGCAGGATAATTTTGCCTCATTGCTGTAAATTTTAAGGATTGAAACCAGCCGTTATTTTGATATACCCAGTTAAAAGCTTCATCTAAATTCATTTTAGGCCAGCTAACCATTGGTACTATTTTTTTGTCTTTTCCTTCTTCATTGAAACGAAAGCGATGTGAAGCGTGAGTTATAATCAAATTCGAGAATTGATTCTTCATTTGAAACGTTTCCAGTAATTTTCTTAACTTTTTATGAGTAATAAAGGTCATCATCATCTGTGGGAAATGGCTATCAAAGAAAGGCAGCATGGCATGTCTGAAAAAAGTATTTGATTCAATGGTTAATGCCACATATACTTTGTTATATTCAGGATGTTCATACACAAAAAAGGCACCCTCTTCTTCTTTTAATTCACTGCCCTCTTTATAACTGTGAGTCATTCGCAAGAGTTGAACCCCATCATATTTTTCAAGAATTTTTATTCTTCTTGATCTTCCTGAGATTTCCGGGAACAATTTAACTGGATGGCTTCCACTACTGAATGGAATAGCTTTTACACTGAGATCATAAGAGCCCAGGAATGAGTCAAGGCCTTCAATCAGGCTTTTATTATTGTGGTGTTGATTATAAAAAGGAGTAATGAAGTCAATTTTGCCTGATATCAGATTCTTTTTTGCTCTTTGATCGACCATAAATCAATTATAATTGAAAAATGATAATATTTCAACACACCCTTCACAATAAAATTGGTGAAAGTTGCCTGTCCCATAAAAAAATTATCCACAAAAAAGCGCAAAACCTAAATGACCTGACTCCTTCTCTATTTATGAGAATATGTAAACGATGAGGGTTTGGTTTATTCATGGTATCATAACTAGACTGCGTACAACACGAAATCCGGTATTTACGTACCAGTAATCGGGATTGATGAAGCTACGAGCGGAACATCGCAAAATTGAAGAATCATTGATCCAAGAGCCGCCGCGGAGCGCAAGCCCGTATTCATCTTTATCATAATAATTCTCCATCCATTCCCAGACATTCCCGGCCATGTCCATGAGTCCATGCGGGGTCGCCCCCTCCGGGTAACGTCCCACTGGTGTGGTAGCCCCGACATTCTCATCATAATTGGCAAGAGTCGGATTGGGTTCACCCTTCTCTTTGGGCCAGGGATATTCCCGGATAGTCCCATCCGGTTCCCCGCCGGCGGCCCATTCCCATTCCATTTCCGTGGGCAGTCGGTAAATGGAAGCCAACCGGTTGATATCTTTAATGTCTTCCAATTTTTCACCCCGGTTTATGATGGCCTCCAGGCAGGAGACCCAAAAACAATAGGCCCGGGCCGCATACCATGTGACCCCCAGTACGGGCTGATCATCTCCGTTAAATTTCTTATCATCGTCATCACCCGAACGGAGTTTTCCCGGCCATTCCTTGAAATCATTGCCCAAATATTCGGAGTATCCTTTTATAGATTTTGAAAATTGAATAAGCTTAGCCGCAAACGACTTCACCGGGAGTTTTTCCTGAAATTCCTTTTCTTTGCCCTCAAGGAAAGCAATAAACCGGCGATACCGTTTATTGGTTACCGGGTACTTGCAGAAATAAAGATCAGGGACCGTTACCATTTCCTTTGTAATCGAATATTTGTAAGTACCGCCGGGAATTTTAATATATTCCACATTGTCCTCAAAGGGATTACGGAAAGAATCCTGACGTGATGTGAGTCGATTTTTTTCAGCAAATTTTTCTACTTTCCGGGTTTCAGAGGTTAATTCCCACACGATATCCCGGGCATGATCCAGGTTGATGTCACCTTCTTTGCTTTTTTCAATAAATGCCTCGACTGCCTCCACTGCTTCGGGGGTGCCGATGATTTTTAAACAATCCAGCACATACCGCTCCTGGTTAGCATTTAAATCCCCTTTGTTCACTGCGTCTTTTAACGCATCCACCTTTCTCTGGGGCGCTTCCCTGACAAAATTCTGTAATAAGGTCTGCTGGTTGGCATTCAATTCCCGGCTCACCGCTTCCTGGAAGAACAAGCGCATAAACCCATCAAACATATTATCATCCGCTTTACTCATGAAAAACCGCAGTGCCTCTTCCCACCAGTCCTCTTTAAAATACGTTACTAACTTCTTGATACGCTTTTGCCGGGATGCCTCTTTTACCAATTGCAAAGCAGATAAAAACTCCCGGAAGGATTTATGGCGGAAGATATAATGTTCCTTATCATAATCGGCAATCAACCCGGCCCGGTCCCGCAGGTTCTCACAAAAGGTCAATGCTTCCAACTGTCCTTTCATGGTATCCAGAATGGGCTGCATGGTTTCATGCACGTCCCCTTTGGCTGCTTCATCCCTTTTTAATTCTTCTTGCATCCATAAGGCAGTGGGGGCCAACACCCGGCGGGCTTCCTCGATAGGTAACAGGGGATCGATTCCCTTCTGGCGGTCCCGGTACATCAGCAGATAATTCAATGCGGTATCATACAATGCCGGACGATTTTGGGGAAGAAACTCATGCTCCTTCCAGATAATGGACATGATCTGCAGCAGCATGGGCACGGCTGCCAGTTCCCGCAACGCCTTATTATCTTCTTTTTGCAAATATTCAATAATGGTTTGCGATCTCTGGTCAGCCCGTTTCACTTGCTGTGTTTTCCACTCCTGTTCCGAAGTCCCTTCCGGCGCTAACTCAGAGCAGCATGCCGCCCGGAACCATTTCCTTAAAAACTCCTCCTGCTGCTGCACTGAAAAATCCATGATATCGGCCCGCAAATGCCGCACCTCCAGCTCGATACCGTCCAGTTTCCGGTACCCGGTGGCACGGGAAGTCAATACAAAACAGGCATTCTTCAAACCGCTGCACATATCCCTGACCCACCGACACACGTTGCGGCGACGCTCCTTACTGCCTATTTCATCCAATCCGTCCAGAAGCACCAGGGTTTTACGTTTTAGCAGCCAATGTTGAAACTGTTCGACAGAAATGTTCAACAAATGCCGCTCAGCCCAATTTGCCAGGTTCACGGGAAGGGCCATTGGTTCATTGCTGCCATATTTAAATTCCAGGTCCCGAAGCGGAAAAAAAATAGGAAATACTTCTTCCACGAACCCCAATTCATGGTGCCGCTTATGAAGGCATCGCAATGTATAATACTTCAATAGCGTGGTTTTCCCGGAACCTGGATCCCCGATTACCAGGAGTAGCCGAAAGTTTTGAAACGCGCGTTTCATCACCTGCTCGGCTGTCAAATGACGTTCCATTTCCATTCTTTCTATCTTTTCCGGCTTTTCAAACCGCTTCTCACTGCGCCAGGATTCTGAGATACAGAGAGATACAAAAGCATCTTCCAGCCTCACAGGTTTGCTCTCAAGATCAGGTGTTCCCAGCAAATGAAGGGTTCCCAGTTCATCTTGCAGCGCTGCACGATAAATATCTTCTGCTGTTCTGGCCGCTTCAAATTGTTCCCGCTCTTTAAATTCTTTTTCTGCTTCAAGCTCAGCGAATTTATATTTCTTTGCACCACGAAATTTTAATATTTCCAGCAAAATTCTGAATAACCCTTTTGAGGGAGTCTTTTCTACTTTTCTTTTTTTGCTCGCCGGGGGACCGGATTTGAGTACAGGAACGAAAACATTATCATAGGTTTCCCATGGGGCATTTGTATTAAGCAAGCGTTCTGCAAAGCTTTCGTAGCTTCTTGCAAAAGATAGCCTATCATCCGCTTTGTCGTCTAATACTGCAATCTCTTCTCCATATGCGTAATATGGGGAATGTTGTATTAAAACTTCATCAAAATAATCGGTAAGATTACATTCAGGTAATTCATAAATTTCTTTAAATAATTCTTCAAATTTAGGTTGGTATCCAATGGGTTCTTTGTTCGGATTTTCGTTGGATTTCCATAAAATTCGAAGTACTTGCTCGTTCATTTCAACACGTGAAGCCAGAGGGAATACGACTAATGGACGTAAGTCGTCTGCTTGTTTGCGATAATCTGTAGAACGGCGGATTATTTCTATTATTCCTTCGAGGCTTTGGTAATTCGGAGTGAAGACGCTGACAAGTTTTTCTGGCATTAACATAGTACATATTCCGCTTATATCAGTAACCCCAGTTCGTGAATCAATAAGTACATAATGATATTGTGACGCCAAATAATTTGCAAATTCAAGAAAAAGCCAGGGAACTCTATTGTATAGAGCCTCCCAATTGAATTTATTGACCCGGTAAGAATATTTAACATCAAAGCACCCAGCTTTTAGTAAGTGAAGTGATGGGATACCTGTTTCTATAATATATCGTTTAAGATTGATTTGTTTAAAAAGCTTATCTGCTCCTTGTTTAGACTGAAGTTCACTTTGTCTTGTTGCTTTTTCCAATTCCATAAAAAATTCAATTAAACCTGGTTTCTCCTGGATAATAATTTCAGATTCATACTTTTTATTACCCAAAACGCTGCTCCTGAAATATTGATGAAGGCCTGGAGCATCTAAATCCCAATCTACCATAAGTATTTTTTTGTTGCCTGTATATTTTTTTGAAAGAATACATGCGAGATTGGCAAGGGCCATGGTTCGTCCTGTACCCCCTTTATAGGAATAGAAAGTAATTATTTGGCCTTGTTTTTGGGACATCATATTATAATCTCCTCTCGTCCCGGAAACGAAATCCAAGGTGTTTCTATGCCCTCAAGCCAGTCTATAATTTCTTTTTCTCCCGGGAGATTAAAGTTTTCTCTGTTGTCAAAAAGGCTGTCGCCCAGTTTTGCCAATGTATTATACCGATCAGCGATATACTCGGCAATTTTTTTTATTTTGGGGGCGAAGCGAGGATGTCTATTTATTTTGTACTTATTACAAAGCAAAAAGTTTTCAAAGTTATAATATTGGCGTTTTTCTTTAATCTCCTGTGGTAAATATTTGAGACCTCTAAAAACGATAGGAATGATTAAACCATGTTTTTTTTCTCGTGGATTTAATAGCTTTAAACGCTCCTTTTCAAGTTTTTCCATAGCTATGAATTCCCGTGCACAGTATGTATCTTTTCTATGGAATTAAAATGGCGTATATACGCAGATCATACAGACGCTGTGGTAAAGAGCACCTATTATTCCTTCATTGAAAAAGTCTCCTGCTTTGAAGCGTTCTTTATCAAGGTAGACGGAACCTTTGCCAAAATATGGTTCAAGTTCATCAGATAGTGCTTTGTATAGTTCATCAATCAGGTTATTCGACAGATCGCCTTCTGCATGGCGATAACTCATGAAGCAAGCATACTCAATTGCCATGCTCTGATATCCTCCATTTAATCGGCAATTTCCCATTTATAAGATGGTTGGATGCTTTATGTATAAGATAAGAAAAGTAAGAAGTACTTCCTCTCATAGTGAATATTGTATAAAAAACTTTTTGACATTTCAATAGACTTAAGTCATTTTTTTGAATCTTTAAAAAGAAAAAAGGATGAAGTGGTGTTCTAGAAATTCTGATATATTCCTTTCCTTATATTGAACAGTGAAACGGTCCTAAAAAAAAAGCGACTGTGCGAAAGGTCTTACAGGGGAAGTGGACATGCAAGAAAAACTTAAAATATGATTAATGAGCCCTTTTTTGTCTTTGGCTTCTTACCCGGACCTGTCCAGGGCAAGCTTTTATCTTGTATCTGATGGCCATCAACGGTACCCGGTGTAAAACGAACGCCGGGAGCCGGTCATGGCCATATCTTTATCTTGAATCTCTGCCCTGGCCAGCACCGGGTAAAGCTTAGGCTTAAACTAAAGAACTAACCGGCTAAAGGAAAAAATAAAGAGGGGGGAAAGCTGTGCCCTTCGAGCGGTTTAAAGCCTTCGGCGGATTAGATCATCGATGTTCCGTCGAGTAAACGGCGTTTGCTCAAAAGTAATCGCCGTATTCTTTTGAGTAATCGGCGTATGCTCACGAGCAATCGCCGTATACTTTTTTGTAAATGCCATTGTCTTTTCAAGTGGCGCACTTCGGGCGGGTTAACGACTTCGGCGGATGAGATTGCGAGGCTTCTCCTTTCTTATCTCCTGATCTAATATAAGCCAGTTGTCTACGGTAGGTAACAAATTATCTACTGGTAGAAAAAAAGTTTTCTACGGTAGAAAATTATTTTTCTACGGTAGAAAACTGAGTAAACCCAATATTGGGGCTTGGAGCATTATATTTCGTCTCATCCAATCAGTCAATGAAACCACGTAAACAAAAATTTATTTCGCTGAAAAGAG
>JABAOF010001330.1_pt5 | contig 20434 bp, 14 predicted proteins | sample 7062171 | NCBI WGS metagenome assembly JABAOF01 (sample SAMN14538628, study PRJNA623070) | marine sediment metagenome | biome: marine biome [ENVO:00000428]; feature: marine pelagic biome [ENVO:01000023]; material: deep marine sediment [ENVO:00002113] | place: India: Gulf of Khambhat ...
GTGTTGGGCGAGCCGAAGGGGAAGAGCACGTTCGAGGCGGATGACACGGCCACGCCCTTCGGCTGGAACATGTCGCACAGAGACAGCTCGAAGGCCCCACGGCCCGTGTAGATGGACACCGCTTCCGGCCCCGACTCTTGCTTGATGGCGGCGAGGCGCTCGACGATGATGTCGTACGCCTCGTCCCAGGAGATGCGCTCGAACTCGTGGGTGCCCTTGGGACCGACCCGCTTCATGGGGTGCCGGAGCCGGTGCTCTGAGTAGACGATCTCGGGAGCGTGCTGTCCGCGGCGGCAGATCATGCCGAGGGGATGCCCCGTATCGGCGCGGATGTCCTTGAGTGTTCCGTTCTCCATCCCCACCTCGACCCAGCAGCCGGCGGGGCAGATGCCACAAATGCCTTTCTTCCAGGTGAGTTCCTGCTTCTGCTGCGTCATGCGCTCACTCGGTTCGGCGACCTCGCACCCGGAGAGGCGGTACTCCTCGCCGGGCCTGGTGGGGCTCCTGGTGGTGGTTCCGGGTGTCTCCGTTGTACTCCGGTGGCGGGCGTTGGATCCGCGCCCCACGTCGCCTAGGGGTCCGATTGCTCCTCCAGGACGTAGGCGCGGTGAATCACGACCGGCTCGACCGGCAGAGCTTCGAAGTTCGGGCGGTGCGGGCGGGTCTCTACCGCGGCGATGGCGTCGACCACGTCCATGCCCTCGACCACACTGCCGAAGACCGCGTAGCCCCAGCCGTCCTGATACACGCCGAAGTCGAGCTTCGTGTTGTGGACGAGATTGATGAAGAACTCGGTCTTGGCGGTGTGTGGGTAGTCCTCCCGGGCCATCGCGACGGTGCCACGCAGGTTGCTCAACCCGTTCTCCGCCTCGTTCATGATGGGCCGCGCACTGCTGGTGAGGCTGCGGAGGTCGGCGGTGTAGCGACCTGCCTGGATCATGAAGCCGGGCCTCACGCGGTGGAAGGTGAGCGAGTCATAGAACCCGATCTCGACATGGCGCAGGAAGTTGGTGACCGTGATGGGCGCCTTCGCTCGGTCCAGCTCCATCACGATCCGACCGTGCGTGGTTTCGAGCACCACGGTGGGCGTGGAGTCGAGCACCACGGCAGCTTCGGTCTCACCCTCACCGCCGCGCTCACCACAGCCGGTGAGCATGGCAGGAACGGCGATCACCAGTGTCACGACATGGTGGAGCTTCACGGTGGCTTCCTCCGTCTGGTTCCGCGCGGCCGGTTTCGCGGTGCGAGGGGGTCCCGTGGTGCTCCCGGCCGGGTGAGCCCACGATCGGGAATCATGTGGCGCCGGGAACCTCGGCGCCAGGGTCGGCCTGTCGCCGGGCGCTCTCCGTCGCATTTCTAGCGCGATCGGCTACCTTAAGGCGTTCTGAGCCCCGGAGCACGCTTGGCTTCCAGCGAACGCGCGAATCAGACAGCGCTCATCGCGGCGGTGGCCACCGCCGTGACCATGATCGCCTTCCAGATGGCGGCCAAGGCCACGCGGGACGCCCTGTTTCTCTCCAGCTACGACATCTCGGCGCTGCCGCGAATGGTGATGCTGTCGGCGCTGGTCTCGGTGGTGGTCGCGTTCGCGGCATCGCGCTGGATGACCCGGATCGGGCCCGCCCAGCTGATCCCTGCCGCCTTCGCTGCCAGCGGCGCGCTGCTGCTCATCGAGTGGGTGCTAGTCGCCGATTACCGGGGCGTGGTGGCGGTCCTGCTGTACCTGCACTATGGGGCCCTCGGCGCCGTCTTGATCTCGGGCTTCTGGTCGGTCGTGAACGAGCGGTTCGATCCGCGAACGGCCAAGCGGTACATCGGCCGGATCGCTGCCGGAGCAACGGTGGGAGGCGTGATCGGTGGACTCTTGGCGGAGCGCGTGGCGGCGTTGAGTTCGGTGGAGATGATGTTGCCCATTCTCGCGGGGTTGCACTTCGTCTGTGCCGTGCTTGTCTTGGGGACGCGAAGGGAGCGCGCTCGCGCCAAGCCGCGACGAGCGTCTGCGGCCAGGCGGGAGACTGAGGCCGTGGTGGAGCGCTCGGGGCTCACGGCCATCGCCAGCATGCCGTATCTCCGTGGCCTGGTGGCCCTCGTGCTGCTCGTGACGATGGGAGAGGTCCTCATCGACTACGTGTTCAAGGCTCGGGCCACGGGCACGTTCGGCGACGGCGAGGACCTGCTCCGCTTCTTCGCTGTGTTCTACGCCGGGGTGTCGGTTCTCACGGTGGTCGTGCAGGCACTCGGCAGCCGCGTCACGCTGCAGCGTCTGGGACTCACGCGCACGGTGGCGCTGCTTCCCGCCGGCGTGGGCCTGGGAAGCCTGGGGGCGCTGGCCGTGCCGGGCTTGCCCAGCGCCACGCTGCTGCGCACGACCGAATCGGTCTTCCGCAACGGCCTGTACCGCTCCGGGTACGAGCTGCTGTTCACGCCCCTGGCACCCGACCAGAAGCGCTCGACCAAGGCGCTGGTGGACGTGGGTGTGGTGCGGCTCGGCGACATGGCCGGCGCGGTGCTGGTGCAGGTGATCCTGCTGGTAGCGGGGATTCTGGCCACCACGACCTTGCTCGGCGTGGCCGTCGGCGTGTCGCTCGCCGCCGTGGTCGTGGCGATGGGCCTCCGCGGCGGGTACGTGCGCACGCTGGAGCGCTCCCTGCTCTCACGGGCCATCGAGCTCGACCTCGACGAGGTGCAGGACGCCACGACCCGGACGGCCATGCTGCAGAGCGTGGGGACGCTGGGGCTGACCCGCATCGAGCGCGCGCCGCCCAGTGGCGAGGTGCCGGAGGGGGAAGCGGCAGCAGTGCGGCCTGCCATCACTGAGACCGGACCGCCGCTCGAACCGGTGGTGCGACGGATCGTCGACCTACGCTCCCGGGACGCGCAGAGGGCCCGCGCGGCACTCACCGCGGGTCCCCTCAGCCCGGCCCTGGTGCCCCATGCCGTTCCGCTGCTCGCGTGGGATGAGGTGGTGAGCGAGGCCATGACCGCGCTGCGGGGCGTCGCCGTGGAGGTGACGGGCCAGCTCGTCGACCGGCTCGTCGACCGCAATGAAGAGTTCGCGGTGCGGCGCCGCCTGCCGCTGGTGCTCGCGGCGTGCCCTACAGACCGCGTGGTGGACGGGCTCTTTCGAGGACTCGAAGATCGGCGGTTCGAGGTGCGCTACCGTTGCGGCCGCGCTCTCAGCCACCTGCTCGAGCTCAATCCCAAGCTGCAGGTTGATGAGGACCGGGCCTACGCTGCCGTATTGCGCGAGGTCGCGGTGGACAAGGGCGTGTGGCAGAGTCACCGGCTGCTGGACCGCATGGAGGATGAGCAGTGGTCGCCCATGGTGGACGAGGTGCTACGGGAGCGGGCGAATCGGAGCCTGGAGCACGTCTTCACCGTTCTCTCGCTCGTATTGCCCCGCCAACCCCTGAAGGTCGCATTCCGGGGGCTCCACACCGAGGACGCCCTGCTGCGGGGCACCGCCCTGGAGTACCTCGAGACCGCGCTACCGGAACGCATTCGTGAGGCTCTGTGGCCGTTCCTGGAGGACACGCGGGTGCGGAAGCGGGAGGTCCGGCCGACCGACGAGATCCTGGCCGACTTGCTCCAGTCGAATCAGTCGATCGTGTTGAGCCTGGAGCAGATGAAGAAGCTCAAGGAGAAGGAGCGGAAGGCGAGGGGAGAGTCGAAGGAGGGGTAGCGGCTGCCGCGGCAGGAGCCCGCAGGAGCGTCGGCCCTCAGCGACGGATGGTCGCCGAGGGCCGACGCTGCTTCGCAGGGATCAGGCCCTACTGGGTCGCCACCGCCAGCCGGTCGTAGCGCCGCCCGATCAGTACTGCCAGGCTGATCCAGGCCAGCACGAGCACCACGTTCACCATGGCGAACTGGCCCGTGCTAAACATGAGCAGGTTGGCGCCCACCGCCACGACCACGGCTGAGAGCACGTCGCCGGCGCGCCAGAAGAATGAATCGATCGCCTGCTTGGCCTTGTACTTCTCTTCCCGTGTGGTCGGCAGGAACAGCGCGTGCCGCACCGTGTTGTTGAGCGAGTAGTCGGTGGCGTTCTCGGTGATCTTGATCCAGCGGATGGCCGCGAGAATCGGGACGATCGCGATCACCGTATAGCCGACCAGCGCAATGGCAGGGAGGAACAGCAGCGCCCGCCGCACCCCGGCGTACTTGAGGATGCGGGATACGAGGAACGCCTGGATCAGCAGGGCCAGGATGTTCTGGATCGTCCCGAAGCCCGAGTAGAACATCGTCAATCTGGCCTCGAGTTCCGCCTGCCCTCCTCCCTCGGCGGCCACGGCCTGCTCTATGAGTGTTTCCACGGTGCGGTCCAGGATGTACCCCCCGTTGGTGTTGACCCAGTTCAGCAGCAGGATCAGGAAGGCGATCATGAGAAGGTAGCGGCTGCGGAACACGAGCTTGAATGCTCCTCCCTCCGACTCCGGCTCTTCGACCGGTGGTTCCGGCACCTCCTCCTCTTCACCGGGCTCCACCACGCGGAACACGCCGCTCTCGCGCTTGTACTCCTGTTCCGGAACCTTGAACTCGCCCGTCGCCGCTCTGAACTGGCCGGTGGCGGCGGGCATCGTGCCCGTGGTGAGCGGGTCGGGGAGGTATGCCTCCGTGCGCCGCCGCTCCCGTGCGTCCACGACATTGGTGATCATGGCGGCGATGATCAGCAGCACGGCGGAGAGTATGAACAGCTGGTAGATGCCGATCCCGCTGAGAAGAGTTGGCAGGTAGGCGCCGACCACTCCCCCGGAGGAGGCTCCAAAGCCCACGATTGGGAAGAGCCGCTTGCCCTCGTCGGTCGTGTACACGTCGTTGGCGAACGCCCAGAACTGGGCAATGATCATGACGTTGAAGATCCCGACCCAGACGAAGAAGGCCACGCCCAGCCCGAATCCCGATACACCCACCTGGGCGACCACGTAGAACGCGATCAGGCAGGCCACGAAGAAAGCTGTCACCCAGTTGATCAGCCGGCGCCGCGGCACGCGCGCCGCTACGGCGCCGTACAAGGGCACGAGTCCCGCGAGCAACAACACCTGGCCGGCGGCTGTGTAGCTCTTCACTTCGGCCGTGGCGCCCCCCAAGATCAAGGCCTCTCGCACGACCTTGAGCACTGAGTACGCTGTGAGGAGGAGGAACACGTTGAGCGTGAGGAGGAGCGCGTTGGGGCTCTCGCCTGATCGCACTTCGGTGAAGAGCCGCAGGAAACGGTCCATGGGGCTCGACCGCGATGTACCGTTCATGGTTCGATACTCCTCACATCGCTGGGGGCTCGAGCGGGCCCGGGGCAATCCCGGCCACCTCGTGCGATGCGGCCCGCAGCTAGGTGGAGGGCTCGGTGTTCCAGCAACGTTGGGAGAATACGCTTGGTTCCGGGCGGCGCAAGGCGAGGCCGTTTCCCCGGGACGCGCCGGGATGCTACTCTATGGTGAGCGCTGAGGCATATGACTCCAGAGCAACTCGTCGGTACGACATCGGGTGACGTCCCGAGCGGCGCCGCCGGTCAGCTGCCTGCGGACCTCCTCGAGGCAGCCTCTCGGCGGCTGGGCGTCGCGGCGCTCGTGTGGGCGGGGCTGTGGGCCTTCTCCCTGTTCATGAACAACTTCATCGGCCCGGTCCTCTCGCCCGAGACGCCGCTCGATGACGCCTGGCCGTGGCCGGGTAACCCGGCCGCGATCGCGGTCATCGTGCTCTCCCTGGCGATCTTCGCCTACACGCGGTGGCACGCATGCGACTGCCAGCTCTCCCTGGACCTGGGGCTCATCTACGAGGTGCTGCTGGCCTTCGCCATCGGCCTCGTGAACCAGTGGACGCCCAACGTCCAGGGCCTGTCCTGGATCTGCGTCCTGGTGCTGGTGCATCCCATGATCGTGCCGCACACGGCGGGGAGGACGCTCGCCGCGGCGCTGGTGGCGGCGTCGATGGACCCAGTCGGCCTCGCCATCACGGCCGCCCGGGGCGTGCCCGTCCCCTCCGGGCCGGTCATCTTGTGGACCTACCTGCCGAACTACATAAGCGCGCTGTTGGCCGTCGTGCCGTCACGCATCATCATGCGTCTGGGACGCCAGGTGAGCGACGCACGGGAGTTGGGGGCCTATCAGCTCGGCGACCTCCTCGGCAGCGGCGGAATGGGGGAGGTGTACGCGGCGCGACACCGCATGCTGCGCCGGCCGGCCGCGGTGAAGCTGATCCGCCCGGGGACTCTGGGGCAAAGCGGACTAGAGGCGGCCGACACCCTGGTGCGGCGGTTCAAGCGTGAGGCGGAGGCCACGGCGAGCCTCCAATCCCCCCACACCATCGCCGTGTACGACTTCGGGGTCACCAGGCGCGGGGACCTCTACTACGTGATGGAGCTGCTCCATGGGCTCGACCTTGAGACGCTCGTGGAGCGATTCGGACCGATGCGCCCGCCCCGCGTGGTGTACCTGCTGCAGCAGGCCTGTCACTCGCTGGCGGAAGCCCATGCGGCCGGCCTCATTCACCGCGACGTCAAGCCCGGGAACTTGTACGCCTGCTGGTTCGGCTTGGAGGCCGACTTCCTCAAGGTCACCGACTTCGGCCTGGTGAAGGCCACGCCGGAGCTGGTGCCCGAGCAGACGAAGCTCACCGCGGATGGGCTCACCACCGGCACGCCGGCCTACATGGCGCCCGAGCTGGCCATGAACGACCATCCCGACTGGCGAGTGGACATCTACGCGCTGGGTTGTGTGGCGCACTGGCTGCTCACCGGTCGGCTCGTGTTCGAGGCTGACACGCCGATGCGGATGATGGTGAAGCACATCGAGGGTACGCCGGTCCCGCCTTCATATCACAGCGAGTTAGACGTCGGCCCTGACCTCGACGAGCTGGTGCTAGCGTGCCTCGCCAAGGATCGGCGACAGCGTCCCTCGGACGCGCAGAAGCTAGCCCAGCGGCTGGCCGCCCTGGATGTGGCAGAGGCTTGGACGCAGGAGAACGCGGCGCGCTGGTGGCGCACCAACCTCCCCGAGATCAAGCCGCCGGCTCAGGCACCCACGCCGTCGTCGGCCTCGCTGGCCGCGCGCTGAGCCGGCCGCCTTCCTCCAGGCCTGCTGCGTTCAGCGCTCGAGCGCGACCACCCGCCCGCTGGCTCGGGCCACGTAGACGGTGACGGTCGAGCTCCAGTGCTCGCCGCGGTTGACCTGGAGCTCGACGGCCCAGAAGGGGTACGCCGCTTCCGCTGCCGAGGTGACTGCGTCGCCCGCACTCGCCAGGTCGAGCTGTGGGGCGTCTCGCTCGATCCATGCGGTGCGTGCCGCCCGCCGCTTGTCGGCGGCGACCGCCGCGATGCGGGCCCGGTAGCGGGTCCCATCGGCCGGATAGATGCCCCGTTCCACTCCTAGGTCGCGGAAGCGCAACACGCCCCGCTGGTGCGTGAAGAAGTCGAGCGGTGGGACACGGCCGAAGAAGTACCGCGCGATCACGTCGCGCCGCTCACCCAGCATGCGTGTGATGTACCGGGCCGCCTCCGGGCTGCGGTATCGCCCTTCGACCACGATGGCCTCGAGCTGCTCGTCGGTGAAGGCGGAGATGATCTTCGCCGCCCAATACCCGTCCCGGTCGGTCAGGTTGGCGAAGGCACTGTTGGGCTCGAGCGGCTTGAAGGCCTTGGGGTGGAAGTACTCACTCTCGAAGTAGCCCACCTCGTCCAGCCCCTCGGGTCGCTCCACCTTGCGCCAGTCGTCCTGCCGCACCCCGAGCGTGATGGCGCGACCCAGGCTCGCCGCGAAGTCGAAGGAGTACTCGAAGCACCCCATGGGAAACGGGCCCAGGGCGCCCACCCCGAGGGTGCTGGCGAAGTCGATGAGATAGTGACGGACGTATCGGCGACCGTCTTCCTCTACGTACATGTCGAGCGTATTGCCCTGTTTCGTGTCCATGTGACAGAGCCACGCCGCGAAGATTCTGAGTCCCCGGATCTCCCGTCGGTCCTGGTGGTCGATGCGGTCGTTGGGGTCGTCCTTCCGGCGCCCGTGCCAGTCGAAGGGTCCCATCCACTCGCCGCTCAGGAACCTGCTCGCAATCGCGAGCCAGCGATCGTCGCTGAGTCGCTCCACGCTTCCCAGAATGCTGTCCAGGTCGCCGGTGGTCATGATCCGCTCGTCGCCGGCCCGTGTGGCGAACTCCACGTCCTGAGCCACGACGAGCTGGTCACGCTGGAAGGTGACCACGAAGTCCTCGGGTACGTTGTATCCCGCGGCATGCATGATCCGACCCGAAATGACGGCCGCGGCCGCGGTCATTCCCAGGTACCCCGGCGGGTCGAACTTGATGAGGTACCGGTCCCCGTGGGCGTCCTCGATGGTGAACCCGGGCGTCACGCCTTCGGTCTTGGCGTCAACTACAGTCCACCTGCGGCTCGTGTCGGGACCCGCGTCCGTGACGGGGCCACGCGCCGCCTGCTCGACCGTCGTCGGGAAGAGGCCGATGCGGTTGGTGAACCACGACGAGTTGGGCACCTCGTCCAGGACATTCACGTTGGCGGCCGGCTGCACGTGGTCGCCGCCGAAGATTGATCCCACGCCGCGGACGATGCGCCCGGGGTGGAAGATGCGACCCAGCGGCCGGAAGAATGTCGCCTCCACCGAGGAGCGAACCTTGTTGGGATCGCGGGGTTCGGGCGGCGGGATGTCCCGCCGGTCGTCCTCGTACCAGACCACAGGGGCGTCCTGCAGCGGCGGGTCGCCGCCCGGGAGGGCGAGTCCCGTGATCGCGCACAGCGCGATCGTCGCCGCGTGCCCGTTACCGGGCCGGAACCGGATCGCGCCCACTGAAGAGCCCACTGTGGAACTGGAAGATCTGATCGCTGCGGAGCCGCCACTGCGAGCCCTCGCTGCTGCGGGCGAACTCCACCCGCAGGATGAAGCCCCTGCTGCTCAACAGCCGCAGCCCGATGCCGTAGGAGAATGTGAGGTTGTCGGCGGTGATCTGGTCGAACTCACCGAATACCTGGCCCACGTCGGCCAGGAAGTAGAGGTCCATGCCGCTGCCGTGCGGGTACTGATACGCCCACAGCGGCCAGCGGTATTCGGCCGACAGCACCGCCAGCCCGCGGTCGCGCCAGCGAAAGTCGTTGAATCCCCGTAGCAGATCGGGATCGTCGTTGATCATGAGACGCTGGAACGGCGTCTCCCGGTTGCCCACCGGATCTATCCACGTCAGGTAGCCGCGCAGGGCCAGCGTGTGGTACCGGAACCAGAGCGGCACGAACTGCTGCAGCTCGCCCCGGTACTGCCAGTACCTGGTGTCGTCCTGGCTGTTACCGTGGAAGTAGGTCACGATGGCGCGGCGCACCCCGCCGCGCGTCGGACGGCCGTCTTGGGGTGCATCCTCGTGCGCGAGGCCGAGCCCCACGGTGAACCCCTCGGAGCGGAAGCCGAAGCCGAACGGTAGGTCGTCGGCGTACCGCTCGGTGATCGATGGCTCGAAATCCCCCCCCGGCTCCCCGGCGCTGACGCCGCTGAAGATGACACCGCCCACTGCGTACAGACCGTCCATGAGGTTGTGCCGATACGTGGCGCCCGCCCAACTCATCTTCTGCCGGTAGTATGACAGGTCGATGGGGCGGGTCTCGGGCCCTGTGCCGAAGTACCTGGCGTTCGCGCGGTCACGGAATCCTGCCCCGAGCTGGAGCTCCCCGGCCGATGCGAGCGGGAACCGCAGGCCCAGGGTGAGCTTCTGGTCCCCGTTCACCGCGGCGTACACCCGGACCTTGAGCTCGTTACCCTCGCCGAGGAAGGCGGTGTACCGAAACGCGAGGCCCCCGCCGAAGCCGGAGAGCCCCCCTGCGCTGATTTCGGGCTCGACGATGAACACGCCTGGTGGGCGGAACAGGAAGGCGAGGAGGCGACTCTCGTCGAGATACTCGATGGTCTCCCCAATCCCGTCACCCGCGAGCTTGATGGGGTAGGTGATCACCCGGTAGGGCCAGTATAGGATGCCCTCCCACAGGGGCATCGGGCGGTTGCGCAGCTCGGCGGTGACCGAATCCGCCTGCTCGGGGATCCGTCCCCAGTAGCTCACGCCGGCGCCCGACATCCGGGCACTGTCGCGGCTGGTCGGTGCCTGCGCGTGCAACGTGCTGGGCCGCGCCTGCGCGAGCAGCGCCAGCGCGGCCAGGAGGAATGCCGGTGTGCGTTCGCTCGCTGGACGCAGGAGCGTGTGCCCGAGCCGGAGGAGCCCGCGCATGACGCGTATCGGCCTACTCCATCTCGAAGGCGAGGAACATGCGTCGGCCACGGCGATCGACGTGCAACACTACCGGGTCCCCCCGATCGAACTGTGCCAGTATGGAGTTGAGCTGTCGCAGCGTCACGACTTCCTGGCCGTTCACCGAGAGTACCACGTCGGCGGGCTGCAGGCCGCTCTGGACGGCGACGATCCCGAACGCCTGGGCCGCAACAACTACGCCGGTCCGCTCCCGCAACCACGGCATCAGGGCGGCGATGTCGTCGTTCACCTCCACGGCGAGCACTCCCAGCCGTCGCACGAGGTTGCGCTCGTCACTCACCAGGTCGGCGAAGCGGCCGGGATCATTGGCTCGCTCCGCCACCGGCACGCGGATCACCTGTTGATTGAGACCGCGCCGCACCTGCAGTGTGACCAGCGTGCCGGGGGCGCGGCCGTAGACGTTGACGTCGAACTGTCGCGCGTTCTCCATCGGCTTGTTGTCGAGCGAGACGATGATGTCGCCTATCTGGAGGCCGGCCCGAGCCGCGGGGCTGCCCGGCGCCACGTCGCTCACGAGCACGCCCCAGTTACGTGCCAGCCGCAGGCCGGCCGCCATGGTCGGCGTGATGGTCTGGGTGTTGGCACCGATCACGCCGCGGCGCACCCGCCCGTGCTGACGGATCTGGTCGTAGATGGCGCGTACGATGTTGCTCGGGGCGGCGAAGCCAATGCCCTCGCTCCCGCCGGACTGGGAGAGGATCATCGTGTTGATGCCCACGAGCCGTCCGTTGGTGTCCACCAGGGGTCCGCCACTGTTGCCCGGGTTGATGGGAGCGTCGGTTTGGATGTAGACCATCGGGTGGTCGGCCTCGAGCTGACGCCCCACCGCGCTCACCACGCCCATCGTAACCGTGGAGCTGAGACCGAAGGGGCTGCCGAAAGCGAGCACGACGTGACCTGGGTGGATCTCGTCCGAGTCCTCGAACTCGAGGTACCGTAGACCCGACTCCTCGATCTTGAGGACGGCGAGGTCCGTCTCCAGGTCGGTCCCCAAGATCTGCGCCTCCACCTGCCGGCCGATCGGCTTCACCAGCGACTGTCCCGGAACTTCATCCGAGGCGGGCTCGGCCAGCACCACGTACAGGCGGCGCGCGCCCTCGACCACGTGGTTGTTGGTGACGATGTAGCCGTCGGGTGACACGATGACGCCCGACCCGCCGCGGCGCTGCAATCCCAGGACTGCGGACGGCCCCCGGGGATCGCCCTGGAGCGGCGCGACCGCCGTGGAGAAGATCTGTACTACCGTCGGCGAGATCTGCCGTGAGAGCGCCTCGAACGATTCGCTGAGCTCGCTGAGGGCTCGCGGAGCGGTCTGCTGTGCCACCGCGGCCGATGCTCCCAGTGTCAGCGTCAGTGCCATGAGGATCACGATGCGGCGCACTGTTCCAGCCTGCATACCCTTCGTCCTTTCGTTCTCGAGTCGAATCGTCGTTGGCTCGCGCCGTCACCCGCTCGTCACGACCGGCGCCAGCTCTCCTTTGTCGCACTTCGTGCTCAGCTGCGCTTCCGGGAGGTGCGTCTCCCACCAGCGCTGCGCCCGCGCTTCCGTCCATGGTTCCACGACCGGCACCTCCGCCAGCCGGCGCCCCACCTCGTCTACCGTGGCGGGGCGGTCTTCGGCTCGCTTGGCCAGGCACGCCAGGATCAGGTCGTCCAGCTCCGCCGGCACCTCCAGCTCGGTGCGCGTGGAGGGCGGCTCCGGCGTGTCCGAGATGTGGCGGTGCATCATCTTGATGGGGCTGTCGGCCTCGAACACGAGCTGTCCCGTGAGCAGCCAGTAGAGCACGCTGCCGAGGGCGTAGATGTCGACGCGGCGATCGATGTCCGGCTCGCCGAGCGCCAGCTCAGGAGCCATGAACGCCGGGGTACCCGTGGTCATGTGGGGCTGTGTGAGCATCGTCTGCTCACGGCTCCGGTCGGCCTTCACGAGCCCGAAGTCGTATAGCTCGATGGTGTGCGGCGACCGCAGCGTGGCGGCCGCCTGGGCCTCTCGTTTGAACCGCTCCAGCGCCACTTGCTGAGCCGATGCGGAGGCGGCACCCAGGACCTCCGGACGGATGATCTTGATGGCCGCGGGTCGGGCCAACAGGCGATGCTCTGCGTGCAGCACCTCGCCCATGCCCCCGCGTCCGATGCTGTCGCCCAGCTTGTAGGCCCCGAGCTCCTTGGCCTTGCGCACCTGGCGACCGAGCCCCCGGATGATGTGCGCCGGGAGCACCGCCAGCGCGGCGCAGATGTAGCTCGGAGCGAACGCCCATGCGGCCTCGGCCGTCGTCCACGAGACGGTGACCCCGCGGAGCTTGGCGACGCCCAATCCGATCGGATCCATCGTCGCGGCCAGCAGCGAGGCGATGAAGATCTTCCCCGGGGTGTTGGGCGCGATCGTGGGATACACGAGGATGATGATCCAGACCCACGAGACCGCCCGGACGTCCGCCGGGGGCACCCACATTTGCAGCAGACCGATGAGAAAGGCCGTGATGATCTCGAAGCCGAGCCCCAGGTCGAGCAGCAGGTTCGGCCGGTGCTGCAGTCGTCCCGCCACGAATATCATCGCGACCGACAGGAGCAGACCGGTCGCCGCGATGAGGTTGCCCGGCATGGGCCACGGATGGGTGTGGCCCACCAGCGGCACGTCCGTCCAGCGTGCGACGACATTCGCCATGAGCAGCCCGATGGCCCAGAGGGAGGCGAACACCAGGCTCGCGATGCCAACGCGCTTGCAGGACTGCGCCAGCACCTCGCTGGGGAGCGGCGTCAGGCGGCCAGAGACGGAGACCTCGCTCGGTGTCGCGGCGGCCTGAATCCTGCGATCTGCGCTCATGGAACGACGGACTCCCGGCTAGTCGGTCAGGCGAATGTCAACACTATCATACGGGCGAGACCTTGGAAAGCTCGGGTGGGCTGCGCTGCCTCAGCTGGTGCGGGCGGTGGTCTCCGTGAGCTGCTTGTAGTGCTTGAGGTGTCGCAGGGCGTCCGCGCGGCGTCCGGCCCGCTCGTAGGTCTCGATCGCCTCACGGTGACGGTTCCGGTCCTTGAGTGCGGTCCTCAGGTTGAACGCCGCGGTGCAGTCGCCGGGACGGGCTGCGAGCGCGAGCCGGTAGTGCCGTTCCCCCTCGTTCACGTGACCTGCCTCGTGCAGCAGGCGACCGAGGTGCACGTGCGCGTCGTAGTGGGACACATCCAGCTCGACAGCACGCCGGTACGCGTCGCGGGCGTCGGCCGGCGTCTTGCAGTCGGTGCTCGTGGGTAATGCGGCGCGAGGCCTTGAGCACGAAGCGGAAGCCGTGCGGCACCTGCTCGGCCCACTGGACCAGCATTTTCTCCGACGGCATCCGGTGGAAGGTGTTGTTGATCTCCACGGTACCGAGCTGCCGGCCGTAGAACCACAGCATCTGGTGGTTGGGGAGATCCTCGGGATAGAAGCCGCCCTTCCATTGGTTCCGCTCGACTGGTACCGGTGGGAGAGCGGTCGTATCTTCGCTGCACGACCGGGCTCCCTGGGCCGGGGGCGCGTCGGGAAAGGGCCGAGATCGAGCATGGCAGACCGTGCGCTAGCGCTGCTGCGACGGCTGGAGGCACTGCAGGACAGGTTCGGTGCGCAGCTCGCCGAGCGGCGGCTGCGGCTGCTGGGCGAGCTGGCACGGCGCCGCCTCGGCAGCGCCAGGGCGGTGCAGCGCCTGCACGAGGTGCTGTGCCACGCTCGTGCGTATCCCGACAGCCCAGAGGTGCTCCGGCAGGTCGAGCGGATGCTCGACGGCTTCGCATCACGCGGCGACGTGAAGCGATACCGCGCCGAGCTCGAGGACACCGGGATCGCCGGCACGGCCATCAACTATCCCTTCTATTGGTTCACGGCCGAGTGGCTCGCGCGGCGCTGGCCTCGGCAACTCTCGATCGATTGGGAGCTGTTCCAGAACGCGGAGCAATTTCCCGAGTTGGTGCACCTGCTGGTGCCGTACACGGAAACGCTGGCGGTCGACGAGCTCGACTACGAGCCGGCCGAGTGGGTCGAGCATCTCAAGGGGCCGGATGAGAGCGACGCCGAGTTTCTGGTTCGACGCTTCGCGGCACTGCAGGCGGATTCGTTTGGACGGGAAACGAGTTTCGAGACGCTGGACGTGCCGCTCCGCATCGCGCCGGGTCCTGACACACCGTCCAGGACGCGTGCCAAGTACGCGCGCCTTCCCGTATTCTACCAGACGGCGCCCCTGCGGAGCGAGCGCCCCAATCTACGCCGGGAGATCCTGCGACCGCCCCTCGCCGTGCGAGACCTGCCGCCGCGGGAGGCGCAGCGGCTGATCGATCTCGCCCGCGAGGCAATGGTCACACGCAGCCGTGACCTCGACATCTTCGTGCACGCGGACAGGCAGGACGCACGCCTCATCGACTGCGGTGAGGGTCTGCAGTTCGCCTGCTTCGGCGCGATCCCGGAGCGCCGCCTCATGCTCGATGCAGTGTACGGATTCCTCACGCTCAAGAGCGGAGTGCCAATCGGCTACGTGCTGATCAGCGCACTGTTCAACTCGGCAGAGGTGGCGTACAACGTGTTCGAGACGTACCGCGGCGGGGAGTCGGCGTACATCTACGGGCGGATCCTGGCCGTCACGCGCCACCTGTTCGGAGCCGACGCGATCACCGTGCCGCCCTACCAGCTGGGCCACGAGAATCTCGAGGGGCTGCAATCCGGTGCCTGGTGGTTCTACTACAAGCTCGGCTTCCGGCCGCACGACCCGGTCGTGCGAAGGCTCGTGCGGCGGGAGCTGGCCCGCATGAAGCGGAACCCGCGCCACCGCTCCAGCATCGCGACCCTCAACCGGCTCTCTGCGGTCAACATGTACCTCTACCTGGGCAAGCCGCGGGCCGACGTGCGGGGGCGCATCTCGCTGGGGAACATCGGCTACCGGGTGTCGCGCTACTTGGCCGATCGGTTTGGCGCCGACCGTGAGCGGGGGATCAAGACCTGTGCGGTGGAGGCGGCGCAGCTGCTGGGCGTGCGCTCCTCCCGCCGCTTTTCCCCAGGCGAGCGACTCTGGTGGGAGCGCTGGGCTCCCCTGATCATGGCCCTGCCGGGCGTGTCACGGTGGAGCACGGCGAACCGGCGTGCCCTGGTCGAAGTCGTGCGGGCCAAGGGGGGTCGCCGCGAGTCGGAGTTCGTGACCCGATTCGACCGGCACCGGCGGCTGCGCTCGGCCGTGCTGGCCCTGGCGCAGGAAATCGACTGAGCGCGGATATCCTGATCCCTCACCTCCGGATGGCATGCGGCTAGATTTGAGCGAACGGGGAGTCGTCATGTCGAGGCACGCCTTGGGTCGGGCGGTGCTCGCCGCCCTGGCCCTTTCACTGACGCCGCATGCCGTTGCCCGGGCGCAGGAGCAGCCGCCCGCGCTCGACGCTCAGGTGATCGACACCAGGGCGCACGAGCTGTATGACGAGATCATGAGCCCGTTCTGCCCGGGACGGACGCTGGCGAATTGTCCGTCGTCCCAAGCGGCGACGATGCGCGAGCGGGTCAAGCGGCAGCTCGCCGCCGGCATGACGGAGCAGCAGATCGTCGATTCGCTATACGCGGTCTACGGTGAGATCATTCTGGGGGCGCCGCGTGTACGCGGGATCGGGCTGCTGGCATGGGTCATGCCTGGTCTCGTCCTGGTGCTCGGTGTCGTCCTGCTGGCCTGGTGGCTCCGGTCATCGGAGCGTCGGTTCGCCGCCGAGGCCCCTACTCCCGAGCCGGAGCTCGATCCCGCGGAGCAGGCGCGTCTCGAAGCCGAGCTTTCCGAGCTGTAGCACAACCCTCGTCAACGACTGTCACCCCCCGCAAGAAGCGGGAAAGGAGAACCGCATGTTCGTGTCCCCATCGAAGCGCGCCGCAGTAGCTGCGATCGCATGCGCCGTGGTGGCGTCGGGAGCGCTCATCCCGACGGCCGCGCAGGCGCAGAAACTCCTGGTGGTGAACAAGAGCGGCAGCACGCTGTCGATCGTGGACCCGGCGAGTCGATCGGAACTGGCGGTCATCGAGACGGGCTTCGCGCCCCATGAGGTAGCGGTCTCTCCGGACGGCCGCTTCGCCTACGTGAGCGACTACGGCAACAACGACCGGCCGGGCAGCACGATCACGGTAATCGACATCGCCGAGGGACGATCCCTGGGGACGATACCCCTGGGCTCCCACACCAGGCCCCACGGGATCACGGTGGCCTCCGACGGCACGGTATGGGTCACTGCCGAGGGCTCGCAGCACGTGTTGCAGGTGGATCCCCAGGAGCGCCGGGTCGTCCAGGCGATCGAGACAACCCAGCGGGTGACGCACATGGTGGTGGTGGCCGAGGGAGCGGAGCGCGCCTACACCGCCAACATCGGGAGCGGCACCGTCACGGCGGTTGATGCCAAGGCCGGCTCGGTCCTGCGGCAGATCGAGACGGGCGCCGGCGCCGAGGGAATCGACGTGACGCCCGACGGGAAGACGGTGTACGTGACCAATCGAGCCGCGGGGACGCTCTCCGAGATCGACGTGGCGAGCAACACGGTGCGGCGCACGCTGGAGGTGGGCGACTTCCCGATCCGGGTGAAGGTGCGGCCGGACGGGAGCGAGGCTCTGGTCTCGAATGCACGCGGCCGGGAGGTGGTGGCGGTCGATCTGCAGCAGTGGGAGGTCGTGCGCCGCCTCGAGGTCGGCTCCGTGCCGGTGGGTATCCTCATCACCCCCGACAACCGCATCGCCTACGTGGCCAACACCGGTGACGATAAGATCTCTGTGATCGATCTCGACGAGTGGAAGCTGGAAGGTGAGATCGTCGCCGGTGACGAGCCCGACGGCATGGCCTGGGTGAGTCGGTAGGCGGTGACCACGGCGACGCCGCCCCTGTCTGTGCGCTCCGCGATCCGCTACTGACCCGGACCATTCCATGTCCCTGCTCAACTTCACGCGCTTGAAGAAGGAACTCTCCCTGTTCGACGTCTACGTCATTGCGACGGGGGCGATGATCAGCTCGGGGTTCTTCCTGCTCCCGGGTATCGCGGCGGCGCATGCAGGACCGGGCGTGGTGCTGGCATATCTGCTGGCCGGGGTGCTGATCGTCCCAGCGATGCTGAGTCAGGCCGAGCTGGCCACGGCCATGCCGCGGGCGGGCGGCGCCTACTACTTCCTGGACCGAACGCTGGGGCCCATGGTCGGTACCATGGGCGGCGTCGGCACCTGGTTGGCGCTGGTGCTGAAGAGTGCCTTCGCGCTGATCGGGATGGGGGCCTACCTCGCCCTGGTGGTGGACCTGCCGCTGACGACCACCGCGATCGCCTTCACCGTGCTGTTCGCCGTTCTCAACGTGATCGGGGCGAAGGAGTCCAGCGGGCTGCTGCGGGTGCTGGTCGTCGCCCTATTGACCGTCCTCACGCTGTTCATCCTGTACGGGCTGAGCGATCTCGCGGCTCACCCTGGCGACGTACCAGGGCGGTTCACGCCGCTGCTCCCGTATGGGGTGGATAGTCTCCTCGGGGCGGTCGGCCTCGTCTTCGTGTCGTACGTGGGGCTGACCAAGGTAGCGAGCCTCGCCGAGGAGGTGAAGAACCCGGAGCGAAACATCCCGCTCGGGATGGGGCTCACGCTCGCTACGGTGACGACGGTCTACGTGGTGGGGGTCTTCGTCATGGTGGCTGTGCTCGGCGTGGGCACCCTGAGCGCCTCCCTCACACCCGTGGCCGATACGGCCGGAGCATTCGCGGCGTGGAGTTGGATACCCCGCCGAGTCGTCGTCTACTTCATCGTGGTGGCGGCGATCGTAGCCTTTGCCTCGATGTCCAACGCGGGCATTCTCGCCGCCTCTCGCTACCCGCTCGCCATGGCGCGGGACCGTATCCTGCCGGACCGGTTCGCCGCGACCGGCCGGCTCGGCACGCCCACGGCGGCGATCCTGCTCACCTGCGCGCTGGTCGTGGTGTTCCTGCTCGTGCTCAACGTGGAGGAGGTGGCCAAGCTCGCGAGCGCGCTGCAGCTCGTGCTGTTCGGGCTCATCAACGTGGCGGTGATCGTCATGCGGGAGAGCAGGATCGAGGCATACGACCCGGGGTTCCGCTCGCCCGGCTATCCCTGGGTGCAGCTGGTCGGGCTGTTCGTGCCGGCGGTGCTGGTGGCGGAGATGGGATGGCTGCCCGTGCTGTTCATCGCGGGCGTCACCATGCTCTCGTTCGGCTGGTACACTTACTACGCCAAGCCCCGTATCGCGCGGGATGGCGCGATCTACCACGTGTTCGAGCGGCTGGGGCGCCGCCGCTTCGCGGGGCTCGACCGGGAGCTGCGCGACCTGATGAAGGAGAAGGGCGCCCGGGCGGAGGACCCGTTCGACCAGGTGGTCGCGCGGGCCCACGTGGTCGATCTGGCCGGCTCGGGGAGCCTGGAGGGGCTGATCGGTCGTGCGTCGGTGCTGTTCCACGAGCGGCTCCCCGCCACCACCGACCAGCTCATGGAGGGCTTCGGGAGGGGTGTCCGCATGGGCGGCACGCCGGTGGCGCACGGGGCCGCGCTGCTGCACACGAGGCTCCCGGCGCTCGACACCTCGGAGATGGTGCTGGTGCGCTGCCGCGGGGGCATCAAGGTGGACGTAGAGGACGACGAGATGGTGCGGCACGCGGCCGCGGTGCCGATTCGGGCGCTGTTCTTCCTGGTGAGCGGGGAGACCGATCCGGGACGGCACCTCCGCATTCTCGCGCAGCTCGCCGGCCGGGTGGAAGACGAGGACTTCATGGAGGAGTGGCTGGCGAGCCGCGACGAGCTGGAGCTCAAGGAGACGCTGCTCCGCGATGACCGCTTCCTCTCCCTCCGGCTCCTTCCCGAAACCAAGGCGGAACCGCTCATCGGTAAGGCCCTGCGGGAGCTCGAACTGCCGCCCGGCTGCCTCATCGCGCTCATCCGCCGCTACGGTGAGACGATCGTGCCTCGCGGCCGAACGGTGCTGCGCGAGGGCGACCGCCTCACGGTGATTGGCGAGCCAGCCGGGCTGCGGCAGCTGGCGCAGCGCTACGCCGAGGCGCGACACGCCTGAGTCTTGCCGCAGGGGCCGCCCCTCCCCACCTTAGCTGACACACACCTTCGTGCCCCTGCGATCGGGGAGGGGACTGTGAACGCCTACTCACTGCGCCGCATCGGCGGTGCTCTGCTCCTGGCGACCCTGGTCGCCGGCCTTTCGCCGCCGGTCCAGGCCCAGGAATCGGTGGATGACCTGACCCAGCTTCCCCTGATCGGCCACCTGTCGGTGGGATCGGAGACGCCCGGGAAGCTCACCACGTCTGACCCGCTCTGGATGGATGGCTCACACGTGCAGGCGTGGGGGCTGGAGCTCGGCGCCGGGGCGACGGTGACCGTGGATCTGTTGTCGGACGAGTTCGACGCCTACTTGATGGTCACCGGTCCCGGTCTGGACGAGATCCTGTCGGACGACGACGGCGCCGGGGCATGCGATTCCCGGGTCACCCTGACGGCGCCCCAGTCCGCCACGTACCGCGTGGTGGTCAACACGCTGAGCTCCGAAGCGACCGGCCGGTTCCGCATTCGCGTCACGCAACAGCCGGGCCCGGTGACGGCGGGTGAGTGCGAGTTGTTCGACACGGAGTTCGACGTCGAGCTGTTCGCCTGGCTCATGGCGCTACCGACAGATGGCCGTGTGCTGTCTGTGGGCCAGGAGGTGCGGGGGGAGCTCACAACGTCCGACTCGGCGAGCTGGGACGGCAGCTATGCACAGGCCTGGGCGCTCGGGCTGCGCGGCGGGCAGGAGGCGACGGTGGACCTGCTGTCCGACGACTTCGATGCCTACCTGCTCATCGTGGGACCGGGCCTAGATGAGCCGCTGTCGGATGATGATGGGGCAGGGGGGTGCGACGCACGGGTCACGTTCACGGCGGCCGAGGCGGGGACCTACCGGGTGGTCGTGAACACCCTCATGACCGAGGTCACCGGCCGGTTCCGCCTGCGGGCCACCGACCAGCCGGGGCCGGTGACGGCGGGGGAGTGCGTCGACCTCGATCTCGACACCGAGCTGAGCGAATGGCTCATCACGTTGCCGGTGGTCGGCGAGCTTCGGGTCGGCGAGGAGGTCACCGGAGAGCTCACGACCTCCGATTCCACCAGCTGGGACGACAGCTATCTACAGGTCTGGGAACTGTATCTCCAGGCCGGCCAGCGGGCCACGGTGGA
>JABAOF010014026.1_pt4 | contig 20420 bp, 13 predicted proteins | sample 7062171 | NCBI WGS metagenome assembly JABAOF01 (sample SAMN14538628, study PRJNA623070) | marine sediment metagenome | biome: marine biome [ENVO:00000428]; feature: marine pelagic biome [ENVO:01000023]; material: deep marine sediment [ENVO:00002113] | place: India: Gulf of Khambhat ...
TGCTCGTGGGGATGTCGTTCATCTGGCATATCATCTTTTCTATTTTCAAACTCTACGAGCCAAAGAGGCTGTCAAGTCAACTCAATGAGATCACTAATGTTGTGAAAGGCACTTCGATGGGGACAGCCTTTATCTGGGTGATGGGTGCGATCTTTTCCATAAGTGTGTTGAAGGGCATGGCCCTGCTTGGGTTCTGGCTGATCTGTACTTCCATGACTGTTCTTCTGAGGATCATCATGAGGTGGTTCTTGAGGACACTCGCAAAATCGGAGATGAATACGAGGAATATCCTTGTCATAGGGACGAATGGGAGGGCCAAAGCGTTTGCTCACAAGATTTGCGAAACCGCCGAGTTAGGATATTCACTGGTTGGTTTCATTGATGACATTGACTTTACGCCTGCCATACCGAAAAAGATAGTGGGACGCCTTGATGACTTTTCGAGGGTAATAAGAGAATTAGTTGTTGACGAGGTGTTTGTATTTCTCCCGATTAAATCATTTTATGACAGAATAAATGAGATTATGACGCTATCTGAAAACCAAGGGATCACTGTGAGATTCTCAAGCGACCTGTTCGACCTACGTCTCGCTAAATCCAGGGCCGATAGCTTTGATGAGATGCCCATTACGACGCTGCACTCCGTTCCCTTGGACAATATCCAGACCGTCATCAAGGAATTCCTGGACTTTCTCCTCTCAGCCGTATGTTTGATTATGCTCCTTCCAGTTTTTGTGGTCATCGCTTTGGCCATCAAGCTGAATTCTGAGGGACCTGTCTTCTTCTTTCAGGAGAGGGTGGGGCTTAACAAAAGGAAATTCAGGCTGCTCAAGTTTAGGACAATGGTGAAAGAAGCCGAGGCAATGCAGCAGGAATTTGAGCATCTCAATGAAATGGATGGGGCGGCTTTCAAAATAAAGACTGATCCGAGGATAACCCGCGTGGGAAGAATTCTTAGGAGGACAAGCCTAGACGAACTTCCTCAGCTTGTCAACGTTCTCAGGGGCGACATGAGTCTGGTGGGGCCAAGACCCCTTCCAATCAGAGACTACCGAGGCTTTGACAAAGACTGGCATCGTCGGCGCTTCAGTGTCCGTCCCGGAATCACCTGCCTATGGCAGATCAAGGGGCGAACTTCGATTGCCTTCGAGCGATGGATGGAACTTGACATGGAGTATATCGATAACTGGTCTCTATGGCTTGATATCAAGATTCTGCTGAAAACAATACCTGCGGTTTTGAAGGGATCAGGAGCAGCCTAGGGATACGAATTCGTATTCTTCCTGAGTGTCAACGTAACAGGGCTGTAATGCAAGGGCAGACCAAACAAATACCTGATTGGAATTATCACCTGAGTCGGTTGATCCCGATAATCGCCGTATATATTTTTCTAGCCCTTTACAGGATCGACCACCAAAGCCTCTGGCTAGATGAAGTGCTTAGCCTGAGGGCTGCTGACCCGGACAGACCGTTTTTTGATAGCCAGATCTGGTTCAGGGGGCAGGGTCCGCTCTATTTTGCCTTATTGCACTTTTGGGCGAAACTGGTAAGTAGCGAGGTTGGGATCAGGTCTTTGTCGGTCTTAATTGGTATTGTGAGCGTTATGCTTACCTACGCTCTAGGGCTTAGGTTATTTAATCGTTCGGTTGCATGGATCGGGACAACGCTCTTAGCGACATCGCCGTTTTTCGTCTGGTACAGTCAAGAGGTCCGATACGTCGGTCTAATGATGGCGGCCTCCCTCTTCGCAATGTACGCATTTCACAGGGCATTATCTGCCCATCGCCCAGGATGGTGGGTGACGTACTGTTGCAGCCTAATTCTTGCGATCGCTGCCTTCGTGTCGAATATCGTCTTACCTGTGGTCCAATGGTTGTTCCTGTTGCGCTCACCATTACGCCGGCAAGTTTGGCGAAAAGTGTTGGTGTGCCAGATTGTGGTTTTCGTCTTGTTCATCTGGTGGGCCAACGGAGGCCATTATCAGCGACTCGGAGGTTACTGGAAAAGGTTATCTCGCCAAATCACGCTCAGTAAAGAGGAGCTTTCATCCATTCCGCGGACAAAAGGGCTAGCCAGTGGAGGTAGCAGAGAGTTTGAGCTGTTGGCACTTCCATACTCTTTTTTTGTTTTCAGCACCGGATATTCGGTCGGGCCTTCCGTTAGGGAGCTTCAAGTCTCGCGCTCCATCAATGCACTGTGGCGTTACCTCCCTCATCTCCTCGTGTTCGGGGCTCTATTTTGCGGTCTTTTTGTTTCGGGGCTTGTTGCCTGCCGACGTTGGCCTGAGGCGGGCACCTATCTTGTCCTATGGTTCGGCATTCCAATCATAGGGGCGCTGGTGGTTTCGGGGCTGACAGATATGGCTTATAACGTCAGATATGTTTCGATGGCGTTGCCTCCGTTTATCTTCATTCTAAGCGCGGGCATTGTCATTTCCCGACGGCGTCTCATTCAGATTATCCTCCTCGTCTCCGTTCTTTTCGTCCACGGTTTTTCACTTGCAAATTACTACTTTAATCCACGTTACGCTCGTGAGGATGCTCGGAGCGCTTCACGGTATCTAGAGTCTGCGACCGGTTCTGAAGATATCATTTTGATTGTTGGGAACCCAAGAGCAATACGGTACTACTACAAAGGGGATCTAACGATTATTAGGTGGGGTAAAACGGACGTCAGTGACCAGTCGTCTATAAACAGCCGTTTACAAGAAATGAGTCAGCACTATGTTCATCTGTGGCTTGTTGAAATTCGACAGTGGGAGGCGGACCCGAGTGGGAGGGTGAAAGCGACTTTAGATGAAGCATTTGACCTTGTTGAGCAGAAGAGTTTCCCAGGGGTAGATATCTACTCTTATCACCTCGCGAAAAACATCTTTTCTCGGGCCCGAGACAGGGGCGCTATTGCTAACTTACGCCTGGATGCAGATTGGGGATTCGAAGAGATTGGCCCCGACTAATCACGGCGGGTGTTGGGCGGACGTGGTGATATGAAAAATGGCCACTCAAGGTTTTCGACAGAGAAGAAAGTCGCAATTCTACACCAGGGTTTCGTACCAACGTATCGGGTCAGGTTCTATGAACTTCTGAACAGAGAAAGTACTAACCATTACGTCGTCTTTCATGGTCCTCCACCGTCCAATACGGGGTATGACGGATTAGAAGAGAAGCTGGATTTTCCCCATGTGAGAACCAAGAATCATGAGCTTCGGTTCTTTGGCCGTACGGTTATCTATCAGCCCGTCATGACAACTATTCTATTTGGCTCATATGATGCCGTCGTCCTTGGCCATGAAATAAGATTCATCTCGAATGTCTTGATTCTTGCGTTCTTCAAGCTCTTGGGTAAACCAGTTATCTGGTGGGGGCAGGGTTTCGAGAAGGAACAAGACAGGAAATTTCGCGCGCTCTCTCAACTCGTTGAAAAGGTTAAGTCCTGGTTAGCGCGCTCGGCTGATGCCTACATTGTGTATACCGATGGCGGATGTCAAAAGCTGATCCAATCGAGGGTCCCTAAAGAGAAGATAACCGTGGTGAGGAACACCATTGACATGGAAGAACAATGCCTCTTACACGACAAATTCAAGAACATGGACCCTGTGCAATTCAGAGAGGAAAACAACCTCAGACCGGATTCAATCGTTTTGCTTTACGTTGGTCGCGTATATAGAGAAAAGAGACTTGAAGAAATACTATACCTGGTGAAGCGAATCAATTCTGAAAAACTCTGCCGTTCGTTTGTAGAAGTGGTAATTATAGGCGGCGGATCCGAACTGGATAGGCTCAAGAGAATAGGCATTGGCATTGAAGGCGTACACTTTTTGGGTGAAGTATACGATCAAGAGACCATCGCAAAATTCATGCAGATTTCATCAACATTGATTATTCCTGGAAAAGTGGGACTCGCCGTAAATCACGCATTTGCCCACGGTTTACCTGTTATTACCCGGCAGCATAGGCATCATGCACCAGAAGTTGAATACATTGTTTCCGGTGAAAACGGTTTGATTACACCTGGAGATTTCGATGACTTTCTTCGGGAGACCGTTGATCTGCTCAATTCACCGGAGCGTCAGAAACGAATGTCAAAGGCAGCATTGGAGACCCGAGAGCTCTTAAGACTGGACTTGATGGTTAAGGCCTTTGATGAGGCGACGTCCAGGGCGATCAATCAGAAAGCCAAAACCTTAGTGAAAGACTTGCCACGCGCGCACTTTCACTAGTTGTCGTTGTTTCATGGTCTTGGACAACAGGGTAGGCTCGGTGAGGGATCGGCCTCCGGGAGGGCGGTGTTTTGCCCGAATGCCGTGGCAACCCGATAGCCTATCGAAAGGTCTTATCGTTGAACCCCCAGACAAATCTGGTGGAATTTCGCATTTGTTGTTGATGAAAAATAAAGTGGATTCCACATCCTGGCTGCGAAATCTGGTAATCGAAAACAAGCGAAATATATTTGCAGGTGCGGATCATGATCTCACAATCCTTCAGGTTTCAGTGAGCAGGCCATTTCATCGCAGAGGAGATAGATATCATCAGATCCTCAGGATAAAGTACGAAACCCAGGGTGGTGTGTATACAAAAAGGATTTGGCTCAAATATCGGAACGACTTAGCGAGGTCATATCAAATTCACAGAGCTGTCTGCAAGGAACTTGAGGAGGAAAAGAGGTTTTTCCCCCAGCCGTACTTCTATGGCGAGTCTCACAGGAACGGTAAGTCCGTTGTCGGTATGGAGTTCGTGACGGGCGCGTCCCTGAGGAACATGGTGATAAGAAACGCTGTGTATAAGGGAAGAGAGGTTCTAGAGGAGATATTCTCTGAGGTGGGTGCTGCTCTGCGGACATTCCACGATTCGTCAAAGAGTTCGGGTCTAAGACTCGTGGGTGAATTGGCAGATAATGCACGCAGCGTCACAGAGAGGTCGAAGTATCTGAGCAAAGAAGAAAGGGAGGAGGTAATCGGGTGGATCGGAATGGCCGAGAGGCGAGCAGGGGCGGAAATGCAGTTGCCCCTGATCAAAATCCATCACGACTGGATTCTCAGGAATATTTTGATCACGGATACCGGTTCTCCCTATATCGTGGATTTGGATTCAATGCGAGCCCCTGACAACAGTCGCTGGTATGATGTGACCTGCTTCCTGATAAACTTGGAGAGCCAGCTCAAGTACCGACCTCTTATCAGCAGGGGAAAACTTGCGAATTTGTGGAAAAGCTTTTGGCAAGGTTACGCTGAGGAACTTGTTCCTGAGGGGCTATCCGAGAATCAGGTCATGGCCTTAATATACCTTATCAAGGTCGAATATCTGTTTGGTGGAACAATGAGACCTCCGCTCTTCGAGACATATAATAAGCTCTTGGGCCGACGATACTTGAACAATTTGAGGGATGCTGTCACGCGGGGCGAATACTCTACACTCCGAGTGGATCTTTGAGTCCGAGGAGCGAGAACCACGAGAGTGCGATTGGAGGAGGATTCAGGTTGGAATGGGTGAATGTGCTTAACTGCCCTATCACAAAACTGTGCCTCGAAGATTTCGTAAGGTTGGCGGAACAATTCATTGAATCGGGGAAACCACATTACATTGCTGTTGTCAATGTGGCCAAACTTGTCAGAATGCGGTCTGACAAAAACCTCGAGGAGAGTATCCGTCTAGCCCACCTCATTGGAGCCGACGGGGTACCTCTGATCTGGGCCTCAAGGCTTCTAGGTGATCCTCTACCTGGGAGAGTAAACGGCACTGACCTGATGTATCGACTTCTCGAAAGAGCCAATGAAAAAGAATATCGCGTCTTTTTTTTCGGTGCAAAAGACGAGGTTTTACAAAGGGTTTTGGAAAGGGTTCGTAAAGAGTATCCCGGTGTAAGAATTGCGGGGTTTCACCACGGCCATTTCGACCCGGCTGAGGAGTCGACGATCGTGAGCACGATACGCAACTCACGGGCAGATATTCTTTTTATCGCATTCGGAACGCCCAAGAAGGAGTTGTGGGTCAAGCGATACTTAACTGTGATGGAGGTTCCAGTCATCCACGGCGTCGGAGGGAGCTTCGATGTGTTGGCTGGCGTCATTCCCCGGGCGCCACGGTGGATGCAAAAAAATGGGTTGGAGTGGCTTTTCCGAATGTTGCAAGAGCCGCGAAGAATGTTGATGAGATACTTGGTGACGAACACCCTATTCGCACTTCTTCTTTCGAGAGAGTGGATCCGGTACCAGGTTGGCCAGCGAATGGCAAATTTCGAGCGTCGATAGGCAGCTGTTCCACGGTCGGATAGACCAGCAGTGAGAATCAATTGTGAGAGAATCTGTTTTTGTCTTAGGAAAGATACTCCGAAAGATATTCCGCATTCTCCGGGGTAAGTGGGAATGGCTAAACTATCATTTTGTTTACAAAAGGCCGGAGCTAAATGGGAAGGTTGGCCAAAAGTGCTTTTTGATTGGTGCAGGCGATGACCTCGAAGACCTTGCTATCAAGTACCGTACGTTGTTTCCAGAAAAGATTCAAACCAAGATTCATGAGGCAGATCTCATTTGTGAACACGTTTTCGATCTCCTCGGTAGCGGTCCAAGGAAATTGAGTCAGGATGGGCAAGGTTATCGACCGATCGATTGGCACACAGATTTTAAGAGCGGGTATCGTTGGGACCCGAAAGTTTTCTATCAGGATATTCGATATGGCCATCAAACAGGCGTTGATATAAAAGTTCCGTGGGAATTATCGCGTTTTCAGCATTTAACAACTTTGGGCCAGGCGTTCTTGATAACCAAGAATACAAAGTATTCGGATGAATATCGCAATGAGATTATTGATTGGACGGAGAACAACCCCGTGGGGTTCGGGGTCAACTGGAAAACGACGATGGAAGTGGCGATTCGTGCGTCAAATTGGTTGGTCGCCATGGAATACTTTAGTAAGACGAATCCATTCACCGTAGAGTTCTTAACAGAATTTTATAGAAGTGTATATGAGCATGGTAGATTTATTCGTGCACATCTCGAGTATTCGCCTTTTTTTAAAGGCAATCACTACCTTTCCAATATTGTCGGGCTCATGTTTATCGCCATTTATTGTCCATTCTTTAAAGAGGCTAGAAAGTGGCTGGATTTCTGTAAACGGGAAATCGAAAGAGAGATGCAGAATCAGGTTTATGATGATGGTTGCAATTTTGAGGCATCTACCTCTTATCATCGACTGGTGCTCGAGTTGTTCTTTTTTTGTGAAACAATTTGCGAGAGGGCAAACATTCACTTCTCCAGTAGTTACAAGAGTAAGCTGAGAAAGATGTTTGATTTCTCTCTTTATTGCATCAAACCGAATGGCATGATTCCTCAAATCGGGGACAATGACAGTGGCAGGTTTATCGTATTTGGTAAAAGACCCATCCTCGACCAAACATATTTACTAAACTGGGCGGCAATCCGCTATAAAGAGTCGAGGTTCAAGCGGCCGGAGTATGGTTTTGATGAGGAGTCTTTCTGGATTTTTGGATGGGAGGGAGCGTCGTGTTGGAATGGTCTGCCATGTGCGGAGAATCCCCTTGGATCGAGAGCCTTTCCTCATGCCGGGTGGTTCGTTTTGCGGGACACTCATGATTACTGTTTCATCTCCTGCGGGCCGAACGGCCAGAACGGAAAAGGCGGTCATGCTCATAATGATAAGTTAAGTTTTGAGCTCATGCTGAATGGGAGGGATGTCATTGTCGATCCCGGAACATACGTGTATACCTCTTATCCTGAAGAGAGAAACAAATTCCGGGCAACAGCCCATCACAACACGATCAAGTTCAATGATTGTGAGCAGAACCCCATTTCGAATTCATTGTTTTATCTGTCCGGCAGTGCTGAGATCATAGATACGAAATTAGAGGAAACTGATAGGGAGGTGAGATTCGAGGGAGCGATTCGATACAATGGGGTTTCACATTGCCGGATTATCACGTTGGATAAAAGAAGTGGTGATTGGCGGATTTCTGACAATCTATCGTCAGCAAAACCGAGAACTGCACAGTTGCTTTTTCACCTTGCACCGGGTGTGACGTATGACCCAAAGGAGTCTATGGTCAAGGAGTCTGAAACCGAAATTGCATTTTTGGAGGTGAGAGGGCGCGATTTGGAAGGAGTAGAATATGATTACTCTCCTGAGTACGGTGCCAAGGCAAAATCTGAGATGTTGACGACAAAGGCCATTGAGGTTATGAGCGATTTGACCCTATCGACCTGCATTCGTCGAACAACCTAAATATACTGCCAAATCAAGGGCCGGCCAGAGTATGGAGGATTTTGACTGCGATTGCGAGGCAACGTAAATCCGAGTACACCACAATAGCATGCCATACGATCCTGAAGAAACAAGCATAAAAACAGTCGGTGAAGTCGCCAAGGGGGGCGGTATTACTATGCTTACTGCCGTCACAGGGCAAGGTGTGCGTTTCTGCTTTCAGATAATGCTTAGCCATTTCCTTGGTGCGAAAGATTACGGCATCTACACTTTGGCCCGAAGTGTGTTGGAAATTGCGAACCGTGTTGCTCTTATGGGCCTTCAGAACGGCATGGTCAACTTCCTTGCCATTTTCAAGGGGCAAGCCGATGAATCGCGTCTCAGGGGGGCTATCCTCTATTCGATGGGTATGGTGGCAATCGCAAGTAGTGTCGTTGCTATCCTCCTATGGCATTCATCAAATTGGATGGCGACAATGGTGTTTGGGGAACCATCTTTGGCTGGCGTTATTCGGGGTTTTGCGGTGGCTTTACCCTTTTATGCTCTCTTCACTCTCCTGGCTTTTTGCTCACGTGGTTTGCGCAACATGAAATATTACAGTGGTATGAGAGACGTGGTCCATCCCATAGGGAATTTTCTCCTGGTTCTGAGCGCTTTCTTGACCGGCATGAGGCTGGAAGGAGCGGTGTTTGGCTTTATCATATCGACTGTGCTCTGCTTTATCTTGATGGGGCGCCTGATCTTCAAACTGTTTCCTGAGCTGTTTTCCATAGGAGATGGTCTTGTCTTTGAGAGCAAGAGAATAGTCTACTACTCTCTGACTCTGTTGCTTTTGGGGTTCTCCCAATTATTCCTGCGTTACACTGACCGTCTTATGCTTGGCCATTTTGAAAGTCCATATGAGGTGGGTATTTACAACGCGGCGGCTGTCGTGGCCTATAAGATGACTTTCTTTCAGATGGCATTTAATAGCATTTTTGCGCCTGTCATAGCGGATCTTTATGGCAGGGGTGAAAGAGATGAAATGGTACGTATTTTCAAGACAGTGACGAAATGGACTGTTTTACTCTCTTTGCCTGTTTTTTTGACGTTTGTCTTTTGGGGGAGTTTCATCCTAAGCCTTTTCGGAGGTGAGTTTGTTGATGGAAAGCCGGTTCTAGTTGTGCTCTCGGTGAGCGAATTGGTTAACGTGACTGTTGGACCTGTAGGTTATATGTTAGTCATGACGGGTCGGCACGTCCTGGAATTCGTCAACAGTTGGATATTAGGAATCACCAATATCTTATTAAACCTGATTCTCATTCCAAAATACGGTGCCGTTGGTGCTGCGCTTGCCACAGGTTTCTCGATTGCGGCGGTGAATGTGTTACGGCTGATAGAGGTCAATCGCATTTTGCATTGTCATCCCTATCGCCTTGACACCTTGAAGCCTTTTGCCTCTTTTGCCGTGGTGGGGGGTGTTTTATGGCTGCTCAATTCCCTCTATCAATTGGATGGCTTATTGGCTCTTGCGGCCCTGATTGCGAGTATGGCTGTCTACTTCGCCATAAACTCTCTTTTGGGTTTTGCACAAGAAGACAAATTGGCTTTTTCCATTATTGGAAATAGGGTTTGGGAAAGAAAGAAACCTAGTCGAGTTGTGAGCTAAGACGGGATGGAGATGACAACCGAATGGGCAAAGCGCTATTTTGGCAATCTCTATGAGCGAGTCAAACTCCCAAAAGGACTTTCACCCAGCAGCAGGCTCACTGCTCAGAAGGTCTTGGAGAGGTACCTCGCTGAATCTGAGACCTTTTGGGTTGGGCGTGGTTTGCGGCATGCAGCGAAGGTCCAGGAGGCCCTCCGAGCTTTCGCAGAAGCTGGTGCAAAAGGTGAGGCATCGGTTGCAAAGATGCTTCTCGATCGCGTTAGGGAGGTTCGATTTGAATATTATCGTCCTTTTTTCGTCATGGGAGCTGGGGGATCCGGTTCAACGTGGCTTGGCGCGATGCTCGGTGACCTTCCCGGTTTCCAGTACGGCCGAGAGATCTATTTGCCTCGAGGGATTTCCTACCTGTACCGCCGCCTAAGAAACCGGGAAATGAGTGACTTAGTCTGGGCAGTCATGTTGTTACATGCATGGGGTTTCAATTGTCCAGAGGAAGAATTCAAGTCTGAATTCGTAAACTCTGCGAGATCGATTTTCAACTATGATATCTATAAAGAGATTTGGCCCCAGGGTCGTTTCATTTTCTTGGTCAGAGACCCCAGAGACCAGATCTTGTCGGTCACCTATAGGAAATCGGCCTATCGTAAAGCGGTGGCACCGAAATCAAGCGATCGTGAGTATCTCCTGCGTAACGCCAGGCGATTCATGAAAATCTACCGGCAGTACAAACGCATAGATCCCGCTGAAATACATGTGACGACCTACGAGAAACTGAGAGGGGACACCAGAAGTGGATTCATGAGGATATTGGAGAGATTTCAGCTGGATTTCTCGGATGATACGACTGCCAATATCCTATATCAACACGATGCGGAAAACATACGGACCGGCAAGGTAGATTGGAAAGGAAACTTGGACGAAGGTGGGATCAGTAAGAGCTGGCGAGAGTCGATAACGGACCAAGAGAAGCAACTGCTCAGGCCCATTATCCAGGACGCATTAGAGGAATTCGGATATGAACGGAATGATAATTGGGCAATTTCAAATAGGTGGATTGGCCGGCCTCCAGAGAGATCGATTTAGACCAAATCTGAAGCGTTGTCGGACTGCAACCCCTCCGTCAAAAGACGTGAGGGTATTCGGGATAAGAAGGTTTTTTAGGTCGGCAATGTGATAACAGAGAACCTGATTCAAGATTCCAAGAAAGCGGAGTCATCAAAGGTTCTCGGATGAAGCTGTTGATTGGTTTTTGCTGGAGAGGCGGTTGAGAGAATTTCGGGACCTGATGCAATTGGAGCAAAGGTAATGGCAAATATAGCTATGGTCCTCAAAGGGGATATTCGTCATGACGGAAGGGTGCGCAAGGAAATAGCCACCCTCGTTAGAGCTGGTCATCACCTTGAGCTGGTCGTATCAGATTTCAGCAAGAGTGGTTCCGGCGGCGAAGATCTGGGGGTGAAGATCCACTACATATCAATGACCCTTTGGTCTAGCCCTTGGAGAAACTTCTTAGAACAGCTCCTGTTCAATCGCAGGGCGGCACGGCTTATCAAAAAGCTACGACCATCCCACATTCACTGTCATGATCTTTTGGCCCTCCCAGCCGGTGTGTGGGCAAAAAGGAGGATAAGAGCAAGACTCGTATTTGATGCTCACGAATTGATCCCTGAAAAGTCTCGTGGGGTTAAAAGGACTATTTGGAGCCATATCGAAAAGACGTGCGTTGGGAACTCCGACCATATTATCATGCCAGAGAGGAATAGAATTTCGTATTTCAAAAGAAAATACCCAAATATCCCGGAGCCATTACTACTGCAAAACTATCCTCGCAAAGGTGAGGTTCCTAGTGAGAGAATCGATTTGTTTCGTAGCACTTATCCGATCAGAAAGGAACAGAAGATTATACTTTATACGGGTCTTATCGCTCCGAGAAGATCTGTTGAAGAACTGATTGAGGCCATGTCCATCTGCGATGAGAGATTTGTTCTCGTGATTCTTGGTAAGGCGCATAAAGGCTATAAAGAGATGTTACGGGTGAAGGTCGAAAAGCTTGGTCTTTCAGATAGGGTCTTTTTCCATGAAGCTGTTCCGCATACAGAGATTCTGAGGTACATGGCATCATGCGACATCGGGACCGCTTTCTATCGCAACGATAACTTGAACAATTATTACTGTGCTTCCAACAAACTCTACGAGTACATAGCCCTTGACAAAGCAGTCTTGACGAACAATTACCCAGGCTTGCAGGATGCAGTCGGAAGATTTGCCCAGGGTCTTTGCCTTCCGGAAGTCACCCCGAAAAGTCTCGCAGAGGCTTACGATCGTGCGTGTGATTCTCACCTGGTAACCCCGGGGGCGAGAAAATTCTTCTGGGAAGATGAACAAGACATACTCATCGGGCTATACGAAGACGCAACGCTATCAGAATCCCCAGTCGACTCGGGCGTATGGAGAGAGCCAGGAAGGTCGATCAGTTCATGCTAAAGATACTGATAATCGTTTCTGTTTTGATTTGGTTCCTGATACTTCTCTTCCTAATCAGCCAGCGGGGTTTCGTCCTCCTGCTCATCTGGCTTTTGATCGCCCCGGTCGTTTCCAATCTGGTAAACAGGCCCGGGTCCAACCCGTTTTTCAAGACCACTCCCGTCACGCAATCGAAGCCACGAGGACACGCTTATATTACCTATGAAACGACGATCAGACCCAGGGACCTGCTCGAACCGACTCGCTTGATCTTCATCGTATTTCTCGTGCTTTTTCTCGCAGGCTACGTTGCGGACAGAAAACGTTTGGGTGCTCTTGACACCACGGAGATCTTGATGTGTGCGTTTTCATTCATCTTGATTGCAAGCGTACTGTTTCAGTCGAGGCGTCTCGCCTTTGGTCTGCATGTCGTGGCTGACGCGTTTGTTGTGCCGTTTTTGGGTTACTTCATTGCGAGGAAACTTGTCACAAGCGAGGACCGCCTGCGCAAACTCATGAAGGTCATGGGGTACCTGGGCCTCTATTTGATCGTTATCTCACTGATCGAGCGTCTAACACACCAGGAAGTTCTTTACCGCCTCACGGGACCATTCGAATCGATCCATATGTTTTACGTCGTTATGACGGTTGTCTTCTTTGTGATGTTTCTAGACTCGATGAGCAGCCAGGGCTTTGCAGGGGAACAGGCTGTACCTAGAAGCATCCGGAGGTTTGTTCTGTATATGAGCCCGGTTATCATTTTCTTGAACTGGACACGAGGAGGTTGGGCAGGGTTCCTTCTCGGCCTTTGGGTGTTTTTGTTTCTCGGTCGTCGGCAGGTCAATTTCTTGCAGAAATTAGGGGCGGTTGGATCGGTTCTGATTCTCCTTCCTGTGACCGCTGCCGGTGTTTACGCGCTTCAGCCACAAGAAATCATAGAGGAGCGAATTGCCAATGTATCGAACGTGTATGCTCGGTTGGGAGCCTGGCGGATTATCATACAAGAGGCTATCAAGCGCCCAATTCTCGGGATAGGTCTAAACAACCTCCGGGATGAATTATACGAATCGAGAGTCCGATATGCTGGGGTAAGGAGCGAAACGACGAGCCACAACAGTTTCTTATCCCTTTTTACCGAATTGGGCGCTGTGGGTCTTTTCGCCTACTTGGCGATCTGTGCATCAATTATCCAGAGGGGCTTGAGCCTCAATCGGACGGGTGAGGAGTCCTCGGACCGATGGCGGGGGATAGCTGTTGTTGCCATAATGCTCGCTTACCTCGGATCCGCTTTATTTAGCAATACCCTTTACCTCACCAGACTGGGCCATATCTACGTGTATGTATTCGTCGGTGCAATTGCCGGCTTATACGGCCACCGCCAGTCGACTTCTGACCTCGACGGCTCTCCTGAAAATCCTCGGTTGCAGAATAATACGACTGTCCCCCTCTCCCTATGAAAAGGGGTGATGATGAAGACAATTGGATATTCTTACGGGAGGTGTGAAAATCGGATGAATACCTCGAAGGCTTCTGAAAGCAGAACCGGCGGGCAATTACCATTTGGTTTTCTGTCTTACAAATGCGTACAATAATTCCCCCTTCGTGAGCTGCACAGGTCCACATAGGCCACAATAAATCTCCCCACCGATCGAATCACAACCAACCGATTTCAAATGAATTCTTTCTATACCTCATACATCGTGTGCTTAATCCAATGTATCGGTGGCAATTGGCATCGAGATTGCTCAAAGCTGAATCATCAGGCTTCTGTCCGAAAGAAACTCACATCTACTTTTTGTATTCAGTTAAGGGAATAGAATAATGAGATCTGCGGGTGGTTTTGGAATACTGGGTCTGATCATTTTGTTGCCTAGCCTATTTGTGAGCCCGAATTCCTACGGGCAAACTCAGGTGGCTATTCATGCAACTCAGGCTGAGGTGGAGGTCTGGAAAAATCGGGCGCAGAATGGTCCATACAAAGATGAGTGGAACCGCATTCTTAGCCGCGCTGACGATTTCGTAGCCGTCCCCGACACGAGGTGGAAAGGCCAGACGACCGATGTATGCTATGACAGGGATGTGACTCCTGCACCCTCTCGTAAACTGGATCGTGGGCTCCGGGATGCAGGGTTTGTCTACCTTATCACTGGGAATACTTCATACCGAGATGCGGTGCGGAAAGCACTCCTTGCGCAGGTGGTCGAGGTGGGAACTGATTTCTCGAAAAGGGCGAGGTGGTGTGGTTCGAGCCGTGGGCTTTTCGACGTTTCGAGCTGGGTTCGGAGGCTTGCCTATGGGTATAGTTATGTTCGATCTGCCCTTTCTCAAGAGGACCGGGATACCTTGGATAAATGGTTTCTCAATGGGGGAAACTATTTTAAGGACGTTTTGCATGAAACTATTGCGAGGAGATTTCCGAAAAGGCTAGATGACAATTATTCAACGTGTGCAAGTGAGAGCTTTTGTCCAGGCAAGGACCGAGGGCTGACCCATTACGGAGGGTACCAAACCAAGAACTTCCAGCTCGCATGGAATAACCAGATGGCTGCCACGGCCGCCTGTCTTGGGGCCATCGCTGTCCTGTTGGACAATGGGACGTTGAAATCTCACGCTAAGAGATTCGTGAAGGAGTGGCTCAAATACGGGGTTTTTCCAGGAGGACAGATCTTCGACCAAATGCGGTGGAACACCGGATACACACCGGAACATGGCTATGTTTATCCGGGAACTGCTATCGGATCAATCATCTCGATAGTTGACCATCTTGCCCGGGCGGGCGACTCAGAACTTTACGAATACTCGACGAGCGATGGGATCTACGGTACCGCCGGGGGGTCGAAGAGCCTGTTGAGCGTCCTGCGGCATTTCGCCGGGCAAACAAATGGTGATGTTGTCGAATACGCCAGTACCGGCCCTGCTTCAGACCCCAACTTGATCATCGATACGGGCAGTACCAACTTCAACATGGTGACATTCGTTGTTCTGGCACCGGCAAACATCTACTATAAGGACCCAGAGCTAAAGCGGGCCTACAAGACACCGATACCTTCAACGTACCACACAGGGGGCTATGATCCGTTGGGTGGAGATTGGGGTTCTTACCCATCTATTCGGTTCATGTTTGGAGAACGAGAGCAGATCGCGTGGCCCTATGCATCTTCGCTTATGAGTGCTCCGGAGCACTTCAGAATTGTCAAGGGGCAGAGTTAGGCGTATGGTTTTGGATCCGATCCTTGGGATCTAGCCCTTCCTCGATGGACCAGGGTACAGTTCGATGTTCAAAATGAGCCGATAAATTGGCCTACCGAATAATGACTCTTCCTGAAAGCTCGCATCCCCAATGCTGTTAGATCCATCATTGTTGACAATCCGCTTGACTTAACCAAGAAGAACCCCAAAGAGAGATCGACGATCCTGTTTCTCTCTTAGACTCGGGCCTCCAATCCAAATTGAAACACTACCATGAGGGTTTCGAGTCGACCTGCTGGAACCGCTTAACAACTTCCTGAGGGACTCAGTGGTTTCCCTTTTGCCATGTCTGTTTACCTGAGCATCGTCGTACCTTTTTACAATGAGCAGGAATCGGTCGAGAAGGTTCTTTCTGGGCTTCTTGAAGTGGGGGAGCATTTTCAGTTTCCCTATGAAATCATTTTTGTGGATGACGGGTCTCAGGACGAGACCTGGAAAATCATCGAAAGGCTGAAGAAAAGAACCCCAAAGCTCAGGGGAATTAAGCTCCGACGGAATTATGGCCAGACCAACGCGATGGTGGCCGGCTTTGATCATGCTTCCGGCGAGATTATCGTCACAATGGACGGGGATCTGCAAAACGATCCATCGGATATTCCCCGGCTCTTGGAGAAAATCCAGGATGGATATGACATCGTCAGTGGGTGGCGGATAAGCAGAAAAGACCGGAGGTTGAGAGTTCTACCTTCAAGGATCGCGAATTCCTTGATTTCACTCACTACCGGCGTGAGATTGCATGACTATGGTTGTTCCCTCAAAGCCTATCGTGCAGAATGTATTAAATCCCTTAAAGCCTATGGGGAGATGCACCGGTTTTTCCCCGCTTTGGCCAGCATGACTGGAGCCAGGGTAGTCGAGGTGCCAGTCAAACACCATTCGCGAAGATACGGTGTTTCGAAGTATGGCTTTGACCGCATCCTCAAGGTGCTTAGCGACATACTCGCGGTAAACCTGATCGTCCGTTTCTCTTCGAAACCTTTGATGGGATTTGTCCTCTGGGCCATGCCTTTTGCGGCGTTGAGTTTGTTTTTTGGCGGATTGGCGGTTTTGGCGCTTCTTTTCCAATGGACACCCGGCAAGGCGCTGTTCTTTGTGGTTTCCTCGGCATTAAGCGGAATGGCTGTGATTCACCTTGTCGCCCTCGGCGTACTGGCAGAACTGGTTGTAAGCACGAGCGATTTAGGGCATACCCGGCTTCCGGTCATATCGAAGAAGAGAATACTACTGAACGAAGAAGAAACCGAAGGACGAAAGGAACTAGTACGGATTTACGCTTCAGATCGTTTCGCCAGCCAGAGTCAGCCCGGCGAGCCCCACCGCGCCTCTCAAGAGGCCAATCCGAGGACCAAGGGAAACTGACTCCCCTTCGGGTATTCGTGTTGGTGATTTGAATATGCCCACCAAGAAAAAGATCACATACTCGATTATCGTATTGCTGGAAAAGCAGCACGAAGATTTTCCTCGGTTCATGAAGAATATTTATGATGTATTCTCCTTGAGGCAGGTCCCATTTGAAATCCTGATTGTGGCCAACGGCACAGGTGGGTTTCTGAGAAACCAATTTCCGAATCTTGGTGGTTTTGCCAACGTCGTCAGGGCCTACGAATTAAACACTCGAACTTCGCAGGCCGTGTGTTTGAGAGCAGCTCTCAATGAAAGCAGAGGCAAGATCATCGTTGTATGCGGCTCTTATCAAGAAATAACGAACGAATCTCTCGTCAAATTACTTGATTCCCTCGATGGTGAAACTGACATCACCAACCCCTGGCGGCAGACGAGGCTCGATCATTGGTTCAAACAGTTTCAATCGAAGCTGTTCAATGCCGTTGTGCGTAAGATTATCAGACATGATCTGCACGATCTGAGTTGCATGGTCAGGGCATTCCGCAGAGAGGTTTTAGAAGAAACGGAAATCTATGGCAACATGTATCGGTTTCTGCCGATCTTAGCAGCGCAGAAGGGATTCAAAACAAAGGAAGTGAGGTGTCAACACTGTCCGGAACCTGATCGAGTGCTTTTCTTCAGGTTGTCCGATTATTTTACAAGGGTCGTCGATATACTCACGCTGTACTTCAATACGATGTTTGCGAAAAAGCCCTTACGCTTTTTCAGCTCGATAGGGCTGACCTTCTTGCTTACGGGACTGTTCATGACCGCATACGTTTTTGCCCAAAAGATTTTCATGGAATACCCAATGGGGCGTCGTCCAATACTCTTGCTGTCCATATTCTTCATGGTTCTTGGCGTTCAGGTGGCAAGTGTCGGTCTTCTTGGCGAGATAATCGCCTTCACTCACGGTCGCCACAAAAAAGAATATACCATTGAAAAGGCAATCTAACATACAGGGTTCTCTCTTCAGTGAGGTAAGAGGCATGAGGAAATGGCTAATGAAAGCCAGTTTTGGCTGTTGAACAGGATAGAAATCAAATGCGTATTCTGGTGATCAATTACGAGTACCCACCGATCGGTGGCGGCGGGGGATTCGTCACAAGGGACATCTTCGAAAAGATAGCTGAATATGGACATCGGGTAAGCGTCATCACCAGTCACTTCAAAGGGCTCAAGAGGCAGGAGGTCGTCAATGGCGTGAAGATTTTCCGTGTTCCGGTACTGATGCGAAGTAAGATGGAAGTGGCCAGTTTGCCGTCCATGCTGAGTTACTTTCCATCCAGCGTTCTGGAAACGCTGTTGAATTTCAACGGCAGCGGATATGATGTTATCAACACTCATTTCGCGCTTCCGTCGGGTCCGACCGGCTATGTGCTGTCCAAGCTTTTCGGATTGCCAAATGTTCTCACTATACATGGGGGTGACATCTTTGACCCGAGTAAATCCTTATCTCCACATAAGACCCCTGTCCTGCGGAATGTGGTCAGATTCATGATCAATCACGCCGACCGGGTCGTCGCCCAATCGAATAATACCAGAACAAATGCCCAAGAATATTACGTTGTTGAACGTCAGATCGATCTCATCCCTCTCGGGATCAAAAAGCCTGCTTTCAGCAGAAAGATCCGAGATGATTTCGGCCTCGATCCTGAGGACGTCGTTTTCTGTACGATAGGCCGCCTCGTGAAACGGAAAAACCTTGATGATGCACTTGCTATCCTCTCCGTGATCAAGGATCGCTACAGATTCCAGTTTCTGATTATTGGTGATGGACCAGAGCGCTTTCACCTCGAAGGCCTCGTGAGTTCTCTGGGCCTTCAAAAGATGGTGCGTTTCTTTGGAAACGTCACAGACGAAGTGAAGTTTCAGCTATTGGATCTTTCAGATTGCTACCTTTCCACGGCTTCCCATGAAGGTTTTGGATTGGTTTTTTTAGAAGCGATGGAGTGCGGCGTGCCGATCATATGCTACGACTCCGGCGGGCAAACTGACTTTCTCCGAGACGGGCAGACAGGGTTCCTGATTCCATTGGGGGATCGCAGATCCTTTGAGAAAAGACTCGTCGAACTTATCGATAGTCCAGTACTAAGGAAACAGATGGGTCGTCACAACAGTCGTCTTGTGAAGCGCTTCTACATCAGCACCTGTGCTGAAAAATACGTTTCCCTGTTCCAGAACGTCATTGCAAACCGCTGCATGCCCAGTGGTTCGTCGGTGCGGAGAGCTAGCCAATGAAGAGAGACCTATCTGCGTTTGAGAGGCGAAATTACGACCTTGCGATTGTGGGAGGTGGAATTTTTGGAGTGTGCGCGGCATGGGAGGCCGCATTGCACGGGCTCTCTGTTGCAATCGTGGAGAAGAGGGATTTCTGTCACGCTAGCTCTGCGAACCACTTGAGAATGGTACACGGTGGGATACGTTACCTCCAACACGGTGACCTATACCGAGTTCGTGAATCGAGCCGTGAGCGGTCGGAGCTGTTGCGCATTGCCCCACACCTGGTACGCCCTCTTCCAATTGTGATTCCCACCTATGGGCATGGAGTAAAAGGCAAAGAGCTCCTCGGATTGGGTATGGCCCTTTACGATATGGTCACACTCGATCGTAACCTGGGCATACGAGATCCTGAAAGGCGAATTCCACGAGGGCGCTTCATCTCGCGACAGGAGATTCTCAACCACTTTCCGGGACTAGATGAGAGAGGCCTGACGGGCGGGGCTGTTTTCTGTGACGGCCAGATGTACAACCCCCAGCGCCTCGGTCTCGCGTTTCTAAGATCCGCTGTAGATCTGGGCGTTGACGCGGCAAACTACACGGAGGCGACCGGATTCCTTCGGGAAGGAGAAAGGGTTTCCGGTATTCAGGTCCGAGACGTTCTGACCAGAGCTGAGTTTGAAATCCGCAGCAACGTGATCCTGAATGCTGCTGGCGGGTGGGCTCATTGGCTTCTGGAGAGCGGTTTGGGCCTTCACCTGGAACCCAAACCCACCTTTTCAAGAGACCTGGCCTTTGTTGTCACTCGTCGAATCACAGATAAGTATGGGTTTGCCTGTCCCCTGAAGACCACAGATGCCGATGCGCTTCTCGACAGAGGGGGGCGTCACCTTTTTGTCGTGCCCTGGCAGGGAAATACACTCATAGGGGTCTGGCATGTGATCTTTGATCGTCCACCGGATGAAATCGGCGCTACGGAAAAGGAACTTCAGGGATTTGTTGATGAGTTCAATGAAGCCTATCCAGGCTTCGATCTCAGCCTCAAGGATATCTCCATGATACTTACCGGGTTGACCCTATTTGGAGAGGAGAAGAAGACGAGTAGATCGACCATGAGTTTTGGAAAACGTTCTCGACTTATCGACCACGAGAGAGAACACCACATAGAAGGGCTTGTCACGCTCATCGGTGTCAGAGCAACGACAGCACGAGGTATGGCTGAAAAGGCAGTTGATATCATTCTC
>JABAOF010004165.1_pt1 | contig 20414 bp, 20 predicted proteins | sample 7062171 | NCBI WGS metagenome assembly JABAOF01 (sample SAMN14538628, study PRJNA623070) | marine sediment metagenome | biome: marine biome [ENVO:00000428]; feature: marine pelagic biome [ENVO:01000023]; material: deep marine sediment [ENVO:00002113] | place: India: Gulf of Khambhat ...
TCGAACCCGCGACCCTCAGCTTGGGAAGCTGATGCTCTACCAACTGAGCTACACCCGCATACTATTTCTTCGAGTCGTAACCTGAAAACTTCAAACTGATTTCAAAATAGGGCAAAAAAGTCATCCGGTCAAGGATAATCTCTCTATATCCTTACATAACCAGCGTGCAATTCGGAGCCAATGCTTATAATCTAAGGATAAAAATGACAAAGTCTAAAGTTCAAATGAATGTCGAATCTCATATGACGAACAGGTAGCGACACGTCCTCAACCCCTCCAAGGGATTTGGGTTAACGCCGGTCAATAGAAAGGCAAAACGCTGGAAAACTTCATGGTTGTCTTGCAGGTTAGTCCGTCGGCGATGGATACAGTACAATTATTGGGGCCGGACGAGAGGGATTGGCTTTTTGTCGGGTGCCCCGCTCTGCGAAAGGGGCCATGGATAATACTCAATTGACAGGAATCCCTTATTTGACCCTTTCGATGTACTCTCCTGTTCTTGTATCGATCTTGATGATGTCATTTTCGTTCAGGAAGAGCGGCACCTGAACAGTAGCTCCGGTTTCCAGGACGGCCGGCTTGTTTCCTCCGGTGGCAGTATCGCCCCGAACGCCGGGTTGCGTTTCGACGATTCTAAGCTCCACAAAGATCGGTAGTTCGATCCCTATCGGCTTTTTATTGTAATAGAGAACCGATACGTCGACATTTTCCTTCAGGAAATCCTTACTTCCCCCCACCTGATCTTCTGTGAGAAAGAACTGCTCATAGGTTTTGTTATCCATGAAGCAGTATTTCTCGCCGTCGTGATAGAGATACTGCATCTGTTTCTCTTCCACATCCGGGCTATCGACCCGATCGGAAACCCGGAATGTCTGCTCACGAACGTTTCCTGTAATCAGGCTTTTGATTTTTGTCCTGGCAAAGGCTGCACCCTTTCCGGGTTTGACATGTTCATAGTCAACGATCACAAATGGTTCGCCGTCGAGTTCGATTTTGAGTCCCCGTCGAAAGTCGTAAATAGTTGGCATATTTTCTCCGTATTAACTATAGATAAATCAAATACTTAAAAATTAAAACCTAGAATCAACTTTAAAACAAAACGGACAGGCTGACTATCGTGGTTCATGTGCTAGCGACACGATATCATTCATCCTAAAAAACGGTGAGGTTCTTATCGACTCGAGTCAACACTTCGCACCCTTCTCGCTTCACGAGCACCATGTCCTCGATCCGGACACCACCCCAGCCAGCAATATAGATTCCCGGTTCAACTGTGAACACCATACCGGTTTCGACAACGCCGTTACTATCAAAAGAGATTCTGGGTTCTTCGTGGACAGCCAAACCAACCCCGTGGCCAAGGCCGTGTCCGAACCGCGATCCGTACCCCTGATCGTCTATGTACTGGCGGGCCATGCGATCGACTTCTTGAAAGGTCACGCCCGGTTTGATCGATGAAATGGCCCGGTCATGGGCTTCCTTTACAAGGGAGTAAACCTTCGTCTGCTCCCGTGTCGGATGGCCAAGGCAGACAGTGCAGGTCTCGTCTGAGTTATACCCATCAAAGCGGGCTCCAAAGTCGATGACGATCAGATCTCCCTTTTCTAGTTTTTTTTCACTGGCCTTCCCGTGGGGTAGGGCTCCTCGGTGGCCAGAGGCGACAATGGTATCAAATGCGAGCGACTCGGCACCGAGGCGCCTCATCTCAAACTCAATTTCCTGGGCCAATTCCTTTTCGGGAATCCCAGGCTTGACGAGGTGAAGATTGTTCTGCAAGGCCTTTTCTGCAATAGCAATAGCTCTTTTCAGATGATGGATCTCAGGAGCATCTTTTCTGACCCTCGCTGTTCGGATCTCCTCATCGAGCGGTACGAGCCGAGTTTTGCTGAGTTTTTGTGTGAGTTCCGAATAAAGAGCATGTGTCATGTGTTGGGACTCGATTCCCAGCCTTTCTAATTTGTTCCTCGTGATGACATCGATATATCCCTGCACCTTTTTTGTATATTCGATGATCTCGTAGTCATCCGTCTCACCCCGAGCCTGGGTCGTATATCGTGAATCTGTGAGTAGGTATTTCTGGTCTTTCTCAAGGATGAGGGTGGCGTCAGAACCGGTGAAACCGCTCAAGTATCTAACGTTTTCAAGGCTTGTAACCATAAACCCGTCGAGATCGTTGTCGACGAGCAAGTTAGCGACCCATTTGAACCTTTTCGCTTTCACTCTCTCTCCCCACTTTTTCGCTGACCCCGGATCACCCGAATGCCTTCGCGCCACCTCTCCAGACTTCTGATCCTATCCTCCTTTTTATCTTCCTCGGACTGGCCATTACCTGTGATCGGAGGGGTCTTTGTAACCTTGCGCCTCAGGTACTCGACGGTTTCGCGGAGCTCTGCGTTTTGAGGTTCCCGTTCCAGTACCTTGAGGTAGATTTCCAAGGCCTTCTGAGAGTACCCCTGTTTGAGATAAAGCAGGGCGAGGGTTTTTGTGGCGATTTCGCGATTCAACTTCTTCTCCCTAAGCGTTAGAAAAATTAAGCGGATTGGATTGAAAAGTCAAGGGAAGGGAGAGATGGCCAACAGAGCGATTGTATGGTTGACAAACCGCGGCCTCAGCATATAAGATTCGAAAAACCGAGAGGGCCGTATGCCACGGAAAGTCAAAAGATCTGGGAAGAAATTGCCAACAAAAAGGACAACGGAAGGAGCGCACCCTATGCCGGCATTTGATAGGGCCACCGAATTTGTCATTGAAAACTGGAGGCTCGTTGTCGTTGGTCTCGTCCTTGTTGGGGTGATCGCTGTGGCGGTCGTTTTCTGGATGAGAGGTGTCGAAAAAAGGGAGTTACAGGCCTCTTATTTTCTATCCCAGGGAGTGTCAAAGCTAAAGGAAGCAGATGATCTGAGCGGAGAAGAGGCGGAAGCTGTTTACAATGAGGCTCTTGAAGCCTTTGAAAATCTCGCTCAGGAGTATGGTTCAACGGAGAGTGGCGAGTTAGGCATTTTCTATGTCGGAAAATGCCTATCAAGACTGAAGCGTTATGGGGAAGCAGCGCACCGTTACCAAGAGTTTCTCTCCATAGCTGACAGCAACCCCTTGTATCGTTCACTGGCCCTTCGAAATCTCGGCTTCGCCCACCATAGCGAAAAAAACTACGAAAAGGCCCTTGAATCTTTCAGAGAGCTGGCTGAGATGGAAGGGGGATTTCTGAGAGGAGAGTCCATTCTGGCGATGGCCCAGATCTATGAAGATATGGGTCAGAAGCAAGATGCCTTAGGGGCCTACAGAGATTTCCTGAAGGAACACCCTGATTCTGCCGAATCAAACCGTATCCACAAGCGAGTCGCCTTCCTTGAAAAACAGCTCCAGTAGTCTGTATATTATATCTCTCTGTCGGAATCAGAACTGTCCTCCTTCACACGACGGATACCGAATAACAATCGACTTATTCTCTGTTAATTGAGGAAAGGGACATGAAAAAAGTACTGACAGGAAATGAAGCGATAGCGAGAGGTGCTTACGAGGGAGGGGCAAAGTTCTCTTCTGCCTACCCAGGGACGCCAAGTTCGGAAATCCTCGACACCATCGGGAGGGAGTACGACGAGATTTACGCCGAGTGGGCGCCAAATGAAAAAGTCGCTCTGGAGGCTGCGATGGGGGCTAGCATTGCTGGCGCTCGCGCAATCGTCTGTATGAAACATGTGGGAGTCAATGTGGCCGCTGACCCGCTCATGACGATCTCTTACACAGGGGTTCGGGGAGGTCTAGTTCTCCTCACCGCCGATGACCCAGAACTGTATTCTTCTCAGAACGAGCAGGACAACCGAAATTATGCCAAATTTGCAAAGATTCCGATGTTGGAGCCGAGCGACAGTCAGGAGGCCAAAGACTATGTCAAGGTGGGATTTGAAATCAGTGAAGAGTTCGACACTCCCGTGATGGTCAGAAGTGTTACGAGGATTTCCCATTCCAAAACGGTTGTAGCCCTAGAAGATCGTGAAGAGGGTCCGGTTTCAATAGAGGTGATAAAGGACGCTGGTAAATTCGTCATGCTGCCCGTCTACGGTCGGCAGAGGCACAAGATCGTCGAGGAGAGGCTCATCAGATTGAAGGAGTTTGCCGAGAATTTTCCTGCAAACCGGATAGAGCTCAACGACAGGAAGATCGGAATTGTCACTGCTGGAATATCCTACCAATACGCCAAGGAGATTTTTCCGGATTACTCTTATCTCAAGCTAGGAATGGTCTGGCCCTTGCCGAAGTCGTTGATCCAGAGGTTTTACGAGCAGGTCGAAGAGGTCTACGTTGTGGAAGAGCTGGATCCTTTTCTCGAAGAGAATCTGAAGGTCATGGGATTCACCGTGAAGGGTGGAAAGGAGATTTTTCCACTCTGTGGTGAATTGAATCCCCTCATTGTTGAGAAAGGAATGGGAGCAGCCGGGTTTCAGGAGCCCCATGCTGCCTACTCTGAGCCTCTTCCACCGAGACCCCCAAACATGTGCGCCGGATGCCCTCATCGAGGAATATTTCACACACTGAAGAAAAAGAAGTTCTTCGTGACTGGCGATATCGGGTGTTACACCCTTGCTGCCTTGCCGCCTCTAACGGCCGTCGATTCGTGCATCTGCATGGGGGCAAGTGTGGGGCAAGCTCATGGGATTTCCAAAATACTGAGCAAAGAGGAGAGGAAAAAAGTCGTCGCAGTCATTGGCGATTCTACATTTATCCATGGTGGGATAACACCCTTGATTGACTTGGCCTATAACAAAGGCGAAGCAACGATCATAATTCTCGATAACCATGCAACGGCGATGACCGGTTTTCAGGAGCATCCTGCGACAGGATTTACGATCCGCGGAGAGCCGACAGAACGCCTCGATTTCGTGGCTTTGGCGAGGTCCGTTGGAATCAAGAACATTCGGGTCACCAACCCATGGGATCTTGCGGAGATCGATAGGGTTATCGCCGAAGAGACGGCCAAAGATGGGCCCTCTCTTATTATCAATCAGGGGCCCTGTGCCATGCTTCGAAAGGAGATCAAGGAGTACCAAGAACCCTATGGGATTGATCAGGACAAGTGCACAGGATGCCGAACGTGTCTCAACCTCGGTTGCCCCGCCATTTCATGGAATCCAGTGGAAGGAGAAAAGGCGGTAACGGCACGTGGAAAGAAGCGCAAAGGATTCTCGTCTATTGACAAAACCCTATGCCCTGGCTGTGGCCTCTGCATACAGGTCTGTAAGTTCGGCGCAATACATCCCATGGGAGAAAAGGTCATCTACGGTTTCGAAACCAAAAGGGACATGTCCTCTAGGGAGGATGGGCTCTAAGGAGAGAGAAGATGAAGAACGGGGTGACCAATGTTCTGTTGGCCGGCGTCGGGGGGCAGGGAATAATCCTTGCCAGTGACATTATGGCGGAAGTCTTTCTGGAGGCAGGATACGATGTCAAGAAGAGTGAAATTCACGGGATGGCCCAGCGTGGGGGGAGCGTTACGAGTCACGTTCGTTTTGGAAAACAAGTGTATTCTCCGATAATAAAGGAGGGGGATGTCGATATCCTCCTCGCTTTTGAGGAGCTTGAGGCGCTGCGGTGGATCAATCACGTGAGGTCGGATGGTGTCATCATCATGAATGACCACAAGATTAACCCTCCAGTGGTGAATCTCGGCAAGATGTCCTACCCTGAAAATATTGATAAGGTGATCAGGGCCCATTCTGTCCGTCTCCATGTTTTGCCAGGCACCCGTCTCGCTCAAAAAGCGGGCAATATCCGGGCTGCGAACGTTGTTCTCCTGGGTGCCTTGTCTGAACAATTTGAAATCGACGAAGATCTCTGGATGGATGTGATACTCAAATATCTTCCGCCGAAAGTTCATTTGGTGAATCGAACGGCATTTGCCATGGGCCGGGATTATCTCAAATCGTGAAGTTCGTCAATCGGTTGGGTAGATTGATCAGGCGGAGACCCCTGGCGGCTCCGCCTTTTTGTCATTTGACATTGAGCGTAGCTGGGAAGGGAGCGGGAGCGGCGACGTGGAGATGAAAGATTGGGTGATTCGTGAGATAATCAGATGTAGATACCTGGATTCTGAAAAGCCTGACTATTTCAGGAGACCGGCCAGGAGAGGAGAAAGGATGAAAAGAACCGCCCGGAAAATACTCTGGTGGCTTGTTTTCTCGTTTATGGTATGGCCGTTTGCACCAAAAGTGTCCCATGGGCTCGAGACGGTTGTTAAGACCCCTTCTTTGCCCCCTGAATATCTCAGGGTTATCGAGAGGATCCTGCCGAGCCGGTCTGAAGACCTGTTCGTCCAATTGAAGAACGGTCTCACCGTCCTCATTCGAGAGGTTCACTCATCGAAGGTAGTTTCCACGCAGGTCCAGGTGAACACGGGTTCGATCCATGAGGACCGGTATTTGAATGGGGGGCTCTCACACTATCTGGAGCACATCGTCTCCGGGGGAACGACATCCCGTTTTAATGAGGAGGAGGCGAAGGAGATCCTCCAGTCCATGGGAGGGGCTTCCAACGCCGCTACCTCATATGATCGAACGGTCTATTATATCAATACCACGTCGTCCCACTACAAAACCGCTCTCAGCCTCCTCATCTCTTACGTCACCGAGGCGAAGATCGCCGTGCCGGAGTTCAAGAGGGAAAAACCCGTGATCCAGCAGGAGATGAAGCTCGGAGAGAACGACCCGGGTCGACAACTCTGGAAGATGTTCATGAAGACAGCCTATCAGGTCCATCCCATCCGCCATCCGATCATTGGCTACGAAGACGTCTTTGTGGAGATTAGCCGCGATCAACTTTATGACTATTACAAAAGCCGTTATGTGCCTCAAAACATGGTGGTGACGATTGTTGGTGATGTTGATGCCGAAGACGCCTTGGGTGAGGTTATTCGTCTGGCCGGCACCTTGAAAAGAGAGTTTGAGACGCCCATCTATATCCCGGAGGAACCTCCACAGGTTGGACCCAGACTGGTTGAAAAGCAGTTTCCGGCAGCACGAATAACATCGATGACTATCGGCTTCCCGTCGGTTACGCTTAAGGAACCTGATCTCTATCCTCTTGACGTGCTTGCTATCATTCTGGGTGATGGGCGAAGCTCAAGGCTTTACAGAAGGTTAAGAGACAAGGACAAATCGGTTCTGTCCGTTGACGCCTTTAACTGGACCCCTTCTTTTGCACGAGGCGTGTTTGCCGTTACCATGAGTCTTGAAGAGGCGAACCGGGAAAGGGCGATGGCGTCCCTTTGGGAAGAAATCGAGATTCTTCAGCGTCGCTCGGTCAACAAGAAGGAGCTGGACAAGGCAAAAAGGAATGTCGTGGCAAACCACATTTTCACCAATCAGTCTGCCAGCGGGATTGCATCGAGTTTGGCCACATCGTTTGTTGCTACCGGGGACCCGTATTTTGATGAACAGTACGTCAAGGAGATTCAGAAAGTCACCCGAAGGGATGTACTCAGGGTGGCTCGCCGCTATCTAAGGCCTTCCCGCACGACCGTTGCGGTCATTATGCCCCCTCAACAAACCCCTCGAGAAAGCACACCACTGGCCTCTGGTGAAACCAGAGATTCGGAAATCAAAAAACGGGTCCTCCCCAATGGCATGACCCTATTGACCAAAATAGACAGGACGGTTCCCATCGTCAGTTTCCAGTTGTTTGGAAAAGGGGGATTGAGGTTTGAACCTCCTGGCAAGGCAGGGCTAAGCCGATTTACCTTCAGTCTTCTGACGAAGGGAACAAAGAAGAGGTCGAAGATCGATATAGCCCAAACCATGGAGGAAATAGGAGGTAAGATAAGCTCAGGATCTGGCCGTAATACCTTTTTTGTCAGCGTGAGTGTCCTCAAGGAGGATTTTCAAAAAGGTTTGGACACGTTGGCAGACGTTGTCACTCATCCCACATTTCCCGAAGAGGAGATCGAAAAGCAGAGGCGAGACACGCTCCTGGCCATCAGCCGAATCGACGAGAGCTGGGAAAGAGAAGTCCACCGGCTCTTCTTGAAGCAATTCTATGAGGAACATCCATACGGAAACGATGTGATCGGTACTCAGACCGCTGTTGAATCTCTGACACAGGAGGACATCGTCGCCTTTTACGAGAACCTGGTCATGTCTAACAACACGGTGCTCGCCATTTTTGGCGACATCGACCAGAGAGACCTAGAGAAAAAAGTGATTAGTGCCTTCCGTGATCTGAAATCGGGCCGTCTGGAGGCCTCCCCTAAAAAAGATAGGCGCCCGTGGATCGTCCGGGATGAGCACGTTGAGAAACAGACCGATAAGGTCTCAGCCGCCATATTTGTTGGCTATAACGGAATGGATCTCTTTGATGAGGATCGGCCGGCAATGGACGTGATCGACGCGATACTCTCGGGCATCGACTATCCGAGTGGGCGCCTCCATGAATCCCTTCGCGGTGGCACAACGAGTCTCGTCTACTACGTCCATGCCTTCCCAAGCTATGGCATCGATGCGGGTCACTTTGGCGTCATTACCCAGACCACGATGGGGAATTACGAGCGCGTTCTCAACCTTATACTTGAGAGGATGAGGCAGATCCAGAGGGAGCCTGTGACGGATGAGGAACTCGAAAGAGGAAAAAACATGGTCATCACCATGCATGAGCTGGGCGCTGAGACGAGTGCTTCTCAAGCCTATCAGGCGGCTTTATGGGAGGCTGTTGGAATCGGCTTTGATTGGGAAGCGCGTTATCCTGAATTAGTCCGTCGCGTTAGCCGAGAGGACGTCCTCCGAGTTGCCCGGAAATACCTTCAACACCACTTGATTGTATCAACGATTCCCAGGGAACCGGTTGAAGCGGTCATTCCGTCTGAGCGGCAGTAGATAAAGCATGTCCGGTAGGTATCTCAATCCAGGCCGACCCTGCGGAAACCTCTTTTCATGACGTCGATCCGCGCTGAGGATTTCGATCTCTCTTCAACTGTTGAAAGTGGACAGATTTTCCGATACGTCCGCTTGACAGAGGGATATTTGGTTCACCAAGGAAACCGGGTCTTCCGGGTCTGGCAAAAGGGTCGCGATCTTTTTTTTCAGGGAGTAGACGAGCGTTTTATCTCTGACTACTTCGGATTGGATAGGAATTACAATGAGATCGTGCAAACGTTGAGAAACGATGAGTCGGTAGTAAAGGCCCTAGAACAATACTGGGGACTCAGAATCCTCCGACAGGATCCCTGGGAGTGTCTGATTTCCTTCCTCTGCTCCTCGACCAAGAACATCCCTCACATCAAAGTTCTTGTGGAACGGTTGTGTCGCACCTTCGGGACGCTGGTATCACTTGGTAACTATCAGGGCTACACCTTTCCCGAGGAGAGAACCATCAACGATCTCAGAAGGCTTGAGGCCATTGGTTTGGGCTTTCGGGCCAGGTACATTTACGAGGTGAACCGGATCGTTGGAGACGGGTATCTTGATGATGTTCGTGGTAGGCCTTACGGAGAGGCAAAGGGATTGCTCATGGAACTTCCGGGCGTGGGGGAGAAAGTGGCTGACTGTGTGTTGCTTTTTTCAATGGGATTCAGTCAGGCCTTCCCGGTCGATACGTGGATCAAAAGAGGCATGGAAGAAGCCTTTTTTTCAGGGCAAAAAACATCATCCCTGAGAATTGGCGCCTTTGCCCGAGAGCATTTCGGTCCATTTGCGGGATATGCTCAGCAGTATCTGTATCACTATTGGCGAAAAACGGGCAGGGGTCGTGCTCGCTGAGTGCCTTGCTCAGACGATCTTCTGTCACGTTGTGACTTTTGGGATGTCAACAAAATCGCAAAAACCTCATGGTTTGTGGAAAGTATAGAGGATCCGAGTAACTATTGGTAAGGAGTGGGATGATCAAGGGATTCGTTCGCTCCTGATAGATCGAGTGCGATATTGTCTAATTGGTCGATTGTTTTGGCTTTCCAGATCAAGAGCATATAATCGTAATAGGCGCCGTCTGTGATCAGCCCTTGCCTCTTGAGCGACCTCAGGCTTGCTTTCAAGTCGTTTAGCTTCTTTCTGAACATCGAAAACTCGCCTTTTCTCCCCATACTATTCCCTATGACTCTCTATCTGTGATTTGTTCTTCACCATCAACGAGGATTGGGGCATTCTTATATGGGCAATTCCAATGCCAATGTCGGGTCCTATTGTAAGCATTTAAAATGCCATGGTTTTTTGAAAAATCCGACCTTTTTGTCATCGATAAGTTGTAAAGTTTTTCATAGAAATTCTAATAAAATTTCGCAGGTGAAGAATTTTCTTGACTTCGCCTCTCAAGGTGATTTAATGAGCCATGAGTGACCATTTGTGGCACCCCCTATAGAAGGGATAATCAGGAGCTCAATCATAGGGGCCCTGGTTGAGGTGGTTGCCGTGGAGATCTATTTAAACTCGGATATTGAAAGGAAACTCGAAGACCTGTATGTCCCTAAACTCCGAGTGATGGGCATGACACCGAACCAGGCGAAAAGCGTGTTTGCCAATTTGCTCAAGAAGGCAAAGGAGGAATCGGTGGAGGAAGGCACGTGGAACTTGCCTGAGAATTTCGGTGACATTCTCCTGGAAAAGGAATCAACCGATAGAAAGATCAAATCATGGCTGGCGATGAAGAGGAACGAAGGCGTCAGGGATCAAGACATACGAGCATGGTGGAATCAGCACGATCTTGAAAGAAGAATCTCAGTGGAGTTTGATGAACTGGGCAGGTCTACCCAATTCTTCAGACTTAAAGATGAAGAAAAGATTGGTGAAGAGGAGGCTGCACGAGCGGTGGGGAGACTCTTCCCGACCTATGGGGATCCCAATGAGGTCTGTTTCACAACCGGTGAGGATCGACCCTTACCCTATGAATTGAAGGATAGGGTAGATAGATACCTAGAGAGCGTGGCACAAGTTGATAGAGAGGCATGGAAAGAAGCACTGCAGGGAATGTCAACGCTAAATGCGTTCATAAGAAAAGAGATCGGAAAAGGGAACCTCTAGAACACTCCCACACTGATCCTGCTGTCTCACCCAACCGAATCACTTCTTGACAACAGACCGTAAGATATCAGGTCGGTCGGTAATTATCCCATCCACCCCGGTCTTAATCATGCGTTTCATATCCGATTCATTATTTACTGTCCATACAAAAACCTCCAGCCCCAATCCATGAGCCTCTCTTACTAGCCTTGATGTCATCCCCTGACCATGACCCTGGGCATGTTTATAGTCACTTGCCCAGCACTCTCCGCCAGCAGCTTTGATCGCCTGAGGAATCGAATCAAAGTCATCAATGTCGAACCCAGCCATCCATGGGGAGGGGCCAGCTCCTTTTTTTTGAATTGTGTCACGACCTTTTTTGGTCCTTGTTACGTGAGCCGTATGGATTTTCGGCATCATCTTTTTAAGATACCCAAGGCCTCTCCAATCAAAGGAAATAATCCGTGCCCTGTCTACAAATCTCTCCTCCTCAAGAATTTTCGCTATCGCACGTGCGAGAACTTCTGGGGAACTTGACTCGTCGGGTTTCAATGGCGTTGTTTTTATTTCAATAAATAAATCTGTTGTTTCATTAGTACTCTTCACCAATCTTATCACGTCACGCAAGGTGGGAATACGTTCTCCTTCAGCGTTTTCTCGTTTTCGATGCTTCTCGGCAGATTTTGTCCGCCGGTTTAGCTTCCCCACATCATAGGACTGAACTTCTGATAACGTTAAATCCTTGATGAGCGGCCTGTTCTTTATCCAGTTTCCCTGGGAATCACGAGTGATTGCCGGGTTTAGTCTGTAATCATGAGTCACAACAACCACCTTGTCCGAGGTGAGATGAACGTCCAGCTCGATAGCATCGACTCCGATCTCCATGGCTTTCTTGAACCCCGACAACGTATTTTCAGGCATAAGCCCTGCTACGCCCCTGTGACCAATTATTTGTACGTCAGCAGCGCCTGCGAGGGATACTGCCAAGATCACGCAGACGAATATAAGAAGCAACTGGGTCGTTGGTTTTCTTCGCCAATTTCTCATTGTAATTTCCCTCAATGTTTTTCAGAAGGTATGGCTCCTCGACCCCTCGTGCTTTTATTACCATGAATAGAGATGGAACGGAATTAATGTTTTGGATAGCGACTCATGATTCTATGAGCCGGAACGTGTCCTTGCTTTCTCCATGGTAGAACCAAATACGACTTGTTAATGAACATAGCAATATATTTCAAAGACTTAGAAATCCTATCCGATCTTAGATTCTCTCACCCTATCCATCGTCTTCTCAGGATCCCACGGAATCTGAAGTATGGAGATGAAAGTGGATCCGATGTGGTGGTTAAGCAGGTCGGGCAATGGTGCCAAACGAGAGCGGGGGTTTCCAACAGGCCCCAGGCCTGATGATTTCAGGCGCAAACAGGCGAAGGCACCTCTGAAGACCGATCAGATCAACTCGAAATCGGCAAAAGAAAAGGCAGAGTCATGGGTGACCCTGCCTTTCCCTTTGACAGTTAAATACGGGTTACTCCCTGAATCTCCTTCTCATCGCCACGAGACCGATCAGACCAGAACCTATCCAAGAGATTCAAAAAAAGCCAGGGGTTCTAAATGAAATTAGTGGGGACGGTCGTCTGTGGTGAAATAGACTCGGACGTCGAATTATCAAATTAAGATTTCATAATATTAATAATTTATATTTACAAACATAACATCTCTTATTAGATTAAATGATATATGTTATTATAACAAAAGGATTTTATTGATATGTTACTTAATTTCTAGGAGACCAGACCACGACGCGGATGGGGGTGGGCGTGAAATCATTGCAGGGGTTATTTACTTGAGGGCAATTAGAGAGTGCAGCCAGCACATCCATCTCAGCCCGGAGATCAACAAAGCTCCCGGGGTACGAATTTCCCCTTGCAATCTCCACCGTTCCATCTCCTTTCATATGGACCTCCATGAAAAAGTTGACGTTGGGGACAATATCCTTCCTGCCCATGCCAAACTGGTTCAGGGCCAGAAGAAAATTCTCCCGGCAACCTGGTGAATTATCAGCGCCATACAACAAGAGGTTACTTGGGGCGCTGCAACATCCTCCGATCGTGTCATGACGGCCGTAGGTGTCTTCTATGATTGTAAATAATGGGCGCGCCAGGTCTGAATAGAGGGCATCTCCTTTTGTGAGGACGGTTTTTCCCGCAACTTTGATCGTGTTCGGAGCGCTATAGCGCTCTTGGGTGTCTTCCGCGTTGTAACAGAGAAAATCGACAGCCTGGCGGCCTTTCAAATCAACGATGCGAAGGGTCTGATTCTTACTGACTATGCCAGCCCAGGGCTTGCCTGCCGGAACCGTTTCAGCTGAGGCAACTGACACCTGGCCTTCCCACCTGAGCATTTCTTCGTGGCCTATCTCTTTTGGCATGTCACGGTCCTCCTTTGCTGAGATACCGCAAAGCGATCAGAGCAAAAATCTTGGCTGCCTGGTTGAGTCTGGAAATCTCGACATATTCATCATGATGATGAGTCATCCATAGGGCCGCGGGGCCGATAATTGCCATCGGAAGGTCATATTCATTGCATATGATTGTTCCGTCGGTAAAATAAGGGGCACCACCCACTGCCTTTTTCTCGCCCGTAATCTCCCGGCTTGCCTTCAGGCAGATTTTGATAAAGGGATGGTTCGGATCGGTGTCGACAGGTAGTTTTGCATCGATCATTTCCAGCCTCACCCGGTCTCCGGCCAGCTTTTGGTAATCTTCAAAGAGCTCTCTCGGATTGAGAGGTGGAGGGACTCTCACATCGATTTGGGCCTCGCATGTGTCGGGTACCACATTGATGATAACTCCGCCCTGAATGGTGCCCACGGTGATTGTCGGATCTCCGAGAAGTTTGTGTTTTGTGAAGGCGGGCCTGTATGTGGCCGCGTCATGGAGGAAATCAACCATTTTGAGAATCGCATTCTCACCCTTTTCTGGCATGGAACTGTGAGCGGTTTTTCCCAGAGCCGCAGCTCGCATCCACAGTGCGCCCTTCTCTGCGATAAGTACGTCAAGCCCGGTCGGCTCGCTCACGAGAAAAGCACCCGCATCGTCCAGTTTCCTGCTCTCAACCAGCAATTTGGCCCCCTCAAGATTTGACGTCTCACCAGCCGTGAAGGCGATGATGAGATCGCCTGTGAGTGTGACCTCTGGCGTTTTGGCCAGTGCTTCCGCCCCAATGATCATGGCTGCCATGCCGCCCTTCATATCGGCGGCGCCCCGGCCGTACACCCTGTCGTCGTGAATCTCCGCCCCATATGGTGGGTAGGTCCAGAGGATCTCCCCCTCGGGTACCGTGTCGAAATGGGCACTGAAAATGAGTCCCGGACGTTCACCGGTTCCCTTTATTCTCGCGATGAGATTCGCCCTTTTGCCAGCGAAGGGCATCAGGTCAACATGCAGTCCGGCCTTTTCCAGATAGGCTGCCACCCATTCCGCGAGAACGAGTTCCTCCCCCGGAGGGTTTGCAGTTTTCGTCCGAATGAGCCTCTGGAGCACCTTCACAGCCGAATCCGTGTGAACCTTTTCGAGAACCTTCTCCTCGATTGTCGTCATATCCTGATTCCTCTCGGTAGGCCTCAATCTATGGGATCTCCGCCGAAAGCGAGGAGATCATGAACTCTTCCACACTCGCAATGGTTGCCGTGTTGCTTGTAATAACAGGGACACCGAGATCCTTTTCTAGTTTTGGAACGACCCCGGCGGCCCGAAGGGTTGTGCAGGAAAGAAACAAGCTATCAACAGAGGCTTTACGGAAATGTGTCATCGCAAAGTCGATGATTTCCTCTGGCTCGGTATTACCAATCTTTAGATCGCTGTCGTAGCCCATCCCTGCGATATAGACTATCGGGAGGCCTGCTTCTTTGAAAGTCGCCTCGAGCTTGGCGTTCATCTCAGGAATATAGGGCGTGAGGATCATGATACTGTTTGGCTTTCTTTTCTTTAGCTGATCGATGACGGCTCCTGTTACAGTGAGGCATTTACAGCGGACAGTGTTCTCAATCTTTTGAACAAGTTTTCTCTCGCCCGCCAGGCCCAAAAGGGCACTGGCCGAGGTGCATCCAAAAACGGCTAATTCGGGCTCTATTTGTGCAATCCGCCTTGCTGCAGGGTCCACCTCCTGTTCCAACATCTTCAATTCGCCTTCAACCGTCGTCTTCTCCATGACCATGCGCGCCGTGTGAACCGTTATATCGGCCGTAAAGTGTCTCCCAAGGTCCACCTCGATCACCGTATCACTGGCTGGAACCAATAGTCCTATTCTTCTCCTGGCCATATGTCTCCCCTCTCACACAGGTTATGTCGGCATGCCGAAGACGCTTCAGACTCCATTGGCTATGGAATGGAGTCACCTTACCCATTTCGCGCACCGAGCAAATGGCCCCTGACGGAACGGGTTCGGTAGTGGCGGACCCCAGGTTGATCGAATCGGCACAGGCACCGTGGAACCGCTCAAACAGGTAACACAACCGACGGATGTGTGCAATTGCCATGATTTCTGTCCCGAATCATCGATCTCGAAAGCCAGGGTGCGGAATGGGTGAGAGCACCAGAGGTTGGATGTATGGATTTAGGTGGTCTTGGACCCTGGGCAAGAACGGTAGACTATGACCACATCGATAGGTCAGGCTGGTTCCGGGGCCTAATCCAAGGCGTCAAGGGTCCGACAGTCTTCAGAAGACCATCCCAGCTGGATTTTCTGACCTCGGTTCACGACCAGATGACCATCCGAATTGGGAACCTTGACGATGAACTCATCACTGCCACAGACTTTGACCCTGCAGCGGATATGGTCGCCGAGGTAAACCAATTCCTCTATCTTGCCGTCGAATAGATTCTCAACGCTTCCCTCTGCAGGATTGACCTTCACTCTTTCCGGACGGAGTGACAGACTGGCCCTGTCCCCCACGGCACTGACATTGACCTTAAGGGCAGTGACGACATCTCCACCATCCACCTTGACGAGGCATTTATCTCCTGTAATTTCAATCACCTGTCCTGGAAGCCTGTTATTCTCGCCGATAAATTTGGCGACAAAAGCATTCTCCGGCTTTTCGTAGAGGACATCGGGTGTCGAGAGTTGTTGGATTACGCCGTCGTCAAAGACCGCTATTCTGTTTGACATTATTATTGCTTCGGTCTGGTCGTGGGTTACATAAACCACGGTGACGGTCAGAGTCTCGTGGATGTGCCTGATTTCATACTGCATCTGTTCACGAAGATTCTTGTCAAGGGCACCGAGAGGTTCGTCCATCAGCACGAGTTGCGGTTCAAAAACCAGCGCACGGGCCAGAGCGATTCGTTGCTGCTGACCTCCGGAGAGTTGGGCTGGCATTCTCGTCTCAAAGCCGAGAAGTTCGACCATTTTAAGAGCTTTGGTGACCTTCTTTTCAATTTCACCCCTCGGCAATTTTCTCACCTGAAGGGGATAAGCCAGGTTTTCACTGACAGTCATATGGGGGAAGAGCGCATAATTTTGAAAAACCATCCCGATGTTTCTTTTGTGAGGAGGAATCCTACCCACCGGTTGATCGTCTAAATAGATCTCTCCGTGGGTTGGAGTCTCAAAACCAGCCAACATCATTAAGGTTGTTGTTTTTCCGGAGCCAGAAGGACCAAGTAAGGTGAGAAACTCACCGCGCACGATCTCCAGGTTGAGATCTTTGATCACCAGGGTTTCACCATCAAAACTCTTTTCTATACGGTCAAAACGAACTATGGGTTTGACATTCTTGGTGTCAGGCATTGCCATATCATTACCCCATTAACCGGATAGGTATAACATGGCCACGGTTGATTGAAAAGGCCTATCCCTTTGAGATGTTGAACCCCCCGGCTTGTCGGATTTACGTGGGCTTAATGCCCCGCATGCGTTCCGAACGGCGACGCAATAGTTCTATGGTTGTCAATAGAGCGATTGACACTGCGATGAGTATCGTTGCAACAGCTAAGATCGTCGGACTGATTTGCTCACGGATACCGGCCCACATTTGTCGCGGGATCGTTCGCTGCTCAAATCCGGACAAGAATAGGACGACAACGATTTCATCAAAAGATGTGACAAAGGCAAAGAGGGCACCCGAAATGACACCTGGTAGTATCAACGGCAGAATCACCTTTCGGAAGGTGAGCATCGGATCAGCCCCCAGACTGGCAGAGGCTCGGACCAGATCCTGATTGAATCCAACCAGAGTGGCGGTCACAGTGATGACCACAAAGGGGATGCCGAGGGCAGTATGGGCCAATATCAGACCGATATAGGTATTTGCCAATCTAATCTTTGAATAGAAAAAAAACATTCCAGCAGCTGAAATAATCAGGGGCACGATCATCGGAGAAATAAGAATACTCATTATCGGCACACGGAATGGCGTATAGGGTCGGCTCAATCCCCAGGCAGCAAGTGTCCCGAAACCTGTCGCCAGGATCGTGGCAAAAAATCCAATAATAACACTGTTTTTGGCTGAATGGATCCACTGTGGATTCCGGATAATGTCCTGATACCACCTGATTGAAAATGCGCTCCCATCAAGGGACAACATTCCCTTTGTAAAGGTGAAGTAGGGTTCTGCATTGAAGGACAGGGGGATAAGGACAATAATCGGCGCTATGAGGAAAAAAAGGACGAATCCACAGATGATTCGAAAGACATAGTACCAGGTTTTTTCAAGTGGACTTGCGTATGACGGAAGGGACATGGCATCACCCGAGTTTTATGTTTTCGATTCCGACCACACGATTGTACAGCCAATAGATCGCCAAAACTCCCCCAAGCAAAACAGAGCCCATGGCTGCAGCGAGCCCCCAGTTGAGGGTCTTGCTCATGTGCAAGGCGATAAAATTGCCGATTAACTGACCTGTGGCGCCCCCCACTATTGCTGGCGTAATATAGTAGCCGATGGCGAGGATAAAGACGAGGATTGCCCCCGCGCCTATACCAGGCATTGTTTGCGGCACGTAAACCTGCCAGAAGGCGCGAAATGGAGTCGCTCCAAGGGATTGGGCTGCCTTTACATAAGAGGGTGAGATGGTTTTCATGACGCTGTAGAGCGGCAGGATCATGAATGGAAGCAGTATCTGGGTCATGGCCACAAGGGTTCCAGTCATGTTGTAAACCATCCTGATGCGATTCTCATCCGCAATCATGCCGAGCAGCACAAAAATATCGTTGAGGACACCCTGTTTCTGAAGGAGAACGATCCAACTGGTTAATCGAACGAGGAGGGAAGTCCAGAAGGGGAGCAAAACACAGATCATCAAGAGATTGCTGATTCTAACTGGTAAGGTTGATAGCAGATAGGCCACCGGGTAGCCCATGGCCAGGCACAAGACAGTAACCAATAGACTGACCCAAAAGGTACGGAGCCAGATTATCATGTGAACCTGCTGCACCTTTGGTTGGGCGACGATATTCCCGTCAACATCATATTTTAAGTCAAAAGCCGACAAGTAATGGGTCGATGTAAAAGGGTTCCCTAACCGCTTTACGACAGCCCAAGTTTCCCGATCTTCCCATCGTTTATCAATGCCAATTATCTTATCCTTGAACGGGCCTTCATTAATTTTTTTGACTTGGCGAGCCGTTTTATTGAATAAGCTTCTCATCCCAGACTTTTCATAGTTAAGACGCAGTGTAACCTTTCCGAGTGTTCTTTCCTTTCTGAGCAGTATCAGCTCTTCAGCGAGCGCGCTGTAGGTGGGCTCATCGGGTAGCAATGTTCCATCCCATTCTCTAAGTGATTGGACCGTCTTCGGCATCAATCGGCCTATTTCTGGATTATGGGCACTCCGAACTAACATATCTGCTATTGGAACAAGGAAGGCGAACAGGATGAATAGAAAGGTCGGGGCTATGAGTAAAAGGGCTCTCACCTTCTTTGCCCGCTCCGCCTTTTGAAGACTAATCTTTAGCGGGATGCCATTCGCCGTGGTTATCTGGGTACTGTTTTGGGGCATGATTCATGCATTCGTGGCAAGGCAATTTCCCAGGGATCAATCTAGAAAAAGGCGGGCAAATGACTGGCCCGCCTTAGATAGATTTCCATTGCCTGCTCAGGTTTACTTGGCTAACCAGGCGTTAAGCCTTTTGATCATTTCATCCTGGTTGTCCGCCCACCATTCATAACTGTTCTGAAGCGCTGTTTTGAAATTCGCAGGATATGTTGGCATATGCGGCAACATCTTGATATCCGTTCCAGTATACGTTGTGATCAGCGGCACAGAGGACTTTCGAGCCGGTCCGTAGGAGATCCATTTTGCCTGATCTGCCAGGGCCTGGGTGCTGGTTGCGAACTTCAGGAAATCCATGGCCTCCTTGAGGTTTTTTGTGCCCTTTGTGATGGAATAGAAATCGTAGTTGTACACTTGATTGTCCCAGATAATCTCAAAGGGTTGGTTTTCCTTCGCCACGGCGTTGAAGATACGGCCATTGTAAGCAGACACCATAACCGCTTCACCGTCAGCGAGCATCTGAGGAGGCTGTGCGCCGGCTTCCCACCAGATCAGCGAATCTTTGATCGTATCGAGCTTCGCGAAGGCGCGATCGACACCCTCCTTGGTGGATAGAACCTCGTAGACATCCTTCGGAGGAACGCCATCTGCCATCAAGGCAAACTCAAGAGCGACGACAGGGCGCTTGTTAAGGGCACGGACACCTGGAAATTTCTTGAGATCAAAAAAGTCGGCGAGTCTTGTCGGTTTTTCTCCAGGGAATTTGGTCTTATCATATGCCACGATTGTCGACCAGATGATTGTTGCGATGCCGCATTCATGGATAGCGCCCGGCAGAAAATCTTCGGTCGCTGGGGTGCCGTCCGGTGCCGGGGAGAGAATCGATGGGTCGATGGGTACGAGCAGGCCCTCGTCACAGGCGGCGACAAGATCCTGTTTCTCGATATCAACCACATCCCAGGTCACATTCCCCGATTCCACCTGCGCCCTGATCTCAGCAATGCCACCACTGTAATCTTCAGCGTTCACCTTGATACCGGTCTTTGCCGAAAAGGGCTTCTGATAGGCCTCAATCTGACTTTGTGAGTAGGCGCCGCCGAATGATGTCACAGTGATGGCACCACCTGCGAATGCGACCGTACCGGACATGATCAAGAAGATCGACGCCAAAACGATCACAAATCCTGGGTGTTTCCTGTCTAGATCCATAGTTCTTCCTCCTTACGTTCTTTGCCCCTTGAATTTTCCCACCCTTTTGAATGGCCACTGGCGAGGCACTATCTGAAATTGTTGCCCAACGAGGCGGGAAATTGTTGAGCACTCGGGGGCTCTCGACCGTATGCCACGATGTGGGAATTTGGTTCGGCCATTTTATGCAAGTCCGATTATTTTGTCAAGATATTTTTTCAGCCTCGAATTGCCTCATAAAAAATGTTACCCA
>JABAOF010005754.1_pt5 | contig 20398 bp, 13 predicted proteins | sample 7062171 | NCBI WGS metagenome assembly JABAOF01 (sample SAMN14538628, study PRJNA623070) | marine sediment metagenome | biome: marine biome [ENVO:00000428]; feature: marine pelagic biome [ENVO:01000023]; material: deep marine sediment [ENVO:00002113] | place: India: Gulf of Khambhat ...
AAGTCGCAGTGTCTGGCAAAGATATGGGCCCTGCGTCCACGTATCACATTTGCAGACAGTGTAGCCTCTATACTGCACCTTGACCGGGTCCTCTACGCGAGTTACATGCGCAGCAAGGTCGGCCTTGCGGAGAAACCCCCCATTCCTAACATAGAAAGCCACTAATTCTTCGGCGATATCTCCCTTGTAGAAGCGGTCTCTGGCTGCCTGCAGCTTCTTTTGGCGGCTGCCGGGCGTCCTTTTTTCCGTTTGAATAAGTTTGTGAAACGTGATGGCAAGATTCTCGTGCCAGTCTTGGGGACCACGTTCAGGCCCGGAATCGAGTAACTCAAGGGATGGCGCTACGACTTGTTCAAAGGTCATCGTTCCGTATAGTTTAACTGTCGTAATACAGAGGCTCAGAGCGCCGGGAACAGGTGCAGCCTTCATGCCGCCGCTGCCAGGAATTCCATTTTTGTAATACCATTCGATGGCGTTGCGGTCGAGCGGTGCTCCTCCGAGTCCACACAAGACTTTTACTTCTTTTTTGCGTGCATCATAGATAATAAGCGGTATCTCAGCGCCGATTGCATAGGAACCGTAATCAGTTATGCTTAGCGCCAGAAGCGTGGCGGCTGCTGCGTCGGCTGCATTGCCACCCTGTTCAAGTATGGAAATTCCTGCTGCAACAGCTTCTTTCCCGCCCGCTGCCACCGCTCCGTCTTTTCCGGATGCTTGCCAGCCGATCTGGGATGCACCCGAGGCGGCATACATGGTCAAGCCTGATTCCTCGCCTTCCTCACCATGAAGGGCATGAGGTCTCGTTGAGTAATAGAACCAAACTTGATCTTTGATCCACTTGGCGTCCTCCTCACTCACGTAATCGGAGGGTTCCTGTGATGAGGTTTGCCAGAAACGAGGAAGTTCCCGGAAGTTATTCTTTCGAGGATCCTTGCCGGTCAGGTACGTAAACAACATGCAGCCACTGGCATACCGAGCAAGTGCAGTCCCATGAGCGCGATCGGCATACCAATCCTCAAGTTTGTATCGATTCAGGGCATCAAGCCACAACAGGCTTGCTGGTACTAGAGTAACATTATGACGCTCGCCGTTGATCTCCATGTTTTCCAAATCAGCTCGAAGCCTTTCGTAGATTTGCGCAACAGGATGCTTCAAATCCGGCAACGTGTGGAGACCGGGGTGCATGTATAAAACGGTTTGAGCGCCGGACTCAACGATAGTGCGGTGTATCTTGCCCAGTGCTGTTAGGTTCCGTTCGTACGCTATAAACTGTCCAAGAGGGAGTTCTGCAGGTCGCTCAACCCAAGCTGGTATGAGGTATCCTGGACGTCTTGCCTCCAAGATGACGTAATCGAAGCGGTTGGAACGAATTAGTGAATGAATCTGATCGTTTGCAGCAAATTCTGGGAGATTTAATGGGATTCGTCCAAAATCAAGAAACTCGATACCGTGGGGATTATCGGGTTGTAGCAATTGACTTACGGCTTGATAATCGAGACCGTCCGCTTTACAGAAGCCTTCAAAGGACTGATAGAGACCGCCTCCATAATAAAACACGCTATTTCCGAGGAAAAGGACACGGTGGGATCGAACATCTTGTCCAAAGGTCGGTGGGCTTATCATGAAAAGAAGCCCAATAGTGAAACATTGAAGCCAAACTCGCATTTGCTAATTCTCCAAGTTACTAGTTAAAAATAGTCACACCTAACCGGGATTTCCCACTTACACTTCACAGAAACTCTCCAAGAAATTGCAGTCTTTTCATAAAGCATAGTTCCTGGCATTGCTTTGCTGTTTGCCGAAATACAAAATTCACATTTTAACAAATTGCCTTTGATTGCACCACTTTATATGGGAAATATAACTGTCCCACAATCTTTAGGAGACTTGCGGGCTGGTTCCAATGCTACTCTGCGAAATAGCTCGCTACGAAACACGAGGTGGCAAATGCTCGAAGAATGAGTTATAATTGGCCGGCTGATTTGGATTTTAAGATGATTGAGAGTCACGGCGGTGTTAATGGAAAGGAGTATAAATCATGCTTCGTGAAGCAACGAAACAACATCATTGTCCAATTAATTTGTTTATGATTCGTATGTTCAGTTTACTCGTCACAATCTGTTTATTGATGCCGACACCGGCTGCCGGACAGAACTGGCCTTCATTTCGTGGCCCTTCAGCGGCCGGTGTTGCCGAAGGTTATCGGCTTCCAGTTAAGTGGGATATTGAACGAGCAGAGAACGTTCGCTGGAAAACTCCTATTCCCGAACTTGGCCATTCCAGTCCGGCAATATGGGGCGACCGCATTTTTGTCACTACGGCCGTTAAGGACCGGGGCCAATCAGAGTTGAAGGTGGGCATGTACGGTGATGTCAGATCAGTGACCGAAAAGAACATTTTCAGCTGGCAGATTTACTGTGTAGACAGAAGAACTGGTAAGATTCTGTGGAATCGAGAATCTCACAAAGGAAAGCCAAAGGTAAAACGGCATCCAAAATCCAGCCACGCAAGTCCTACTCCTTGTACGGACGGAAATTACGTCGTTGTATTCTTTGGTTCTGAAGGTATGTACTGCTACGATATGGAGGGAAATCTTATATGGAAGAAGGACCTTGGCAAACTTGACTGGGGTTTTTTTAGCAGCCCATCCGCGCAGTGGGGAGGGGGCAGCTCACCGGTCATTCATGAGCAGATGGTAATTATTCAATGTGATGTTCAGGAGAATTCTTTTCTTGCTGCCTTTGATTTGGCCGATGGTGCTCAGATATGGAAAACGCCCAGAAATGATTATCCAACGTGGGGCACCCCAACCGTTTATACAGGTAAAGAGCATTCCCAAATCATTGTCAACGGATATAAGCACATCGGCGGATATGATATCAAGACAGGAAAAGAAATCTGGAAAATGAAGGGCGGCGGCGATATCCCGATTCCAACGCCTATTGTAGCTCGCAATCTAATCTATTTTACCAATGCCCACGGAGGCATGTCACCCATCTATGCTGTGCGCCTTTCGGCAACCGGCGATATATCACTGGATGAAGATGAATCGAGCAATAAACATATCGCCTGGAGTTATAGCAAAAATGGGAACTACATACCAACGCCCATAGTATACAAGGAGTATCTCTATTTCTGTTCAGATAAAGGCAAAATAAGTTGCATCGAGCCCGAAACGGGTAAGTTGCTGTACCGTGAAAGCATAAGTTCCTCATCGGTTCCTTTCTCAGCTTCTCCTGTTGCAGCGGATGGAAAAATCTACTGCACCGCCGAGAAAGGTGATATATATGTTGTAAAAGCTGGGCCCGAATTCAAATTGATAGGTATTAATAAGATGAATGAAATCTGTATGGCGACACCTGCAATTTCACAAGGGGCCTTGTTCTTTCGAACGAGGAACCATCTTGTTGCTGTCGCGGAAGACAGGTAATGAAAGTCCAGGGCTTCTTTATTTGAAGATTCTTTTCATCGCATCTGCTGTTTTTTTCAGCCTGCCCGGCTCAAAGGGCAGCACCTCAGCGGTAACATAGCCGTCATAGCCTATCTGGCCCAGGGCTTCTTTGACCGCTTCGAAATTTACATCCCCTTCCAGCATGTCTACAAAGCCTTCCGCGGTGCCGAAAGACAGCTTAAAGTCTTTTACGTGGACGCGCTTTATCCGCTCGGCGAGGATTCGAATCCACTGCTCGGGGTAGCCGGTCAGCAGGACGTTGCCGACATCAAAGTAGGCGCCTACCATTTTGGAGTTGAAGCTATCGATAAAGTCTCGCATCTCCAGCGGGCTCAGCAGAAACTTATTCCAAACGTTTTCGATACATATTGCCACGCCGGTCTCTTCGGCAGCCGGCAGAATCTGCCTGACTGCTTCGCCGGCCCGCTCATAACAAACGTCGTACGCAATTACCTCGGCATCGGGCAAAAAGAACACATCCACGGCACCGGGGACGAAAAGATATGCATCGGTGCCGAGCCATCTTGTTACCTGCAGAGCCTTGCGGGTAAAGTCAATAATTTTCGCTCTGTGCTCAGGGTCGCTGGCGGTGGGCGAACAGGTCCAGCTTTCGCCGGAGGCGACACTTGCAATCTCAATGCCGATTTTTTGGGCAGTGGCCACAATGTCTTTGCACTGGGCTTGTGTGGCGCGGTCTGTCAAAACGCCTTGGCCGGCGACGGCGAGCTCGATGGCGTCGAACCCAAGGTCCTTGGCTTCTTGCATTGCCTCGGCTATCGGCTTTTTGGCTTCGAGTCCACCTTCGAACATCCAGTAACTTGCGCTTATCTTCATTTTCCATCCTGTTCAATAATTCACACCTGTTTAAACAGCTACCATTTCCCAATTAACAACAGTATAATAACAATATCTAATCAAGCCAAGGTAATGTCTGGATTTTTTTTGCACATAAAATCCAGCAGAAGCTCTTTTGGTGCTGGTCTGGAAAGGAATGGCAGATGATGGCGCAAAGAATTCAAAATTCAAGAAGGTTGTTCCTGGATGCGGCGGTTTTGGTCGTGTTATTCTTGGCCGGTCGTGGGTGGGCATTTGAGTTTCCAGGCCCTGCGCCAGGTCATGGGCAAGGTAAGATAAGCCAAAGCGAGCTTGTTTTGGAAAACAGAATTCTTTCATGCACCTGGGGCATTTCCGGAGGCCAACTTAAGCCGAAATGCGTGACGAATAAGCTGTCTGCAACTACGCTTCAGCTACAAGAGACTGAATGCTTTAAACTGGTTTTGGACGGCGGGCGGGTTATAAAGGCTTCTGACTTGAAAATCGTTGGTAAGCCGGACATGAAAAATTTGGAGCCAAAGCACAACTCATGCCGATTGGCGGAGCGATTCGGCGGCAAGCAGATTACCGTTGTGCTTGGCTCACCTGACATCAACCTCGAAGTTCAATGGCGGGCGATATTGCGCGACGGTTCAAATTATGTGCGGCAACAGATAGACTTCACGACTAAGAATAAACCAATCAACATAAAAGAAATAGTGCTGCTGGAGCTAACAGCGCCGCATGCCGAGGTAATGGGCATCGTGGACGGCTCACCCGTGGTGGTAGACAATGTGTTCTTCGCTTATGAACACCCTCTATCAAAGAGCCAAACACTGCCAAGCAATCGCCACCGTTTGCGATGTAGCCTGCCGGGCCGAACCACATTGAAGCTGGGTGAGCAGCTTGTCCAAAGTTCGGTTATCGGCGTTGTTCCGCAGGGCCAATTGCGCAGAGGTTTTCTGTATTACCTTGAGCGTGAGCGGGCGCACCCATATAGGCCGTTTCTGCATTACAACAGTTGGTACGACATTGGCTACCGGGCTGAGAAAATACAGCAGCGCCAATGTTTTGAAGTAATCGAACTATTTGGAAAAGAGCTGTTCAAACGGCGAGGCGTAATGATGGAGTCGTTCGCTTTGGACGACGGGTGGGATGACACTGCTTCGTTGTGGCAGTTTCATAAGGGTCTTCCCAATGGGTTTGCCCCGCTGCAACAGGTGGCGGAAAAATATGACTCGGCTTTGGGTGCCTGGCTTTCTCCCTTCGGCGGCTACGGCCAGGCAAAGCAGGAAAGGCTCAAATATGGGCGTGAGCAGGGCTTCGAGACAAACAAAAGCGGTTTCTCCTTGGCTGGTCCTAAATATTACGCTCGGTTTCGCGACGTCTGTGCCAACATGATCCGGGAGTACGGATTGAGCTACTTTAAGTTCGATGGTATCGGTGCAGGTGGCAGGCCAACTGGAACTGGTCCTGAATTCGTCCGCGACATGCAGGCCCTGCTGCGACTTATCAGCGAGCTGCGCCAGGTCAAACCTGACGTCTTCGTGAACATCACAACAGGCACATGGTCGTCACCTTATTGGCTGTGGTACGGCGACTCGACGTGGCGCTCAGGGAGAGATTGGCACACTCACGGCTGGGGCTCGGAACGGCAGCAGCAGATCACTTACCGCGACAAAGAAACGTACCATAACGTCGTGAGCCGAGCACCCTTGTATCCGCTCAATTCACTTATGACCCAGGGCATTATGCTCGCCAATCACGGACTTCCAAACCAGGTTGATGGTCTGGTCGAAGACATTCACGCATTCTTTGCCAGCGGAACTAACTGCCAGGAGCTGTACATTACCCCCTCTATGCTGCGGTCACAGGACTGGGACGCTTTGGCTGAGGCGGCGAAATGGTCCCGCGAGAATATGGACGTGCTGGTTGATACTCACTGGATAGGCGGTGACCCGGCCAAGGGCGAAATTTACGGCTGGGCATCGTGGGCTGCGAGAAAGGGTATTCTGTCGCTGCGTAATCCTCATGACAGGCCGGGCAAGATCACGATAGATATCGGCAAAGCCTTCGAACTACCTAAAAGCGCGGCACAGAGGTATTCTCTAAAGAGCCCGTGGGAAAAAGACGCAGCCAAGGCCCCCGCTGCTTCGGCTTTGCAAAGCAAAACGACGGGGGTGCTGTCTGCAGGCAAAGGGCATACCTTTGAACTGAGGCCTTTTGAAGTGCTGGTCTTTGACGCAACGCCTCTTTAGGGGCAACCCGCGTGGTTGCTCTAATTTGCTAATGGGGTCATTGCGAGGAGCCAAGCGACTCGGCGATCTCTAACGCTACACGCATCACGCTTCACGAGATACGAATTTGCCACAGAGAGCACAGAGTTCACCGAGAATCCTATGCGAGATACAAAAGAACCTCAGGGAAAGAGATAAGTAAGTATGCCGTCTCCGGATCTGAATTCTATTATCGAGATAGACAAAAGTGTATTTTACGACATTTTTGTTATCAACATTTGTTTTTGCAGTAGCATGTTCGGTATTATCAGGAAAACTATATAATAACTTGTTATCAACTCATCCAAATTGAGTGACAGTAAAAATGAGATAAACAGACATTGCTATCAGACGTGAGAGCAATTTCACATGTTCCTTCAAAAGCAATGTCGAGGCAGAGCCACATCAGAGCATTACTATAATTTTATCGTGTGTTCTGCCATCAATCTTTGTAGAATAGCCATTGAGTCATGTGACTCAGTTTGAGAAAATGAATTATGGGAAAATAAGAGATGAAATTATGTGTAAGCGTCTGCCTGCAAGTCGTATTAGTTGGGGGACTGTGGGGATCTGTTAGACAAGAACTTGATCCTGAAGTACTTTTAGACAAATATAACTCATGTAACAAAAAGCTCGAGACTATTTATTACGAACTTGAAACTATTAAGTTTGGAAGTCTGAGACCTGGAAAACGTGTTTACTCATTGAAATATTGCTCTCATAATGAAAAAAAACAATGGATTGGTCACAGGACACAATACAAAGAAGACGGGATTGTCGACCAAGGGAGAAGCGGACTACTGAGAGATATTTATGGTGATAAGAGGGGGGTACATCTTCAGTTCTATAACCCTGAGAATAAAACAAATAGGCGCCCTCCACGTGCCTATTTAGTACGCAGTTCATTGGATGAATATGTGCAAAGCTACACAAATCATCCTCCATATGGGGGTTCTCTAACTGGTCGCTTATTTGGGAGTAATGATCAATCTGTTCATGATCTGCTTAAAGGGGCATCGAATTTAAAGTTGCATAATGAAGTCACGAAAATAATAGGCTATGATGCCCGTCTTATCGAGGCGGATACACAGTATGGGGTGGTAAAAGCATGGATTTCACCTGATTTGGATTACAATTGTTTAAGATGGGAAATTATCAAGGAACCGAATCAATTCTATAGAGATGGAAACTTTACTAATGGTTGGTTTACAGAGTGGACAGCAGTTTATGATGCCGAAAAAGTTGAACAAATTGATGGTCAGTATTTTATTACTCAAGCTAAGTTTAACTATAAAGTAGACAATGGCGATATAGTACTTGTCAATGACACATTTCACTTTAATCTTAAAAACATCGATTTAAATCCGGATTATGAAGCATTGGGGGCGTTTGAAATTCAGTTGCCTGAAGGAACTGTGGCTACTCACGAGGAAGTTCCCGGAATTCAATTTCGCTGGACGAACGGAAAGTTTGTTCCCGATGTGGATGATTATCTCATACAGAATCTAACAGGAAGACCTCTACCAAGTTTTAATAGGATTAAGGCTGACTTTGGCCTGGAGCAAGCAGTAGGAAAAAGGGTCTTAGTCTGTTTCTGGGACAGGGATCAGCGGCCGTCCCGGAATTGCATTATGCAGCTTGCAAAACAAGCTAAGCAACTCAAGCAAAAGGGCGTAGCGGTTGTCATAGTTCAAGCTTCAAAGGTTGATGAGAAAAAGCTCAATGAATGGGTGAAAAAGAATAATATCCCCTTCCCGGTTGGAATGGTTCAAGGTGATGAGGAGAAAATACGTTTGGCCTGGGGCGTCAAGTCATTGCCGTGGCTGATTCTGACGGATCGGGAGCACCACGTGGTTACCGAGGGAATTACCTTACAGGTATTGGATGACAAACTGAAAACGGATTAAGAAGAACCAAGGGGTCAGGATTTTGGTTTTGCACTCCCCAGAATTTTATTGGGGACGTTTAACAATTTACGAATATGTTGGTAAAGAATAAAATCCCTCAGGCTTGCGGTCCTTTTTTCACGCTTGAGATGGTTTATAGTAAATAATGCTTATTAGATTAAGCCCCTGCTACCCTCACTTCTCCTCCGCATGTCAGCAGGGGCTTTTTTATTACCCTACCTCAGATATCCTGCGGCTTGAGTTTGTCCGTTGTAACATGACTAACCCGCCAGCATTAACGAGAAGGTGCCCAGCAGGCCCCAAGATGGATGAAAGCTGATTTCGTATAGCTGTTTGCAGAATTGATAAGTTAACTGTGGACAACATCCGTCCACTGCCTTTGGGTCGTATAGGTTGCTTTGTATCGATGCAGGAAAAGATTGCGTTCTCCGGATTGAAGCGAATTAATAAATTTTTTTGGCTTCACAAATATCTGTTACCCAAAAGCTTATGATAAAACTGCTAAGTTTGAGAATTTTTTTGTTGACTATCTCAGCAGAATTTGCTAAAGAAGGTAAATTGCAGGCAAATAATTGTTTTGGTGAGTAACATACCTTAGACCAAGACATACAAAATATAGCTCCAGACGCTAACGGAGTGAGGGACAATGAGCGTTACTTAATGGAGTAGAAAACGGAATGCAGGAGAAGCGGAAGACCAAAGCCGACCGACTTCAAGAGTCAGATACTCTGCGCCGTGTTTGCAGACTTACACAATCGGCGGAGGGGTGGTCTGGCCCATTCGACGCTACATCCGACCTTTTGTTCGTACAGGATAAGTCTGTTTGTGATTTGCTTAAGGCAAAACCTGGGGATTTGATCGACAACAAGTGTTACGAAGTCCTGCCTAAATCTGACAAACCCCGGCCAAACTGCCCGTTAGCAAAGGCCCTCAAAGACAAGAGACCCCATACAGAAAAAGCATACGACTCCAATATTGGCATACCGCTTTTCATTACCGCATCTCCGTTATCTGATGAAAACGGAGAATTGACCACCGTAGTACATGCTGTTACAGACATCACAAAACGCAAGAAGGCAAGGGAAGTACTGCGCGCGGTCGGCAGTAGAGAGAATGTTGTTGGGAGCTGGGGGAGAAAACAATGAAGAAATTAGTAATAACCTTGGTGATGGCAACAGTGCTGTTTACAGGCCCTGGAATTGCCGAAGTGAAGGTCGAGATCTGCCGTATCCCCATATGGATGGAAGTAGGTTTCTGCGTGGAGCTCAATGGCGCTGAAGACGCCGAGATCCTGTTAGTCCAGACGGACTGTGAAAAGGTCGGCAGGGACGCGGACGATTGGCCCTGCTACTATGGATGCACGAAGGTTAATATTAGAACCAACTTTGAAGTATCCATTGAGGGCGACGTGAGCCATAGTGGATGGGACATGAGCCACAAGGAGAGGTTCAACGGTAAAGAGCCGCTCATGCTCCCTGGCGATGGCAACTGGCACGAAGTTGAAGCTTGTGTCATAGCCTACAACCTAAAGCTGTGGGAAGAGGCAGCAGCCGGTGTCAAGGAAGAGATTGGTTACCTTACATTTAGGGTAAAGCCAACAGGTTCACCGCCTTAGTAGAGCCTTATGAAGAAGCGCAGGTCACCGGGCAGGGACGGCGTTTGTTGGGTATTTGATGAACGTCTATAATCTGCTGAAATTCTGTGACTGCTAAGAAAAGCAAGGGAGGGATGGCTTATCCATCCCTCCCTAAATTTTTTTCAAAAGAGCGGGAATTTGGCCACTTTGCGCTCGCAGAATGGCGACTCTACCTCAGATATCCTTCGGCTTGAGTTCGGCAATTGTATAATGTCAAAATGTCTTGCACAGTTGTCCGACAGAAAATGCTGGGAGTGGTCACAGAACTTGCGTTTGTTAGAGAAGTTATGTATTGTAGGATAATAAACATGACAGAATGAAGTGTGATTGATAGTAAACAGGAAATCTTGGTATTTGTATTTTCGTTGAGCTTTCATGGGACCTAAAGTGAAACGAAGAGACTTCGTGAAATCAGTTGGACTCGTGGGAATATCATTATTTTCTAAAGTATCCCCTGCGAAACCCCAGAAAAAGAGACCTAATATTCTATGGATGATTGCTGAAGACTTCAGTCCCGATTTGGGCTGCTACGGCAACACAATAGTCCATACGCCCAATATCGACGGCCTGGCTCGTGGCGGAGCAATTTACACTCGTGCCTATACATCCGCACCGTCGTGCTGTCCGAGTCGGTCGGGTATGATGACCGGCGTGTGGCAGATTGCCATCGGGGCTCATAACCAACGACCGGCTATTAAGAAACCTTTACCCAAAGGGGTGCATGTGATTACGAAATATTTCCGTGATGCAGGTTACTTCACGGCCAATATTCGTAACTTTGTACAAGAGCCTTATGGCAGGGCTGGGACCGGCAAGGATGACTTTGGCTTCCAGCCGCATCAACATAAAGTCTGGGATTCAAACCGATGGTCTGACCTTCAGAAGAATCAGCCCTTTTATGCTCAGATGACAATAAGCAATACCCATCGCAGTTTCATCAAACCTGCATCAATCGTAGAATTTCAGGTTGATTCGGCCCGAGTTAAGGTCCCCCCGTTCTATCCCGATGTGCCTGTGGTTCGACAGGATTTTGCCGATTATTATGCCTCTACTAATGCTCTTGATGTAATCGTCGGTAAAGTGCTAAAACGCCTGAAGCAAGATGGCCTCGATGAAAACACCGTTGTGCTGTTCATTGGTGATCATGGCCGACCTATGTTGCGGGGAAAACAGTTTCTGTATGAGCAGGGTATTCGCATTCCTATGATCATCCGCTGGCCCGGGCATATCCAGCCGGGTACAGTTGTCAATGAATTGATCAGTGCTCTGGATTTGGCCCCAACTTTTTTGAAACTGGCTGGCGCCGATGTGCCTGAGCATATGCATGGCCATGTTTTTTTGGGGCCTAACCGAGGTAAGCCGCGCAGGTATATCTTTGCGGCACGCGATCGGATTGATGAGGCAGTTGACCGCATCCGATGCGTGCTTGATAAACAATTCAAATACATCCGTAATTATATGCCGAATATGCCTTATCTTCAGCCGCAGATCTATCGCGAAATGAATTACCCTACACGGGAACCGTTGATGCAAATGTTTGCCCAGAAGAAACTAAACAAAGTTCAGGCGCGTTTTTTTCAATCTAATAAGCCTCAAGAAGAATTATATGACTTACAGAAAGACCCCTGGGAAACAGAAAATCTGGCTAACAATCCTAAGTATCAGAATGAACTGAAACGGTTACGCCAAGCACTTGAAATGCGACTGACAGAGGTCGGCGATAAGGGAGCTACTCCTGAGCCGATGGCCGAATATACTCAGATCATGGAAGAAAGGGCATTAAAACGTAATCGCTGGGTGGAATCAGGTCGCAAACTTCCACAGACCTGGCAGCAGATGTTAAGATGACCGATGTCAGCCCCTGCGTAATCTCGCTTTTCTCCTCCTTCCTCCGCATCTCAGCAGGGGCTTTCTTTGCACGCGCTGAGAAATCCATAGAATGGCCTTTACGAACTTCTATCGAGGCATACTTATTGCCAACATCTTTGTCTTTGCCTCTCAACGACCCATTTTAAGGGGATTAGCAGTTTAAGACAGAATTAATTCAATTCGGGAAAATGCTTTATTACCCAAGTAATTTTGCTTGTCAGCACGTGCTTGTGCCTGATAACACGGTGGGTCAGTTCATTCATCTTATACGGGGCCCCAAATGGACACTGAGGTGGACCATCGGGAAAATAGTCAGGATTCTTAGTCACCTCATCTAAATCATCAGGCCAGCCAGCTCTGTCTTGATTGAACATTTCTATCTGTCTGTTTATTATTTGAATGTTATTGCGACAGGCACTAATCTTGGCGCCCTCAGTGCTGCCAGCAATTCGTGGAATAGCAACTGTCGCAAGACATCCTATGATCAAAACGACAATCATCAATTCAACAATGGTCAAACCTTTTGTAGGCCGCATTCTAAATCTCACTTCTAAAATTCTGAACTAATCCCATATTAATATCGGTTATGTTCGACGGCAAATTGAGGAAGAAAGTGTGATATATGCTGGTTAAGCCTATTTGTGGGACTCTTATAATATTCGTAAAGCCGCTCGTTGCATTTTGATGTGCGCTGAAACCTCCTGGCCCTACCTCAGATATCCTTCGGCTTGAGTTCGGCCATTGTAGAACGCCAAAACCCCTCTGAGGGCAGTTCTACAGAATATCCTGAGCCGGTCTGACCGTTGTTCTTGCAAAAAATTCTCTTTATAGGGTTTTTCTGTTGAAAGACTTCTCGCAATCTTGTAGAATATTGGCAATGTTTGATATCGCGAAGGAGCGGTGAGAAAGATTCTCTCACACTTATCCAGCTTTCCAACGCGAATAGCTCGACTTCTCTGTTAAAATGTATAATGTGAATGGACAACATGTGCCGTCTTTGCAAAATAGGCTTTTTGAGAAGATCCGGTGACGAAAAAAAATTAAAGACCAAAAGAGGAGGTGTTACATGAACAATCAATCAATTCTTTTGTTGGCGGCGATCTTGGGTTTGGGTATCTTCGGGATTGTTCCGCAAGATGCAGTCGCTATGGCTGATGGTTGGCTGGGAATAAATAGTTACCACTTACATAGCCTCTGCGGGGGGTGGGGTCTCGGAAATGCCCTTAACGGCGAAGATTTTTGGAATGTCTCTCTCTGGCACCCCTTATTTCCGCCGCATTGGTTTATAGTTGATCTGGGCGAATCCACTGCTATAAAGAAAGTCCGCGGTCGATCAAGGACGAGTTTGGATCCTAGCAGTGTTGATATTTATGTGTCTGATGAATTGGAGAGTTGGGGCATGGCGGTAGCTACTGGCATTACCAGTTGGCAAGATACCAGTTCGTGGGTCGAGATAGATACAATCGACAAAATCGGTCGCTACATCAAGGTAGAAGTAACCGCTACAGAGGGTGACCATGGCGACCACTACATGGAATGGGGGAAGAACGAGAACGATGATTCTCAGTCTGATTACATGGCAATCTTTGATGCCTACGTAGGTGATGTGACCCAGGATCCAAGTGCATTCGTGCTCGTCAGTATCGATATGCTCAATGTACAAATCGAAGGTAAATGGATCACCTGGTATATTTGGCTGCCGGAAGGGTACGATGTTGCCGATATTAAACCGGACAGTATTCTGCTTAATGGGGTAATAAAGGCTGCCTGGCGCTGGATTGACGAGGAGAAGCAGGTGCTGATGGCCAAGTTCAGTCGCTCAGAGGTTCAGAATATCGTCGAGCCAGGTGAGGTGGAACTGACTGTAAGCGGTAAGCTTACTGACGGCACGAAATTTGAAGGCAGCGACACGATTATAGTCATAGACAAAGGTGGAAAGAAATAGCATTAAGGCTGTGTATCATGACTTTTTGGGGCTGTGAGCATCTCGCTTGCGGCCCTTTTTTCACCATTTGAGATAGTTTATAGTAAATAATGCTTATCGGACAAAGCTCCTGCGCTGGTCGTGGGTTTCACGGCGTAGTACGGACTCCCAGCACGTTATTTTACCGTAAGATAGGTCCATTTCGAGTTTCGGGAACCTTCGTTGTCTGTCACGCGGCATCGAACGAGGTAGGTCCCGCCTTTGAAGTATCTGTGCACCGGTGACGCCGACGGTGAATAATTCCCATCCCCGAAATCCCAGGAGTATTCCGTAATGTGGCCGTCGGTATCACTGACGCTGCAACGGAAATCGACACACAGGCCGTTGCTGGACGTCTCTATTTTCGTGAGGGTGGGGGTATCATTTCTGTTTCTTGCGGTTCCCTGACAGATGGCATTCATAGTCCGCCAGGCCGTCTCACATGCCTCGTGGTGGATACGTCTGCTTTGTTCGAGGTCGAAACCCTTTTCAAACCATTGCGCTCTTGCTGCGGTTACCGCTTCAATGATATTTGTCTCTACCGGAGCAATAAGACGGTTGATGTATCGGTCGTACTCTTTGCCTTCCTTGCTGTTGTAGAGCTTCTCCGAGGCGCCGCTGAGCGTGCTGTCTGGGTCGTTGGAAGACGCGCGTGGAGAAATATCGTTTTCCAGGGCAACCCAGCAGGGCACGAAACACGTATAGTCCGGATTTCCCAACGCCACCCACATTGTAGCAATTCGAGTATCCTCGCCTGCATTAACGCCATGTGCAACCATGACTGCAATGGTATTTTCATTTGATATGTCCCTCGGATTCTCAAATCCTGGCGAGCCCGAGCGGGAGACGATGTTGAACATATCGGCCATAGTAATTCCACCGGCAGCGGCAGAGTTGCGCATTTTGACAACGGCCTTGCGGTACCTGGCGCCGGCCCGGCGGGGATTGTCAGTATGACCGGTTTGCATTTGCGAGTCATTATCGCGCACGACAAACTGCCATGGCAATTGTCGGAGCCGATTATCATTGGTGGGGTCGTATTCGTAATAAACGTCTCCACATAATTCCCAGGTGCAGGCACCTCCTTTAGCATCACAAAACGAGGATGATAGACTGATTGGCGTGGGCCAATAGTGTGCATTCCCGCCAGTGACGGCAATAATCGCCTCGCGTACCTCGGCAATCGTAGAACATTCCCCAAGAATGTAGTTCTTAAACTGCTGGTGATTCGAGTACTTCCAACCTTCGGTCTTGAACTCCTCGATAGTGGCGTTTGCCAGGGCCAGACCGGCGCTATTAAGTCCCATCTTGGGACTGTCCAAGTCGGGACCGATTCCGAGAAAACTATACGTGCTGGGTTCCCGCCCCCGTGGTTTGCTGCGCAAGCCCACAGCGGGGGCGGGGTCCCTGCCGGTCTTGTACATGACAAAATGTCTCAGTCTACTTTTTCCTCCATCGCGGTTTTTCCACGCCAGCGGACGTCTGTCTTGTGTGGCATTACCCATAGCACATCCTACAGTGCAGGCCTCCAACCACCCGGGCATTAGCAGGAAAAGTACCAAAAACAAGTAGCCGCTGAAGGCGGTTCTGATCCTGTCCAGCCTGCCGAAGGTAGGTGGGATCCGATCCCGGGCGTTGCCCCGGTCGGTCTTGCTATTTAATCCCATCGTCTTCGCTCCTCGTATAATTATTAAAAATTTGCTGCTTCGAACCAAAGCCTTTTTGCAGTGGTGGTCTTCGACGCTTTGCCTCATTAGACCCTGTCAAATATAAGCTCCGTAGGCTGTCATATCCTATCATGAGTTGAAGTTAACAGCAAGCCGTACCATTGTTTCATAATTCGCTATCATCTTGGGTGTGATTTTCCGGCCAATTGGAGCTGCGGACGGCATTAGGACAAAACCTTTGCCCTGGCCATTGGTTCCGTCTTTGAGGCTCTTTTCGACAATCTTTTCAAATTCGGCCGGCTCGGTATTTTCTATGTCGGCCAGCTCTATATTGCCGAAAAGAACCAGTTCCTTGCCGTACTCGCGGCGGACGTACACAAGCTCCACGTCCCCCTGCGGAGGCGGCTCAATGGGGTCAATGGCAGCAGCGCCCATCTCGACAATGTAATCAAGAACGGCACGAATCCTGCCGTGACAATGAATTCGGGCAAACCCGCACCCTGGCTGTAATAGAATAACCTTTAGTCGCAGTTACTTTGAAACTTAGAGCAAAATGTCGCGGCTGTGAGCCCTGAGGCAACCGGGACTTGTATCCTTTCCATTTTGCGCTTTCCCCACCCCAACTCTCTCTTTTTCTCCCCAATTCGATGGCTCTGTAAACCTTCTGTTTTCACTTCTTCAATTCGAGGATGCGCCGCTCTTAGCATCAACCGACGGATTTAGACCGTCGGCAGAAAGGCGTCGTTTATGCGCTTTTCGAGCCCGGTCCTCGAATTCTTTGAAGATATTAAGCTGGGTCTTGTCGTAGAATGCCAATTCGGGATGCCATTGTATCCCGAGAATCCAGCCAACCTGATCGGCGCTGTCTGCCTCGATAGCCTCGATAATACCATCGGGGCCGGTTGCGGCGATTCTTACGCCGGGGGCAGGCTCAGCGACGGCATTACCATGCAAGCTGACAACTTTCGTCAGATGCCTGACGCCTAATACCTCTGCGAGCTTACTGCCAGGGTCCAGTTCAACCGAGTGGCCCGTCAAAACCAAGTGACGGTCTATGAGCTCTCGTTCTTTACGAAGGTTTCGAACGGTTCCGCCCAGAGCAACGTTTATTATCTGGCAGCCACGGCAGATGCCGAGGATGGGTAGGCCGCGCTGCCTGGCCACCTGAATGAGGGCGATTTCGAAGTCGTCACGCAGCCGATGAACCAGCATGGTCAAGTTCGGGTCGCCGCCGTAAAGCTTCGGGTCTACGTCACCTCCGCCGGGTAGGAAGACACCGTCAATCTGTTTTTCTTCAAGCAGGGCTTTCACCGCTTCCGGGCTTACGTCGGGGTCGCCAGCCGCATCGGGCCACAGCTTTATAAGACGCCCACCGGCTGCGGTCACGGCACGCTGGTAGGCCGCATCGGTTATCCCGACTCGGCCCAAGAGCGTGTTATCCAGCGAGAAGGCAATACGCGGGGCATCTTCGGGCAGAGACGCCTGTATCCAAACAGGATAGATAACACGAAGCGATATGTAGATGCCGACCAGGATGCCGAGCAGAATGGCCAGCGCGATTGCGATGCGGCGAAGCCGGCGCCATCGGCGTTTGGTTGGCGGGGGCGCTTTGCCGGAATTACAGGTTTGCTCGTCATTCATCGTCGTCACCGGGCCCACCTTCTCCTGTGATAAGTTCGAGGTTCACCTTTCCATGCCGCAGGAAGACAGCTAAGGGATACAGCACACCCAACGCAGCGGCCGGATCGTCGCGCGAGAGGACATCGTAGATGTTGTCTTTGTGTTCCTCAAGGAGCTGCCTGGCCTTGTTGAATCGAGCCTTGACGTCAAAGTATTCTTTAACGCCGCGAAAGAGTTTCCGGATGCCCCGGCGTTTGGAGCCAGTGCGAAATTCCTCTTTTGCCTGCTCCCACGAGTCACTTAGAGCCGCCATACCCTGTTCGTTGTCGGCCATCTCCTGCAGAGTGGCCAAAAAAGCCAGGATAGGCGTTTCCGTTCGAACATCCGTTCTGATTTTCGTCACGGGGTCCACATGCCCTTCCACTGCGAGTTGGAAGAGCAGCCACGGATAGTCCCATCCCGATTCGACCGACTGTATAAGGCCGCCGAAGAACCGCGGATTGACTTCTATCAGGTACGGCTGTGCGTCAGGTGTCCCTTCCCAACGAAAATCCAGTTCCGCAACACCGTGCCATCCGAGTGAGCCTAAAAGCTCGGCTGCGACCTTCTCCATTTCCGGCGCTTTTACCGTCTCACGCATGACCGTCGCCCCTCGCTCTGCGGGGAAAGCTCGCAGCCCGCGATATGTCATCGATGCCGCCATCCTTCCGTGGTCAAAAAGTGTGGTTACGCAGTAGTCGTCCCCGCCGACTGATTCCTGAATAATTGGATAATCCTTTTCTTTGAGTTTGAAGTGCTCTATGAATTCTTCAAAGGCCGATTTCAACTCATCGAGTGTGTCGACTTTTCGTATACCGACGCCCGACGCCGCTTCTCGAAGTTTCATAAAAGCCGGCAGAGCCACCTTCGAAGCAATCGACTCAAAGTGCTCCAGGCTCTCCGGCATCCACGTCTTTGGAATGGGCAGCCCTTGCTCGGCCGCATAGGCCGCGAGTGTCCCCTTGTTGTGTACCTGTTCGATATGTTCTATCTGCGGCACCGGAACGCGGATGTGAGGCTCGAAACGCTCACGGTGACGGGCGATAAGATAGGTCTCCTTGTGAATGGGCATCAGGACGTAGGGTGTCGTCTCATCTTTAGGTTTTTGTTCAAGGACCGTTTTCTCCAGCACATCAAGGAACGCTTCCGGTTCTTTCGTTGGATTCGGATAGCGAAATTCCGCGACGCTGTATCGCGAGAATGAGGCCGCCGTCATGGCGTATTCATCGCCGGTGATGACTTCCACGCCACGCCGCCCGAGGCTGCGGGTGGCGACCAGCGTCTGCCAGCCGCGCGAGAAGGTAATGATGGCCCGGCCGGCACTGCCCGTGTTTTCTGTATGTTCGCTCACGTCAATTTTATTAGGGACAGTCACCCTGTTTTTTCCCCTTTCCTTTTCAAACCATACACTACCCAAAATTCTCTAATTCGGCAAGGGCAAACCTCAGTTCCCACCAAAGCAAAGAATTCCGCATGCTTTAGGGAGATTATAGGGGATAGAGTTCCGATTTTAATAGGAAAAAAGGCAGCCATAAAAGGTGCTTTTTTAACCGTTTTTTGTTGACTATTGTTTGTAAATATTTTAAAATACGCGTGTGTTTGCCAATGAGCAAACACAAACCGCCCGTAGGTGGAAATAACAGACAATCGTCAGTCTGGGGGCTCTTTTGATGGTCATCATCTCACAAAAAACCGTCAAACACAACTTTATTGGCTCATCAGGCAGAAATCAGCGGAAAAACCTACGAAGTTTTGACTACTTTTTATGCAAAACAAAGCCAAAGTTAAAATAGGTAAAATGAACGCAAGCTACTTTATCACAAAGGATTATGACAAAAACAACGAACAATCAACAACGAACGTTATTCAAAACAAAGTCAAACAAAGCCAATGTTAAAATAGGCAAAATGGACGTAACATCTTCTATAACAAAGTATTATGAAAATATAAGCGATTGGACACTTGGTGAAAACAGACTCAATCAAACCCAATCCTCTGCCCTCTGTCCGCTGCCATCTGTCTTCTGTCCCTGCTCTCACAAGTTGAAGTTTGTGGCCAGACGTACCATTGTTTCATAATTTGCCATTATCCTGCGTGTGATTTTCCGCCCGATTGGAGCTGCGGACGGCATTAGGACAAAACCTTTGCCCTGGCCATTGGTTCCGTCTTTGAGGCTCTTTTCGACAATCTTTTCAAATTCGGCCGGCTCGGTATTCTCTATGTCGGTCAGCTCGATATTGCCGAAAAGAACCAGTACGCTGCCGTACTCGCGGCGGACGTACACAAGCTCCACATCGCCCTGCGGAGGCGGCTCAATGGGATCAATGGCAGCAGCGCCCATCTCGACAATGTAATCAAGAACGGCACGAATCCTGCCGTGACAGTGAATTCGGGCAAAACCGCCATACTTTTGGATAGCTTCCACCATTGGGCCGGTGTAACGCACCACGTATTCTTTGAAAAGATGCGGCGGCAGGTAAGGCTCTGCAGCATACTCCGGCCCGTATATGCGCCACAAGTGGCCGGCAAATGCCTCTGCCGTTATCTGCGTCCTGGCGTGTATGTGGCGGGAAAGCTTTTCGAGCAAACGATGGAACAGCTTCTGTTCGGTCAAGGCAACGACGGTAAAATCTTCCATACTGAAAAGAGACGCTGCGGCGCAAATTGGGTCTTCGGTATCAATCATGACGATGCCATGGTCGCCGAGCTTCTGGTCTTCTTCGAGCAGGCCGGCTATATCAAGCTCTTCGACGAAAGCCTCGTCCGGCAGCTCCAGGTAGGCCTTCAGGTCGTCTGTATTCTTGAGCAGGTGTTCCAATGTCCAGATAGTATCAATATCAGGACTGCGACGTGTTAGCGACGTCATGGTTCTGTTACCAACTTTCAGGGTCGTGCGATGGAAACTGTATCCATTCTCGGCGTATTTCTCTACTTTGAAGAACTCGTCATAGCAGCTGTCAGTGTCCAGCCTGTCAGGTAGGACATCTGTCTCGTGGGAGCGTGGCCTGACAGGGCTGCGCATTCGAATGAGGTCGGTTTGTTCCTCGGCCAATTGTAGCAAAGGCTGCCAGGATGGGTCGTTATAGATGTTGAACCGGTCCGGGTCGGATGGATCAGTCTGGAATCCGCCTATTTCATAGAAATTAACTGCGGGTCG
>JABAOF010001088.1_pt5 | contig 20384 bp, 18 predicted proteins | sample 7062171 | NCBI WGS metagenome assembly JABAOF01 (sample SAMN14538628, study PRJNA623070) | marine sediment metagenome | biome: marine biome [ENVO:00000428]; feature: marine pelagic biome [ENVO:01000023]; material: deep marine sediment [ENVO:00002113] | place: India: Gulf of Khambhat ...
TCCTCGAGCTCGATCGCACTCGCCTGGGACTGCATGATCTCACGGCTCGCGACGTTGTGTATCAGGTGGCCGCCGCCGTTCAAGGGCAGATGCTTCCTGGCAGGATCCGTGTCGCCGGTGAGGAAGTCCGGTTTGACGTCAAATTGGCCGGCGACGAGGACATCGACGTGCTGGCTCTGCAGGAGTTGCTCATTCAGACCCCCTCAGGGAACGCCGTACGCCTGGCGGACATAGCCACCCTGGGCGAACGGGAGGTGCTGAGCCGTATCGTGCGGGAGAACCAGCAGTACCAGCGGTTCGTGGCCTACGAGTTCCGCGGGCCCACCAAGCTGGGTGATCGGGTGCGCGACGCCGTGATTGGAGCGACTCGGCTTCCTGAAGGCTACGAGATCGAGGGCGAGCAGGAATGGAGGTGGTCGTCGGAAGAGCAGGAGCAGATCTACACAGTGCTAGCGATTTCGCTGGTGCTGATCTTCATGGTCACCGCGGCCTTGTTCGAGTCCATCCGCCAGCCCCTCTGTGTCTTGCTCACGGTGCCCATGGCGCTGGTTGGCGTCTTCCTCATGTTCTTCTATGCCGAGGCGAGTTTCACCCGCGAGGCCTACATCGGCGTCATCATGATGGGCGGCATCGTGGTGAACAATGCCATTCTCCTGGTGGATCACATCAACTACGTCTGCCGGGCGGAGGGCTTGCCCCTCAAGGAGGCGATCGTGCGTGGCACCCTGGAGCGGGTGCGTCCCATCCTCATGACCAGCACCACTACGATCTTCGGACTCCTGCCCCTGGTGCTGTTCAGCGAGTACGCCGATGCCAACATCTGGAACGCGCTGGGCTATGCGCTGATCGGTGGGCTGGCGAGCTCTACGCTGTTTGTGCTCACCGTGACGCCGGCGATCTATCTGCTGTTGGAGTGGCGCCTGGGAGCGCTGTTCAGATGGCGGCGGGCGGCTCGGCCTGTGACGGCTTGACGGCGCTACGGCATCAGGGCACTACGGCATTGCGGCATGACGCAGGGGGAGAAGGGGCAGGGGGGCAGAGGCTGGTAGGCCGCGACCCGCTCCCTCTTGACCCCGCGATTCTTGTGCCTTGCGAGGTGTCTTTCCAAGTGATACTCCCAGCCCAGGAGGTCCCCATGAAACGCCTGCCGAGGCCCCTGGCCATCGCGCCCTTATCACATGCTGCATATCTCTTCGTCTCCGCTGCCGCGTTGACCGTAGCCGGATGCGCTCCCGGCGAAACCAGCGCCGCTGCGTTGTGGCGTGGGACCATCGACACTCTGGAGAATGGGACCGTTTTGGTGAGCAACCCGGCGGAAGGGGTGTGGAGCGAGGGGCACGCGTGGCGCGTGGTGGAAGAAGTGCGGATCGGCGCACTCGATGGCGCGGGCCCTGACGTCTTCGGGCGAATCTCGGAGCTGGAAGTGGACCCGGCGGGGCGGTTCTACGTGTTCGAAGGGCAGGCGCAGGAGCTCCGTGTGTTTGACGCCGCAGGCGAACACGTCCGCACCATCGGACGGCAGGGAGGTGGCCCGGGGGAGTTCAATCAGGTCATCGGAATGGATTGGGCACCCGACGGGACTCTGTGGATCGTAGACCCGTCCAACAACCGCATTTCGGTGTTTGACACANNTTCGGCATGGTATTGGTGCGGTTCGACGAAGGCATGAACCCAGTGGACACAATCCGCGTTCCACGGTACCCCGGCGAACGGGAGTTCTTCGAGCTCCGGAGCGATGATGGCTGGATGCGAGCGGGGATCCGGTTCAGTCCCAGCCTCACGTGGCGGTTCGTGCCGACGGGCCACATCTGGTTTGCGTTAACCGGTGAGTACCGGATCTTCCAGCGCACGCTGGGCGGCGATACTCTGCGCATCATCACTCGCGAGTTCGAGCCGCTGCCGGTGACCGAAGAAGATGTCGATAGCGCGATGGCGGACCTCGAATGGTTCATGAGGCAAGGTGGGAAGGTCGATCGGTCGCGGTTCCCCAGCGTCAAACCCGCGCTCCAGACTCTCTACCTGGACGACGAGGGGGACATTTGGGTATTACCACTCACCGCGGAGGCCGAGCCTGGCCGAGTGTTCGACGTGTTCGACCCGCAGGGACGCTACCTTGGTCGCGTCCAGATGCCGTTCCAGCTACACCGATTCCCCCCGCCGATCATTCGTGGCGGCATGATGTATGGGATTACGCGAGGCGAGCTGGAAGTGCCGTATGTGTTTCGGGCGAGGATTGAGAAGCCGTAGGCGGCTGCCGCGGATTGATCGATAAGCGAACGCAGATTGGCCTCAGCGAAACACTGACCTCCCTCGTCGCCACGCCGATCCGCTCCTGCCGCTCCTAGCGCGGCCTCCAGGACCGCAGCCGCTCCCACGGCGACTCGATCAAGGAGTCGTGGAGCCCCCACAGTTGCAGGGCGTGTGCCATGGTCCGAATGTACTCGATACCCCGACCAGCCGTGCCGTGGGAGGCCAACAACGCGGCGCCGACAGTTTCGGGATTGGCCCACAGCTCGCCCGTGGTGTAAGACGGCCTGCTGAGCCAGACCGTTGCCTTTGTCCTCAGCATTCGAGATCCTGACTCTGAGCCAGTGCTGCTGGTACTGCTCACTGTTCTCGGTGGGCTTGAGCCTGCGGCGCATGGTCCTGCGGGCGGACTAGGGTAGCCGGAACGCGAGCCCCCAACACTCGCCACCCTCGGTCGGCCAAGGACGGGCAGGGATGCTGTTCCGTCCCCCGGAGAAGTGTGGAGCAGTGGTTGAAGGACCGGCGATATCCGGGGAGCAGCGCGGGCTGCGCACCGTACTTGTGGAGCAGCGGCTCCGCCATTAGTTCGGCATACGTGAACATCTAGGTCATTGCTGTCTCTTGGTCGGGAACTGGGAGGCGGCTTGCCGGGTTCCAGCCACAGACAATATTCTTGGCAGGCGGAAACCGGTATGGTGACCGGACGGTCGGGCATGGTGTTTCCAAGTCGGAGACGTTGACTATGCGTCCACCCAGCATACTGGATGTTGTAAGGGCGGTGACAGTGGTTGCCCCCGCCTACACCCAGGTAGCCACTTGGTGGTATTCGCCCGCCACCCGCTTTCGTCTTCGGGGAGAAGGGAATGGCGCCGGGCAAGAGCGCGCTCCGCTGAAGATTGCCATTGACCTCAATGGAGACAGGAACCCGGATTTCGATGGAATTGCTGCGGCACTCGCGGGACGCCTCGGCGTCCCTGTTGCCGTTCGAGCGCACCAGGGTTCCGATGAGCAGATACGACTTGTCCGGGTCCTCACCGTGCAACAGCGGTGATGGGCGGCCGCTAGGATCGACGGGAACCACTGACCCGCAAAGCGGGGTTATCCACCAGAACTTCGGCGGCACGCTGCGCGAGGTGCCTCCTGGATGATTCTCTACTTCGATTCTCTGTTCGCAGAGGGGCGTGAGCGGGTCGTCAAACCGCTGCACAAGATCCCTGACACGCTGAACAGGCTCTACCTCATGGCCATGCGGGAGCACGCCCGTGACAGTGTGCTGCGCAGTCGGGACCAGACCCGATGGGTGTCCACTCCCGACTGGCGCTTGGACCGGCAGGTGATCCGGATCGGCCTCTACCTTCGGGACCGCCTGAACGTTGCACCGGCTGACCGCGTGGCCATTGTGTCCGAGTTGCGGTCCGAATGGCTGGTGGCGGACCTAGCCATCACCGAGCTTGGGGGCGTATCTGTGGCTATCGACCCGGCGCTCGATGCCAAAGACCTGGTCGGCGCCTTGACCGATGCGGCGCCGCGGGTGGCCTTTGCATCGAGTGCGGTCCTGGAGAAGCTGGGAGATCGATGGCGTGAGACATCCGCCCCGGAGCGAATCATCACCTTCGACGAGCCTCCGGCCCGGGATGGGATCGAGCGGTACGCAAGCGTGCTGGACCTGGGTGGGACGCTTGACACACCAGAACGCGCACAGTCGATTCGTGAGCAAGCGCGGGAGGTCGGTCCCGAGGCGCCGGCCATCTGTCACTACCGTCGTGGCGCAGACGGTTCGCATGCCGGTGAGGAACTGACCCAGGCGGAGGCTATCGAGCGGGTGGCGACCCATTGGCTGGAGCAACCCCCGGCGCAGGGAGATGTCGCCTACGTGGTGGGACCGGAGGTCACGCTGAGCATGCGCCTGGCGCTCTACGCGTTCGTGGGGGATGGCTACACTGTGGTAGCCTTGGGGCACCCTGGAAGCGAGGTCGACGAGATCGCCGACCTCCGGCCGGACAAGATCATTGCTCCTCCTAGCGTGCTGGAGGGGGCCGTCCTGCGACAACCTTCGCAGGACCGAGCACGAGGCCTTGCCCGATGGATCCCATGGGGGCGCTCGCGTCGTGACCGCGACGCGGTGCGTGAGGCGCTGGGAGGTCGCGCGAGATGGATCGCGCCGACTGCCGAACTCGACGCCACGGTGGCCCAGCGGCTGAGAAACATCGTGGCGGTGGACGACGGTGGGGAATCGCGGCGGGCCGTCGCGTCACAGTAGGACCGAAACCGTGCCGACTTAGTGGCCGGCCCGACGCGTCTAAGGAACGGAGGCCTTTCATGAACGACCTGCTTGCCGCCGTGGTGCAGCGGTTGGCGAATGTGGGCTGGCATGCGTTTCAGGCGGTGAACACCCGGGTTCCGGAGTCACCGTCGCGGCAGCCGGAGTGGGCACCGGGGCCATTGTTGAAGAGTCGGGAGCGGACCCAGCCACCGTTGGGCTGGCCGCGGGAGACGGACTCGTTGTGTCCCCGCTGTGTGGTGGAGACCCGCAACGCCATTCTCCGGGGGGAGCGGGACCTGGCGGAGTTGGTGCAGAGGCAAGTGGGGGAGATCAAGGCCACCATCTTGGAGGAGGGCGGCCGGCTCCTGATGCGCAAGACGTGTCCGGTGCACGGCCCCGTCGAGGATCTCCTCTCCATCGATCCTGAGTTCAATCGGGTCATTGAGTCCCGCTACCCAGGGCGGGATTTCCGCACCTGGGGCGACGAGCTGATGCATCGGCATGGGAGCTCGTCGATTCGCTACGGCCGGGGGGCGGTGTTGACCATCGATCTGACGAATCGGTGCAACATGATGTGCGACCCCTGTTTCATGGATGCCAATCAGGTGGGGTATGTCCATGAGCTCACGTTGGACGAGATCAAGCGGATCTTGGACGACTCGATCTCATTCAAGCCTCGGCGGCAGATGTCGGTGCAGTTCTCCGGGGGGGAGCCCACCATGTCGCCCCATTTCTTGGAGGCATGTGCCTACGCCAAGGAGGTGGGCTACTACTCGGTGCAGGCGGCGACCAACGGGTTGCGGTTCGCTCTGGAGCCGGAGTTCGCCTATCAGGCGAAAGAAGCGGGCTTCGACATGGCGTACTTCCAGTTCGACGGGGTGACCAACGAAGCCAACCAGCATCGGCACATCACCAACCTGTTCGATGCCAAGCTGCGGGCGATGGAGCGGCTGCATGCAGCGGGAATCGACATCACGCCGGTGGTGACGGTGGTGAACACGTTGAACGACGAGCAGGTGGGGCCGATTCTGGATTTCGTGATTGAGCATAATGACATGATCGGGGGGGTGTCGTTCCAGCCGGTATCGTTTACGGGGCGGGATGAGGGGATCTCGGACGCGGATCGCCGGCGTCAGCGCTATACCATTTCCCACTTGGCGTACGAGTTGCAACGCTACTACGGCGGCCGGATCGATCCCTATCGGGACTGGTTCCCCCTGGGAGCGATGGGGGCGTTCACGGCATTGGCCGATCACTTGCGAGCGCTGCAGGGGCCGGACGGCCCCCAGGCGCGGTTTGGCGGGCTCGACTGTTCGTGTCACCCCAACTGCGGGTCCAGCGTGTTGCTGGCGTCCAACACCCAGACCAAGGTGTGGGCCCCGTTGACCCAGTTCTTCGATGTCGAGGGGTTCATGCGGGACATCGAGGTGATGGTGGACACGGCCCGGGGCCAGCGGGCGACACTGACCCAGATCGGGTTGGCATTCTTGCGGCACTTCGATGAGCGCAAGACGCCGCCGGGGTTCTCGCTCGTGGAAATGCTCAAGCTGTTCAACCGGAAGATGGGGGGCTCGCTCAGCAAGGGGCGGAAGCCCGAGCAAGGGGAGTGGAAGCTGTTGTGGGTGGGGGGGATGTGGTTCCAGGACCTGTGGACCTACGATTTCCGGCGCACGGAGATGTGTGTGATCCCCTACGGGACGCAGGAGGGGGAGATCTCGTTCTGCGCCTACAACACGGGGGTCGGCTGGCGGCAGATCGTGGAGAACATGCACATGGTGGCTTCCACCCGGGATTGGTTCAAGCAGCGAGGCCGGCACCAGATCTATGCTGGGAACCGGCCCATGGACCTCGCCGGCCAGGGCCGCGAGCTACCCGTCCTCAACGGCGTCGGCGCCACCGCCGGCAACAACTACGGCACGCCCTGCGGAGGCCGGTAGCGCACCGGTGCGGCGCTCCCGGAGCAGTCTCCGGGAGGGGCGCCTGTGGAACTGTCGAATGATGCGGGCGCCCGCCAGGTAGCAGGAATAGTGGAAGAGGGAGACCGCTGGCGGGATCTGGTGCCGGACCTCAGCCCACCACGGTCCAGGTGCGTCCTCCTTGGAGCAGGGAGCCGAGGTCCGCACCGTCGGCGCCGGCCATCGCCTCCGCTAGCTGTTCGTGAACCTCCTCCTCGTAGCTTGGCGTCGGGTTGCAGTAGAGCACGCCGATCGCCACGGGGAACGCAGGTGGTTGGAACGAGGCCAGCAGCGACGCGAGGGTGCGGTTGGTCTCGTCGTGGACTAGGACGTCTCCCTCGGTGACGCCGTTCTCCCCCAGCGTCACTACCTCCAGCTCGACACCGCCGGGCTTCACCCGAAGGCCGCGCTTGTTCTGTTTCCCGAAGATCAACGGCTTCCCGTGCTCGACGTGGAGCTGCGCGTCGGAGGCGGCCTCCTTGTCGGTGAACGCACCGTGGACGCCGTCGTTGAACACCACGCAATTCTGGAAGATCTCCACGAACGAGGCGCCCCGGTGGGCATGCGCCCGCTTCAAGACGTCCACGAGATGGGGTTGCAGCGTGTCAATGGAGCGGGCGACGAACCGGGCGCCTGCTCCCAGGGCAAAGGCCCCCGGCAACACGGGTGCTTCCACCGAACCCTGGGGCGTGGACGGGGAGCGCGTGCCGCGGCGGGAGGTTGGCGAGTACTGTCCCTTGGTGAGCCCGTAGATCTCGTTGTTGAACAGTACGATCTGCAGGTCCACGTTCCGCCGAAGGGTATGCAGCATGTGGTTGCCGCCAATGCTCAGCCCGTCGCCGTCGCCAGTGATGATCCAGATGTCCAGGTCGGGGTTCGCAAGCTTGATGCCTGTGGCGATGGCAGGCGCCCGGCCGTGAATCGTGTGGAAGCCGTACGTCGCCACGTAGTAGGGGAACCGAGCGGCGCACCCGATACCCGAGACAAACACGGTCTGCTCGGGTCGGGTGCCGAGGTCCGCCAGGGTCCGCTGCAAGGCCTTGAGGATCGCGTAATCCCCGCACCCCGGACACCAGCGCACGTCCTGGTCCGAGGCGAAGTCCTTCGGGCGCAGCTGCTCTGTGGCTGGAGATCTGGTGGCGGTCATGTCTGGCGCTCCAATCCGCCGCAAATGGCCTCCTCGACTTCGGCAACTTTGAACGGCTGCCCGGACACCTTGCTGACGGCTTCCGCCGGTATCAGGTAGGCGCTTCGCAGCATGGTTACCAACTGTCCCGTGTTCATCTCGGGTACGAGGACTCGGTCGAAACCCGAGAGCAGCTCGCCGAGGTTTCTTGGGAACGGATTGAGGTGCCGAAGGTGGATGTGAGAGACGGCGCGACCCTCGCTCCGAAGTTGCTTGACCGCCTGGTAGATGGGGCCGTAGCTCGATCCCCATCCCACGACTGCCACGGTTCCCCGGGCTTCACCGACCTGCACCTCCTGCTCGGGGATGTCATCGGCAATGCCCCGAATCTTCGCCCATCGCACATCGGTCATCTTCTGGTGGTTCTCGGCCTCATACGAGACGTGGCCCGAGTCGAATTCCTTCTCGATGCCGCCGATGCGATGCGTGAGTCCCGGTGTGCCGGGAACTGCCCACGGCCGGGCAAGCGTGTGTGGGTCCCTCAGGAACGGCTGAAACCCTTGCGGTTCCGTTCGGAACGTGACGGGGAACTCGGGCAACTCCGCGACTTCCGGGAGCCGCCAGGGCTCGGCGGCGTTCGCCAGGTATCCGTCGCTCAGGAGAATCACCGGCGTCATGTACTTGGTCGCCAGGCGCACTGCTTCGATGGCCACGTCGAAACAGTCTCCTGGGGTGGCGGCGGCGAGCACTGGCAGCGGGGCGTCGGCGTTCCGGCCGTAGACCGCCTGGAAGAGGTCGGACTGCTCCGTCTTCGTGGGCATGCCGGTGGAGGGACCTGCCCGCTGGTTGTTTATCACCACCAGCGGGAGCTCCGCACTGATTGCCAGGCCCAAGGCCTCGGTCTTGAGGGCGATCCCAGGTCCGGAACTCGATGTCACACCCAGCGCCCCGGCATAGGAGGCGCCGATGGCTGCGCACACCGCGGCGATCTCGTCCTCGGCCTGGAAGGTGATGACTCCGTACTGCTTGAGACCGGCCAGCACGTGGAGCAGCGGTGACGCCGGCGTGATGGGATAGGATCCGAACATAATCCGTTCGAGTCCGGCTGCCCGGGCGCCGGCCACCAGTCCCCACGCGGTCGCTTCGGTGCCCGTCACGGTGCGATAGACTCCCGGCTCGACGTCGGCCCTGGCCACCGTGTAGCCAACCACGTCGCTGGGCATCTCCACGGTTTCGCCGAAGGCATGCCCCGCGTTCAGCGCTGCGACGTTCGCTTTGGCGAGGGTGGGCTGCTTGGCGAACTTCTTGGCCAGCCAGTCGACCGTGGCCTGGCGGTCGCGCCCGAACATCCAGAGCATGAGGCCCAGCGTCCACATGTTGCGGGACCTGAGGGCCGCCTTCTGGCTCAGCTCAATGTCCTGCAAGGCGTCGAGTGTGCGCCTAGAGATGTCGAGCTTGAGGAGCTGGTACGGCGCCAGCATGTCATCTTCGAGGGGATCGACGTCGAACCCGGCCTTGGCCAGGTTCCGCTTGGTGAACGCCCCCGTGTCTACCACCACCAAACCGCCGAGCCGCACATCCTTGTAGTTCACCTTGAGGGCAGCCGGATTCAGGGCCACCAGCACGTCCGGTTCATCGCCCGCTGTGGTGACATCGTTGCCGCCGAAGTGGATCTGAAACGCCGATACCCCATACGTGGTACCGGCAGGCGCGCGGATCTCTGCCGGGTAGTCGGGAAACGTGGCCAGGTCGCTGCCAGCCAGCGCGGTCTCCAGCGTGAACTGGGTTCCCGTGAGCTGCATGCCGTCGCCGGAATCTCCGGCAAAGCGGATCACGACCGAGTCTCGCACCTCGCGGGCTATCACCCCGCGGGGGCTTGGGGAACAGGACTGTCTGCGTTCACTCATGGAAAGCCGATGACTGCGCCACGCGAATTAGGAGTAGCTCGCTCGTCTATAACAATTATAGTACGGGATATGTGCCAAAGGGCAGCAGCACTGCCGCCCCGGTCGGTGGGGTGCCTGTGGGATTATGCAGCCGGCAGGGCGGCGCCCAGGGTGACCTGCTCCAATCCGATGTGACACCGCCTGCCCAACACCCGCACGCCGGCCGCCTTTGCGGCCGCCGAGGCATTTGCGAACGTCGGGTCGATGTCTCGGGCTGCGATGACCCGCCGCGCGTCGGGCCGCTGGAGCACGAACAGCACGGCGGCCTGCCAGTGAGCCTGCTGGGCCAGTCGGGTGAGATCCCGAACGTGTCGGGCACCGCGGGCGGTTACTGCGTCGGGGAACAGCCCCACGCCGGCCTGCACCAGGGTGACGCTCTTCACTTCCAGCGCCAGCCTCCCCCGTCTGCCCCGGGCCAGCAGGAAATCGATGCGCGAGCGACCCAACGACACTTCGGTGCGTTCCAGCCGCCACCCCGAGAGTTCCTCGAGTGCCCTTTGGCGCAGCGCCTCCAGCACCAGGCGGTTGGGTAGTGTCGTGTCCACCGAGGCCATGCCGTCCCTCCCCGGCGCCTCCACCAGGACGGCGGTCCACTATGTCTCTCGCGGTGGACGGCTTCGAGATGGTGGCCGCTGCTCCGCCTCGAATCTGAGCCAGAGCCGGCGGCCAGGCACCAGGAGCTCACTGAGCCGGCCGGGATCGGGAAGGTGTGCCGCCACGGACCCGCCATCGAGGCGGCACCGGACCAAGAATCGGTTGGGGCGATCCATCAGTCGAGCCTCCACCAGAGGACCGGTGGTCGGCACGGAGGGTGGGTTCATCGGCTTGCCGAACGGTCAGCGCGTGGTCTGCACGACAGAAGGGACGTCACTGAAAAAGATACTCATTCTCAACCGGAACTTTCACGAGCGCCTGACTGGTCTGAGTAGAACAGCGTTCCTAGATTCTCACGGACGTTACGTCCAGTCTCGATCAACGGGACAGTTGAACACGGTCTTCTANNTATCAACGACCAGATAACCAAGGAGTTCTACGCCGCCTACCTATACTTGTCGATGTCCGCCTATTTCGAGATTGAAAACCTCCCTGGTTTTGCGAGTTGGATGCGGATGCAGCATCAGGAGGAAGTCACGCATGCGATGCGTCTGTTCGACTTCCTGTTGGCGAGGGGCGAGTGGGTAGAGCTTCAGGCGATTGAGAAGCCACCGTCTGACTTCGGCGGGCCACTGGCGGGTATGGAGCAGGCACTGGCGCACGAGCAGAAGGTGACGGTGGCCATCAACAAGCTCTATGAGCTGGCCATCAAGGAGAAGGACTATCCTGCCCAGTTCGAGCTGCAATGGTTCATCTCTGAGCAGATGGAGGAGGAGAAGACCGTAAGCGACATCATTGCCCGCATCAAGCTGGCCGGCGATAGCGGTCCGGCGATGCTGATGCTCGACAAGGAGCTGGGGGGGCGGGCGGCGGCCGAGTAGCACTTCGCAATTGGCAATTTGCAATTCGCGATGAGCCCGCATCACGAACTGCCGATTGCGAACTGCGAATTGCTCTTAACTTTCCCCCCATCTCGACGTCTGACTATACGAGACCGTTAGCTTTGTTGAGTGAGGAGGCTAGTAACGATGAAGGTCATACACGCACTAACCGGTGTCGCGTTGGCTGCCACGGTTGCCGGGACGCTGGCGGCCCAGGAGCCCCAACCGCGACCTCGGGCGGCCCTGATTCAAATGCGCTGTCCCGGCTGCCCGATCCAGGGGCCGATATGGGGTCAGCGCCAGGGCCGCATCCAGGGGATCGGGCGCCAGATGGGGGGCTTGCCCGGCATGGGGATCTACGCCCCGCCCGTTCTGCTGGCGCGGCGGGAGGCCCTCGGGCTCACCGACGAGCAGGCCTCTCAGCTGGAGGCGTTAGTGGAGGAGCTCAAATCGGCTCACGAGAAGGCCACTGAGGAGGCCAAGGGCCACCAGGAGGCGATGATGGAAGCCTGGCAGGCGGATGAGCCTGATGTCGCCGCTCTGAGGCAACACGCCGAGGCGCTGATGCAGGCGCAGCACCAGGCCCACCTCACCACCCTGACCGCGGCCGCTCGGGCGAAGGCTCTGCTCACCTCCGAGCAGCGGGGCCGGGTCCAAGGCTGGATGGACGCCGGGCGCATGACCGGGTATCGGCGCGGGTTGCGTCGGCCGGTGCGCCGCTCCTGGAGTCGCCCGTTCCGCCGGTGGCGGTAGTTACGTACAGTGCTCAGCAGGGGTACTAGGGGGGTGCCCCTACGGAGCTACTGGTACACTGGCGTCGCGGCATAACCGCCCCGCGGCCTCGGGCCGCGGGGCGGTTATCGTTGCACCAACCGGGCTGTCAGCTCGCCGGGGGCGCCACTTCAGGCGTCAAGATCCAGCGCACCCGCCATCGGCCCTCTGTGTCAAGACTCAAGCACACGATGGCCCCCATCCGAAATGCCACGATCTCTCGGGTCGGGTCACCGTGCACCAGGAGCGAGCACAGGCGGCTCAAGTGCGGTAGATGTCCCACGAGCATCGCCGGGGCCTTCAGCGTCGGGATGACGTCCGCCGCAGTCGTGGGCTCGTCGTTGGGGGCTAGACCGTCGAGCTGGTCGGGTGCCTGGTCCGGGTGAAGCTCACCGGCGAGGATTTCCGCTGTCTGCTGAGCCCGGAGCTTGCCGGAGTGATGGATGGACCCGACGGTGACCTCCTGGGCGCCTGCGGCTCGGGCCACCCGGGTGACCTCGTCCCGCCCCTCTGCGGTGAGGGGTCGGGCCGGATCCTCCTCTTTCGATGTCGCCTTCCCGTGCTGAACGAGGTAGAGTTCCATTGGCGCTATACTCCCTTGTCGGTGCTAGGCTGAGCCGCACGCGGCTGGAAGTCAAGATGCCCCGGGAGGACGCTGGGGAGCGCGATGGAGCAGTCACCGGACGAGAGGATTCGAATCACCTATCTCCTGACCCTCGCTGAGGGCGAGATGCCCGAAGCGCGAGCTCGGGCTGTCGCGCTGGAGCAGACGGTGGAGTTGCCCGATGGCTGCTATCCGCGGCGGATCGAGGAGCAGGTGGTGGGTCGACTGGAGGCTCTCGAGCAACGAGGTCCTGGTCGCTGGCAGGCCATCCTCTCGTTCGCCGCCGCGCTGGCGGGCGACGGCGTGCCGCAACTTCTCAACCTGGTCTTCGGCAACGTGTCGTTTCAGCGTGGGGTGTTGGTGACTGGCCTCGAGCTCCCCTCGGGCGTGCTGCGACGCTTCCCGGGACCGCGCTACGGCATTGCGGGGATTCGGGCCGGCTGCGGCGGTATTCGCGGGCGGCCCCTGCTGTGCAGCGCAGCCAAGCCACAGGGGCTTTCGCCGGTCGAGCTAGCGGAACTCTGCGGTGCGCTTGCGAAGGGTGGCATTGACATCGTCAAGGACGATCATGGCGTTACCGACCAGGCTGCTGCTCCGTTCAGGGAACGGGTGGAGCGGTGCCAGGGTGCCGTACTCGAGGCTAATGCGGCGACCGGTGGTTCCACCCTGTACTTCCCCCACGTCACTGCGCCGTTGGGAGGGCTCGAGGAGCGCGTCACGATCGCGCGGGCTGCGGGATGTCGTGGTGTGCTGATCAGTCCGTTTCTCGTGGGGCTCGACACCATCCGCTGGCTTGCGGAATCCACCGAGCTCATGGTTCTCGTGCACCCCACGTTCTCCGGGACCCTGCTGCGCGGTGATCACGGAATCGCGCCGGCAGTGTTGTTCGGCAGGCTGGTGCGGCCCCTGGGGGCTGATGCCGTCATCTATGTCAGTGCCGGGGGCCGGTTTCCCATCAGCGAACAGGACTGTGAGGCGATCAACACCAGTCTTCGGGAACCGCTGGACCACGTCAGACCGGCGTTCCCCGTGGCGGGTGGCGGTGTAGATGTGGAGCGGGTGCCGCATTGGATCGACCGCTACGGGGTCGATACGATGTTTCTGGTGGGCAGCAGCTTGTACGCCCAGGCCGACCTCGAAACTGCCAGCAGACGGTTGGTCGAAGCCGTGAGGGAGCACTGTGATGTCTGAACGATCGAAGGTCGTGAAGTTCTCAGATTATCGCTGGCAGGATGTACCGCTGGAGGACTACAAGCCTGGAGCTACGCACTTCAAGGACGTGACGCGTCAGACCTTGTTGGGGGAGGGGTCCGGGGAGGAGGTCCTGCACTTCGTGACTCGCTACTTCGAGATCCAACCTGGTGGCTATTCGACGCTGGAGAGACACGAGCATCCCCACTCGGTGGTGGTATTGCGGGGTCGGGGATCCGTGTTGTTGGGCGACGAGGCTTACGACCTCAGACCCTACGACTGCGTCTACTGCGCGCCCAGGAGCGCTCACCAGTTCCGGGCGGCGAGCGACCAGCCGCTGGGTTTCCTCTGCATTGTAGACCGAATACGGGATCGCCCCGAGGTGTTCGACCGTGCCTCGGGAGAGTGGATCACCCGCGGCTAGCGAACTGCTGACTGCTGAAGGCTTCACCTGAACACTGACTTCGCCACGAACCAGAGATTCGCTGGCCGCTCCGCCAGCCGCCGCATGTACCATGGGAACCAGTAGCTGCCGTAGCTGATGAGCACCCGGACGGAGTAGCCCTCTGCCGTTAGACGAAGTTGGTCATCCCGCCGGATCCCGTACAGCATCTGCACCTCGTAGGCATTCCTCGGGATTCCCGCGCCCTCGGCGAAATCCTGAATGCGGGTGATGAGGTGCATATCGTGGGTTCCGAACCCTGGGCGAACACCCTCACGCCTGGCCTCTTCCGCCAACAAGCGCTTGGCCAACTTGAAGAAGTTCGCGTCCACGTCCTGCTTTCGGGGGAACGCGATGTGCGGCGGCTCGTTGTAGGCCCCTTTGACCAACCGGATGGCGGGGGTCAGAGGGAGCAGGGTCTCTAGGTCATCCGCTGTCCGATGGAGGTAGGACTGGAGGCAGAGGCCCACGTTGGTGTGGCTCGTACGGAGCTCACGGAACACCTTGAGCGTGGCATCCACGTGCTCCGAGCTCTCCATGTCAATCCACAGGAAGTTGTGGAGGGCTGCGGCGCGGCTGAGGAGTCCAGAGATCAGCTCCGTGCAGAGGTCGCGGCTGATGTTGAGACCGAGTTGGGTCGGCTTTACCGAGAGATGCGTCGCAAGAGCGCTCCGGTCGACGCGTTCCAGCACGTCGAGGTAGTGATCCCTCACCTTCTCGGCCTCGCTTCGGTCGGCGATGGCCTCACCCAGTAGCGTGAACACCGTGGTGATGCTGCGCTCTCGGAGATCTCCTGCTGCGCTGATAGCCGCCTGAACGTGCTCCCCCGGCATGAAGCGCGACACGGCCCGCTTGGCAAATCGTCGGCTAGTGGCTTGTTTTGCCAGCCAGTCGCTCTGGGACGCTTTGAGTAGCAGCGTTCGCATGACGCCCATCCATACCTCCCCACCCACAGTGCAGTGTGAGTCCGAGCCTATGGTAACCTGAGGTAGATGCGCGGGCAATTGCCGGAGGTCGTAGCAAGGGCATTGGGGGCAGGGGTGCAGGGCCTGGCACCGCGAGTTGTGATGCCGGGAAGTGCAGTGCAGCTTTTGGTATCGGTTCCTGGAGGTGGCAATGCGCACGATCCTTTCAGCCGTGTCAGTCGCTGCCGTTCTGTTGACCATAGCTGTCCCGGTGCAGGCGCAGCGAGAGGTCAAGCACAAGGGATTCTGGATCAGTTTCGGGGTTGGGGGCGGATGGAACACGACCGAGAACATCGCTGGAGAGTCCCTCGTCGGCGGCGCGGGCTACCTTCGCCTCGGCGGGACGCCCAACGAGCGGTTCTTGATCGGGGGCGAGGCCATTGCCTGGGTGCGCGAGGAGAACAACGAAGTGCTCGTCCGCGGCAACAGCACTTTCAGTCTCTTGTTCTATCCGAGCTACTACGGCGGGTTCTTTCTCAAGGGTGGTGTTGGTGCCGCGTCGGTTGAGAACATCACGCAAGCGGGCAATGTGACCATTGTCGAGACGGATTACGGATTCGGAGCGACCTTTGGGGCGGGATTCGATGTGCGGTTCGCTCGCAATTTCTATCTCACTCCTGGCTTGGACTTCTTGTTTCAGCGGATCGACGACAGCGAGAACGCGCTGCTGCTGATTACCGTCGGCGTGACGTGGCACTGATACGGTCCGCACCCCGCCAGACGCCTGGATGCTCAGCCGGTGGTAGGTGGGAGGTGACGGCGCACACGTCTGCCACCTGATCCCCACGCACCGCTGAGCATCTGAGCGTCTGCGAGCTGAGCGGCGTCAGTCGCGGAACTCCCTGAAGCTCACCCGGAAGAACAGCGAGTACAGCACCGGTACCAACCCCAGGGTCAGCACCGTGGCGAACGCGAGGCCGAAGATGATGGCGATGGCCATGGGTTCCCACATGGGTCCACCTCCCCACCACAAGGGGAGCAGTCCACCGATAGTGGTCGCCGTCGTGAGCAAGATGGGCCGCAGTCGGCGTTGCGCGGCCTCGATCACCGCGCGGCGCGGTTCCAAGCCGTTCTGTTCGATCTCGATTCCGATGCGATCGATGAGGACGATGGCGTTGTTGATCACGATGCCGGCCAGCGCGAAGACGCCTAGCATGGTCATGAAGCCGAAGTACGACCGGGCCACGAGCAATCCGAAGACGACCCCGATGAGCCCGAAGGGGATCGTCAGCAGTATGATGAGTGGCCGGCGGAATGAGTTGAACTGGCCGACCAGCAGCATCACGATGATCAGCGCCATGATGGGCATCTTGACGTTGATCGACGCCTGCGACTCACGGGACTCCTCGGCTTCTCCTCCGATCTCGTAGCGGTAACCCAGGTCCCAGCTGCGGCTCTCGTCCGCGAGCCAGGGCACGAGCTGCCGGTTCACCTCGAAGGCCGTGATGTCAGGCGCCACGTCGGCCCGCACGCTCACCGTCTTGAGCCGATCTCGTCGCTGGATCTTGGATGGTTGCCACACCACCTCGACGTCGGCCACCTGCTTGAGTGGCACGGTGCGTCCGGTCGCCTGTGCGAACACGTTGATACTCTCGATCTTGCCGAGGTCCTCACGGTCCGCCCCCACCGACCGCAGCACAACCGGAATCACCTTGTCATCTTCTCGAAACTCGGTCGTGGCGAAGCCGGAGAACGCCGTTTGGAGCGAGACGGCCACGTCGCGGCTGGAGACGCCGGCACGGCGCGCTCGAGGCTCGTTGATTCGCACCAGCAGTTTCTTGGTGCGGCGGCCCCAGTTGTCGGTGGTGTTGCGCACTCCGGTGATCGTTGCCAGCCTTGCCTTCACCTGGTCGACGAGAGAGAAGAGCACGTCGGTATCGGGGCCGGAGATGCGCACTTCGATCGGTGCCGTAACGGGCGGACCCAGGATCGGTGGCTCGAACTTGGCTGTTGCGTCGGGGAGGTTGTCGAGCGCGAACGCCTCGAGGCGCTCAATGACGGACGGCACCAGGTCCAGCGAGCTCAGGTTGACCATCATGAAGCTGTACTCGGGCCTAGCCAGCTCGCGACTATACGTAAGCACGTATCGCGGTGCGCCTTCACCGATGAATGTCGCCCAGTTGGTGACCCCCTCATTACGGTTACCCGAGACTGTGAGAGAGTCTGCGATATACTGCCCTAGCTGTCGCGTCACCTCCTCTGTCCGCTCGATGGGGGTACCTTCGGGCAGTTCGAGTTCCGCGTGGATGAGGGCGCGGTCCGAGGGCGGGAAGAAGATGTTCGGCACGAAACCGAATCCCAACATGGCCAGGAAGAAAACACCCAGGGTTGCCACCACCGTAATGGCGCGGTGGCGCAAAAGCTTCAGCAGCAGCCTCCTGTACCGCCGGTACCACTTCGTGTCATAGCTGACACGACGCGGATCTCGCGTGACTCGCATGAACCGGTGGCAGAGCATCGGAATCATGGTGAGCGAGAGGATCCAAGAGCAGAGCAGGGTGATGGTTACCACCACGAAGAGCGAGCCCACGTACTCACCCACCTCCGACTCCGCCAGGTAGATGGGCAGGAACGCGGCTGCCGTGGTGAGTGACGCGGTGAAAAGCGGGATGCGCAGCTCCGCTGCCGAATCGACTGCGGCTTCGAGTCGCCCTTGTCCGTGTGCGAGTCGGACCATTATCGACTCCGACATCACGATGGCGTTGTCCACCAGCATGCCGAGGGCGATGATGAGCGCGGCAAGGGACATCTGATGCAGCCCGATGTCGAAGAATGACATCACCAGCAGCCCGGCCACGATGGCCATCGGGATGAGCGTCGAAACCACGAGGCCTGTGCGAAGGCCGAGGGTCACCAACATGACGACGACGATCACGCCGATCGCCTGGAGCAGGCTCCGCACGAAATCGTCGATCTTCTTGTCCACTACGTCGGGCTGGAACGCGATGATATCGAACTCGATGCCGATGGGGTACGAGACTCGGAGTCTCTCGTATGCCTCCATGAACTGGTTCCCCAGATCGATGATGTTGCCGCCCTCGCGCATCGAGACCGCGAGAACCAGTGCTGGACTACCGGACGAACGCGTCAAGGTACTGGGCGGATCGACGTAACCCCGACGGACCGTGACGAGGTCCTCGAGCGAGACGACCTCGGTGCCGCCGGGCAGTGTAATGACGCTGCGCTCGAGCTCCTCCACGCTCTCGAAGTTGCCGGAAGGCTCCAAGGTGATGCGTTCGTATCCCGTTGTGACCGCTCCACCGGGGATGATGATGTTGCGTGACTCCAGGATTGATTGGAGCTGGAACGGTGAGAGTCCGACCTCTGCCAAGCGCGCGTTGTTGTACTCGACGAAGATCCGCTCCTCCTGCGCGCCGACAATGTCGACCTTGGCTGCGTCCTCGAGTCGCAGCAGCTCGTCGCGCACCTGGTCGGCGACCGTCTTGAGCTCGGCGTATGAGTAGCCCTCGCCGGTGATCGAGAACACGATGCCAAATACGTCGCCAAACTCGTCGTCCACCTGTGGTCCGATGATGCCTTCCGGCAACTCTGGTGCCGCCCGTTCGACCTTGCGACGCAGTCTGTCCCAGATGGGTCGCATCTCTTTGTAACGTGTGTGGATGTTCACAAAGATGAGCGACACCCCCGTGGTCGACTGACTGGCGATGAAGTCGAGTTCCGGAAGCTCGTGGATTGCCTTCTCGAGCTTGTCGGTCACGAGGAGCTCGACCCGCTCGGGGCTCGCGCCGGGGAAGAACGTCATGACTACGGCGGCGCGGATGGTGAACCCGGGATCCTCGGAGCGGGGCATGCCGAAATAGGTGGCCATCCCGCCGATCAACACCACGGCCAAGACAGCAGCTGTGATGCGGTTCTTCTGAATTGCGGCCTTCGTGATGTTCATGATCCTTGTCTCGCCATCCCCGGCAGCCGAACGCGGAGGCTGTCCCGCAGCCGACTGACGCCAGCAGTCACCACGAGTTCCTCATCAAACAGCCCCTCGAGAACTTCCAGTCCCTCTTCGGTGAGCTCCCCTACGGTGACGGGTCGCCGCAAGGCGATGCCAAGCCCAGAGTCGAGGGGCTGCACCACGAACACGTGTCGGCCGTCGCGATCCTCCCCAACTGCAGACGGCGGTACGAGGATTCGTTCGCCCGCGCCGGTTGCCGCGAATCGAAAGGAGACCTCCGCTGCCATTCCAGGTCGCAGCTCCTCAACCGCCTGCTCCAGCGAGACAGTGACGGGGTACGTAGTCGCAAAGCCTCCCGCGACGACCCCGACCTCACTCACCTGGGCGGCGATTGAACGCCCGGGAAGCGCGTCGAAGGTGACGGTGACCTGATCGCCCTCGCGAATCCGTGCTATGAGGATCTCAGGGACGGCGACCTCTACCTCCAGCTCAGACCCCGAGGTCAGCATTGCCACTGTGTGGCCGGCCCCCACGTTCTCGTTCACGTCCACGTCCACGGAAGCGATCTGCCCGGCCGCAGGGGCCGTCAGGCGCGTGTAGCTGAGTTGCAGCCGCGCAAGTTCGTTACGGTTCTGGGCGGAGCGGACCTGAGCCCTGGCGGACTCGTACGCTGTTCGCGCAGCGTCGAGCTCATTCAAGGAAGCGTTCTGCGTCTCGTAGAGTCCGCGGACCCGTTCGTAGTTGGCATTGGCATTCCGCTCTTGCGCCTCCGCCCGCCGCAGAGCGGCCTCGGCATCCTGCTGCTGAAGCCGGTAGTCCTCCGGGTCGAGTTGGGCGATCAGCTGGCCTACGCGCACTCGGTCGCCCACGGCCACGCTGACTCGCTGCACCGTGCCCGCCACACGAAAGCTGAGCTCGGACTCCACAGCCGCCTGGGCGACTCCTGAGAATGTCCGCTCGCGGGCACCACCGCTCGCGAATACCTGCACGTACCGGACGGGCCGAATGATGGGAGCGCTCTCTTGCTCGCCGGCACACCCCGCAGTGAGTGCCATCGCAACGAGCACTGGCCAGAAGACAAAGCGAAGGCGAACCATCGTGAAGTCCCCCTGGGTAGGGATCAGAAGTCCCGTGTCGAGCGCCGCCCGGGCAGCGCTCCGGTCTCGGCGAAATAGGCCTCCAAACGCTCAAAGAACGCTGCCCGCTCCTCCGCGGTCGAGAGGAGGCTGAACCGCCCGACTGCCCGTTCGACGCTCGCCATGTCGGCAAGGAAATCGTATACGGCGTTGGCCGCCACCAGATCGGCAACCACGGCCGCATTCTGAGCATCCAGGAGATCCACCAGCGATGCTGCGCCGCGAGAATAGGCATCGGTGACCAGCGCCAAGCTTCGTTGCGCCGCCTCCGCTCCGTCCCGCGCGAGATCGATGCTCGCGAAGGATGCTCCTGCCTGGTGCAGGGTCGACCGAACGCGCTGCTCAATGCGCTC
>JABAOF010004177.1_pt1 | contig 20355 bp, 23 predicted proteins | sample 7062171 | NCBI WGS metagenome assembly JABAOF01 (sample SAMN14538628, study PRJNA623070) | marine sediment metagenome | biome: marine biome [ENVO:00000428]; feature: marine pelagic biome [ENVO:01000023]; material: deep marine sediment [ENVO:00002113] | place: India: Gulf of Khambhat ...
CTCCCGAAAATAGGCGGCCATTCCATGACAAGAGACTTGGTGACAGGCCTCAGTCATGGACGAGGGTCCCCATAGAAGATGGGTTTAATGGAGCCGGGGTGTACGCATCAAGGCTTCGGCCGAGGTGTTTAGCCCGCGGCCCCCAATCGCCCGAGGTGTCGGGCTGAAAAAGTTTCTGGTGTCTGGGCGATTTGAGAACGTTTATGCTGTGGTCTGTGTTTGGTTTCTGTTTTCATTCTCCTCTTTGTATAGCGATGAGTTTTCTGGAAAAATTGTTGTTTTCAACATTGTTCGGTTATTAGTGCCTAAATATTTCGCTTTCAATGCTGGAGATTGCGAATTTCCATAGTGAAATCTAAATTAAGAAAGTTTTATATGATTTCGAAAACGATTTCTTTAACATTAAAAGAAATAAAATCTTAGGAGGGTTGAGTTTGAGTTATGAAAAAGAGTTTTCATTAACGAAACTAAATAAACCTAAAGACTGGACAAAATTACCCGACATGGCCAAGAAACATGTGCCTATAATCGAAGCCCCTGAAGAAGTTAAGGCTAAAGAATCGTTCAACGCGAAGGTTAAGGTCGGCGGAATTGACGGAGTCGAACATCCAAACACCTTGGGTCATTGGATAAACTGGGTTGAACTCTACGCGGGAGAACGCCTGATATCCAAAGTTGAATATGCGCCGGAGATGTGCGACGGATACGTTGTAACGTTGAATATAACCCTAGATGACTCTGCGACGTTAAGGGCTCGAGCGTTCTGCAACCTACATGGTGTTTGGGAAGGAAAAGAGAAAAAGGTTGTAGTTGAGTAAAGGCGAATTTCCATCTCTCTTTCTTTAAGGTTAGAGTTTAGTTACTATTGGTAAGGGTGAAAAGTTACTCTGATGCTTTTTGATTGCAAAAGTAGGCGTCTGAGAGATCGTAATCCATGTATACTTGACAAGAGGGACACAAGCATCCGTTCATTGAGATCTTCTTAAGGCTCTTTCCTCTCGCACAGAAAAGCCACTCATCAGTTTCCGGATAACTGGGGCAGCTCCCACAGAAATCCTTGCACGTTTCCTCATTCTTTTCGTTATCTTCTACTTTCATCTTTTCCCAGTGATAGTTACTTTTTTTATATAATAGTATTTGCATCTACTCTGGTAATGCGCGCTCGCACTTGGCAGATGCCTTTCTTCTTTTAAAAACAATAAAAAATAGGAGGTGGATAAAGGTTATTTTGGGGGAACGAAATTTAGCATCGAAATTGAAAAGTTCGCGGATGGGTGGGGCCCAGAGAAAATATTGCATGTCTATGATTCCGAAGTAGGGATGAAAGGTGTTCTGGTCATTGACAACACGTTTCTTGGTCCAGGTAAAGGCGGAATCAGAATGTTACCTAACATCACAACAGAGGAAATATTCCGTCTAGCTAGAACAATGACATGGAAATGTGCACTCGCAGAACTACCTTTTGGAGGAGCAAAGTCAGGAATAATGGCTGATCCAGCTCGTTTGTCTAAAGAAAAGAAGATGGAGATAATACGAGCTTTCTCCAGAGCCCTGAAACCTGTATGTCCAAAACTCTACGTAGCCGCACCAGACATAAACACAGGAGAGGAGGAAATGGCTGTTTTCGCAAAGGAAAACGGTTCTATGAAGGCTGCCACTGGAAAACCCGGCCAAATGTGCGTCAAGCCTGGTGTAAAGTGTGGCATCCCCCATGAGTATGGATCCACAGCCTTAGGAGTGGTTCAAGCTATGTTCACAGCAGCGAATTATATAGGCTTAGATCTTGAAGGGGCCACAGCAGCTGTAGAGGGCTTTGGAAACGTCGGTTCATACGCGACCGAATACTTGACCCAAATTGATGTGAAAGTTGTGGCAGTTTCGGACTCTCTGGGTTGCATATATAACCCGGAAGGGTTAGAATACGAAAGTTATACAAGGTTAAGATGGAAACTCGCTCTGTCATAAACTACATACCTGGAAAAGTGTTGGGCAATAAGGAAATCTTTGAGCTTCCAGTAGACGTTCTCGTTCCCGCTGCCCTTTCAGACGTTATCACGAAGGACAACGTAGACCTTGTCAAAGCAAAAATGGTTGTTGAGGCTGCCAACATTCCGGTAAAACCGGAAATCGAGGAAAGTTTACAGGAGAGGGGAGTCTTAGTTGTACCTGACATCCTTGCAAACGCCGGAGGTGTCATATCATCTTATGCTGAATATAGGGGTTACAATCCGAAGCAGATGTTAAAACTTGTTCAAAGAAAGATTCGCCGAAACACTAGAACTGTGCTGGAATATGCGGAGGAAAAAAATATAGGGCTTAGGGATGCCGCTGTAAATATTGCTAAGGAAAGAATATTACGAGCCCGCCGTCCTTAGAAGGAGGCCAGATCAGTCTCCACTTGCCAGATTTAGGTCGTAGTCCACACATGCCATTTCTACTTGAAGCCGTTTTGGTCCATTCCCGAAGTTTCTGGGGCAATCACACTCAAAACATCCCTTGCATGTCTCACAGCAACCGCTTTCCCTCATGATTTCTTCTAATGTTTCAGGCAAGTTGTTTCCTCTCCAACATATTTTCCACATTCACATATAAGGGATTTCCATTTCATTCGGTTTCAAACGAACTCGTCCATGATAGCTCTTATGTCTATGTCTTTAACTCTTTGCTTAGCCAATGAGGTCTCCGCTATTTGCGGCAACTCATCTTCGTATGTTGGTCTGCTCTCCCTGTAGAAAAGCCCTATGGGAATACGGTCATTCCACTCCAACGATTTCATGAATGCTGCTTGTTTGTTTGTGGTGTCATGGTCTGTTTCTTCCAGCTTGTAAACTCTCTCCGAAAACCATTCGTAGGTGTTTTTGCGATTGAAGGTGACGCAGGGTTGCAACACGTCTACGAGCGCGAATCCTTCGTGTCTCACGCCATCTGCTATCAGTTTTGTAAGGTGTTTCATCTCCTTCGAGAAGCCTCTGGAAATGTAGGTTGCTCCAGAAGCGATGGCTAAGGCGATCGGATTTATCGGCACTTCGATGACCCCCATTGGAGTTGATTTTGTCACAAATTCTTTGTCACTGGTTGGCGATGTCTGCCCTGTTGTCAAACCGTAGACTTGGTTGTTGGTGACGATGTAGGTAATATTTAGGTTTCTTCTGATGGCGTGTATGAAATGCCCAATTCCTATTCCGTATCCGTCGCCATCTCCACCGACCGCGATTACTGTCAAATTGTTGTTAGCTAGTCTTGCTCCAGTAGCGATGGGCAAGGGTCTTCCGTGGATCCCATGAAAACCGTAGGTGTGGATCCAGTGAGGCATTTTTGAAGAGCATCCGATTCCTGAGAAGATGGCGACATTATGTGGCTCAAGATTCAATTCGACAATAGCGCTTTTCAAGGCGTGCCATATGGGAAAGTTTCCACAGCCAGGACACCAGTTAGGTTGCCCTAAGGTTTTCAAGTCACCTAATTCAACCATCCTACAAAACCTCCTTTACCCTCTGATAAATCTCGGTTGGAAAGAATTGTCTTCCATCGTACTTCAGAATCTTGTGCTCAATTTCTTTTCCAGTCTTCTCCCGTATCAGGCTAGCTAATTGCGCTGTTTTGTTATTCTCCACGATTACCGTGCGCTTTGAAGTTTCGATGATTTTTGAAACTGTTTTTGTTGGAAACGGGATGATGTACATTATTTGAAGAAAGTTTGCTTTTATTCCATCGCTGTCAAGAAGTTTAATAGCCTCTTTTACAGGACCCTTTGTAGAACCCCAAGCTATTATCGTCACTTCTGCATTTTTCGGACCAAAAAGCTTGGGTTCTGGCATCTCTTTTTCTGCAAGTTCAAATTTCCTGAACCTTTTGTCCATCATTTTGGTTCTAACAATTTTATCCTCGCTCAAATATCCTGTCTCATAATGTTCGTTTCCGGTTGCTGTGAATATGCCTCCCTTTTTAGAGGGGATGCTCCTAGGGGAGATTCCTGTTTCAGTGAATTCGTACCTTTTAAATTCTCCAATTTTTTCTAACTCTTCATCGCTTAGTAGCAATCCCCTTTCTATCTTAACTCCGTTCACATCAAATTTCTCGGCGGTCTTGTGGCTTTCTGAAAGATATTTGTCCAGAATAAGAATAGATGGACATTGGTACCTCTCTGCGAGATTGAAGGCTTCGAGGGTTTTGTAAAAGCATTCTTCAACATCCCCAGGAGCCATTACAAACCTTGGGAACTCCCCTTGAGAAGCATGGAGCACGAATTTGAGGTCTCCCTGCTCAGTGTAGGTTGGAAGCCCAGTGCTCGGCCCAGGTCGCTGACTTACCAAAACCACTATGGGAGTTTCGGTCATTGCAGCGAGGCCTAGGGCTTCAGACATGAGGGAGAATCCTCCTCCAGAGGTCGCTGTCATGGCTCTTGCCCCAGCGAAACCAGCCCCAATAGCCATGTTTATGGCAGCAATTTCGTCCTCAGCGTGTTTTACAACTAAACTAAATTTTCGTTCCTGAGCTGCCATGAAATGGAGTATCGAGGATGCTGGTGTCATTGGGTAAGCAGCGTAGAATTTGCATCCGGCTTTTATCGCCCCCACGCCCACCGCTTCGTTACCAGTTAGCAGCATCCTCTCCTTTCCGCCAACCTTCGGCAATTTACGGTCGAAATCCTTCTCCATTCCTCGGCTTTTCACATAGTCATAGCCCAGTTTCGCAGCCTTGATGTTGAATTCTATGGTTTCCTCTGCTTTCCCATGGTAAACATCTTTTATGACGCTCGAGAGCATTTCAAAGTCAAAGTCGATGAGGGCAACTGAGGCGCCCAAGGCAACGGAGTTTAACATTATTCTCCTACCTCCAGAGTCTTCTGCGAGTCTTAAAAATGGAACATTGTAGAGTTTGATGTCCTCTCTTCCTAAATCCTCTTGACTCAAAGGAATTTTATCTCCGTCATAGATTATTCCGCCTCCGAGCGCCAACTCCTCCTTATGTTTGTCAATTGTTTCCTTGTTCAAGGCCACAAGCAAGTCTACATGCCTCACATGAGAGAAAACCTCTTCAACCTCTGCTCTTACCTGATAAGTGTTGTGACCTCCCCTTATGAGTGAAGGATATTCGGGATGGTCAAAGACGTGCAAACCTGCCCTGGAACAGACCTTCGCAAAGATAAGCCCCGCAGTCATTATTCCATAACCCGCTTCACCACCGATCTTCCATGAAAGACTATTATCTTCCATTTTAGCTCCTCCTATACAATCTCTGGAGTAGACAACTTAAATACTAAATGTAGATTCCCGAGATTCAATTCACGACGAAATATGTGAATCAGTCCATTTTCAAAATGCGCATGTACTTGCACGCAAAAACCGTATACAAAAAGAGAATTGAACTTTATATTCGCTGAAAGTACTTACTATATTTCCAGAAACAAAGGATGGTTTGGTAATATAAATGGTTAAATGGAAATGCACTGTCTGTAATCATGTTTATGATGAAGTAAAAGAAGAAAAAGAGTTTAACCTTCACCTAAGTTGGGTGGATGCGCTCGCGCATAAAGGTGGTTGCTGAAGAATAGAGAAGTTGAGTGATGGAATGTCTGCTGCAGAAAATATTGAGTTGAAGCCTATAGGTTTTGTGAAAACGAAGGCGATTGGAAAAGAAGTCAAGAATAAAGGTAACGTTTCGGAGATAGTTTTTCGCGAGGATCTGGCAGAAGCTTTAGAGGGTATAGAAGATTTTTCCCATTTGTTTGTGATTTTTTGGATGCATAAAATCTCAAAGGAAGAAAGAAAGACGATGAAGGTTCATCCGAGGGGTAGAATGGACATGCCCCTGCTGGGAACTTTTTCAACCCGGACACCATATCGTCCAAATCCCATAGGACTGACAATGGTTGAACTTCTGGACGTGGAAAAAAATGTCTTAACTGTTCGTGGTCTCGACGCCTTTGACGGCACACCCGTCTTGGATATAAAACCCTTCGACAAAAAGGATGTAGCTGAAGATGCGAAGGTTCCTGAATGGTGGATGAAGCTTGAGAAAGAAAGATAACGTTTATTGAAATGTTATGAAAAAAGGGTTTCAATGGATCTTAGCAATTGGTATCCAAATAATATTGCAACAAAATATGTAGGCCACAATATTATCGGCCAATTCTCAGGGACGTAGTTCCATAGATTCATTGAAGTTGCAAAGATTTCCATGAGTAATAGAGCAAATAAGCCACTGAAAGACAGGTATAACTGTTCTTTCGCTTCCCTTTTGTTGAAATAGCGTTTTCGAACAGTCAATAGAATTAGCCACGACAACAAGAAAGCGAAGAATAAAATATACCAGTTTTGATTGACCTGAAGGATTATACTCACGGGTTCAGCCTCATTCGATCTCTGAACAACAAGAATGTCGATCTTATAATCCTTTCCATAAATTGCAGGCTTGCCCTAAGATTGGATTCCCTAGAGAATGCTTGGAAATAATTACTACTTGGAGACTAGTTTGTTCTTTCCTTAATGTAAAAGTAAAATTACTTTGGAAAGTGTTAGTGCTCAAAAGTAGAGTGATGGCGAACCCATGTATGCATTAACGTTTTACCTATCGCCCCAAGGGTCTCGGGGCTTTGATTCTGTTGGATATATGAGTGTTCACAATTGTATAAGAAGAATTAGCTATGCATTTGCATGTATAGGTTAAGCGCACCTAGCCTTTTCCTCTTTTTTTACATGCGCAACAGCTTCCACTAACTCCATTAACTCACTAACTGTCATATGCTTTATCGAATGCGACAATCACACCACCTGGCTTACGTATTGTTTTTCTGTAGGCGCTCAATTTAGTTCCATGCATTAGAACAGAGTGTTCTAAATTCTGGACGATACGCCCATTCAATTCATTTTAAATTTAGAGTATTTAAACTTGTGTTACTGTATCATAACAGTCACACAATTAGAAACGTATATACTTATCAGACGCACACAAACTAGGACTACCGCGAATACAATTTCACTTACTTCAACAACCTAGAGCAACAATTTGGTACCACTCAGACATGCCTAAAAACCCTCCAAGAGAGGTTTGGGCAAAGAAACATAATCCACACCTTCCGATACATCCGCCTTGCTGATGCCTATTTTCCAGAAATTATCCAACGATACTATACTAGAGTCACCTCAACTATACACGAAGGAGAAAAACTGTTCAACAAGACTTTGAACTTGTCGGCAAAGACGAAAGCGGATGTCTCTGGAGGAAACCGAAAACCTTCGAAGATGTTGTAAGAGAACGCGAACAAGAATTAAGCGTTAAAAACGAGAATTCAAGCGAGAAAATCCTTTAATAAATGATTGTGGAGATGTCTCCTGCAAATCCCCCCTTTTTTACGCGTGCGTGTATTGAGAGACAGTATCCTACTCTCTAAAAAAGCATCCACTAAGCCCTCTTTGTACATAACTTCTGTAGGCTGATTTCATCAATTCGTATTCATTTGCGCGTGCGCGCAAATAGTGTCGTGCACAAATGCAATGCGCGCGCGCAAGCAAGTAGTGGCGAACAGCTTGTCACAAATCGGACGAAAATCATGGATTACACTAGCTTGGGCATCAGCTAGCCCTTTTAGGTCTACATCAGCCAATTCTGCGCGGGTCACAAATGTTGCGAGGGGGTTAATATCGAAGCCGATTACTCGTCTTCCTTGAAGCACGCCTTCGACAAGGGCAACACCCCCACCACAAAAAGGATCGAGAACAATATCTAGACGATCACTGTAGTGACGAACGAGCTCAGGAAAAATTGAATGAGGCCGACGAGCGAAGTATCGATGCATTCGATACACAGGTCTATGAGGCTTTGCTTCAACAGCTTGCTTAATCGGCTCCACAAGTTTAGGCATGACTTATTCCGTTCTTTAGTTAATTATAATCCCTGAGCCCTAAAATTTGTTTTGCGGGCGCACGCACTATCGTCAGCGTTTTCCAGACCTTCTTAAAAGGAAGTAGAAAAATACGCACGAATTCCTGTCCACACATTTGTTATTACATCTACTTATATACAACCTAGATTAAATTGATTCGAATGGCTATTTTGTTAAGACCAATTTTAGGAATCCAAAAGTAGCACTATACGCGCGCGCATTGTGATTTGAAGGTATTTGTTGTCACGTGGACCTTCCGAAACGTATAAAAAAGGTGAAGTCCGGGGGAAATCTCATGCTTTTACTTGAGTTATCTCTATTTACAAGTAACTTTGGCGCGCGCGGTGTTAGATTCTCGGTCAAAGTCAACCGTGATGAAATTTGGTCCCTTCCAGTACACCATTTTGTTTGGCAGCACCTTCACCAGGGCCTCTGTAAACTCTCGGTATTTCACTCGAGTTGTAGCTCGCGTTTCTCTTAGTACTGGATATTTTTTGCCGAGTTTTTTGTAGATTCTGCTTAGTTTCTTATCTAGGCTAATTGAGGAGGAATCAACGGTCTTTTCGATTGTAGCCTCCCCTTGCACCATTACTCCTCGGTTCTCGAAGGGGTTTTCGGTGTCTCTCACATCCACCGTTAAACAAACCTTCGGATTTACCTTTATGTTTTTCATCTTTTTTGACCTGTAGCAGGCGAAAACAAAGATCTCGGACATCTTCTCATCAAGAAGGAAAAACATTGGCGTTATGTGCGCCTGATTGTTTTGGTCGGTAGTGCAGAAATACGCAAAATGGCTCTCTCCTAGAACTTTAATGATTTCGGTGGGCAGTTTCTCTTCCCTCATTTGTTATATCTCCAGTGGCAGTCGGATCGGACGAGCTTCTCTCCAGTACACCATTTTTTCCACTTCTACCCCAACTAGAATTCTGCTTACAAAGATGGTGGTTCTCCAGGCGAGAGGCAAACTATCCTCTTCTGTCTTATATCTGTAAACATATTTCGGGTATTTTTCATAGAACAAGCTCCTGACCTTAAGAAGCTTTCTTATGTTGAGAGTCGCGTCTAGTAAGCTGTAAACTTTGGCTCTTCCCACAAGTAGAACCGCACGATTGTTGTAAAGGTTGTTCGGATCGCGAATATCGACTAAAAACGCAATCTTTGGGTTTTCACGCATGTTCCGAAGTTTCTTGGAAATCTTGGAAACCAAAAAGAAGATTCCATGACCATCGAAGACAAAGATTACAGGTGTTAGGTGTGGAGTCATATCGTTATCTGAGGTTCCGACATATCCGAATCTCCCTTCGTTCAAAAGCCAGACAATCTCTTGGGGAAATCCTGGGATGTGTCCAATAGTGACATATGATAATGCGGAGAAGAACGAAATCCCAGCCGAGTATACTAGGAGACTAATAAAGAATGCCAGATCGATGCTGGTTAATGGATAGAACAGTAAAGTCACAGCTCCAAAAGACAGGTTGATGAGATCGAGACGTTTCAGGGTTTGCAGTTCCTCATAGGCTGTGTAACGCATCTTGCTTCTCCTCCTCGAAACCCGAGACAGATTAACTGAACGTCTGAAAGCGATTATTGCAGACCATAATCCCAGTCCCAACCTGTAAGATATATCCCAAAGAAGAAGTGCCACCAGAAAGAGGAGGATCGGAGAGAGGTTCCCATCAAGCCAATAGGCCACCAAGTCGCCCTCAAGAAAAAGATATCCCAAAATGAAAGCGAGGATTACAAATGCAAACCCCAATTCGCGGTGACGCGGGCTGAATAGGGACTTCTGATATTCATTGATAACGCTTCTCTCCTCAGGTGCAGATGGCGGCTTAAGCCTGTGAACGGTCGATGCAATGTAGAAAGCTAGAAGACTCCATATCCAAATTGTAACTATGGTCAAAGAACCGTAAATCATGGATCTATAGGAAAGAGAAAACAAAATAGCCACAGAGAGACCACCAACCTCCATAAGGCACAGCTGCAACGCGACGTTGTACCCTCGAGGAACCCAACTGAACGGAGGAAACCTTTCAAGTATAATCTCATGAACCCATTTTTTGTACTCAATATTCACATGATTCCCTCCATGCGCGCCCAATAATAAAATATAAATGTATAATAAAAATAATAAAAGTGTGTGGGTTACTAGACGCGCGCCTGTGTGCCCGGAGAGTGCGCGCGCGCATTATGTTACTGTTGCTTAACAGTCACACACTGTTATAAGAGAATAGGGTGCCGTTTCTATTTGTGAAGAAAATGGAGAAAGAGAAGTGTATAGAAGCGATGGATTTCATGAAAGACTGGGATACTTGGAGATCAACAATCCGAGAAGCGATTTCTCAAGCTCGAGATCTAGGACTTTCCGAGGAAACAATTCAACAAATTGGGAGGGCTCTAGCGAATTTCCTTTCGGAAAAGGTCTGTCCTGCCACTCCAGAAGAAGAGTTACTCAAAGAAATGTGGAACGTATCAGATCCTGAAGAAAGAAAGGTTTTGACTCGCATACTCTTCAAAATGATCGAAGAATAGAGCACAACATTGTTCCTCCCATTTTTTCCGAGCGCTAATCAAGTATTTTGCGCGCGCGCATTAGCCTTCCTCAATTAATACAAGACAAACTTTTGACATATCCAAAGCTCCAATTTTATTTTCTTTCATATAACCTTCAATTTAGGGCGCGCGCAATTTAAGGAAGCGTGCGCGAAACAGAAAGATAAATATATATGATAAGTATTATAACAAAAAAATCAAAAGAAAAATAGGTCAAATAAATATGGAGTGGAGTTGATTGAACCCATTAGATAACATGGCATGGACAGTTGGAGCAATAGGCGTAATACTAGGAATTTTGGCATTGAAACTTCCTTACAGAGCGTCTGCAGGTTCGGTACCAGAAGAAGCGAAAAATCTGAGAATTGCTTATTCAATTGCTTTGGGAGCAGCTGGATTCTTCCTATTTATCAGTGCACTCTACATAGATTTCACCGGGGGTTTAGGGACTTTCGCGGCGCGCCATTGGCATGTACTATTCGGCGGCGCTCCTGCTCTTGGTGGGCTCGTCGTCATTGCAGTTGCTGTAGCTCTTTATAAGAATGTAAACTTGTCTGTAGTATCATATTTTGCTGGTATTGTCGGTGTTTTCACTGCAGTGGATGCCTATGGAATACTTAACTATGGACTCACAAAAAACCCAACATTGTCAGCTTTAGGGTTTCTATCGGCGTCAGGAGCATTATGGGGCTCTGTTCTTGCAGCTAATTCGGATAATAAGTATTTGCGATGGTTCTTTGCAATCCTCGCTGTACTATTCGCATTTGCTTGGCTATACCAAGGACTAAATTTCACCATAGGCCACCTTGAACCATAGCTCTTGTTGTTCGGCGCACGCATAGAATGAACCTAAAGTTCTCCAACCTTTTTTTCTTATAAGGAAGAAGAATACTTAAATTGGTTAAGAAAACCGGTGAGCTGCATCTTGACACAAGAATGTTTATCCAAGGTTGATCTCCGAGACCCTCTAGGGACATACCTCTCAAAAACAAGAGACAAAATTGACCTGGAACTTTCAAATCTTATTTCAAGGAATGCGGATCTAAGGCTTCACGAAATAATAAAATATGCCGTGTCATCCCGAGGAAAGAGACTGAGACCTCTGATGGTAATACTCAGCGCCCAAAGCGTTGGAGGAAACCGAGACGAAGTGATTGCGCTGGCTTTGGCTTTCGAGTTGTTACACACCTCAACTCTGGTTCATGATGACATTCTGGATAAAGATATGTTCAGACGCGATCTCCCTGCAATTCATTGTAAATGGTCTGTAGGCGATGCCATCCTGGCTGGAGATGCAATGATCTCTCTCGCAATCAACCTAGTGGCTGATTACGGAAAAGACATAGTGAAAATCGCTTCGGAAACTGGTCTGAAGCTTTGTGATGGCGAATTAATGGATGTGTCAATGAGATCGATTAAGACATCTGAGAACGGATACTTGGAAAAAATACGGAAGAAGTCTGCTTCTCTATTCAGAGCTGCAACTCAGTGTGGGGCCATGGCTGGGGGTGGTTCTGACCTTGAAGTTAAGTGCCTTGCGGATTTCGGAGAACATTTCGGAATGGCTTATCAACTCGGTGATGACATTTCAGACATAACCTCGGTAGCAGATGGCATTCCAAAAGATCTAAGAAAACGTCGAATCAGTCTTCCCTTGATCCATTTATATGAATTCAGCAACTTCGACGAAAGAGAAAAATTGAAGAGCGACCTCCAAATCCTGGAGAGGAAAGACAGTGCCCTCAAAAAAGTTGCCCTCGACAGAATTTTGCAGAATTTAGAGACTAAAGGTTCTCTAGGTTATTGCAGAAAGAAAACAAACTATTTTATTGATCAATCAATCGCAGATATTCAATCACTTAGAGATACTAGTTCTAAGTTCTATCTTATTCAAATGTCCAAATCGCTACGACAAGATATGTGTACACCCGTTTTCTAAGAAGGTGCCAAGATCAAAGGCCTTTTCTGCAATGTGAATTGGATGCTTGCACCCAAAAATTAATTGGGTCTATGAATAATACTGCTATTTTCGGGTATGCGCGGGCAAGGGAGTAGTTGCGGCGCGGGTGGTTTTTTGGTGCATGCATAATCAATCAAACCTTTCTAGGCTGAATGGCTCCAAGAGTTTATTGCGTTCTCCACAACATATCAAGTCAAAAACCATTTTGGCTACGACAGGAGCAACCGTGACTCCAAACTCGTTAAAACCGCAGGCTACATAGAGTTCCTTAATCTTAGTCTCCCCAATCGCTGGTTTGTTGTCTGGAGTTGTGTCCAAAACCCCCGTCCATTGCCTAAGTACCTTTAGCCGACTGAATGACGGTATGAGTTCAACAACCTGCTTCGAGAATTCTGAGAGGAACCCGAGGCTATGCCTGGATAAGACGCTTTGATGTGGTATGAAGCCCGAGGTACCTATCATTTCACCTCTTAGAGTTTGACCCAATCTGAATCCATTATTTGGGCGTTCCAATACGGGGTGCAAGAGAGGTCTCATGGGCTCGGTAACCAACATTTCTTTCATTATTGGCTCCAGCGGAAGCTCTAGCTCTAGGTCTGCCAACAATTCTCTTGAGTTAATGCCTGCAGCCAAGACAATTTTTCTCGCTTCAAAGTACTCCCCAGTGTTGATCTCGACTCCTTTTACTGAATCTTGTTCCACCTTGATTCTAGAGACATTTGCAAACTTTGTAATGGTTCCCCCCATAGTTTCTACTCCTTCCTTAAGTGCCCAAATTAGTGCTGGGGAGTAAACTATTCCTTCGCGTTTGTTGTAGCAGCCACCCAACACTTTTGTCGATTTTAAGAGAGGTGTGACTGAGCCTATGTCTTCTGGCTCGACAAATTTGCATGGAATACCCTGCGCCTTGTGCGCCTTGTGGCTTTCCTTCACATTTCGAAGTTCCTCTTCAGTTAAAGCCAGTGTTAAGCATCCATCCTGCCTAAAGAGGGTATTCATCCCCAGATTACTTGACAGCTTTTCATGCGCTTTGAGGCCTGCGGTTGCTAGCTTCGTAACATCTTTTTCGGGCCAGCGCTCCTTTATGAGTCCGAAACTCCTGCCAGTAGATCCTGAATTCAGATAATCCTTCTCTAAAACGAGTGGTTGAAGGCCACTTTTGGCTGCGTAATACGCTATGCCAAGTCCAACAACCCCGCCGCCAACAACAACCAGATCAGCCTTCACTTTTCCGCACCTGCTGCTAAAACACCAATGTAAACAGGATCTACTGGGGGCCTCATAATCGTGGTTTTGGTTTTCTTCATTTTTCCCATTTTGGCGAGAATGCGTATGACGTGCATCATGCATCCTTTTCCTTCGCATGGACCTGTACTAAAACCTGTAAACCGCTTCAACGTCTCCAAGTCGTCATATCCATCCTCTATCGCTCTGAATATGTCTGCTTCAGTTAGGTCATGACAAAGGCAAACAAATCGTTTGTTTTTCATTTTCTTATCACCCTTATTGCTCGTATTTCATCGATCAGGTCAGGTTTCGGAACTTCTATGGTGACTATTACGCCTGCCTCATCCTTTCGTGGTTTCAAAACTTGAGTGACTTTCCCCAAACCTACTTTTTCTCCTGCTCTGTTTAGCAACACGACACTTTCATCCAAGTTGGGTTTGGGAAGAAGCTCGTAGGGCAGCGCTATGTAGCCTTTTTCGCCTTTTATTTCAACTGTGAATGCTGCCAGGCCAGGGCAAGGCAATATGCATTGTTTACAACCCGTGCATTTGCTCCAATCAACTTTGGGTGGTTTGCTTATTCCCTCTTTAAGTATGGCGTTGAATTTGCAGGCAGAACGACATGGATTGCATGGGATGTCCTGAATACATTCAATGACCGCTACTCTTCTCGTCTTGACAACGTCTCTGGGTGGAAGAACGTTCGCTTTCCTAAGTTCAGCGGTCTCGAAGTATCCTCTTTCACGAGCAGAATCTACAGCTGAGGGCAAATTAAGAACCTCCCATGTTTGTGATGTCTTCAACAACTGCTTTTTTCAACCCTTCTTTGATCCCGATGCTGAAAGGAGAACTCCTCTCTGCTTCCAGCTCTTCCCTGAACTTCTCGATATTTTCTATCATAACCTTCTTGTTACCATAACCTAGTGACAAGCCCGCATGCAAGCCGGATACTGCTCCTTCAAAAATCGCTGTTGCTGCTTCCTCAATTCCTGAACAATCTCCCACGACATAAGTATCTCTACTCACCCTTCCAAACCGGTCTCTCACAGGAACAAAGCCTCCTAGTTGAGGTATGAAAACCATCTTTGGCTCAAAGTGCTGTATGAGGTCGTAGGTTGGGTTAAGCCCCACAGATATACATATAAAGTCACAGTCAATTTCTCTCTCGGAGCCAGGAATAGGTTTCCACTGTTCGTCAAGTTTGCTAATTATCGCACCCTTGACCGTTTTCTTGCCGAGTGCTTTGACAACAGTGTGGCGTGTGTAGAAAGGAACGCCTAGCCGCCTTACTTTGGATGCATGAACTAAGTAGCCGCCGACGTTTGGAGCAGCTTCAACAATCGCTTTTACCTCGACGCCAGCTTGTAAGAGCTGATATGATACTATCAAACCAACGTTTCCTGCCCCGACCATTATCCCGCTCCTTCCAGGCCTAATTCCATAGACGTTCATAAGTGTCTGAACGCCTCCTGCACCATAGACCCCTGGAAGGTCATTGTTTTCAAAAACTAGAGTTCTTTCATAAGCCCCAGTGGCAATTATATATTTTCTCGCCTTTATTTTAACCAGTTTGCCATTCCCCACTGCGGCGAGAACATTTTCAGACGGATAATAGCCAAAAACCGCTGTACTAGTCAAGCATTTTATCGACTTGAGTGTGTCTATTTCCTCCAACATCTCCTTCGCGAGATCAACCCCCCTTCTTCCTGCACAGTAAGTAACGTTGCCAAAAAACTTGTGGGTTTGCTTGATGAGTTGCCCACCAAGTCTATTTTTGTCATCAATAAGAAGGACGCTAGCACCAAGCTGGCCGAGCTCTCTAGCTGATGATAGACCAGAAGGACCTCCACCCACAATAGCCACATCCACTTCATGGGTTTCATTTTGGGCTATCAATGGGTCAACCTTTCTCTCTAGCCTCCCTATTCCCGCCATTCTTCGAACCATTCTAGTGTAGATTTTTCTTGCGATGGCTGGCTTGACAAACTTTTTCAGATAGGAGGAAGGTGACATATCCATTCTAGCGATGAAGGGAGCGAGAATATCCGTGTTTGCACTTGGGAACCCCTTTTGTCTCTTGATGTGCATACCCTCTTTGGCAGGTACCATACAAGTCCTCACGTTGGGCACACCGTCTACCTCCATCATGCAAGCAGAACATCTCCCTATTGCGCAGAAGAAGCCTCTTGGTCTACGATATTTGAAACTCCTGCTGAAAATTCTGATTCCGGAGGCGTATAGCGCCGCGGCAATAGTTTCATTCTCGTAGGCCTCGTAAGGCTTCCCTTCGAAGTATATGGAGATTTTCTTGCCTCTATCAAATCTTAGAATCGGGTGCTCTCTGATCCTCAAGTCTTCCATGCGTGTACACCTTTTGTCCTATCTCGACACATGCGTGCATTCGGTCAGGCATATTGTAGAATATTATCAAATAAATCATCTTATTTATATGTATTTATTTGGGATGCGCGGCTAACACACATTTCAAAATTAGCCAAAAATTAAGCAAAAATGATTAAGCCCGAAAATCATCTCAAATAATTCACTCAAAAATTCACAAATACGCTATTTTCTTATGCGCGCGCATACAAAGTTATCCAATACAAGCTACTATCCTTAGAAATATCTTTGATGCGACGTAAATTACCATCTGGGGCAAAAGGGACAATTGCATCTATCGCAATTGACCGGCTTGTTACCTTTGCCACAAAATACACAAGAGACCTTAATTGATCCTGCAAGTTCCCCTTCTTTGCTCAAAGTCATTAACATGCATACCTCCTTGCGGCCAATTAAGCTATGCATATATACATATGGATTATGCAAAATTTAAATATTATGAGGTGGTTTTTATTATTATTATAATATTTTTGATGCAATATTTCTCATGAAATTTTCCTCCCGTGCGCGCGCCATAGCTGCGCTTTCGCCATTGTCTCCTTGTCGCATCAAAATAGCCTCCAACGCGAGTAATCAACAACGCACGCTATTCAAACTTGAGTGTTGGCCAGGATGTGCTAGCTGCGCTCAAGTTCATCTACGAAGAGAGTGGGAAAATAAATCCCACATTAAGATTCTTTTCTTCAATCTAGTGGTTGCACGCGCGCGTGCATTTGCGGGTGGGTCCATGTAATATGGTGGCTATTAAGAAGTAGATAGGTTTAATAAATATGATTGACATCTCGTTAAACGCGGGTTTGCAGATTGAGGAATTCATAGTATGAGTGAAATAAAGGCTTATGAAGCTTTGTCAAGCAAAACAAGACTTGAGATATTACGTGCGCTTCATAAGAAGCCTTTGAGTATTTTGGAATTATCCAAGAAGATGAACCTGCAACCAATTACCTTGAGGCATCATCTGCGTTCATTGGAAGACGCGGGTTTCATAGAAGGTGAGGAAGAAAGGATCGGGATTGTGGGAAGGCCAAAAGTCCTCTACCGGATTGCCAAAGAATCCAAGAGGATTACCTATCCAAAACGACATTATCTGAGCCTAATCAGTTTCTTGTTGGAAAATCTTCAATCGGTGATTGGGCAAAAGAAAACCGCTAGTCTCCTGAGAAGAGTTGGGAAAAACATGGGTGAGGCTGTTGTAACAGAGATCCAATCTGACCAACACATAAGAGAATGGTCTTTTGCCGCTTTTATTGACTTTTTCGTCAAAGGATATCTTGATGAAGCTGGCTCAGAGCCTGAAATTATCGAGAAAAACGAGAATATGGTTGTGTATCGTGTGCACAATTGTCTATTCTTTGAACTCGCTGTCAAAATGCCGGAAACTATGTGTGACGTTCTGCATGACGCGTTTCATGGAGGAATCTCCAATGCTATGAATCAGAAAGGCACGATAAGTCGATTAACATGTATGGGGCACGGCGATCCCTACTGCGAGCATAGGTGTGAATGGCAGCATTAGCCCAGACAGGAAGGCAGATAATTGCGCGCGCCGTGCATCCAAGATAATTTTTATTTCTTGATCTTGAGAAGACCTTCAAAAAGATATTTCGATTTAACTCACTCTTGACAGAGTCTTAGCTGTCACCAAAGTAGCTGTGTCTTTTATTCCAGGAATCTTCCTCACTACGTTGAATATGAAGTCATCTAGTTCTTCCATAGTTCCAAATTGTGCTTCGATGCATAAATCGTAGGTTCCGTACGTAAGGCTTGCCTTCTTCACTTCTCCGACACTTTTGAATGCATCAAGAACCTCAATCTCACTACCTGTTTCCACCTTCCCCAAGATGTAGACAAGAATCATTTTGTATCACCCAACCTTGAGAACCTCGAGCGGTTGAAGTTCGTGATGTTCAAAATTTTCTCTCTCACAAATCTCTATGATTTTGGAATATATCTTTAGATCTAAATTCCGTATTGTCTGTCTTTTGGGGCCTGTTATTTCGACAGCCACCCCTATGGCAAAATGTCCACAGCATGTGACAGTATCTTTATAAACATTCACCACGTAGTCCTTAGAAATCTTTTCCTGTTCCAAGCACGATCTAAGCTCATTAACAAACTTATTGAGGGTCTCATCTTTCACTCCATACAAATGGCATTCCCTGTGGCTGATCAGGGGCATTTCCCACATACCTCTCTAATGTGCGGCTACTTTTATTATTTTTATTATATATTTATATTTTATCATTGATTGAGAGCGAACTGAGGCAAGCTTTTTCATACACACGCGCGCGTATACATTAATATATCCCGAAGGTTGTCAAGATAGATGCAAAGGAAATCATGTCGGAGGCATTGTAACTGCCTAATAACCCTAGGAGTAAGGCAGCTAAGTTTCTTTTATGGGTCAAGGAGCTGAGAGCTCCATTTTTTACAGGAACAATAGTTCCGGTAGCTCTTGGTGCGGCTGTAAGTTGGCGTTTAGGGCATGCTTTTGAGGCAGGCCATTTTGCTTTGACATTGATAGCCGCGTTATGCATTCATGCTGGCTCAAACATGATAAACGATTTTTTTGATTTTAAAAGTGGATGCGATTTGCACCCTATCTACAAGGAATTTTGGGCACCCTTTTTTGGAGGAAGCAGGCTGCTACCAGAGGGTATCCTTGATCCTCGAGACGTCTATATTGCCGCCCTTTTTTCTTTTGGACTTGGTGCTGCAATAGGTGTCTACCTTGCACTCGCACGAGGTTTGGTAATCATTTTGCTGGGTTTTTTTGGTGTTCTTTCGGGCTATTTTTACGTAAAGCAACTGGCAACTCGTGGGATTGGGGAGCTTTTTGTTGGTCTCAACTATGGACCACTTATAGTGTTGGGCAGCTATTATGTTCAAGCTAGAGCATTAGCACTTGAGCCTTTAATGGCGTCTTTGCCGGTTGGTTTACTCATAACCGCGGTGTTGTGGGTCAATGAAATTCCGGATTATGAAGCAGACAAGCAAGTTGGAAAAAATACATTGGTAGTTAAACTTGGGAAAAAAAGGGCCGCAGACATCTATGGTATCCTTGTATTTGGCGCTTACGTTGCAATAGTGGTCGGGGTCTCTTCTTCATTAATGCCTGCCCTCACGTTACTTTCACTTATTACTGTTCCCCTATCTATAAGAACAGTGAATGTTGCCAGGAAAAACTGTGAGAATCCACGCAAGCTCGTTGCTGCGAATTTTGGTACCATTTTGGTTCACTTGTTCACCGGTATACTTCTGTGCATTGCGTACGTTGTTAATGGATAGCTGATAAGTTTGTGCACGCGCACGCACGCGGGCTACGCGCGCGGCAAAAACTTTTAATTATAACACTGTTATAATGATGTTTGGTTAGCTAGTTGAGGAATCATTGTTGAGAGTTCTCGAATTTCACTGTTCTTCCTTCAGCTATGAGGTGAAGAGGGGTACACCAGTTTCTGAAAATCCAGAGCCGAGGAGCGAAGATTTGACGGATGTCTTGGTTTGCTTCACGTGCTTTGAGAAAAAGGATGAAAGCAGGTCTGACGAACTTATGGAGAAGTTTGTTGAAAGCATTCAAGTTGATATTGCAAGAATCAGATTCAAGAGAGTGCTAATCCACCCTTATGCACATCTTTCCAAAGATCTTGGCTCGCCTAGACTGGCAAAGGATTTCTTCAACAAACTCAGAGATAGATTGGCAAAAGAGAAAATTGAAGTCCATAAATCGCCCTTCGGCTGGTACAAAGCCTTTCGCCTAGAATGTATAGGACATCCGCTAGCGGAAGCATACAGAGAGTTCTAGTCTCGGGGACATGATCGCTTAAGTTAGGTATGATTGTGAAGATTCGAGAAAGCGGAATGCCTGACGAGTTTATGTGGTCTAGGTTTTTTGATCCCGCGTACATTTTGAAAGCAATTGGGTTAAGTAAAGCGATCAAGGACGTAGCCGATTTTGGATGCGGGTATGGAACCTTCACGATACCGGCTGCTAAGATAGTTTCCGGCAGAGTTTACGCCATTGATATGGACCCTGAAATGATAACGGCTGTTAAAGATAAGATGCTGAAGAACGCTGTGAACAATCTAGAAACCATAGAGAGGGACATACTGGCCGAAGGCTCAGGCTTGGCAGACGAGAGCGTGGAATACGTCTTACTTTTTAACATGCTTCACACAAAATATCCTGTGAGACTACTGGAGGAAGCCTGCAGAGTTCTAAAAAAGAAAGGGTGTGTCGCGATTATGAATTGGACCCGTGATTCAAGAACACCTCGCGGTCCTCCGATGGAGATGAGACCCAGCTTGGAACAGTGCATAGTGTGGTGCGT
>JABAOF010003140.1_pt3 | contig 20345 bp, 16 predicted proteins | sample 7062171 | NCBI WGS metagenome assembly JABAOF01 (sample SAMN14538628, study PRJNA623070) | marine sediment metagenome | biome: marine biome [ENVO:00000428]; feature: marine pelagic biome [ENVO:01000023]; material: deep marine sediment [ENVO:00002113] | place: India: Gulf of Khambhat ...
GTCACTCAGCGTCCCCCAAACGCCGGCCAACGCATTGGCGAGCACGTTGGTGATGGTTGCGAGTGGCGTACGGAGCTCATGTGAGACGTTTGCGATGAAATCGTCCTTGATTTGATTTGCCTGCCGCAGCTCCTCATTGATACGCTTCGCTTCGGCCAGGAGCCGCTTCCGCTCCGTAACATCCCGGAGCGTCGCCAGGTATGCATCTTCGCCGCGCCATTCCGTTTCATCCAGGTGCATCTCGGCGAGGCACTTCTCATGGTTCAAGCGAATGATCTCGAGCTCGGTGGTCTCCCCGGCCGCCAGAGGAAAGCCGAAGAACTGATCCAACAGCTCCCTCTCACTCCGGCCGAAGAGGGCTCCCGCAGCCGGATTGGCATAGAGGACGATACCCTCCTTGTCCAAGATCAGAAGGCCATCTCTCGTCTTCTCGACGATGCTGCTGAAGTTGGCTTTCGTGACCTCCAGTTCCGTGGCCACGCTTCGCCGTTGGTGGATCTCGGCCTCGAGGGATTCATCCACCTTCTTGAGCTGCTCCTCGGCGAGCCTTTGCTGGCTCATATCCTGCGCGACCGCGACAATCCCTAGCATCGTGCCGCTTTCGTCGTGCATCACAGAACCGGACAACATGACCGGCACACGCGTGCCATCCTTGGCGACGACGTTGGTGTCAATGCTCCGAAGCGTGTCGTTGAGACCGAGTCGCTCGAAGAAGGCGAAGACGGTGTCTCCGTCTTCGAACACGACGCCACCGGGCTGGCCGATCAGTTCGCTTTGCTCATAGCCCAGGAGATTGATCCCAGCTCGGTTCACCCGCTGAATCGCCCCGTCCGGACTGATCACCACGAGGGTCTCGGCCATCGATTCGATGATATTGTCCACATACGCCTTGGAGACCGTGGTCGTCCGAAGGTCTTGCACACGCTGCGCCAGCGCTGCATTGAGGTCTTCCAACTGCACCTTCGAGCGTCCGCGCTCGATGGCGTACCGGATACTGCGCTTGAGGAAGTTCCCGTCGAGATCAGCCTTGACCAGGTAGTCCTGCGCGCCGCCCTGCATTGCCTTCACAGCATTCCGATCATCCTCGATAAGCGTCAGCACGACAATTGGCACGCTGCCCGCTACACCAGCGAGCGTCGTGAACGTGTCCTCGGCAGGGGAATCGGGAAGGGCGAGGTCGAGGAGTACTACGTCGACACCACCCTCCGCGAGACGCTCGATGCCCGTGGACAACCGATCCACCCAGTCCAGCTGAAAAGCGGCAGGCCCGCCGACGTCGGCAAGCATCTCCCGGATCAAACGCACATCACCCGGGTTATCTTCGATCAGCAGGACGCGGATGGGTGGCGGGGGGTCCTCTTTCGTCACGCTTGGAGCCTCACTCCTGCGGCAGCTTGACGATCTGAACCCAAAAGTCCTCGACGGACTTCACCACCTCGATGAACTGCTCCAGATCACCTGGTTTGGTGACGTAGCAGTTCGCGTGCAGATCGTACGAGTTGAGGATGTCTTCCTCGGCTTTCGAACTGGTGAGAATCACCACGGGGATCCTCCGGAGGGTCGGATCCGCCTTGATCTCGGCCAACACCGAGCGCCCGTCCTTCTTCGGGAGGTTGAGATCGAGCAAGATGACATCCGGACGCGGTGCGTCCGCATATTCTCCTTCCCGGCGCAGGAACGCCATCGCCTCGACCCCGTCACGCGCGACCGAAAGGTTGTTACGCATCTTCCCCTCCTTCATGGCCTCCTCGGTCAGGCGTATGTCACCGGGGTTGTCTTCCACTAGCAGGATCTCGACCAGACTGCCGCGCGACTCGTTATTCATGGCTGCTGTTCTCCTCGTTGACCGGCAGTGTGAAGTAGAAGGTCGAGCCTTCACCGGGGAGCGACTCTACCCAAATCCGACCCCCGTGGCGTTCCACGATCTTCTTGCAAATTGCCAACCCGATACCCGTGCCAGCGCGGTGTCCCTTACCGTGTAGCCGCTGAAACACGATGAAGATCCGCTCGGCGTACTGCGGATCGATGCCGATGCCGTTGTCGCGTACGCCGATCACCCAGTTGCCATCCTGCCGCTCCACCCCCACGTGGATGGTCAGTTGCTCGTCGTCGCGCCGAAACTTGATGGCGTTCACGATCAGATTCTGAAACAGCTGACCCAACTGCGTCCCGTCTCCCATGACGGTTGGCAGTCGGTCATGCGTCACGAGTGCGCCGCTATCCTCCACGAGCCCTCCCAAATCGACGAGTGTGCGCTCGTAGATGGCCTCGCAATCCGTGGTCTCGAAATCCTTCCCGTGCGTCCCCACCCGCGAGAACTCCAACAAATCATTGATCAAGCGCCGCATCCGGGCCGCTCCGTCAACCGCGAACTCGATGAACTCGTCGGCGTCAGAATCCAGTTTCCCCTTGTACCGCCTGGATAAGAGCTGCGTGTAACTCGCTACCATCCGCAGTGGCTCTTGCAGGTCGTGCGATGCGACCCACGCGAACTGCTCCAGCTCGTCATTCGAACGCGCCAGCTCGTGGGTCCGCTGCTCGAGCATTTCTTGGGCCCGCTTGCGTTCCGTGATGTCTTGTGCAACACAGACCATACCTTGGATCCCGCCGTCGTCGTCGCGCATCACCGAGCCCGAAAGCGATACGGCTACGTGGCGACCATCCTTGGTCACCACGCTGGTATCGATACTCCGAAGGACGTCATTCAGCCCCGACCGCTTCAACAAGGACAGAACACCGACACCATCTGCTAACACGTCCCCAACCGGCCGGCCAACCAACTCAACGCGTTCGTAGCCCAACATATTGGTGGCTGCCTGATTGACACGTTGAATGGTTCCGTCGGGATCGATCACCATCAGCGTCTCGGCCATCGATCTGAGGATGTTTTCGACGTAGGACTTTGACACGGTCGTACTGATGAGGTCTTCTCGCGTCTCGAGAAGCTGCGATCGGAGCTTTCGCGAGTGGGCGCTGCTCTGTAGCACGTACAGGCAGAACAGCAAGACCAGCACGAAGAGTCCGAACAGATAGGTCTTGACTTGCGCGCCGAGACCGTCGCCCGCGCCGACAGGCTCGGACACTCGAGACAGGATCAGCGTTGCGGTCAAGACGAGAATGACAAGAATCGCGATCCACCAAAGGTGGCGATCGCGACGCTCGATCTGACCAATGTTCGCAGGAGTGTGCTTAATTCAAAACCTCGACCGTCTTGAGCCCGCCCAATCCGGACGCGATAATCAGGTAATTGTTCTTGATGGCGACATGATTGACCGATTGAAGGTCGTCAAACTGGAGCTTGCCTAAGAGCGTGATCTGTTGTTGCTCCTCACTGCCGGTTTCGTCGAAACTTTGGCTTCCCTGCGCGACGTACACGCCGGCCTCGCCGTTGGAGATGAACACGAGATCACCGTCGACCGCCACCGCGTTGGTCACGACGACCGACGGATCGAGGCCGAGCGCGGCGGGATCAGGCAGTGGTATGCTTCCCACCACGGCTCCGGTGTTCACGCTCAAGATCTGGACCCCACCGGTGCCCGCCGCGATAAAGGCCTTTCCTCCGACCACTGCCACAGTCGACTTCGATTCCGGGATGTCCGCGCCGGTGAACCCGTACTGGCCCAGCAGCTGCAAGGTTTGCTCGTCATACACGGAGATCTGACCCGGCGTCCCCTGCACCACGACCACCTTGCCGCCGGCCACATCCACCCAGCGTGCGTCGTGCAGATCGATGGAGCTGGTAGGTGTCAACGTGCCTTGGTCGATCGCGGTCAGCGCCCCAGCGCTCCCGGAGGTGGCGTAGACCGTTTTTGCGGGAATCACCACGCTCGTGGCGGCAAAGCTCGTGAGCGGCACGCTTTGGTTGCCTTCCAGTACGAGCTTCTCGGAACGCAACTGCATCACCTCCAACACCGCCGGGTACGGATACGAAGGATCACCGGTTGCCGTGGCCATGTACACGTTCCCCTCGTCGATCGCCACGGAGTTGATGTCCGTATCGTTAAACAGCGCCTCCGACCTCAGCTTGGGTCTCGACTTCTCGGAGATATTGAAAACGTCGATGCCGCCGAGGTATTGGTCCCCCCGCACGTTGTAACTCACGGTCGCCCGGTCACCCCGCATGGCGATCGCCGTGGCCTGCAACACTTGGCCGTCGATGGCCGGGGGCAAGACTTCAGCCTTGAGTCGTAACGAGAAGGCCCGCAGCTGTGATGCAGCGGAGGCCCTTGCCGGCACGGCTCCCGCCACTGGGACGATCGGGACTTCGGCATCGAGGTACCGCACCCGCACGTCGAGTTCCGTCTGGTCGTTGGTGATGGTGATGCGGCCATCGGACTGATCCCCCGGCTCATCAACAACCGGTGCCAACCCATCGCCGCACGCCAGGTGTGCGAACGTAAGCGCAGAGACGGTCAGTGTTTGTGCCACTCGCCCGATGTTCATGCGGTGGTCTTCTCCCTCCAAGTACCGGTACGTCATGCTCAACGTAGCCCGGCGGCAGGGTAACGACAGTGACCAAACTCACACCACGACAGGCACTTACACCGCACGAGCCGGGGCGGTGTGCCCCGTGCAGCGGTACGGGGACTGGTGCCGGCCCGCCCCCATACTAGCATTGCTATTTCCCGGCCGTTAACCTATACTAGCAGCGCTAGTTTCCTGAGACACGCATGGGCCGCGAAGCACTAGGCGAATTCGAGCATCAGGTACTGCTGGCGATTCTCCAATTAGGGGGCAGCGCGTACAGTGCCCCCATCGTGAGGGAGATCGAACAGCGCGGTGGCAAGACCGTGGCGCCCGCGGCGGTCTACATCGCCCTGCGGCGTCTGGAGCGCCGAGGATTGCTGCGATCGAGCAAGGCAGAGCCGGCGCCGTACGAAGGCGGGCGGGGGAGGCGGACGTTTGAGATTACGCCCGCTGCGATGGACAAGCTCCGTGACTCACGCCGGACGTTGGAGAGCATGTGGGAAGGGCTCGACTCGCTGTTCCAGGAGCCATGAGTACTCCCGAACTCGCGCAGTGTTGCTCCGGGCAACGCAAGCGGCGCGCGATCCGCTCATCGTAGACCGCCACATGGGGATCGCTGGACGGCCCACTCACCCAGGCGCCACTCTGGCACGTCTGGTCCGCAACTCCAAGCCACGTAGAGGAGCCCATCCCGGCTGTCCCCGAGACCCAGCTCGCTGGGCCCCAAGGTGGGCGTCACGGTCGGCGACCCAGGCCGCGCGGTCAGGCGCGGGTCGGACGGTGGCGCGGCTGCCGTGCCGAAGCCGCAACCGAGGAGCGTCGAGCTGGCCAACGCGCACAGACCGCTCGCGACGAACACGCGCCGAGACATGTGCGACTCACACTCGCCTCCGGCGACGGTCACCCGGGTTCCCTCATGACCGCCTTTCGATAAGCCATGTTCACCTTCCACGTCACCACGTTCCCCAGCACCGAGCGTCTGCCACTGCCCTCTATGCATCTCGTCAGCGTGGGACGGAGCTTGTAGAACTCCCTTCTCGTCCACCTCCAGCCGTCACGCAGTTGCTCTCGAGTCATCAGCCTGGGTAAGTAGACCACTTCACTGGGATCGTAGGTCAACCACCACTTGTTGTCCAACAACCTCCCTTGCTGTTTCAACCTTTGATAGAGAACGGTTCCTGGATACGGCGTAAGAATGTGAACATCTGCAGCATCGATCTTGCTCCTCAGTGCAAACTCCAGCAACGTCTCGAAGCAGGAGTCGTCATCGCTGTCGAGGCCCACAATGAACGATCCCACGATTGATACGCCCTTGTCGTGCAACTTCCGTACGGTTTCCGCGTAGCAGCTAACCTCGTTGTGACGCTTCCCGATTTCGCGCAGACCGGCAATCGAGGGCGTCTCGAATCCCAGGCACAGTCCCATGCAGCCACTCTGCTGAAGAAGTTCCAGAAGCGCTGGGTCCCGAGCGACTTTGACAGTCGCCTGTCCGAGCCACTGCTTCCTCAACGGTATCATCCTCCTCAGCAGCTGCTTCGCATAATCAGACCTTCCCACAATGTTGTCATCCGCCAAGAACAGTTCATCTCCATCGAGCGCATTGATTTCCGCGACAACGTCGTCGATGGGCCGCAGCCGTAAACCCTTACCGTAGATCGCGGACACTGAACAGAAGTGGCACGAAAAGGGGCATCCACGGGTCGCTTGAACCACGTTGACCGTATCGTAGTTGGTCCTCTCAAATAGATCTCTCCTGGGGGTCGGCGCGTTCTCGAGGGTGGACAAGCCGCCAGATCTGTACAGTTTCCTCAGCCTGCCGTTCCTACAGTCCTCCAGCACTTGCGCCCACACATCCTCCGCTTCACCAACCACGACAGAGTCCGCATGTTCAATAGCTTCATGCGGAGCCACGGTAGCATGAATGCCGCCGAGGATCACTCGAACGCCACGACCTCGGAGCTCGTCCGCGATCTCATAAGCTCTCACGGCGGTCTTGGTGCTCGCCGTGATCCCAACTAGATCAGCGTTCCCATTGAGATCTATGGGCTCGGGGAGATCATCCATGATAGCCACATCGATCTGCTTCGGGGTCATCCCGGCGAGCAACGCCAGGCCCATTTGCGGAAGACGGATCCCTGCCCCCCTCCTGGCCGGGTCCTTCACACACGGTGCCACTAGCACGATTCGCATCGCCGGCGTCCCGTTGCTAACACGGTCTGGCGGTCCATGACGAGCTTCGTGGGCACGAGCCAACCCGGAAACGCCGCGGGCCACGACTCGATCGATGCCCGCCACCCCGCCTCATCGCCACCCCACCTTGTGAACAGTGCGGAATCTGAGTTCCGGAATCTTGCTTGACAACGTCATGCGTTCACTGTACAGAATGGCATTGTGTCTCGTTCGCTTCACCGCGGAGCCGCCGCATGGTGATCGGTCCTCACGCTTTCCGGGGCGACGAGCGCTTCGTCCTGACTCGCGAACTTGGGCGCGGCGGGATGGGGATCGTGTACGAGGCATACGACCGACACCGCAGTGAAAAGGTCGCGCTCAAGACCCTTCACTGGGCGAACGCCTCGGATATCTACCTCTTCAAGAGAGAGTTTCGGGCGCTGGCCAACGTCTCACACCGCAATCTCGTCAACCTATACGAACTGGTAGCCCGCGATGACGTTTGGTTCTTCACCATGGAACTCGTTGAGGGAACGGACTTTCTCGAGCACGTGCGCCCCGGATGGAGTCTCAGGCGCCCGACAAGTAGTTCGACTGGGGTCGATCCAGCCATCAGCGCGCCGACTGCACCCGGAGGATTGGAGTCCCGCGCAGAGTCGAGCAGCGGCGCCCTCCATGTAGGCCGGCTGCGGGCGGGCCTGCGACAGCTCGCCGAAGGAGTCGCGGCTCTGCACCGGGCGGGCAAGGTGCACCGAGACCTCAAGCCGGGCAACGTGCTTGTCGCCGAATCTGGACGGGTGGTCATTCTCGACTTCGGGATTGCCGCCGACATGACGAGTGCTGTCGCGGCAAGGACCGCCGAACGCGGAATCCCCGGAACGGTGGAGTACATGGCTCCCGAGCAGTGCGCCGGCGAGCCCTGCACGCCCTCCAGCGATTGGTACTCCGTGGGCGTGCTCCTCTACGAGGCGCTCACGGGCGAACTGCCCTTCGACGGCTCGATGCTGTATGTCCTGACCCAGAAGCAGGCCGGTGATCCTCGTCGCCCCGACGAGGTGGCGCCCGATCTGCCGGTTGACCTCGTCAATATCTGCGTCTCGCTGCTGGCCCGCGCACCGGCAGAACGGCCCTCGGGTGCCGAGCTGCTACAACGCCTCGGCGCATCGGAGCCGCTTGTCGTGGTCGATCCACATGCCCGAGGGACGGAGGAGGCAACGCTGGTAGGTCGCGCTGCGGATCTCGCCGTGCTAGAGGATGCGTTCGCCGCCGCAGCCGGTGGTCAGGTCGTAGCAATGTGCGTGCACGGTCCGTCCGGCATCGGGAAGACCACGTTGGTCCGCCATTTCACCACTGGTCTGGTACGAGCCAATAGAGCCGCTCTGCTGGATGGGTGCTGCTACATGCGCGAATCCGTGCCCTATAAGGCACTGGACGGCGTGATGGACATGCTCAGCCGGTTGCTCAAAGATCTGCCACGTCGAGTGCTGGAGACACGTCTGCCTGGGGACATCGCAGCCCTAGCCCGCGTGTTCCCGGTGCTCAGAAGTGTGGAGGCCATCGATCGCCGTGCTGGCGAGTCGCCCGAGGTCGAACACCAGCCCGAGCTGCGGCGTCGAGCCTTCGCGGCGCTTCGCCACTCAATGGAGATGATCTCGCAGGATCAGCCCGTCGTGATCCACATAGACGATCTCCAGTGGGCTGACCGAGACAGTGCCGATCTCCTGGATCAGCTGCTGGCATCGCGAGGGCAGCTGCCATTGCTCTTCATCCTCAGCTTCCGCAGCGAAGATGTCCCCAATGTCCCGTTTCTGGAACGTCTCCTGGAAGGTGCGAACACACCAACCAGGAGAGCGCTTCGAGTCGAACCGCTCTCGACCGCGGACGCAGCGGAGTTCGCATTGGAGATGCTCGGAGCGCAGTGGCCAAACGCAGAGGCCTACGCAGAGACACTGGCCAGGGAGTCGGACGGCAATCCCTTCTTGCTCGACCAGATTGCGCGCTTCGTACGGGAGGCCGGCACCGACGATGGCGCCAGGCCATACGGCCTGGCGGAGATGCTCAGCGTGCGCATCGATCAGATGCCTGGGGGGGCGCGGGAGTTGGTAGAAGTTCTTGCAATCGCCGGTCAGCCTATCGATGCCGAGGTCGCGTACCATGCGGCGGGTCTGACCGGAGACGAACGCCCGCTGGTATCCACGCTTCGGGTTGCACACCTACTCAGGGCCGGTGCCAGCGGCGAGACCATCGACCTGTACCACGACCGGATTCGTGAGAGTTTCGTCCCCAGGCTGAGCAGCCCCGCGACCCGAACAATCCACCGTCGGCTGGCTGAAGGCCTCGAGGCGAAGGGTATCGAGGATGCCGAGTCGCTCTATGCACACTATCTGGGCGCGGGCGAGACGACCCGGGCTGCGGCGTTCGCGGCACGGGCAGCCCAGGTGGCCCAAGCCGCCCTGGCATTCGAGCGTGCAGCCTCGTTCTACCAACGATCCCTCGACTTGTTCGCGGATGCGGGTCCCGAGACCGAGGCCAGGTGCGTCGGATTGGGTGACGCCCTCGCCTGCGCCGGCCGTGGGGGCGAGGCTGCTAAGGCGTACCTCCGCGCAACGGCAATGGCTGATGACCGGACAGCGATGGAACTGGAGCGACGCGCCGGCCAGCAGCTACTCATCAGCGGACGAATCGACGAGGGCCTCAAGGTGATCGGGAGAGTGCTAGCGAAAATGCGTCTCACGCTAGCTCCGTCACCCAAGCGGGCGCTTGCATTGCTGATTATGAGACGCATACGGCTGCGGCTCAGGGGACTTCGATATCACGAACGAAGCGCCGACGAAATCCCAGCGGAGGCGTTGACGAGGATTGACACGTGCTGGGCTGTAGCAGAAGGCATGGCACTGGTCGATAATATCCAGGGAGCTTCGTTTCAGACTTTGCATCTGATTCTCGCACTCAAGGCCGGAGAGCCGAACCGCGTGGCCCGCGCCCTAGCCATGGAAGCCGGATTCATCGCCAGCTCCGGATCGGCCTCAGAGGCCGCCAGGCTGCTACGCGAAGCCGAGCATCTCGCGCGTCGGCTCGATTCCGATTCGACGATCGGCCTGTGCAAGATGATAGGTGCCGTTATGGCCTTCCATTTGGGGCAGAGCGAGGAAGCGGAGGCACTCGTTCAAGAAGCTGAGGCGATCCTGGTAGCTCAGCAGAGTTTCGCCGCCTGGCAGTTGAACATCGCCAGGGTCTATCACATCCCGATTCTCATCGAATTGGGCAAAGTGGCCGAGCTATGCCGTTTGAGCCAAGCCTGGTTCGAAGACGCGCTGGATCGCGGCAACCTGTTTGCGGCGACGATGTTCCGCACGGGGTGGTGCAGCCTTGCATGGCTGAGCGCCGATGATGTCACCGGAGCTCGGGAAGCGCTCCGGGATGCGTTGCAGCAACGCCGTAGGGAAGCTTTCTACCTCCCTGACTTCATGGGCATGCTGGGACAGGCGCTCATCGATCTCTATGCAGGTGAGGGCGAAGCGGCGTATCGGCACGTTTCAGACGCATGGCCACGGCTCGAGAGATCGCAGTTGCTGAGGATCGGAGTGATCCGGGTTCGCTCCCTGCAATTCCGCGCAGGCTGTGCCCTCGCTGCGGCGAGCGCCGGTCACGACCGCGACCGCCTGCTTCGAGTGGCCCAGCGCGATGCTCGGCAAATCGAACGGGAACAGCAGTTCTCGGCCAGAGCCAACCGGGCGAAGGGCCAGCTCCTGCGTGCCGGTATACAGGCGACCCGCGGCAATCACGCTGCTGCACTCGAGCAGCTGGCTGCCGCACGCGATGGCTTCCAGGCTGCGCGGTCGCCGCTTTGGCAGGCGGTGGCCAAGAGACGCACCGGCGAGCTCCTCGGCGGTGATCAGGGGGATGCGATGATCACCGAGGCAGACGCCTGGATGGCAAGCCAGAACATCACCAATCCAGTGAACCTCACAATGGCGCTCGCACCGGGGTTCGGCAGAGGGTAAGGGTAGAGGACACCGCCAGCCTGAATTGCTGCTTCACGCACAACCTCCTGCAGGAACGCAGCGCCAGTCTGGGGCCGAGCACCGCAGTCCCGCAACTGCTCCGCTGTCATCGGAACCTCGAGGGTCCACGCGGCATCCCAACCGCTGTCGACCATGAGATCCACAATCCCGCGTCACCCCTCTCGTCCCCCGGGCCGACCGTATCCCCCACCCCCCGGCGTGCGCACACTGATCGTCGTTCCCGCATCCACCGAGACGCTGGCCTTGGAGGGCAACTCCCGCTCATCGCCGTCGAGGCTGACGAGCACATTCCTGCCAGGCTTTCCGGGCTCGCCGCCGTCGAGGCCGTACGGGGCATGGACGCGACGGTCGCTGAGGATGGTAATCTGGCAGGGACACAGTACCTCGATATCGCGGCACACGCCGTCTCCACCACGGAACCGGCCGGAACCGCCTGATCCGCTGCGGATGGCGTAGCGGCGCACCCGGAACGGATAGGTGTGCTCCAATGCCTCGATGGGGGTGTTGAGGCTATTGGTCATGTGGGTGTGGGTGGCATCCAGACCAGGCGAGGTGGGCCGAGCTCCCATACCGCCGGCCACGGTCTCATAGTAGGCAAAGTCGTCACCGGTCCGCGGGTCCGTGCCGCCCAGGGTCAAGTTATTCATGGTCCCGCTGCTCGCCGCCGGGATCTGACCAGGAATGGCCTGGGCCAGGGCGCCCAGCACCACATCCACGATCCGCTGTGAGGTTTCGACGTTGCCACCGGCCACCGCCGCCGGAGGCCGGGCGTTCACCATGGTGCCCTCGGGTGCAATGACCTCGAGAGGCCGCACCGTACCGTAGTTCGAGGGCACGGGGAAGGGCACAATCACCCTGAAACAGTACATCACCGCCGACAAGGTGATGGCATAGATCGCATTCACGCTCCCCTGCGCCTGCTCTGCAGTACCCGTGAAGTCGATCCGGGCGCTGTCGCCAGCGATGGTGATGGTGACCACGATGGGCAGCGGGCCGTTGCCCTGGCCGTCGTCGTCCATGCAGTCCTCGAACCGATAGGTGCCGTCGGGCGCCGACTTGATCGCCTCACGGGTCATCCGTTCGGCGTAGTCCTGGAGATGGTGCATGTAGGCCCTCACCGTGTCAGGGCCGTACTTCTCCGCTATCGCCACCAGACGACGCTCGCCGGTGCGATTCGACGCTATCTGCGCCGTGAGGTCTCCTTCCCGTTCGATGGGAGTGCGCACGTTGGTCAATATCAATTCCATGACGTCGCGAACCACCTCGCCCCGGCGCACGAGCTTCACCGGAGGAATGCGAATGCCTTCCTGATAAATGGAGTTGGATAGCGGCATGGAACCAGGGGTGACACCGCCGACATCGGCATGATGTGCCCGGTTAGCCACGTAGAAGATGGGTGCCGCTTCACCTTCCAGGTGAACTGGCTGCACCAGGGTGATGTCGGGCAGGTGGGTGCCGCCGCGGAACGGATCGTTGAGCACGACCATGTCCCCCGGTTCCATTGGCACGTGCTCGATGGCGGCTTCCACTGAAAGCGGCATCGAGCCCAGGTGCACCGGCATGTGCTCTCCCTGGGCGACCAGGTGCCCATCGCCGTCGAACACGGCACACGAGTAGTCCCGCCGCTCCTTGATATTGGGGGAGAAGGACGTGCGACACAGCGTCACGCCCATCTCCTCCGCCGCCGAGTAGAACAGGTTACGGAAGACCTCGAGGGTTACCGGATCCCAGCCAGACATCTGCGACGGCCTCCTCGCTCCATATGGCGGTCCCACCACACCCCCAACCCCACCCAGGCGGTACCACCCCGGTCTACCGCCCCACTCGGGCGGTCGGGCGGTCATTGATTCCGTGTCCGTCCTGCTGCCCTTCTGCTGAACCTCGGGCTTGCAGCCGGGGTCAGCCAGTCTGCCCCTGCTGCCCCTTCTGCCCCAACTCGTCGACGCGTAGACCTATTGCCGACCCGTCACCAACTCCAGTATCAAGTTCTCCCACTCGTCCACAACACAACGGGAAGCCGGCGGCACTACGGTGGTAGTGCTATACTCGACCACCAGGGCAGGCCCGGCGAACGCGTTCCCGGGCCGTAGCATCGACCGGTTCACCAGTGAGGCCGTCCGCTCCACTCCATCGAAGACCATGGTACACTCGCTCATCACCGCTGCGGAGGCGTCTTCGCTCCCCAGCTGCTGTTTGCTGATGCTGGGCTTCTCGGTGCGGCCCACCGCCTTGAGTCGCACGTTGACGACCTCAGTGGCACGCTGGGGGTCGGAGTAGCCGTAGCGCTGATGATGCCGGTCGTGGAACGCGGTCTCGAAGTCTGCCACCATGGGCACGGTCAGCTCGTATCCCTGACCGACATACCGCATGTCGAGGGACCGCTCCATGACGAGCTGATCGGCGGCGAACCCCTCCATCTCGTACTCGCCGCGAGCCCGGTGCTCCAACTCGGCAAAGGCGCCTTCCAAGTCGGCGGCGTCCAGGCCCGCACACGGTAGCAACAACGTCTGCGAGTAGTCCCGCACGAAGTCGGCGAGGAGCATACCGAGGGCTGACAGAATCCCGGCAGCCTGCGGCACCAACACCCTGGGGATGCTGAGGCTCCGTGCCAGGTCGGCCGCGTGCATCGCTCCCGCACCACCGAAGCAAACCAACGTGAAGTCCCGCGGATCATATCCCCGCTCCAACGAGATTACCCGAATCGCGCGCTCCATGGTGGCGTTGGCCACGCGCAGGATGCCTTCGGCTGCCTCGCTGGGGGAGATCCGCATCTCCGCCGCGAATGCCTTCATCGCCTCACGCACCGGCTCGACCGGCAGCCGCTGGTGCCCGCCCAAGAAGTGTTCCGGCGAGAGCCGCCCCAGGTAGAGGTTCGCATCGGTGACCGTCAGTTCGGTTCCACCGCGTGCGTAGCAGATGGGGCCAGGCTCGGCTCCGGCGCTGCGCGGTCCGACACGTAAGGAACCACCGGGATCCCGATACGCGATCGAGCCACCGCCAGCTCCCACGGTGTGTATGTCGATGACGGGGAGACGAATGGGTGCTTCGCCGATGATCGCCTCGGTGGTGCGAGTCAGGGCCCCGGGGCATAGGCAGACATCGGTGCTGGTGCCGCCCATGTCGAATGTGATCACGTTGCGGAAGTCGGCACGCCGACCGATCTCGAAGCCGCCGACGGCACCCCCGGCAGGTCCCGACAGGATCGTCTGCACCGCACGCTGTTGAGCCGCCTCCACCGGAATGATGCCGCCGTTGGACTGCATGATGCGCACCCGGTCGGCCTCCAGCTCTTCCGCCAACAGCGAGAGGTATCGGGACATCACAGGGCCGAGATACGCGTTGACCACGGTGGTGCTGCAGCGCTCGTACTCGCGAAACTCCGGCAGCACCTTGTGAGACGAAGTCAGAAAGGCGTCGATCTCTCCGTCCAATGCCTGCAGCACGATGCGCTCGTGCTCAGGGTTGGCATAGGCGTGCAGCAGGCATATGGCCACCGACTCCACCTCGAGCCCGCGGAGGCGCTCGACCAGAGCCCGGAGATCCTCCTGTGTCAGCGGTGCCAGCACCTCACCGTCCGGTCCGATCCGCTCGCGCACGCCTAGCCGCAAGCCCGCGGGCACCAACGGTACTGCCTTCTGCACGTCCAAGTCGTAAATCGCGGGCCGCGTCTGCCGGCCGATCTGAAGCACGTCCTCGAAGCCCGCGGTCGTCACCAGAGCTGTACGAGCACCCCTACGCTCGAGCAGGGCATTCGTCGCCACCGTCGAGCCGTGCACGACGTCGGCACTGGCGTCACCGAGAAGATGCCGCAGCCCCGCCAGTACCGCCTTCGCAGGATTGTCAGGGGTCGACGCTTCCTTGTGCACCTCGAGCCGACCCTCCTCCATCAAGACGAAGTCGGTGAAGGTGCCGCCGGTGTCCACTCCGATGACCGGTCGAGACTTGGGACTCATGCTCGTCCTGCGGCTGCCGCCGCGGATGTGCCGGGATCCTGCGCCACCGCCGCACCGTACACGAACTGCTCCACCTCGCCGTGAATGCGCCGCACCGTTTCCGGCGACGGGGGACAGGTGATGCGGGAGACTACGATGGTCACCACGAAGTTCGCCAGCACGGACCAAACGCCGCCGTGCAGCCCGAGGGGGTGCGGTGCGACCACCAGGGTCAGATACAGGGTGAGTAGCCCGACGCCGATACCCGCTAGTACGCCCGTGCGAGTGAGCAGGCGTCGGTTTGGGAAGCATACTCCGAGTATTGCCGGCATGAGCTGCAGCGCACCAGCCCCCGACAGAGCCACGAGCACCACCAGAAACTCGGATGTGGTCACCGACAGCATGTAACCGACCACCAACAACCCCAACACGATCGCGCGGCCCACCAGAATGTAGTGCGCCTCGCTGGCTCCAGGCCGGAGGTAGCGCTGATACACGTCCCGGGTCAGTACGGTCATGTTGGAGTGCAAAATCGAGTCGAGTGTCGACATCGCAGCGGCCGTTGCCCCTGCCAGGATGATACCGGTCAGCCAGGCCGGCGCATAGTTGAACAGCAGCTCCGGAAAGATCCGGTCGGGGATGGCCAAACCGGGCATCGCCAGGGCGCCGCCCAGACCGACCAATGCCGCAGGAATGTACAGCGTCATCAGGAAGATCGGGGTGGTGGCTCCGAGCCACTTGATCGTACTGGCCGACACCGCGGTATAGTAGCGGATCATGATGTGGGGCTGGAACACGATGCCGAACGACAGCACGACCGTCAGCCCGAACCACATGCCCGGCGTGAAGAAGCCCTCTGGACCAGGCAATGTCAGCAGGTCGGGCCGCTCGGCGGCAACCTGGTGCCACAGTTCCAAGGGGCCGCCGAACAGCTTGTAGGCGAGCACCAGGGCGCCCACCCAGATGGCGAGGTACATCCACACACCCTGCAGCACATCGGTCCAGTAGACCGCACGAAGCCCGCCGGCCATAAGGTAGGCGGCAGCCACGCCAAGCAACACCAGCGTGCCCAGCTCGAACGAGATGCGCCCTCCCGAGGCAACCGAAACGATGTAACCCAGGCCTTGGGCCTGCACCTGGATGTACAGGATGGTGAACAGCACCGAGACGAGCGCCACCACAACGCGCACGGTCTCGCTCTCATAGAAGTCGGCCAACATGTCGGCCGGCGTGATGTAGCCGAAGCGCTTGCCCAGCGCCCATATGCGGCTACCCAGTACGTAGGTGATTGCGCCGACCAGGATCGTCCATGCGCCGGCGTCCCAGAAGCCAATGCCGTGAGTGTAGAAAAAGCCCCCGGACCCGAGGAAGGCGAAGGCAGAGTGGTAGGTAGCCACCACGGTGAGATACAGCACGATGAAGCCGGCCTTGCGGCCGTAGAGGAAGAAGTCCTCCAGGTTCACCGTGAGCCGCCGGTTGGCAATCGCCCCCAGGAGAATGGTGACCAGCAGGTATGCGAAGATCAGACCGGTGGCCACCACCCAGGCTTCCACCTACAGCCCCCGACGTTGCGCCCAAATGAGGACGGCGATCAAGCCGCAGTAGACGAGCAGGAGGTAGGCGTACAGAAACGGTACGCCGAGCACCCACGGTTCGATCCGATTAGCGACCGTGTGCACCAGGGGCGGCTGCGCCAGGGCCAGCAGGCCGACGAACAGCGCGACGGCGATCCACCCCCTACGCGTGCGGGGGCGGTAGTGGGAACGGCACCTTGGGTAACTCTGCCCAGGCGCCGTGCCGTGGCTTCGCTCTCTTTCCTGGGTCATTAGCAGGCGCTAGACCATCCTGGGTTCGCTGCAACGCAGCCCCGAAGGTAAGGCAGCAGATTGGCCCGCGCGATGCCCCAGTTCCGGCCGCGAGGCGGCGAGACGCACGCTCCAGTTCAGCACCGAGCGGGCCGCTACACCGCTACTTGACGGGAGGCACGGAGTCTGGGATTGTCAACATGGACATCCACCAATCGTGAGAAAGCCATTCCCCGCCAGCGCGACCCGCCGCAACAGTTGCGACAGCGGAGGGCGGAGCGCCGCCCCTGGGCACTGCTCCCCGTCGCAGGTCCTCTGGAGCCGTAGGAATAGCTGGCCCGGGGGGATCACGTTCGCAGTTTCAGACAACTCGCACTCAGCGTGACAGACACATTCCATGCATCGATCATTTCTGTGCAGGGCGGTGCGAGCCGCAACAGGCATCATTGCCGTCCCCCTGGCAGCGGGTCTTGCCGACTGCACCGGCGACAGCACAGGCGGGACAGACGCCGATTTCATCATGATCACCCCGTACGCGGCCATCGGGGAAATGGGACCCATTAACGAAGCCTTCAGCGCAACCGCCTCATCGCCCTGGGGCTTTGCGCATAACGGGATCGATTTCTTCGTCCAAGGGAGTTCCGCCGTTTTCAGGGCGGTGGTGTCCGGCAGGATCACGCGCGTCGAGCTGAGCCAGAACGAAGTCACCGGTAACTGGCAGGTCCAGGTCACACTCACCTACAATTCGACCTTCGACGTCTTGTACACCTTCGAGCCGATGACAACGAGCCCTGCTGACGGCACCGATCAGCTCGCCGCCATCGTTGTCTCGCAAGGCCAGTCGGTGATCCAGGGAGAGACTCTCGGTTCACTGCTGATGCGCGGTGCAGGCACGCACGTGCATTTCGGGGTGGTGGTAAACGGCAGTTGGGTCTGCCCGGCTCCGTATTTCACCGCCGACGCGCGGGAGGAGATCCTAGGGTTACTGCAAGCGGCCTGGCCGGGCGCCCAGCTCTGCTACTGACGCCGCTTACGACCCCTGCAGGGCCGCTGCGCCCCTACGGCCGCACGCCGACCGAGTTGAGCCACTCCACCGCCCGCCGGGCCCCGCTGGAGCCCTCCCACTGCCCCACCACTCGCCCGTTGCGGTCAATCACCGCAATGAGGGGCGTACCGAACGTCTTGCCGATGTCGATCCCCGTGGGACGCATGGCTGTGTCGAACTCGCCGGATCGCCACGGTCGAATCTGGACCGGTCGGAACGGCAGTCGAGCACCGGCGAGATAGCGGGCCGTGATCTCCGGGGTGGCGTCGGTGGAGAAGGCCAGTACCGAGACGTTCTTCTGTCGGGACCGTTCTGCCAGATCCAGGAACTCCGGAAACATCTTACGCGAGGCGGGACAGCCGGCGTTGTACACCAGTACCAGCCGCACCTTCCCCCGCTCGCGCTGGATGAGCCGGGCCGCGTCGCGCGCGCTCAATGAGGATACGGGTACCTCCTGAGCGACCGCGGCGGACGGGTGCGCGGCCACGGCCGCGAACGCCGCACCCGCAAACACGATGTGCCGCACAGCCCGAGAGGAATGGCGAAGAACGGTCTGCATCAGAACTCTCCAGTCCACGAACGTATGCCTCGTAGAGTCGCAAGCTGCTAGCCAAGCCCGGGCCTTTGAGTCGCTGACCGGCGCTCGGCGTGTTCGATCATATTCAGACTGGCGTACACACCGCTCCGTGACGCTCGTCACGGGTTGAGAGGAAGCTGTTCCGTTTTGGGGCTAGCTGCTGGGGGTGGTAGCGTCCCTAGGACCAAGCACCCACCACCCAGCACCTCCTCAAACTCGCGTTCCACTGCCCCACCACACATCTTAGACACCCTCACGCATCGCTCAACCGGGTCCGTGCTCGCATGCCCATCACCCTCATCACGCGCGCAACCACCCACGTATCTCGCCACGCGATCGTCGACGGTGGTGGAACGTTCACCTATGACAATCTCTTGCAGTCCTCGGCCGCCGTTGCCACTGGTCTCCTGCGCGGTGCGGGGGATCTCGACGAGGCACGCGTGGCGTTCCTCGTACCACCCGGCTTCCATTACGTGGCGACCCAGTGGGGCATCTGGCGCGCCGGCGGCATCGCCGTGCCGCTTGCGATCTCGCATCCCGCCAGCGAGCTGGCGTATGTGCTGCACGACGCCGACCCCGCCATCGTCGTTGCCCATCCCGATCTCGAGGCGCGGCTACGCGAGGTGGCAGGACCCCGAGGCATTCCGGTAGCGCTGACGCCGGGCCTGCTGGGTACCGCATCATCGGTCCTGCCCGACATCGATGAATCCCGGCGCGCGATGATGCTGTACACCAGCGGCACTACCGGGAAGCCAAAGGGGGTGGTGACGACACACGCCAACATCCGAGCCCAAGTGACATCGCTGGTCGACGCGTGGGAATGGACGCCGGCGGACCGCATCCTGCTCGTACTCCCGCTCCACCACGTTCATGGGATCATCAACGTATTGACCTGCGCGCTCTGGACGGGAGCGTGCTGCGATATGCTCCCCCGGTTCGACGCCAAGGAGACGTGGTCGCACCTCGTAGAGCGACCGATAACGCTCTTCATGGCCGTGCCGACGATCTACCGTCGGCTCATCACCGCCTGGGAGCAGGCGCAACCAGCGGAACAGGCCGCGATGTCCGCCGCGTGCACCAAGCTGCGTCTCATGGTGTCAGGCTCAGCCGCCTTACCGGTGAACGTGCTGGAGATATGGCAGGGGCTGAGCGGGCATGTGCTGTGCGAACGATACGGCATGACCGAGATCGGCATGGGGCTGTCCAACCCCCTGCACGGAGAGCGGATCCCGGGATCCGTGGGAACGCCGCTTCCCCGGGTGGAGGTCCGTGCCGTGGACGAGAAGATGCACGACGTTCCAGCTGGTACGCCCGGCGAGATCTTGATCAGAGGTCCGAACGTCTTCCTAGAATACTGGCGTCGCCCGGAAGAGACCGCCGAGTCGTTCCACGACGGATGGTTCAAGACCGGCGATGTAGCGGTCCTCCAAGACGAGCACTATCGCATCATGGGACGCCGTAGTGTGGACATCATCGAGACGGGTGGATACAAGGTATCTGCCCTCGAGATCGAGGAGGTTCTGCGTACCCACCCGGTCATTCAGGAGTGCGCAGTGGTGGGCGTATCCGATCCCGACTGGGGCGAGCGGGTGTGCGTCGCGGTCGAGTTGGCAGCAGGAGCTGACCTTGAACTCGAACCTATGCGGCAATGGGCGCGTGACCGCCTAGCACCTTACAAAATCCCAAAGGAACTGAAGGTTGTAGCAACGCTGCCGCGCAACGCCATGGGGAAGGTGACCAAGCCCGATGTGGCATTGCTATTCGCAGAAGGTGCCGAGCCCGCGTAGTCAGTCGAAGCTATCATCGCGGGAGAAGACCGTGGTCACTTGTGGTGTCGCCCTGCTGTCGGCCTGCGTGATCACCGGCATCTTCGTAGGCGAGCTACTCGGAAAGCTGATCGGAGCTCAGGCCAACATCGGCGAGCACGCACTCCGGCGGGCCCTGACGCTCTCGATGGAGGCTGTGAGCCCGACGGGCCCCGCTGGCTAGTGCTGCGAATTCGTTAGCCGACTCAAACGCGCTTCGTCAGCGCCATGCCAGGCGGTGCAGCGTTCACAGCAAAAGGCTCTTGAGATCCTCGAGCCTCGGCTCCAAGGGCGTCACCTGGGGTTCCCGATCCAAGCACGCGGTGAGACGCTCAGGCACCGGGATCGGACCACCGATCAGCGGCTCAACGATGTCAGCGAACTTGGCGGGGTGCGCCGTGCCCAGGCAGATGCCCACCGCCTCTGGACGTCGGCGCAGCTCTGCCTCGAGCCCCAAGTACCCCACCGCCGAGTGCGGATCGAGCACGTAGCCGAAGCGTTCGAACACCCGGACAATGCA
>JABAOF010019792.1_pt1 | contig 20344 bp, 10 predicted proteins | sample 7062171 | NCBI WGS metagenome assembly JABAOF01 (sample SAMN14538628, study PRJNA623070) | marine sediment metagenome | biome: marine biome [ENVO:00000428]; feature: marine pelagic biome [ENVO:01000023]; material: deep marine sediment [ENVO:00002113] | place: India: Gulf of Khambhat ...
ATACCTTAATCGTTAATGCTCTAGTCTCCTCAAACATCATCCCTATAGATAACACCCGCGATCTAGGATCAGCTGGGCTTCGCTGGAGCAACGTCTTTGCCGACGAGGTTAACGCCACAACCATCGTGGGAACCATCTCAGGTGGAGAGACCACCTCTTCCGACTGGAGAATCAACTCTGATAACGACACCAACGACCTTCAGGATTCGACCATTACCTTCGATAGAGGACTCGCCTCCCCCAATGGGGTCCTAAGATGGGACTCCACCAACGATAGATACCGGTTTGAAACCTTTCCTGTCTATCTTGATGATTCCCTTACCGTAGCCTCCAACGGTATTTCCGTTACCGGTAACTCTAGCTTCTCTTCAGGTACTATTACCACCAACGCTACAACCACCCTTGATATCAACGGCAATCTTGCTTGGGGAGGAGCTACAGTCACGGAAAATCTCGATATGGCCACCAACATCATCGAGAACATTGGAAACTCAGGCACTGATTTCGACACCAACGGAGGCTTAACCCTCGCCGGAGATCTCACCATAAACGGAGGAGAGCTCTTCTTGACGGGGATAGTTTCCTCTTCCTCTACAACCGAAGGGACTATATACTTTGACTCCGACAATTCCCGGCTCTATGTCTATCAATCTGGAGCATTCCAAGAGATAACCACGGGTCTTTCCAAATACACCGCTTCAAACGCTGCTCTCGCCAACCAGGGATATATAGAAATTGCCCATAACCAAGCAACCAACGACCTCGCTCTAACCGCCTGGTATTACGATAGTGTATTAGGACAATGGAGGACGGTTGATAGCTTTACCAAAACCATCAACCTCGACCTCGCCAGCGAGTTCAATCCCCTCTTTACCCAAAAACTTAAAACCAGCAGCATAAAACTTCAATACAAAGAAGACAGTGTGGGAACCGGCGCCGACGGAGCGATCACCGTCTCTTCCAACACCGATATAAACGCAACCAACCTGATCTCCGGCCGCTCCTGCACACCGGACGGCGGGGACGCGGTCAACTACAACGTCACGGCCTTAACCGCCACCTCGGCTACCCTCTCTACTACCCCTTCTGCGGGTTGTTTGAACGTTGGGGATGAGGTTCTGCTGATCAACCTTCAAGGGACCAACACCGCCTTCGGCAATACCGGAAACTGGGAGACCCTGAGGATTCAATCTATCTCTTCTAATGTGGTTACCTTTACTGCTTCCAAGACTAAGTATTACGGTAACGGAGCTAGCGACGACACCAACTTGGGAACCGCCCAAGGAACTCAAAGAGTGATGCTGCAACGCGTTCCTAACTACACCACGGTTACGGTGGATGCTACCTACAACTTCTATCCCTCCGCTTGGAACGGTTCCAAGGGAGGAGTGATGTTTTTTAGAACAACGGGTGCTGTCAGCATTAACGGTACGATCCATGCCAATGCGGTCGGGTACCGGGGTGGTGCTGGAGGGGTTGCAAGCGGTGCTCAGCCTAACGGCGGCGGAGGCAACGGTGGAGAAGCTTTCTGCGGGATTGGAGGGAATGGCGCTTCCGGCGCAGGTGCTGGAGGCGACGGAGCCGCGGGAGGTGGAGCGGGTTATGAAAGCTCTGCTTACGATGGTGGTGACGGTTACTGCGGGGGTGGTGGGGGAAGCGGCACCAATACAGGGTTTGGTTCTGCTTCCCAGGGTGGGGCAGGGGGAGGTGGTCACAACATCGCAGGCGGTGGTGGAGCAGGGTATGGGACATATGGAACCTCACCTCCTTCTCGAAACGGCGGGACGGCCACTGGTCAAGACGGTGGAACTAATCAATCCGGAAACGGCGGCTACGGCGCTAGCTTCACCACCGGTGGTGGTGGGGGAACCTATGGTGATGTCGGCCTCACCAAGCTCCTTTTTGGTTCCGGGGGCGGTGGTGGTGGAGACTATAACAATACCGGTCCAACTGCCGGCGCAGGTGGGGCAGGAGGCGGGGTTGTTTACATCTCCGCCAACTCGGTTACCGTTTCTGGCGGCCTTCAAAGCAACGCCGCTAATGGAAACAGCACCAGCTCCGGTACTAGCTGCGATGGGGCAGGTGAATATGCGGGTGGCGGTGGCGCCGGGGCCGGAGGATCGATTAAGCTTGTCGGCAACACTGTCACGCTTGGGGCATCTTTAGTGACATCCTCCGGGGGTACAGGCGGTAACGGCTGCGAGAACGGAACCTTTGGTTCTACTAACCGAGGGGGTAACGGTGGGGTCGGTCGCATCGCCGTTTATTACGCATCTTCGGTCAGCGGGTCCTCCTCTCCTGGCTATACCTCGGGCACTCTTTCCTACAACCCTTATGCGGTTTACGTTTCCAATGAAATTCACACCCCCGGCACGACCGCTTTCAATAACATATCGTGGACCGAAGATCTGGACACTAACGGGGAGATACAGTTCCAAACCCGCTCTGGAAACACCTCCGACTTCACCGATGGAACTTGGGAAGAGTGGCGGCCAGTCACCTCCCCCACCAATAGACTAGTGCTCGAAAGTGCGGATACGCACACTAATTGGGTTGCCACAAATGCTACGGTCGCAGAAGGAGACGTTGCCCGCAATGTTGATTTCTTTGAGGATGAGGACGAATCGGTTTCGGGCGCTCTCACCAAAGTTACCTCCACCGCCGCAAACGGTTACGCCGAAGCAACGATTTCCGCAACCAATATCTCCTCCCACGACTACGTTGCGGTTTGGGTACGAAGCCCCGCTCGAGGCGACGTTCTTAAGATCGGTTTCGGAGAAGCGGCCGGAAACGAGCAGGAGCAAACCTTCTATATAGATAAAGCCAACAGCTGGCAAAAGGTTTACTGGGATATTCGCAGTATCGCCGCCGCTTCCCGAGATGCTGTTACCAAATTGCGCATCACAAGCATCACCAACGGCAACACGATCTGGTTTGACAACGTGACCGCCGATCGATACCTTACGACGAGCACGGGCTCGACCATCACCTCCTCGGCGGCAAACTACATCCAGTACCGCGCGGTTCTTTCCACCACTAACACTGCCAACTCCCCAACCCTGTCCAAGGTAAGAATAAACCTTACCAACCCCAACGGAACTTACACAATCGATGCCGACCGCGTGCGCAGTCCCTTCGACGTGCGCGACACCGCCTCGAGCCGGCTGATCGACCCCGCCCTGCTAGAGTACAACCGCTTCAGCCTGGGAACTGGCGCCGACGGATCGATCACCGTCTCCTCCTCGACTAACATCAACGCCACCAACCTGATCGCGGGAAGAAGCTGTGCGGACGGCGGGGACGCCGTCAACTACAACGTCACCTCCTTGACTTCGACCACCGCTACCGTTTCGGTCGCCTTGATCTCCTCGGGCTGTCTGAACGTTGGAGACGAGGTTCTCCTGATCAACCTCCAAGGCACCAACTCTGCCTTCGGCAACACCGGGAACTGGGAAACACTGCGAGTGGCTTCGGTTTCTACGAACGTGGTTACCTTTACCACCGCCAAGACCAATTACTACGGGAACGGAGCCACCGACGATACCAACCTCGGCACCACCCAAGGAACCCAACGAGTAATCCTGCAGAGGGTACCGAACTACACGAGCGTAACCATCAACAGTTCGATCAACTTCTACCCCGCGTCTTGGGATGGATCCAAGGGTGGAGTGATGTTCTTCCGTACCACCGGGTCGATCAACATCAACGGTACAATCCATGCTAATGCGGCTGGGCATCGCGGGGGAGCGGCAGGTGTTGCCCCGGGAGCTGCTCCAAATGGAGACGGAGGGGACGGAGGAGAAGCCTTTTGTGGAATCGGAGGGGCAGGTGGTGCAACCAACGGTAGTGACGGAGCCGCGGGAGGTGGAGCGGGTTATGAAAGCTCTGCTTACGATGGTGGTGACGGTTACTGCGGGGGTGGTGGGGGAAGCGGCACCAATACAGGGTTTGGTTCTGCTTCCCAGGGTGGGGCAGGGGGAGGTGGTCACAACATCGCAGGCGGTGGTGGAGCAGGGTATGGGACATATGGAACCTCACCTCCTTCTCGAAACGGCGGGACGGCCACTGGTCAAGACGGTGGAACTAATCAATCCGGAAACGGCGGCTACGGCGCTAGCTTCACCACAGGCGGAGGTGGCGGTACCTATGGGGATGTTAACCTGGCTAAACTCTACTTCGGTGCAGGTGGAGGCGGTGGTGGAGATTACAGGAGTGCTGATACCAACGCCGGCGCTGGAGGAGCTGGCGGAGGCATTGTTTACATCTCCGCCAACTCAGTTACGGTTTCCGGCGGTCTTCAAAGCAACGCTGCCAACGGCGCCGCCGTAACCGATTGCCCGGGTGCCGGTCACTACGCCGGAGGCGGTGGGGGTGGAGCGGGGGGTTCTATTAAGGTCGTCGGAAATAGCATTGACCTAGGCACTAGCAAGGTGTTTTCTTCTGGAGGAACGGGTGGAAACGGCTGTGAGAACGGTACTTTGGGGGCAACTAACCGGGGGGGTGACGGAGGCTCGGGCCGCATCGCCGTTTATTATGCCAACTCTATCAGCGGTTCTAGCTCCCCATCCTACAACGTAGATTCCTCCGTGGCCGAATACAATCCCTACAAGCTTTTCATTTCCAAAGAGATTGCGACCCCGGGAGCGATTTCGCTGGATACGATTGCTTGGACCGAAGATCTTCCTTCGGGGACCGAGATTCAGCTCCAAACTCGCTCGGGCAATAGTACTAACTCTTTGGATGGAACTTGGGAAGAGTGGAGACCCGTGGTAGCCGGCACCAATAGACTAGTGCTCGAAAGTGCTGACAATTATCTCAATTGGGCGGTTACAAACATGACGAGAGCCGACGGTAACATTACCAGAGATGTGAATTATTTTGAAGATGAAGATATCCCAAGTGGACAAACCGCCAATAAGACCAGTCAATTCACCTCCTCCACCAACGGAGGGTACGCGGAGGCCACCATTGCGGCGACCGACATCTCCGCCTACCAATATATAACCCTTTGGGTTAGAGCCAGCGTGGCTGGAGAGTCAATTAAGTTTGGTTTTGGAGAAGCAGCGGCTACGGAACAAGAGCAAAACATAACTATTTACCAAGCCAACGTGTGGCAGAAAGTCTATTGGGATATCTCCGATATTGTAGCCGCAAATCGTGATGCTGTAACTAAGCTGCGCCTCACCAACTTCTCTACCAGTTCCAACACTATTTATCTGGATAACGTCACAGCCGATAAGTACCTTGTAAACGAGAGCGGCTCAACTATTACCTCGACAGCCAATAATTACGTTCAATACCGAGCAATTTTAAGCACAACAGACATATTCAACTCCCCGACCCTTTCCGAGGTGCGTATAAACTATACCGACGGGGGCGGCTCCAAAACGATTGACGACCGCGTTGCCAACCAAAACGACATAGACCAATACGATCTTACCGGGCGGCTTGTTATAGACGAGTACGAGCTGGATGATTTCAAGAGCATCCGATTGGATAAAGGCGGACTTGTGAGTGTTTCCCAGCGCGGAGATTTTGACCCTGGGACGGGAGCGGACTGGGCGGTTACGGTTTCTTCCGATACCAACATAAATGCTGCAAACCTAATATCGGGGCGAACCTGCGTTGACGGAGGGGATGCGGTTAACTACAACGTTACCGCTCTAACCGTCAATACTGCTACGCTTGTGACCGCTCCCTCGACGGGGTGTTTAAACCCCGGTGACGAGATTCTTTTAATTAACCTCCAAGGGACCTACACGGCTTTTGGTAACGTCGGGAACTACGAAACCCTGCGGGTGGAGAGCATTGCTGACAACGTTGTAACCTTCACTTTCGCCAAAACTAAATACTATGGAAACGGTCTTACCGACGATACCAACTTAGGAACCGCCCAAGGAACCCAAAGGGTGATGCTCCAACGGGTGCCTAACTACACTACTCTCACGGTTGATAACGGGGTTAATTTCTATCCTTCTTCCTGGGACGGGGCTAAGGGTGGAGTCATGTTCTTCCGCGCCTCCGTTTCCGCCAACATTAACGGAACCGTACACGCTAATGCGCTGGGATATCGGGGAGGAACGCAATATGGATCGGCGAGCACGGGCGGTGGCGGTCAAGGTGGAGAAGCATTTTGCGGAATTGGCGGAAATGGTGGGTCGACGGATCAGGATGGTAGCGATGGAGCGGCGGGCGGTGGGGCCGGTTCCGAAAGCACCACCTACTCTGGAGGAAATGGTTATTGCGGAGGTGGGGGTGGTAGCGGAACATCTACAGGAGGATCAGGTTCTATCAATCAAGGTGGGGCAGGAGGCGGTGGTCAAACTATTGCTGGAGGAGGTGGGGCGGGTTACGGCACTCCCGGTAATGCTGGACAAGCTTGGGGAATAGCTGGACAGAACGGAGGAACTAATAGCTCGGGAAATGGGGGGCGTGTTAGTAGCTACGGAAGCGGTGGGGGCGGAGGGTCTTACGGCGACGAAAGTCTCAATAAACTTTTATTTGGTTCAGGTGGGGGAGTCGGGGGGCGCTATCGTAATGATCGGCCGGCCCCAGGGGTAGGAGGCAACGGTGGGGGAATTATTTACATTTTGGCTAATAACATCACTGTGAGTGAATCTCTTTCTAGCAACGGAGGAAACGGTGGAAATGTTTCCGCTTGCGGCGGCGCTCCTAATGAGTGGGCGAGCGGAGGAGGAGGAGGAGCTGGGGGATCAATCAAGATTGCTGGAAACAACATCAATATCGGAACTAGCAAAACCTATGCCAACGGCGGTAGCGGAGGAGCCGGTTGTCAAAGTGCTTCGACAGGGATCTACGGCGGAGCGGGAGGAGTTGGCCGAATCGCTGTTTACTACGCTTCCTCTATTTCCGGTAGTTCCTCTCCTTCGGCCGAGCTCGCCAGCACCGCCAGCTACAACTACAGCATCATCATTTCCGACGAAATTCCTACCCCCAATGCGATCGATTTTACTCCTCTTTCTTGGCTGGCGGATTTGAATACTTACGGTATGGTACAGATTCAGACCCGCACTGGGAAGAGCAACAACTCAACCGACGGAACTTGGGAGGGGTGGAAACCCTACACTACTACCACTAATACGCTTACTTTGGATAACGCCAATACCCACACCAATTGGATTGCGAGCGACGCAACTCTAACGGTGGCAGATGGGGATGTGACTCGCGATATAGATTATTACGAGGACGAGGACGAGGCGACCGCCGGTAACCTAACCAAGCTATCCGTCGGCGCCAACGCCGATACCTATGCGGAGCGGATCATCGGTGCAACCGACATAAACGCTTACGATTACCTAACATTTTGGGTCAGAAGCTCCACTGCCGGAAATATGGTTAAGTTCGGTTTTGGAGAATCATCCGCCACCGAACATGAACAGCTTTTCCACGTAGATACCTCCAATACCTGGCAAAAGATTTACTGGGATATAAGCAATATTGCAGACCACGAGAAGGACGGGGTCAAATACCTACGCGTCACCGCTCCCGGAACCAATTACACGCTTTACTTTGACAACATGACAGTAGACCGCTACCTTACGGATAGCAGTACTTCGTTTATCAAGTCTACTCCTGACGCCTACATCCAGTATCGAGCGATTTTGACCTCGGCTAATCCCGGGTACCGTCCAATCCTCCATAATGTAGATTTCTCCTACAAAACCGGCTACAAAACCGTCCAACCCGACTCAAACACCGTCCGCCTCTATAACTTCACGGGAGAAGAGCAGAATGTTAGGTTGGAGGCGATAGTCTTTGGAGCGGATCTTGCGGAGTGGTACCCAACGGAAGATTTGAGTATAGAGGCCGGAGATGTCGTAGCCATCTCCGGGAGTAAGGACGACGCCGGGGTGCCGAAGATAAAGAAGACATCAAAAATCAGTGATCAGGGAGCAATGGGAATAATCTCCACCAAAGCAGGGGTAGAACTGGGAGTTCCCAGAGAGGACAGAAGACTGGTCGGTCTCTCCGGTCGAGTTCCGGTCAAGATTGCTCCTGACTCTGCCCCAATCCAAGCCGGAGATCTTCTGACCTCCTCCAGCACCTACCCGGGAATGGCGACCAAGGCCACTCAACCCGGATTCATAGTTGGGAAGGCTTTGGAGCGTTGGAACCCAGTCGTCCAATCGTCTGATCCCCCGGTCGTCAAAATCGAGACCTTTATCTCGATTTCGTGGGCAGACCCCAAAGTTCTGGTTGACCAAGAAGGAGACGCGGCCCGAGCGATTGGGGATACGATAGAGCAAGGTACGGTAAAGATTATTCCAAAAATTGAAGCGCAAGAGGCGATATTTGAACGTCTGACGGTTGCGTTCGAGGCAATGTTTGAAACCATAACCGCCAAAACAGCCCAAATCGCAAGCGCCGTAATCCAAACCCTTAGGATCGAACGTGTAGAGGTCGAAGGTCCGACCCTCGGATCTGCCACGCTGCCCGCGAACGAGACCAAAACAATCGTGGAAAACCCGTCGGTTAGCGCCTCCTCTCACATCTTTGTCACCGCCAAAATCCCAACCACCACTCCCCTTTCGGTAACTATGGTTTCGGAAGGAAAATCGTTCACCGTAGAGATCGCAGAACCGCAAGCTATTGACGTGCCGTTTGACTACTGGATAGTGGAAGGGGTGTCGGAAGCACAATAGGACGGTCGCCACAGGCGACCTAACTATTGCTAGCGATCTCTAGATAGATCGCGTCCAATAGCGGTCCTCGCTCCGCTGTGGTTCCGAACTATTGTTCCGTCCTCGCTTCGTTTGGGCGCACAGTAGTGGGTCGAAAGCTCCGCTTTCGTTTCCACTATTGACCTCGGCACAGGAAAAACATTAAGCTAGTTAGGTAACAAAAGAGATGAAAGAGAACATCGTACGCGCAGCAGAAAAGTTCATAAATCTAGAGATTATTGCACTGGCGTTTTTGCTACCTCTATTCTTCCTGCCGGTCACGACCGAATTTTTTGAATTCAATAAGCTTGCTCTTTTGTCCGTTGCAACTATTCTCGGACTCTTAGCGTGGGGGCTAAAGGTAGCGATAAAGGGCAACCTTGGGATCCGTAGTTCACTATTTGACATACCCGTACTATTCCTATGGCTCATAACCCTAATCTCGACGATATTCTCGGATAATAGACTCCTATCCGTAGTCGGTCAATACGCTCGCTGGCACCCCTCACTTTTCTCGGTCACAATACTTACCGTATTCTACTTCCTCGTAAGCTGGAATATCGATAAGAAGACGCTTCAGCGGACGTTTTGGGCGCTTACTGCCTCCTTTGCAATCTCGTTACTTCTTTTCATCCCTCAGTACTTTGGGGTGGACTTTCTCAAACAAACCTGGTCCGCGCGGCCGACATTCACTCCCCTTGGTTCGCCAACCGCACTTGCCATTTTTGTGGGTGCGGTATCGGGCCTTGTTTTGAGGTGGCTCGTTACTGCACAAAAAACTCCTTGGAAGGTGGTAGCCGCGATTCTGCTTATTTTGGCCGTAGCCGCCCTAGCTTTTATCAACTCCCCGGCCGGATGGGTTGCGCTTGGTGTAAGCGTGATAATTTCTTTTCTTACCGCGTCTTCTGAATTTATCGGAAAAAGTAAGATGTATCTTCTTGGAGTGTTTACGATCTCGCTCGTCCTTGCAGGTACCGTTCTGCTCCCACCAATCTTTGACAAGACAACGTTCCTAAACCGGGAACTACCTAAGGAAATTTCGCTGGATCTTCGAACCTCCTGGTCGGTCGCGGCGACGTCTTTTCGCCAAAAACCGGCTTGGGGATCCGGGCCCTCAACATTCTTAAGCGACTTTACCCGTTATAAACCGCTCAGGTTCAACCAAACCTCATTTTGGACTCTTCGGTTTGAAAAACCTTTAAGCGAGTACTTGCGCACCTTCGCCGAAGAAGGACTTTTGGGAGTTTTGGCTTGGCTTGTACTTCTTGTGGCTTTAATCAGAGCTCTTTTAAAGGATGGAGAGAAGCAGTTTCTACCCGTTGCTGCGGCCGTGGTGGTTAGTTTGCTTATAACTCACGCGACCGTCCTTTCGAGCTTCCTGCTCTTTATCTCTCTCGCAACCGTAGGAACCCAAAAGGAGGAACCAGCGGCGGGAGAAAGTCGGGAAATCCGAAAATGGCTATTTGCTTTACTGGGCGTTATTACCCTCTTTGCAGTTCTTGGGTTAGGGTGGATTTACCGCGCCTACGCTGCAGAGGTTGCACATAGGAAATCCCTAACCGTACAAGGGGGACAGGAGGTCTATAACCTGCAAACCAAAGCTTCACAAGATTTTCAATGGCGAGCTGAATACCACCTCTCACTCGCCCGAACAAGCTTTGTTCTTGCAAATCAGCTGGCCAGCGTGGAAAACCCAACCGAAGAGGATCAAGAAAACATAAAGGTTCTGGTCGCCCAATCGATAAGCGAAGCCCGGCGCGCCACGGAGCTTTATCCCTTAAACGCCGGAAACTGGGAAAGTTTAGCTCAGATCTATCGTTCTCTCGTCGGCCTGGCGCGAGATGCGGAAAGCTGGTCCGCCAACTCTTACCAACGAGCGGTTGCGCTCGACCTCTTTAACCCTCTTCTCAGGGTCAGTTTTGGAGGTTTGTACTACCAGCTTGGAGAGTATGAGCAGGCCGTCGATCAGTTTAGAGCAGCCGTAAACCTCAAACCAAACTACGCAAACGCCCACTACAACCTAGGGCGTGCCTACAAGGAGCTTGGGAAAAATGATTTAGCTATTCAAGAACTTGAGTCGGCGTTGCAACTTACAACCCCCGAAGCCGAGGGGTACCAAGAAGCCAAACAAATCCTCAACGAGCTTAAAGGTCAGTAAATCCTCTTTACGAACAACAGCAAAGGATGGTGGAGCTAGCCGGATTCGAACCGGCGACCTCACCCATGCGAAGGGTGCGCTCTACCAACTGAGCTATAGCCCCTTGGTGGAGCCGAGGGGAGTCGAACCCCTGACCTCTTGAATGCCATTCAAGCGCTCTCCCAACTGAGCTACGACCCCTATCGAATGGGACGGCTCGCCTGCGGCGAACCTAACCATTCGCCTTAGGCGAATGGTGGAGCCGGGGGAGTTTCACCCCCCATTAAATGTCTCCGTCATAAGCGGAGCAGCCCCTCAATAAGTTCGGGAAAACCGAACAAAATCAATTATAACAATCGGTTATCCCCTACCGAGAAAAATACGGCAAGGGGTTGGCTTTGGTACCGTTACAGAGAAGCTCAAAGTGAAGGTGAGGGCCAAACGCGACTCCTGACTCCCCCGAAATTGCAACCGGGTCTCCGCGTCGGACTTGTTGCCCCACCCCAACCAGAGGTTTGCTAATGTGCCCGTAACGGGCTTGGTAACCTTCCCCAATATCTATATATACCAACCCTCCGTACCCGTAGTTGCATTGGCTGCTGAAGCTGCGGCAAACGCCGTTGTAATCGGCCACTGCTCGAACTTGACCGTCGGCCACGGCGTAAAGAGTCTCGTAATCAGCTGCTAAGTCTACTGCCCTGTGGTAAGAGCTATAGGAACCGATCAAAGTGCTCGAGGCAGTAGGCCATCTCAGGGAAAGCGGTCCACAGGTTCCGGTGGGGGAGGAAAGGCCGCCCGACAGATACGAGTTTTCGACCGGAATCAAAATCTGAGTACCGGCGTTGAGAGTAAAAGGCTCAAAAAGATAGTTAAGCTCCACAATTATCTGAGCTGTAGTGCTGAACTGTCTCGCCAAGGCTTCCACCGTATCCCCAGATCGAATGGTGTAGGAAAAACCTTCCAGGGGAGGGATGGAAAGAACATCTCCGGTATTTACCACGTAGGTGTTTGTAACGGGATCTAACAAAAGTTTGTTCTCCGAGGCTATTGAGTCCGGAGTACGGCGGAACCTGTCGGCAATCGAATAAAGGTCGTCCCCCTCGACAACTTCGTATGTAAAAGCCTTAAGGGCAAGAAGCTCCGACTCCTCGGTTATAAGTTCGGGATCGCTTACAAGAATAGATGGGTTAGTGGTTGATGATTCAACCTCTGAATCCTTAAAAGCGAGGTCCCCCAAACCGGCGGTTACGACAAGAAGGGATACAGAAACCCCAATCAAGGTTGCGTGAGCAAACGGGAATGCAAGTTGTCCACGCCGCCGTACAAACTTGCGGGAAAGCCAAAACTTGAATTGTTCGGTGAGAGTGAATCCAGAAAGGATAAACGCGCCAAACCAAGAAAGGACCCCAAAAAGCCGGCGCCACAAGTAAAAAAGGAGATCTCCGCCGAAAGCGAAAAGATCCTCCCAAAGAGTCTCTTTTTTATCCTCCTCCTGTAAACCCAGCTTAAGCTGCCCACTCAACAGGGATAAAGGAGGGACGTTTTCTGCCCTATCCATAAATGTCCCTCAAGCAAAAAATAAGGGGCAGTGAAGAGCTTAGGGGACAGGAGTAAGGTTAGCAAAAAGGGGGGTGAAAAGCAAATCAAGCGGAGCTATCTCGGCGAAGCCGAGACGAGATCCTCGAGCGAAGTGGAAGGTCTCACTTTGTTTCCTTTAAAGTCTTCAAGAATTCCTTGTTGGTTTTGGTTTTCTTAAGGCGGGCAGCGACAAGCTCAGTTGCCTCTTCCCCCAAGGTGTCAACCATACGCCTAAGTGTATAAACCTGCTGCAGCGTTGTTGTGTCATAGAGTTTTTCCTCGTGGCGTGTCCCCGACTTGACGATGTCAATCGCCGGGAATATACGACGCTCGGCTAGATTCCTAACCAAGTGAAGTTCCATGTTGCCCGTTCCCTTAAATTCCTCGTAAATCAGATCATCCATTCGCGAACCGGTGTCAATCAAAGCGGTCGCTATGATGGTAAGGGAACCGCCATTCTCAAAATTTCGAGCTGCGCCAAAGAAGTGCTTTGGAGGGTAAAGCGCAATAGGATCGAAACCGCCAGTCAAAGTACGCCCAGAAGGCGGAACAACGAGGTTGTAGGCGCGCGCTAAACGAGTCAAGGAATCCATAAGAATAACGATATCCTCTCCGGCTTCCGCTCTGCGCTTGGCTTGCTCGAGACACATCTCGGCAATCCTCGTTTGTTCCTCTGCCGGCTCGTCAAAGTTGGAGGAGAACACCTCACCCTTTACAGAGCGCGAGATGTCGGTTACCTCCTCGGGGCGCTCACCAATTAGAGCGACCATGATTTTTACCTTAGAGTAGTTCGAGGTCAGCCCGTTGGCGATATCTTTAAGAAGCCAGGTCTTACCAGCCTTGGGCGGCGAGACTATCATCCCGCGCTGGCCTTTTCCAATGGGTGAAAAAAGATCGATAAGACGAGTTGAAATGGTTTCTGGCTTTGTTTCAAGCTTGAGCCACTCGTCGGGGAAAACTGGAGTCAGCCGCTCAAATCGAGGACGTTTCCTCGCCTCCTCGGGGGAAACGTCGGCCACCTTGGTTACCTTCAAAAGCGAGAGATACCGTTCCCCTTCCTTCGGAGGACGGGCGATGCCTTCAACGGTGTCCCCCATCCTGAGATCCAGGCGCCTTATTTGCGAGAGCGAAACGTAAATGTCCGAAGGAAGATCTCCTTCCTGCTCCACGTCCGATCTTAGAACCCCGTAATCCGCCAAAATCTCCAACGTCCCCGTAACGGGGATGGTCTCACCACGATAAGAGCTTCTATCGTCAGATTGTGGGCTGGAATGCTTTTTTTCGGCCATTGGCTGAGAATCTAGCAACTAGAGTGAAACTAGTTGTCTAGGGCGGTGTTTGCGAGTAGAGGGTAGGCAACCACTGCCCCATGTTGCCTACCCGAATAAATGATAGCACAAAACGGCTACAGTCAAGAATCAAATTAGGCGGACAAACGGACTAACTGCTTAGAGATAACGGGTAAGCTTGAGCTTGCGAAGCAGTATTCCAAAGTATCCCAAAAGAAGGGAGGTGGCAATAACATCCTCGGTACCGGTTTCGGGAAGAACCTCACCAAGGACCTCACCCTTGAGGGTAGACACGGCTGCGCACTGAATCCACTCGTTGGCCTCCGGATCCTCAAGCCAGGTTTTCTTAATTTGAACAACGGACTCTATGAAAGCATTGTCCGGAGCATCCTCGCGAACAACCGCCTTAAAGGCCACGCTGACCTCCTGACCCGGATTAAGCTTTCCAAGGTTCAGACCATCGGTAAGCCAGGCGTCGGTCACGTTTACAGTGGAAGCACCCTTGGTAGCAACGGTGGAGCCGGTAACATAATCAACGTAAGGAGAAAATACATGGTCTCCGTTCATACCAGGAGCAACGAAAACTGGATCGATAACTATATCGGTGGTATTTACAACCTTAAAGGTGTAGTTAAGAGTATCGCCGCGCTCGACCTGAGTCTTATTGACAGAAAGACCGGCGTCCAAGGTAACATCAGCAGCAACCGGCGTCGCGGCTGCTGTAAAAGCGAAAAGAGTTGTAAGAGCCAATACCTTAAGCTTCATAACTTCTTAAATCCTAACACAAAACCTATAGAAGTCAATAGAGCACACGCACCGAAGGCTAGTAGCGCTATTGTGCTTCAGAGCGAAGCGATGAAGGAACAAATTATAGGTTATCACCTATAACTTAAACCTTAATCTTTCCCTGATCTAAACCACCAAGTCAGACTTGGTAGTTTAGGAAGGGCCCCGACAGTTGCTGCAAGCAACAACGTCGGGGCTGCTCTCGATTCTAGCCGTCCCCAAACACCGGCGTCGGAGTCGAAACATCCGGCGGATACGGCGTTGGAGTCGGCACCGGTGTAGACGGCGTCACACAGTCCACCCCACACACGATCTCGGTAGGGGTCGGCGACGGAACCGGCGTCTCGGTCGGCGGAGGAGGCGTTGGAGTCTCCTCCGGCGGAGGCGTTTCGGTCGTGGGCGGGGTAGTTGGGGTCTTCCCCGGTGGCGAAGACGGCGTAGGCGTCACTCGCACAATCCCGCATACAATCTGGAACTTGACCACGGTCGTGTTGAACGCGCCGTGAGAAACCAGATTGACGATCTTCCAAGGGCTAACGTTGATCTGGTTCCCTTCGTCCTCTTCGAACAAAGGTAGCCAAACCATACAATCCGATGGAAGTTCCTCCTCGTCGACCCACACCCAGTAGAGTCCGATCGGCGCGGTGAAGGTGGTCTCTGCCACCTTGAACCCGTCGGTCGTCAGGCGCTCTTCGGTCACCTGCCTCAGCGTTCCCTCACGCTCCTCGTCAGGCGCTACATCCCCTTCCTGGTATGGAGAGAGAAGGACCGGAACGCCGGGCAACCGTCGCCAAATGCCGTAGGTCGTATCCAGAAGCTGGGTTTCCACCCGAAGGTGAACCTCAGCAACTGCGGCTTCGGCGCCGGTGGGCTCTTCGGCCTCTTCCGCCATAGCCATCGCCTCAGGGGTAGGAGTGGCTTCCGCCACAAACGCCCCAGGCGCAGCTTCCTCCCCAGCCGCGGAAAGCGATTGGGCAAAGGAGCGGATGAGAGGGGCTGTAAAGCCAACTAGCGCAGCTAGCGCCAGCAGGCCAGCCAGAACCAGAAGGGCCCAGGACAACCAGTCGCGACGACCCTTGCGACGGGTTTTCTGCAGGCGACCTTTCGCCCACTCGTCGCGGATTCCGCCCCAAGCGGCACCGAGGTACCGAAAGGGCGCGGTCACGCTTCGCCAAAACAAGGCACGTTTGATCCTGCGGTAGGTCTTTCGACCCACTCCAGGCTCTTTCAAGATTTCCTCTCGAGTCTTACCGATGAAGTACTCGAGGGGTCGCTTGGCCGTTCCAAAGGGTGCGGCCATGATCTCATCTCCTTTCTTTTGAGATTTGTTTTCTATTTAGTTATTAATCGAGAGCAGGAAAAACCGTAATCGCGGGATTAGGATTCTTCCTGCTTCCGACCTGCCTGACGTAGGCAGGCTACATTGATTTTAAGACGCTTCGGAGAAATTACAAGACTTGGGGGCAAAAAAGGACGTCCGCCTAAGGTGGGCTAACTTTTTGCTATGCAAAAAGAGAGCGAGCCCCTGCCCTAAGCTCGCTCTGACCGAAGTGTACAATAGTCAAATCGAGCTTGTCAAGTCTTATAGTTCCAACGACCTTTAACTACTAGTATATCTTATAGCATACCATTATGCAAGGCCTCTTATTTCTTATAGTATTCTTATTGAGGTCAAAGATGTATCTGGAGTAAACCGAAGGCTGACTAGTTATAGAAGCCCGGGTATGTAAATTGATCTTTACTCAAAAACGCCGTTAAGGAGTTCTTGAACGGTTGAATAATCACCGGCCGATACGGGCTTCAAGCCTAACTTTTTTGCATGCTTAACCCTCTCCTCCTCTTGACTCACCGGCTTTACCTCGCCGTTCAAGCCCACCTCGGCAAAAAAGCACAGCTTTGCGGGAACCGGCTTCTTGAGCCGGGATGAGGCGACGGCTATGGCTATGGCTAGATCCGCCGCCGGCTCAAAAACCCGCATTCCAAAGGAGCTCTTGACAAATATATCAGAGCGCGACAGGTTAATCCGCCCGAACTTCTCCAAAACTGCCAAGATAAGAAGGGCACGTTTGGAAGATAAGCCCTGGGTCGTCCTTTTAGGGTAGTGGAAGGTAGTTGAGGAAGTTAAAGCCTGAATCTCCAGAAGGATGGGGCGCGTTCCTTCAACCGCAATCATCAAAGCCGAGCCGGGCGTGTTTTTGTGTTTTTTAAGGAAGACCTCCGAGGGGTCCTTCACCTCGACCAGACCTTCCTTCTTCATCTCAAAAATTCCGACCTCGCTCGTTCCTCCAAATCTGTTCTTGGACGAGCGAAGAACCCGAAGGGACGAGAATCTGTCTCCTTCGAAGATTAAGACCACGTCGACTATATGCTCCAGAAACTTGGGACCTCCTATCGCGAAGTTCTTGGTTACGTGTCCGGTCATAACCACCGGAACTCCCTTTTCTTTGGCAAAGCGGGAGAGCTCTGTCGCCGCGTACTTGATTTGAGAGGGCGAACCTGACGAACCGGTGGCGTTTTCTGAAGACGTGGTTTGTAGCGAGTCCACTATGACCAAGCCCAGATCCTCCATATCGGCGAGCTCGGACAGTATCAAATCCAAATCACTTTGAGCCAAAAAATAAAGATTATCCGCCTCTACCTTTAACCTCTTGGCACGCTCGACAACCTGTTCCTCCGCCTCCTCACCCGAGACATAAACAACGGAACTATCCTTGGCGATTTTTCCGCAGGATTGAAGAAGAATTGTTGATTTACCAACCCCCGGGGAGCCGGAAAGCAAGACTACAGAACCTCCGACCAAGCCTCCGCCCAAGACGCGGTCGAACTCGCCTATCCCAATTTCGGTCCTTTTCGCACGGCTTGTGCCAAGCTTCGAGAGTTTTTGTGGCTTCTTGCGCTCCCCACTTGTTACTTGTGACTTACCACTTGTTACTTCGCGAAGCGTATTCCAAACCCCACAAAACTGGCACTTCCCCTGCCAGCGCAGGTGCTCACCTCCACATTCACTGCAGACAAAAACTACCTTAGGTTTAGCCATCGATATAAGAATACAACGAATTGGGTGATGAGCGAGAATTTCGAGAAAGCACAGCCACGCAGTGTTTGAGTCAATCTAGATTTAGAAACGGGAAGAAGCAAGGCAAGGAAACCCTTCGCTCCCGTTTCTAAGATTGGCGAGTTTGCGGAGCGAGAACTTGAAATTTGAGCGATAATAGTTTCCGAGAAATTAGTGTTCGAGTCTCAGCGCCAAGCGGCTCCCACCGCCTTGAGGGAAAGTGAGATCTTCTGCTCCCCTGCGTCAACCTCCAAAACCCGAGCTTCAACCTCGTCCCCTTCAGCTAGAGGGCCCGTGGTCTCCGTTACGTGGATCAAGCCCTCGACCCCAGGCTCAAGTTCCACAAACGCTCCAAAATCGGTGATTTTCGTCACCTTTCCCTTGACCTTCACCCCGACGGGATAACGGTCGGCGACCTTTTCCCAAGGGTTGGGGAGCATCATCCTGTGGGACAACATCACTCGTCCGTCATCGGTGTTGACCTCGATAACTTTAACCTTAATCTTATCCCCTATCTTTGCGACGTGACTCGCATCCGCGACCTTCTCCCACGAGAGTTCCGATACGTGAACCATCCCCTCAAGAGTCTCTTCCTTCTCACCTTTACCCAAAGAGAACCTAACGAATGCAGCAAACGGGGTAACGGAGGTTACCTCGCCCTCAAATTCCTGTCCAACCTCGACCTTTCGCAGAGCCCGAAGCTCCTCGTCGCGTTCACCCTCGGTTAGCGCTTCTCGTTCAGAAAGAACCAACCGATCGATATTCTGATCGAGCTCGATAATCCGAGCCTTAACTACCTTGCCAGCCAGCTTCCCGGAATTTGCCAACATCTTATTTTTAAGAGATAGATGGGAAAAAGGAATAAATCCCCTCAAAGACCCGAAGCGCGCTACAACTCCACCCCGGTTAGGGCCAAGAATTTCCACTTCAAAAATTCGCTCGTCCTCATAGGCTTCACGTGCCTGTCGCCAATCGCGTTCCGCTTCCGCTTTTTTTAGAGAAAGAAGAATAAATCCGCGGTTGTCCTCCGCCTGAATGACCGTAGATAAGACCTTGTCCCCGACTTTCAAGCTTTCGAAGGTATCCGCCTCGTCCTTGAGCTCCCGACCCGTGACCAGACCCTCGGCTTTTGCCCCAACGTCCAAAACCAACTCGTCCTTACCTTTGGAAAGAACCACTCCTTCAACCACATCCCCGGGTTTTAACCGCTTGACCTTAACCTCCGACTTTTGAAGAAGTTTTCCCATATCTGACATAACAGAAGAATGATAGCACGCAAAGAAAAAGCCGACCAGATAAGCATCTAGTCGGCAACGAGTGTATCGTAGAGCCCCACAATCTCATCGATCTTGGAGAGCTCCACCGTCCCGGGGGGCAACTCGTCCACGAGTTCCCCGTGATCCCACGTGGAGATAGGGTACACGTAGACGGGAATCATCCCAACCCGATAAGCGGGCCACAGGTCGGATCCCTTGGAATCCCCCACCATAATGACCGGTCCGTTGGGGTGGCGGGCGCGTATATTCCCTAGTTCCTCCTCTTTCTCCCACTCCACCACGCGGAAGTGCTCCTTGTCAGGAAACCAACGACCAAGGCCATAGGCCGGGTGCTTGAGGTCCCACTGGACCCGTTCATCCCCCGCGGTTATGCAGTAGAGGATGTCGCCTTTGGACTTAAGAAAGTCCAGCGTCCGCTCGACTCCCGGAAGAAGCTCTCGACCTTCATAGGTCTCCGCCGATATTGCCGAGTAGCCTATCGCCCAGCACATTTGCTCGATAAGGGGCTTGCCGGCGGTACCAGTCCTTTGACAAAGCAACTGGTAGGACTGAGCTAGGGAACCCGGGAACGCTTCTCTTGAAGCGCGCATCTTCCTGAACCGGTAATTCCCAACCTTTTGCCGCAGCTCGAGAACCGGAAAGACGCCAGGAAACTTGTCGCCGAAGGTATCGATCATCAAGAGGCCAAACCGAAGAATTGCCCTCCCGTAGTCGACCTCGGAACGGATCAGCGTCTCGTCCAGATCCATAACCCAAACGGCCATTTCTCTCACCCTCCTTCTTTTTTGGATTTGTTGAACCTTATTCTATCAAGTGAGTTAACCTCTGAGTTTGGAGATTAAAGAGCCAAAGATGCCTCCTCTTCTTTTGCCGGATCCGCCGTGATGGCTTTGGCCGACCTCGTAGTTTAAAACTACGACCAAAACGGTCCTTATGACAATCACCGCCCCTATTCTTAGGAGCGTCTCCTGCGTCGGGACGGCGATCAAGCGAATTACGTCTCCGGCCAAAAAGAGCTCGAGTCCCAATATCATTCGGTACGCCAGGTCTTCCCGAAGCTTATCGTAGCCCCGCTCAAGATAGTGGTCCTTTTTACTAAGAAGTTTGACCTCGGTGACGGCGATCTTAAAAAGAGCGACGCCCGCGCCCCACACAACCAAAGAAAGCCCGGCGACATCAAAGATCGATGAAAGCAGTGAGGAGACGTAATTAATCAAGGCGGGAATGAAGGAGAGCATCAATTAAAAGATAGCAAAAACAATCACCTACGTTTCCTTGAATAATATATGCTTTGTTGCACTGGTCTTATCAATGAATTTTAGGAGTGTAACCCTGTCCTTACTCCTTTCTTTTACCCTCGCTACGGTATTTGCGGTTCTCCTTCCTCATCCTACCTACGCCCTAACCTGGTCCCAGATCAACACATCCGGGTTTGGGGATGCTAATAACTCCGGCGTTGATAAGATGGCTGTTTACGACAACAAGCTGTACGTCGGGACAAGCAACTCTACTACAGGCGCCGAAGTCTGGGAATACGATGG
>JABAOF010001353.1_pt2 | contig 20338 bp, 22 predicted proteins | sample 7062171 | NCBI WGS metagenome assembly JABAOF01 (sample SAMN14538628, study PRJNA623070) | marine sediment metagenome | biome: marine biome [ENVO:00000428]; feature: marine pelagic biome [ENVO:01000023]; material: deep marine sediment [ENVO:00002113] | place: India: Gulf of Khambhat ...
ATGCCGATGTGCTCCCCGTACAGGTCTCTATCGAAATCAATGATGAATGACTCAATGTGTAAGTCTTCTTGATCAAATGTCGGTTGTTTTCCAACGTTGGTCATGGAAGGAAGAATTTTGGACCCTACCCTGTTTTCTGTGATGAAAACGCCTTGAGGGATGATTTCGTTTTCAGTTTCGATATTGGCGGTGGGGAAGCCGAGATCTTTGCCCCTGGATTGGCCTTTTACCACTTTTCCTTCAATTTCATAAGATCTTCCTAGCAAACGGTTTGCTTTTTCGACTTTTCCTTCCTGAAGAAGCTTCCGGATGAGACTGCTGCTCACAGTCTCTCCGTTTTGAATGACTTCAGGGATGGAGCAAACTCGGAACTTGAACTTTGAGGATAAACGGTGGAGGAGTGAAACGTCGCCTTCACGGTTCTTTCCGAAGTAAAAATTTTTACCGACGATAACTGCCTTTGCTTTGAGCATGTTCAAAACGATTTGCTGGATGAAATCTTGACCGGTGAGGCTGGCAAATTGTTCATCGAAGGGGATGATGAGGAGTGCTTGGATATCAAACTTCTTTATTTCCCTGATTCTCTGATCAAGGGTTTGGATCATCTTGAGTTTATTTTTTCCCAGAATTTTTCCTGGATGAGGAAAGAATGTTAAAACAAGCGAGAAGAGTTCGTATTCTCTTGCCGTTTTCTCAAGGCATTCGAGTATTTTATGGTGGCCCAGATGTATGCCGTCGAAATTTCCGATAGCGACAATCGAATAGTCGGATAAGGATGGGAATTTTTCGAGACCGTGAACAACATCCATAAGACTATTACTTGATTATTTTCGCTTTCTCCATGTAAGCCATCTTGAGTTGGTGGATACAGGCGACTAAAAATTTTTCCTCATCAGGCTTCAAATTTCCTTCTGTCTTTTCTTTGAACAGATCGAGTAAGTCAATCAATCGTTTCGCCAAGTCCAGGTTCTCTCCTTCTTTATCGGAAAAAGGGTCTGTGACAAGGCCCAATTTGATCAAAGCTTGAGTGTAGAAAGGCAGGATGAGGGAACTGAAATCGAGAGGAGGAAGTATTTCTTGGGCGGCTTCTGTCTTTTTCTCGTCTTTTTTCTCTTCACTCTTTTTTTCTTCTGTTTTTTCTTCTATTCCTTCTTCTGTCTTTTCTTTTGTTTTTTCTTTTATTTTCTCTTCTGTTTTTTTTGGGGCCTTCTTTTTTTTGGTTTCCTTTTTTTCTGGCATTTTTTCCCTTCTTTTAAAAGAATTTTATTATGATTGATCGGGATTGATAATTTTTCTGATTTAAAATATTTTATACGAGTCGACAAAAAATATTACCTTATTCACCTGTATAATTCAAGGAGAAGAGAAATGGAAGATGCTGAAAACGCAGGGAAAAAATTCCAACAACTGGTTCATATTCTCGATGAACTCAGGGGAAAGGATGGATGTCCATGGGACAGAGAACAGGATGAAAAGTCCATAGCCAATTACTTTTTAGAAGAAGTTTATGAGGCTGTGGATGCCATCACCACGGGGGATGCTGACTCCCTGGCTGAGGAGCTGGGGGATGTCTTGATGGAGGTGGTTTTTTTAGCTCGAATATTCAAGGAAAAAGATAAATTTATGATCTCTGAGGTTTTAGAAAAGATCAACAAGAAAATGATAAATCGACATCCCCATGTGTTTTCTCAAAAGCGAATCGAGAATTCAAAACGAGTCATCGATGAGTGGTGTCGACAGAAAAAGGAAGAAAAAGGAAGACAATCCGTTTTGGATGGGATGGCGACTTGTCTCCCGTCACTTTTGGAAGCCTTCCAGCTCGGGCTCCGTGTTTCCCATGTTGGTTTCGACTGGGACCAGCCCTTGGACGCTTTACAGAAAGTCAAAGAGGAAATATCTGAATTGGAGAAGGCTCTGAAGACAAAAAAGGAAGACGAGGTATTCAGAGAGGTCGGTGATTTGTTCTTTGCCATGTCCAATGTCTCTCGTCATCTCGGCATCAATCCGGAAATTGCACTCAGACAGGCGAATAAGAAATTCATACAGAGGTTCAAGTTCATAGAGGAAAAGCTTGAAAAAGAGGGGAGGGCGTTCGATCAGACTTCACTGCAAGAGATGGATAAGATATGGGATGAATCAAAAGATAAAATAAAATAAGAATAACAAAAAAGGGGACAGGCCCCTTTTTACTTGTTTGTTTCTTCTTTTCTAGAAATAAGACTGGATTTGATGAATTCGTCGATATCCCCATCCAGGATTCTATCCACATCCCCGATCTCCACGTTTGTCCGCAGGTCTTTTATCATCCTGTAAGGTTGGAGCACGTAGGACCGGATTTGATTCCCCCAGGCAATATCTGATTTTGCATCCTCCAATTTTTCGAGTTTCTCCTGTTTCGCTTTCTTTTCGAGCTCATAAAGCCTGGCTTTGAGAACCTTCATGGCACTGGCTTTGTTTTTGTGCTGGGACCTTTCATTCTGACATTGGACCACAATCCCTGTGGGAATATGGGTTATCCTGACCGCAGAGTCTGTGACATTGACGTGCTGCCCTCCTCGACCAGAAGCGCGGTAGGTATCGATTCGAAGTTCTTCGGGATTGATTTCGACTTCGATATCTTCTTCGACTTCCGGGTAAATGAAAACAGCGGCAAAGGAAGTGTGTCGTCTTTTGTTCGCATCAAATGGCGATATTCTGACAAGGCGGTGGACGCCGGATTCTTGACTGAGATTGCCGTACACGTAATCTCCCTGTATCCGGACAGTGACGCTTTTCAATCCTGCTTCTTCTCCGGGGAGGAAGTCAAGGACATCGGCTTTGAATCCTTTCCTTTCCGCGTATCTCAGGTACATCCTGAGGAGCATCTGGGCCCAATCCTGGGATTCAGTCCCCCCTGCGCCTGGGTGGATGGTAAGAATCGCATTTCGCGCATCGTCTTCTTCATAGAAAAGGGCTTGGAGTTCCGCTTCTTCAAGGTCCTTCTTGAGTCGAACAAGGGACTGTCTGATCTCTTCATCCACATTTTCTCCTTCTTCAGACAATTCCATCAGTACTTCAAGCTCTTCTTTTTCTTTGTAAAGCTTTGAGAGAAATTGAATGTCTCTTTCGAGTCTTTTTTTATTCTGCTGGAGGGATTGAGATTTTTTTTGGTCTTTCCAGATTTCAGGAGAGGAAAGCTCTTTGTTTATGGCTTCGGATTCAGCCTTTTTTTGGCTGAGGTCAAAGATAGCCTCTTAATTCTTCGAATTTGGATAGGCATTCTTTGCTCTTGATGAAAAGTTCAGAATGACTAATCTTTGGAGCGGGCTCTTTTTCTTTCATTTCTCTTCTTAACTACGGCCAGAATAAGGAATAGAGGGGATAAAGTCAAGCTCAGAAAGGGGAGGATATCTCCAAATTTCGTGTAAAAGGTGAGTCCTCTGTTAGGAGTGATGACTTCTGTGAGATGAGCCTGAGTCATCAGCTCGGATTTAGAGAGGATGCGGCCATAGGGATCGATGATACCACTTATCCCGGTCGTGGCCGCTCGGAGAAGGTACCGTCTGTTTTCTACGGCCCTGAGGGTGGCCATCGAAAAATGTTGATACGGGGCTGAGCTTCTGCCGTACCAACCATCGTTGGTGATCGTGACCAAAAAGTTTGCCCCTTTCTTCACAAATTTTCGGACAAGATTGGGAAAAATGATTTCATAGCATATGGGAGAGCCAAATTTCAGCGAATTCAACTGATGGAGATGGTACTCTGTTCCAGGAGTGATTTCTCCTATGGCATGAGTCATTTTTTCGATGAAGGAGAATATTTCTTTATAAGGGGTGTATTCCCCGAAAGGAACAAGATGGATTTTATAGTATTGGCTCACAGAGAGGTCCGGGCTGAGGCATAGCGCTGTGTTATGGTAGTTTACCATTCCTGGCGAGCCGGTTTTCTCGTTCGTTCCGAGGAGAAGAGAGCTCTCTGTTTCTTGAACGAAGCGGTTGAGTTCTTCCGTGAAGTCCGGAAAATAACTGGTTGAACAGCTGAAGCAGAGAGGAACCGAGAATTCAGGCCAGATGATGAGTTTGGCTCCCTCTTCATGGGCACGCCGGCTCAATTCAATGTGTTGATCGAAAAGATCCCAGATTTCCTGGGAGGTGACTTGATCCCAGTAGATGTCGGAAGAAACGTTTCCTTGGATGACAGAAGCAGTGAAGGAGTCTTCATTGGCAGGGATTCTCTTCAAGCTCAGAAATCCCCCCAGATGGATGACCAGCACGAGGCCAAGCACCGAGAAAAAAGGCACTTTTTCCCGGTGTTTCATCGAGTAAAGGAACAGACTCTGGAAGAGCACGAGCACGAAAGAGAGCCCGTAGACTCCTGTTATCGAAGCCATCTGAATGAACCAGATGTTTGAGTGCTGGGTGGACCCGATGAGTCCCCAGGGAAATCCTGTTATGCAATAGGTGAGGATGTATTCTAAGGCAATCCAGAGAACGGGGGCCAAGAGAAAGACCAATCTGGGAAAGGATTGGGAGATTTTCGTCCAGAGGAGGCAGAAGAATGCCCAATAGAGAGCCAGATAGAGTACAAATATTATGTAAATAATGATGCTGATCCCGATTGAAAGGCCCCCATAATGAGCGGGAACAGCGGGAATCCAGTAGATCAGGATCGCGTTGTATGAAACTCCAGCGATGAGACCCAGCAAAAAAGATTGTGCGGGTGTTTTTTTCATGATGATGAAGAAAAGGGGAATGAGGGAGACCCAGGCGAAGAAGGAGAGGCCGAATTTGGGCGCTGAGAAAGCTGTGAGGACTCCGCTCACAATGGCAAGTCCAATATCGATTATTCTGTCTTTCAAAATAGAGACTCCCGAGTTAGATGCTCTTCCTGGGATTTTTCACAGGGTGAGAACGGCTCAGCTTCCAGGGGTTTAGCTTCTGATTATGAAGTAGTCAATCTGCCGAGTTGACTCTGATCGCAGTTGATTGAGGACTTTCTCGGCCTCTGCCCTTGTTTCGTACCCTCCGATCCTCACTCGGAAAACCGCTCTTCTATCCGATGGAAAGGGATCGATGACAAGAGCTGGATAGCCTCTTTTCTTGAATTCTTCTGCAAAAGAAGTGGCGGCTTCTCTGTTGTTCAAGGCTGCGACTTGAATATAATAGAGGTTTCTTTGAGCAACAGGTTCTTTCTTCTGAGTTTTTTCCTTCAATCTCTCGTGTGATGCAATTTCCTCTTTTATTGAATCTTTCGTCTGAACAGGCTCGGGAGATTTTTTTTGGGCTTGCTGGAGGTCACCTGAAGTCGTTAAATCTGATTCTTCGACGAGTTGAGCTTGTTTCTTGCCAACAGAAATTCCCAAGAGAAAAATGACTACGCCGAGGGCCAGAATCACGATGAAGATAACAGCGAGTTGGGCGCTGGAAAGCTGAATTTCTCTGTAATCTTTATTAGCCACGGCTTATTTTTGTTCTCCTTTCTTTCCTTGGAAAAAGGCTTTGAGCATTTCAATCGGAACGGGGAAGACAATGGTCGAATTTTTTTCTGTCGCCACCTCAGTTAATGTGCCTAAGAACCTGAGCTGCAGAGCCTGGGGATTTTGGGATATGATATCCGCGGCTTTGGTGAGCTGTCCTGCGGCTTGGAATTCTCCGTCGGCGTGAATGATTTTCGCTCTTTTTTCTCTCTCTGCTTCAGCTTGTTTGGCAATAGCTCTGACCATATTCTCTGGAAGGTCAACATGCTTCATCTCCACTAACTGAACCTTGATGCCCCATGGGTCTGTGTGCTTATCGATGATTTCCTGGAGCTGGGCGTTGAGTTTTTCCCTCTCTGAAAGAAGCTCATCCAGTTCCACCTCGCCGAGTACGCTCCTTAGAGTAGTTTGTGCGAGCTGGGAGGTGGCAAACAGGTAATCCTGGACTTCGATGACCGCTTTTTGGGGGTCCATGACCCTGAAATAAACAACAGCGTTGACCTTGACTGAAACATTGTCTTTGGTGATGACATCTTGAGGGGGGATGTCCATGACGACTATTCGGAGGCTCACTCTGACCATGCGGTCGATGGGCGGGAACACAAAGATAAGACCGGGTCCTTTGGGTTTGGCAAGGACTCTTCCTAGCCGGAAAATGACCCCCCGTTCGTATTCCCTCAAAACTTTTATCGCATTCAACAGATAGAGTACGAAGAGGGATATGATGATACCCACAAAAGCTTGCATTTTTTACCTCCTGAATTTAAGGTTTTCTTTTATAAATAAATTTTTTTGCCTGAATTTTCTCTCCTTCTCCCGTGTATCGCTTTTAAAAGGTGTTCGCTGGTTGTGAGACCGTTCCTTTGTTTTCACACTCAAGAATGATTTCCAAGTCGTGTTCGTCTTCTTCAGGATTTGGTCACTTTCAGCATCAGGTTCTTCTTGACCTCAAGGACTTTAACCTTCGTGCCCTTTGGAATATCTTCTTCAGCTTCTGCATTCCATAACTCACCGTGGACAAAGACCTTCCCTTCTGGCTTGAGAGCACTCTGTGCCACTCCAATCTCTCCGACCAGGCCTTCTTTTCCAGTATGGACTCTATTCAAATGCGCTCGGATAGCGATATAAATCAAAAAGATAAAGATTAATGATAAGCCCACAGCCATGGGGATGATGAATTTTAAGCTGGGGCGCAATTCCGGAATTGGAGCTGGTATGAGCATGATTGACCCAATAACCATTGCCGCTATTCCTCCTACGGTTAAAATTCCATAACTCTGGATTTTTATCTCAAGTATGAATAATCCGATAGCGAGCAGGATCAGCAGTAAACCCACATAATTAATGGGGAGGATCTGGAAAGAAAAGATAGCCAAGAGCAGGAAGATTCCTCCCAGGACACCTGGGAGGATGGAACCCGGGTTCGAAAATTCAAAATACAGCCCAAGCAATCCCAGCATCAGAAGGATGTAAGCCAGGTTGGGGTTGGAGATGGTGATCAAGAATTTTTGTCTGGCCGACATCGGAATATCGATGATCTCTTCATCTCTGAGATCGAGAATTTCTTCTTCCTCGTTGAATCTCTTGATACGTTTGCCGTCGAAAAAATTGATGATTTCTTGTTCGTCTTTAGCGATCAAATCGATCAGATTTCCTTCCAATGCTTCCTTTTCCGTCCAAGACGAACTAATTCTGACTGCATCTTCGGCTAACCGAGTGTTCCTTCCTCTTTTTTCCGCAAGTGTCTTGATGTAAGCCACGGCATCCTCAGTGGCTTTATCTTCCATTGTCTTGTCCATGGCCTGACCTGTGATGGATACTCCAACGGGATGCGCAGCACCCGTGCTTGTTCCAGGGGCCATGACGAAGATATCGCAGGCGATGGAGATAAAAAATCCAGCCGAAGCAGATCGGCCACCGCTGGGACTGACATATGCAGCCACAGGCGTTTTCGAACTCAAGATTCGCTCGATGATTTCTCTCATCGATGAATCCAGTCCCCCTGGAGTATTCAGAGCGATAATGACCAAGCTGGCATTTTCTCTCTCAGCCCTGTCGATAGTGTCTCTGATGTATTCTGAAGTTATGGGATGAATGGGCGCGTCCACCGTGATCTTGAGGATAGAAGAGTGACTCATGGCAGGGAAGACGATAAGTAGTAGAAGAATTGATAGTCTCTTTTTCATTTCGGTTTCATTATATGTTCAGGTTGAAAACAAGTCAATATGTCTTTCTTTGTCTGCCCTCTAGTTTTTGAATGTCAGAATTTTTATCGCTATATGAATAAACGAAGAATAAGATTTTTTGGCAGGATTTTAGGCGTTAAATTCATTCAAACATCCAAATATCGTTAGATTGAGCTGTAAAATTTTTTTTCTGATGTTCTATTTGGGAATGGAAAAATTTAGATAAAATCGGAAAATCTGCTAGATTCCTTCGGCAATTGACAAGTGTGAACAATGACATATTTAGAATAAAATTAATAATTTAACTTGACTTTTTATCTTGAATAAATTATTTATAATTAGTTCATTAGCCAAAAGGAGAATGCGATGATTAAGAATGATATCGCCCTCTCAATCGAGAAGAAATCCGAATTCAATCGGGCAAAGTCATTGTTGATTGTAGAGGCTATCCTTTCTTCACTTAAAGAAGCCATGGCTAATGATGAGAAGATCGAAATAAGGGGTTTTTCAAGCTTTAAGGTTGTGAAGAAAAAGACCGGTTTTGGCAGAGATATTCGGCGGAAGAGACAAATCAAAATCAAGAAAGGAAAGAGAATCAAATTTAAACCTGGTCAGGATTTAAAGAATATTTCGTAGGTTCAAGTTGACTCAGGTCACTAAGAGAAGAAGTGGTTGTCACTCCTGCCTTTGACTCATCCTTCCTTTTAACGTTCCACAAGTGCCATGAGTAAATATAAGATTAAGCCTCTCTCGCCTGATGAACTCAAGACTTTTCCACTTCAGTCGAGAAAAAGTAAAGTGGACATAGACAATTTCGCGCAGATTCTGCCAGCGGATAAAATTTTTTCTCAATTCGTCCAGAGCCTTCCCGATATTCTTGCGGGAAAGGATTTTAAAGAATTCATATCTTTGATGGAACAGGCGAAGAAAAAGAATAAAACTGTTATTGCTGCTCTAGGCGCTCACGTGATTAAGGTCGGTTTGAATCCTGTTTTGATTGATTTGATGAAGGAAGGATGGATCACTGCTTTGGCATTGAACGGTGCTGGAATCATCCATGATTTCGAAGTGGCGTTCTCCGGACAAACATCGGAGGATGTGAAGCTCCAGATTAAAAACGGGAAGTTCGGGATGGCGGAAGAAACAGCTGACATGTTGAATAAGGCAATGAATTCAGGAGAAGAAAAAGGGCTCGGCTTAGGTGAAGCTTCGGGTGCGATGCTTTGGAATTCTGATTTTCCTTACAAGCACATGAGTCTATTGGCTGCTGCCTATGATTTAAATATCCCTGTCACCGTTCACGTCGCCATCGGGACGGACACCATTCATTTCCATCCAAAAACAAAGGGTGATGTTTTGGGAGGACTTTCTCTCAAAGATTTTTTTCTTCTCTGTGCTTTGTTAGAAAAGCTTGAAGGGGGAGGAGTTTTCATCAATATCGGTTCAGCGGTGATCCTGCCCGAAGTTTTTCTCAAGGCGTTATCTTTTGTCAGGAATAAAGGGACGCGTCTTGAGGATTTCACCACCGCTGTTTTTGATTTCATCCACCATTACAGGCCTCATCAGAATGTGGTGAAGAGACCTCATGGAAACAAAGGAAAAGGATTCTATTTTATCGGCCACCATGAGCTTCTCATCCCACTCCTAGCCGCTTCCTTAAAGTCACAGTAAGGGGTCGCATCTCAACATTCGACATTTTCCATATCTCCGACTCTACTTCGCTTTGTCATCCGTAAAAATATAGGTACTTTTTATTAAAATTCAATTAAGAAAAATTGATATTTGCTTTGTATCAAGAAATGTCGAATGTTGAGATGCGACCCCTTTTTATTACGATCCCATTTTCATTTCATGGTCAATCACTAGGTTCCTGTAAACCCGTTCAGATTGTTCCACCGTACTCTGAAGCATTTCAGATGTATCGATTATGTAATCCGCATATTTCAGCTTTTCCTCTGGCGTCATCTGGCTTTTTAATTTTTGAATGGCTTCTTTTCGACTGATCCGGTCTCTTTCCATTAATCTTTCTATTTGGATATCTCTCGTACAGTAAACGACAATGATTTTATCGAAAAAATCAGTAAAGCCAGCCTCTACAGTCAATGCCGCCTCAGAAACAAAGATATTGTACTTTCCTTCTTCCTCAAGCTTCTTTATCGTCTCTTTTTTCTTTTCTAACACAAGGGGATGGATGAGTTCGTTAAGAAAAGCCTGTTCCTTCTTATCTGAGAAAATGATTTTTCCCAATCGGAGGCGATTAATTGTTTTATCTTCGTCCAAGATTTTTTTGCCGAAATGGACGACAATCTTCTCCCAGGCGGGCTTTTCTGGTTCTGTGAGCTCATGGGCAATTCTATCCGCGTGGTGTATGTAACAACCCAGCTCTTCAAGGATATTAGCAACCACGGATTTTCCTGTGGCGATTCCCCCTGTTAAAGCGACAATTAACATTGGTATGATTCCGATACTATTGTATAGAAAAACGCAGCGGCAATCAAAGGAAGGAAGAGAACAACCGAAGAAAACTCAGGGTGTGGAGATAATTTCATTCGTCGTTGGAAGGATTAAATTCAGGGTAATGTATCTTCTTGCTAAATTCGACTTTTAGTCTTCAGGTATGATTGAATATTTTTTTTCAAATCGAAGAGCAACGCCTTGTTTTTTATCTTTAGTATCGAGTTCTTCCAGGCGAACTGTGAGACCTCCAATACATAGCTTGAACTTTTTTTTCATTCCGCCCAGTTCTTTAGGCATGTCAATAACCAAGTTGAGTTTTGAGCCGATGACGACACCTGAATCCAGGCAGAAGTAGACTCCGCTCGAGCTGATATTTTCGATCTTTGTTTCCTCTGCAAATTTTTTTCCACCGGGAAGTTTTCCTTCGATTTTCGCTGGAAGAGGGAGCTCCAGCCGCCATTCTCTTCGACGATTCACTTTCAATGGGGAGAGCTCTGACTTTTTTTTCGGCGTTTTTTTTGAGGTCGTTTTCTTTGTTGCTGCGGTTTTTGTCATTCTTTCCTCTTCACATTCATTAAGAGATCAAAACAGGGCTGAATTAATGGCGTAAAGTGCGAGTTGAAGTCTGCTGTGTGTGTTGAGTTTAGCGTATATGCTTTTTATGTGGGAACGAACCGTATTCTTACTGATGAAAAGAGATTCGGCAATCTCGTCGTTGCTTTTTCCTTGGCCAATGAGCCTAAGCACCTGAAATTCTGTTGGAGTCAACTGGTCGAGTGTTTTTTCTTTCAGGTCTCTTCCAACGACTGAAATGATCCTGTCCATGATGCTGCTCATTTTATCACGAGGAAGCCAGATATCTCCTTTATGGATAATTCGTATGGCATCTGACAGTTGGTCTGATGGGTCATTCAAATCAAAATACCCTCTAACTCCTGCATTCATCAGACCGACGACTTCTTCGTGAGAGGGGATATTTCCGAGGAGAAGCAGTTGAGATTTTGTCTTGGTTGATGAAATTTCTATTATGGCTTTACAGATTTCTCTGATGTTGGGCAAAGGTTCAGAATTAGCAAAAACGATGACATTAGGCCTGAGATTTTTGATGGATTCGATGAAAGAGTCAATGGTGCTTTTTTCGATATTCACGACCTCAATATCAGACGCTCTATCCAGTATTTTTAAAATTCCCGAAAGGATGAGGTCCGATGTGCAGTAGAGAAGGGTGCTGATTCTTTTCTCTTCTTGAGCTTTAGGGGCTACTTTTTTCGGCGGGGTTTTTTTTGGAGGTGATCCTTTCGATGATTTAGTGTTCTTCATTATTCTTTGATTTCAGGGATATGTTATACAAACACAAAATCATTGTCAAGGTTAGATTGGGAGAAGTATGCATTTCCAAATTTCTAAAGAAACGTGACCTTTGTGGCCAGAAATTTTGAATTGTTTTTTAGGGAAGATAAAAACGGAGCTCAGCTCTTTCTTAAAGTGATGGGATTTATCTTGTAGTTTTTATTTAAGCGGAGAATGATAAGTTGCTTTTTAGCGTCATTTTGTTCGGCTTTCACAAAACGTACATTCCCTGACATCTCAAGCTTGAGTTGATTTTCAAGGAACAAAGTCTTGGGGATGTCCAAGGACATGCTTAATTTAGACCCGATGATGACCTTGGAGTCGAGTTTGAAAATGGCTTCTTGAGAGCTTAAAGAGATAAGCTCTGTATACTCTTGAAATTCATTCCCGACCGCATCGATGCCATTAACCAATGCGGGAAGAGAGAGCTCAAAACTTCGCTCTCTTTTCGCGTCTTTGAAAGCATTTTGATAGGAAGGTCTATTAAGCATTCTTTTTGCATTCGTTTTAGAGTTCAGTTGTGTCATTCAGGTTTCAGATTTTGTCATAGAGAATCAATTCGTTCAATCGCTTTTATGGATGAATTGTTGGGTGATTTTTTTTAATTTTTTCTCATCGGAAGAGGTTAGACGTGCGGTTAATTCCCCTTGGTTTCTATTTCTCTTCCTTCAGAGTGAGGCAGAAATTTAGGGGGGATAAATTGTGGTTGGTGTTGTTTTCAGTCTGCCGATCATTACGCCCAAATGCTTTTTCTTTCTATTTTAAATCGATCGACTGTGCAGAAGTTCAGACTTTACATCGGGATGTAATGATGAGCTTATTTTGTCTCCAGTGCGTCATTTTGGCTTTTCTTGACAAAAAATAGAGGTGTAGATAGAATGACCGAGAATTAAAATTGCGGAGAAAGAAGTGAGCCACAACGAACGATATGTAAAGAAAATCACTCCAAAAAGTGTTGATTTTTCAAGATGGTATGTTGAGATCATTCAAAAAGCAGAACTGGCTGATTACGCTCCCATAAAAGGAATGATGATCATCCGGCCATATGGTTTTGCAATCTGGGAAAATATTCAGATGGAACTCGATAAACGGATTAAAGAATCTGGTCATTCGAATGCTTACTTTCCTCTTTTCATTCCTGAAGAATTTCTCCAGAAAGAAGCTGAGCATCTCGAAGGATTCGCGCCTGAAGTGGCCTGGGTCACTCATGGAGGAAATGAGGAATTAGAGGAGAGGTTAGCTGTCCGACCCACCTCAGAAGCCATCATCGGCAACATGTACTCTAAATGGATCAATTCATGGAGAGATTTACCTGTTTTGATCAACCAATGGGCCAATATTGTCCGCTGGGAAAAAGTCACAAGGCCATTTTTAAGGACGACCGAATTCCTGTGGCAGGAAGGGCATACTGCTCATGAGACATCGGAGGAAGCGCTTGAAGAGACTTTGATGATTCTTTCCCTTTACAAGGAATTTGCAGAGACAGAGCTGGCTATTCCTGTGGTTTCAGGAATGAAATCAGAGAGAGAGAAATTTGCTGGAGCGATGAAGACCTATGCGATCGAAGCGATGATGTCAGACGGGAAAGCGCTCCAGATGGGAACATCCCATAACCTGGGGCAGCATTTTTCCAAGGTGTTTAACATTCGGTTTGAAGACCGGAACCAGAAATTGCAGTATGTGTGGCAGACGTCGTGGGGAGTGTCCACGCGCCTGGTTGGTGCTTTAGTCATGGCCCATGGTGATGATTCTGGTCTTAAAATTCCACCCAGAGTCGCTCCCTTTCAGGTGGTTGTGATTCCCATATCTGTCGGTGACTGGAAAAAAAAGGTCCTTCCCGAAGCTCGGAATATTGCCGATGAATTGAAAAAGAAAGGCATCCGAGTCAAACTGGATGAGAGGGAGGAGTTCACGCCAGGTTGGAAGTTCTCGGAGTGGGAAATGAGAGGAGTTCCTCTTCGGATTGAGATTGGCCCAAAGGATATCGAAAAGAAACAGGTCGTTGCTGTCCGAAGAGATACAGGTAAAAAAGAGGCTTTAACTCAGGAGTCTTTGGGTGAAAAGGTGACAGAAATCCTAAGCCATATTCAGAAGAACATGTTCGAGATAGCCTTAGATTTTCAGAAAAAGAACACTCACGAAGTGAATGATTATGAAGAGTTCAAAACTGTTATGGAGTCCAAGAAGGGATTTATCAAATCATGGTGGTGTGGTGATTCAGCTTGTGAAGAAAAGATAAAGGATGATACGATGGCCACCATACGAGTGATTCCACTCGAACAGGAAAAGAAGATGGACAGGGGGAAGTGTATTTGTTGCCAGAAACCGGCAGAATACCTGGCTTATTTTGCCAGAGCATATTGATAGATTTTTATTAAGGAAACGAGAAAGAGTATAAGGAAGAAGGGGAAAGATCAAGAATCGTTCCTCTTGTCTGATCCAGGGATCATGGGGTATCCAAACCTTTTCGCAGGTGACTTCAGCCCAGAAGTTTATTCAAGATGAAAATTAATTTTTTGGAAAAAAGAGAGAGGATGGTTGATACTCAGATCGAAGCCAGAGGCGTGAAAGACAAAAAGGTTCTTGCGGCCATGAGGAAGGTCCCCCGGCATCTGTTCGTCCCTGAAAACATGAAACTCTACGCTTACCAGGATGAGCCTCTTCTTATCGGAGAGGGACAGACAATCTCACAGCCTTATATTGTGGCTTACATGTCAGAAGCTCTTCAACTCAAGGGCCATGAGCGGATTTTGGAAGTGGGGACAGGTTCTGGCTACCAAGCGGCGATTTTAGCGGAGATCGTCAAAGAAGTTTTCAGTGTTGAACTTTTGGAATCCCTTTCTTTACATGCGCAGGATGTTTTAAAAAATTTAAGCTACAAGAATATTCATTTCAAAGTCGGAGATGGAACGCTGGGGTGGAAAGAGCATGCTCCTTATGATGCGATTATAGTGACAGCGGCACCCCCGAAGGTTCCCAAGGCTTTGCAGGATCAATTAGTAACCGGGGGGAGAATGGTGATTCCAGTGGGCGCCGCTTTTCAAGAGTTGGTTCTTGTCACAAAGGAAAAAAGAAAATTCAAGAAAAAGAAACTTCTCCCAGTCCGCTTTGTGCCCTTGATCACGACGCATTAGATGGTTAGATTGAGAGATAAAGAGAATGATATGGCCCGTAAACGTGGGAATTTTATAAAGGTCAGTCGAATTCTTTTTTTTAGCCTTATACTCTTTCATAATCTCTGCACGGCTCAGACTCAAGGGAAAAAATTTATCAAGATGTTTCTTCCTGATGGGTACGCCATCACAGCCGAACTGGCTGTTACGGATGAAGAGAGACAACTGGGGCTCATGTACCGCAAGAAAATCAATCCTGATCAGGGAATGCTACTTGTTTTTGAGCGGGTAAATTTTTATTCCATCTGGATGAAAAACATGAAGATTCCTCTGGATATCCTCTGGCTGGATAGAGAGAAAAGGATCGTTCATATCGAACGTGATGTCCCTCCATGTAAAGAGGATCCCTGCCCGACCTACACTTCTCGATTCCCTGCCATGTATGTTTTGGAGTTAAAAGCTGGAAGCGTAAAAGAACACAAGTTAAAAATGTACGACCGTATTGATTTTGTTTTATAAGGGGACGTTCCCCAAGGCACCACCTCGTCTCACATTCTGAACAGGCCACAGATAAATAACAATTAAGAGGTGGTACCTTGGGGAACGTCCCCAATTATTTTTTGGAGTTCTTTGGCTGCATTTCGGGCAGCCGCCTTCTCGCCGAGAATATTTTTTATTTTTCTGAAGTGGCTTATCATTTCTGTCCGGATCTCTTCAGATTCAAGAATCCTTTTTGACTCCTGAAAAATATTCGCTGGAGTAAAATCTCGCTGAATCAATTCGGGAACGATTCTTTTTCCGGCAAGGATGTTGACAATGCTAAAATTGTCTATGTGGGCTAGCCAGCGTATGAAAGAATAGGTGAGAGGGGAGATGTGGTAAAAGGCTAGAAGAGGAGTTTCCAGCAGTGCTGCCTCCAGGTTTGCGGTGCCGCAGGCTGAAAGGACCAGGTCGCTAGCGGCCATCGCTTCGTAGTGATTCTCGCTGAGAACGGTTAAATTGTCTGGAAAGAGAGGAAGGAAATCCGTGATGAGGTTTTTATCAAGCCCTTCAGCCAGTAGTAGGAAGAAATGAATATCCCATTCGTTTTTTATCAAATGAAGTGCTTCAGTTAAAACAGGCATGTGATTTTTAAGTTCACTCGTTCGGCTTCCTGGAAGCAGAGTGATGAGCTTTTTTCGCGAGTTCAAACCAAATTTTTCCAGGATCTCTTGTCTAGTGAGTGTCGACCTGACTTTGCCCTTGAGGGGATGTCCAACAAAGACGGCTGGAATATTAGACTCCTTATATATTTTTTCCTCGAAAGGGAAGATCACCATCATCTTCTCGATTGTTTTCTTTATGGTTTTGAGTCTTCCTCTCCGCCAAGCCCAGACAGTCGGGCTAATGTAGTAAAGGACTGGGATCGATTGTTTTTTAAGCTTTTTGGCTAGGCGGAGGTTAAAATCTGGAGAATCGATAAGTACTGATGCCACTGGCTGACGTCGCTTGACTTCATGTTTGATTCGATTGAAAATCTTTTTGATCCGGGGAAGATGAGAGAGGACCTCAAAACCACCGACAACTCCGAGGTCGTTGACGGAGAAAAGAATTTCAACTCCTTCCGCGGCCATGTATTGTCCCCCGATGCCAAAAAAGGTGAATGCCGGATGGAGTTTCTTAAATTGATGGACGAGGTCAGCTCCGTATTTTTCTCCTGAATTTTCCCCGGCAATGATGAGAATGGAATCCATTAATCCTGTTCGTCTTCCCCATATAAGACGATTTCTGGAAAACTATCCGGGTCCTGGCCGTAGAAAAATAACCATCTGTCGTATGTTTCCTGCTCGAGATAGATTTTTATGGATGCTCTTGTGGATGCGCTGACAACACCAATGATTTGAGGATTTTGGATTGAAGGAAGAGCGCTGAGAGGGGCAATCAGAACTTTTTGCACAGTTCCGCCTTTTTTTGCAGATATACCGGTATAAGGCAGGATGATATTCCATTCGCCGTCTTCAGTCATGGGATCTTTGAATAATTTGCGGATGCATTTCTCTTCAACCAATTCATCAAAAGTTTTGGGAAAGCTTCCAGGATTTTTTGTCTGGAATAATCGAATAGCCTCGACATACTGTTTCCCTCTAAAAATCAACTCTTCTTCTTTTTCTCGCTGTATCTGAGTTTCCCAGACGGGAACAGCCACAAGAAGCCCGATGCTCATCACAAATAGAGCAAATAAAAGGATGATCAGGGTGTAGCCGTTTTCTTTATTCATAGCTCGTATTAATCAGGTCAGTTCTCAGAGAAAATCACCACGTATTGTAGAGTGATCCGTCCAGAGCTTTTTCGTTCGACCCGGAGAGTATATCTACGATTCCGATCTCAATATCGAATGACATCAATTCGTCATCGGTTAGAGTCTGCTGAACTTCCACCCATGTCTGTGAAGATTTTGTCATGGGATCTATTGGGATGCTTCTCAGGTATTGCTCATCCACCAGCGTTTGGAGTGAAACAGGATATTTTCCCTTGTCAGTGTAATACTGATTGATGAGTTTTCTCATCTGAAAGAGGTCTTCTTTCAAGATGACTTCCCTTGCTCTTTTGACAGAAGTCGTGTATTGGGGGAGGCCCAACCCCACTAAAATTCCGATTAAAGTGAAGACGATTATGATTTCTATGAGAGTGAAACCTCTTTCTTTGGTATCCAGGTGTTTTCCTTCCATTTGTTTACCACTCCCTGTATTTAGTGCCGTCTAGCGCCGTCCCGATACTTTTTGTGTAGACGTCGTAGACATTCTCTCCACCCCAAACATCCGAATCTAGGTCATCTTGATAAGACCGCAATCCCCACTCAAGAGAATTTGTCATCGGGTCTTTGGGGATCCGACGGAGAAATTTTACAACCCTCGTTTTTTCTCCCTCTCCTTCTTCTCCTTGTTCCGTGACTTCGACTCCTTCGACCAGCGCTTCCAGGTCAGGGGGGTATCCTTCAGTATCTTCATCATATTCGATTTTCTGTTCATCAGCGAGTTTTTTATAGGCATCAATGGCGTCTCTTATGAGCCTCAAACTTCTTTGCAGCTCGATTTCTTTTTCTCTTTTCACAGTTATCTTGGCCAAAGGAAAGATTGCAGAAGCTAGGAGTGCCAAGAGAGTAAGAGTGACCAGCATTTCGGTCAGGGTAAATCCTTTTTTATGAGTGAAGAATTGACTCATTTTCCCCTGTGCATCTTTGATGCATTAAAACTTATTTTTGTTGTACCGATTTTGATAAAAAGGAGACTTTTTTTGTTTATTCTGGTTAAAGTCAGAAGACCGAGAGGAATTGCGCTCCAAAACTTTTTTGCTGAGTTTAATCTTGTTTTCTTCATCGATAGCCAGGACCTTGACGCGTACAGTCTGTCCCATTTTCAAAACGTCTCTGATATTCCTGATCCGGTGATGAGCGATTTCAGAGATATGAAGAAGACCGACAATATTCGGCAGGATTTCAACAAAGCCGCCGTACTCTTCAAGACGAACAATCTTTCCCGTGTAGACTTTACCCACTTCCGCTTCCACTGTGATCTCTCTGATCATCCGTTTTGCATTTTCTGCAGATTCTGTATCGGCGGAAGCGATAGTGATCTTTCCGCTCTCTTCAATTTCTATTTTGGAATTGGTTTGAGCGATGATTTTCTTGATGATTTTTCCTCCAGGGCCGATCACATCTCCCACCTTTTCAGGGTTGATCATCAGATTTATGATTCGGGGAGCATAAGGAGAAATATCCGGCCTGGGCTGGGGAAGCGCCTCTTTCATCTTTGTCAGAACCTCGATACGTGCGCTCTTTCCTTTCAAAAGGGCCTCTTTCAAAACATGAATTGGAATGAACGGAGTTTTCAAATCCATCTGGATGGCAGTGATGCCCTTTTCTGTTCCAGCCACTTTCAGGTCCATATCCCCGAAGTGGTCTTCGAGCCCGGCAATATCTGTGAGGAGAATATAACGGTCATCCTCGTAGACAAGACCAATGGCGATTCCTGCGATGATCATTGAAAGAGGCACGCCTGCATCCATGAGAGAGAGGACGCCGCCACACACAGTGGCCATGGAGGAAGATCCGTTGGATTCCAGGATGTCAGAGACTATGCGGATTGTGTAGGGAAAAACCTCCTCATCAGTCGGAATAGAGCGAAGGATTGATTTTTCTGCTAGAGCCCCATGACCGATTTCCCGTCTTCCCGGACCTCTCAGGAATGCCACTTCTCCCACACTGAATGGAGGGAAATTGTAGTGAAGCATGAATCGTTTCTCACCCTCTTCTCCAATTCCATCCAATCTCTGCACATCTTCAAAAGTGCCAAGTGTTACAGTGGCCAGACATTGGGTCTCTCCTCGCGTGAAGAGAGCAGAACCATGGGTTCGGGGCAGCATTCCCACTTCGATAGAAATGGGTCTGATGTCGTCGAAACCTCTTCCATCCAATCTTTTTCCCTGCTTTACGATTAGCTCTCTGATATATTTCTTCTGAACCTGGTAGAAAATCTCTTTGGTCTCTCTGATTTCGTCTTCGTTTTCTTCAGGAATGGGCTCGAGGAGGCTATCCAGGATCCTTTGAGCTTCCTCTTCTCTGTCTTTTTTGATTGGAGTCAGAAAAGCCTTTTTCAAGGAGGATAGAATTTCTTTCTCGATTTTTTTGTATTTGGTTTGGTCAATTTCTTCGACGCTGAATTCTCTTTTTTTGATTTGCAGTTTATTGTAAAGATCTTTTTGGGCTTTGATAATTTGAGTAATCGTCTCCTGGGCTAAAGAAATCCCTTCGATGATTTTTTCCTCTTCGATCTCTGCGGCTCCGGCTTCCACCATGACGATTCCTTCTTCAGTTCCCACAACTACCATATCGAGAGGGCTTTCCTCGAGTTGTTTCACTGTGGGATTAATCACGAATGTGTTATCCACATAACCCACTTTTACCGCACCGATTGGGGTGGTGAAGGGAATATCCGAAAAATAAAGGGCTGCAGATGCGCCGATGATTCCCAGCGTGTCCGGTTCATTCTCTAGGTCAGCCGAGAGGAGAAGAGCGACGATTTGGGTGTCGAAGAAATATCCTTCGGGAAAAAGTGATCTTATCGGCCTGTCAATCAACCGGCTAACAAGGATTTCTCTTTCCGATGGCCTTCCTTGTCGTTTGAAAAAACCTCCTGGTATTTTTCCGGCTGCATAGGTGTTTTCTCTGTAATCGACAATCAGAGGAAGGAAAGGCTTCACTTCCTTCATTTCTTTTTTCGAAGTGGCGGAGACAAACATGATGGTGTCTCCGTAGCGAAGGAAGGCCGAGCCATCTGCCTGTCTACCAATCTTGCTGATTTCTATAGACAGGTTGCGGTTGTTTATTTCAAGGTTGATTTTTTCTCCAGACATTCTGATTCTCTGGCCTTGGCTTACTTTCTGAGCTTAAGCTTTTTAATCAGGCTTTCGTACTTTTTGGGGTCTTGCTTTTTCAAGTATTCCAGAAGTCTTTTTCTCCTTCCGACCATTTTCATAAGGCCAGTCCTGGAGTGAAAGTCCTTTTTGTGGGTGTCAAAATGCTTTGTTAAATAATTAATTCTGTTGGTAATAAGGGCAATCTGCACTTCTGGGGAACCCGTGTCTGATGGATTGATCTTATTCGCCTTGATGATCTTTGATTTTTCCTCTTTACTGAGCACCAATATCTTCTCCTATAAGAATGATAAGTAATAGTAGCAAAAAAGCCAGGGATTGTAAATCCTTATTTATGTGAAGTTCCCCCAAAAATTTTAAGGGTA
>JABAOF010018247.1_pt5 | contig 20337 bp, 19 predicted proteins | sample 7062171 | NCBI WGS metagenome assembly JABAOF01 (sample SAMN14538628, study PRJNA623070) | marine sediment metagenome | biome: marine biome [ENVO:00000428]; feature: marine pelagic biome [ENVO:01000023]; material: deep marine sediment [ENVO:00002113] | place: India: Gulf of Khambhat ...
ACGGTGAATTATGGCGCGACCAGTGCGACGGTCACCGTAACACGATAGGAGAGAGGCCCTACCTGATCTAAGAAGAGCGCCGTCGAGACATTGGACATGCTTTCCAGCTTGGGACGAGGGCAGAGTGGTTCTCGAGAGGGCGAATCAATAGCCGGGATTCTGGAAAACTGAGCGCCGGGCCACGCCGGGATAACGTTCTCCGTTTGCCGGGTGGCCGGCGGCTCGCGTACGCCGAGTACGGCGACGTGGGTGGCCTCCCGGTCATGCTGTTTCACGGCAACCCCGGCTCGAGGCTCTCTTGGGGTCTGCTCCCCGGGTGCCCGTTCCACCCCGGTCTGCGTCTCATCGCCCCCGATCGGCCAGGGTTCGGCCGCTCGGACTTCGACGCGAGCCGAACGTTCGCCAACTGGCCGGACGACGTGGCGGCGCTCGCCGATGCGCTCGGTCTGGAGCGCTTCGCGGTGGTCGGCTTGTCGGGCGGCGGCCCCTTCGCGCTCGCCTGCGCCTGGAAGATGCCGGAGCGGCTGTCCGCCGTGGGCGTGATCAGCAGCGTGGGCCCGTTCGATGCGCCAGGCGCGACGGTTGGAATGGGCCGGACGAACCGCGCTCTGTTTCGTCTGGCGCGCCGTGCGCCTTGGCTGGTTCGACGCAGCACACAGGCGTTCGCCGTGCTGATGCGGCGCGCCCCTGAACGGTGCATGAACCGGCTCGCCTACAAGTTTCCTGATGTCGATCGGAGAATCTTGAGCCGGCCGGAGGTCCGCGCGCTGGTGCGCGAAGACTTCCCCGAGGCGTTTCGTCAAGGTGGACGCGGTCCGGCTCATGAGCTGATCCTCTACGCGCGGCCCTGGCCCTTTCGGCCGGAGGAAATCGAGCGCGAAGTGCAGCTGTGGCATGGTGAAGTCGACCGGAGTGTGGGAGCGGTGGGGCGGTATCTGGCCGAGACCTTGCCCAACTGCCGGGCCCAGCTGATTCCCGACGCCGGTCATTTCTGGGTGATCGATCACATGAGGGACGTGCTGCTCACGCTGATGTCTTGAGGCCGAGATTCCTCCGGATGACGGGCAGCCGTTGCAGGGCCTCCGGAGTGGTCCGGAGGTGCCTGTCGGCGAGTACGTGGTGGCGAGGTCCACCTCCCGAGTAGCGTTGGAGCGTGTCGCCAAGATGGAGCGAACGTGCCTGGCGACGAACACGAACGGGAGGCAGAGCGATGGCCGCCCACCAGGCGCATCTTTAAGTCAGCTCTGAGCTTGCGCTCAAGCCATCCGCGGGGTGGCGGCCGCCGAGCGGCCGGAAAGCTCCTCGAGCCACAACGAGAGGATCTGAATCGAAGCGCGGTAGCCCGCCCGAGCCAGCTCGGCGCCACGGGAAAAGTCGAGCGCCTGAACCTCGATATTGTTAGGCGGCTCGATGACCAGAACTTCGGGGCGCAGTCGGTAGCGGGGCTGCTCGAGTCGCCACTTGATGTCGGTGGCGATGGCGAAGGCTCGACCCAGCCGCCGCGTGATGCCACGCGCCAGGCCGGGGCGCTCGCAACCGACGGGGCAGAGGATGCCCACCACCCGCTCGGCGCCGCGGTCCAACGCCGTGCTTACGGGCACGTTGTCGGCCAGGGCGCCGTCGATCAGCAGCCGCCCCTGAGGGCCCTGGACCGGCGGGAAGATCCCGGGGATCGCGCAGCTGGCCAGAACGGCGTCCACCAGGTTCCCGCTGCTCCCAGAGATAGGGACGCCCGGTCCGCAGCTCGGTCGTCACGGCCACGAACGGAATCTGGAGATCCTCGAACCTGCGGACCGGGAGGCGCTTCTCCAGAAAGCGGCGAAGGTTGCGGAACGTGTAGATGCTCTCCGGCAGAGTCCCGCGACGCAGCATCTCCCAGTTGAACGAGAAGATGTCGCGGCGCCGGACGCGCGCCCATTCGTGCACCATCAGCCGAGGGGGCATCCCCGCGGCGATGAAGGCGCCGTTCAGGGCTCCGATCGAGGCGGCGACGACCAGGTCGATCTTGATGCCCAGCTCGCACAGCGCCCGATAGAACCCTGCCTGCAGAGCACCCTTGCTCCCACCACCTCCCAAGACGAGCGCGACCTTTTCTTCTTTCATACGTCCCAGTTTGATGCGTATCTGGGCCGGCGGCCGCCAATACCTTCGGCGAGTTCTCTGTGTGGCGGGTCGTCGATCGCTCGCCGGATTAGCGAGCGCTGAAGGCGGGTAGGTACTGGCTAGAGCGGCCGACTCCGGCGCGCACCGAGTAACCGCGGGGTCGGACCCCCGTCTGATTGCTAGACGATCGGCGGCCGGTTACGGTCACGCCGCTGGCTCGCCGCGTCATTGCTTGACGCGGGGGTTGGGGCGGTTGTAGGGTGGAACTGAACAGTCGCAGGATGAAAGCCGTTCCGCGGGAGCTATGAACGAAAGCTTCGCTCTGGACGACTGGCGGCTTCGGGCCGCGATGGACGTATTGGAGCGCGAGCAGCAGGCGTTCTTACCATCGCGAAAGGAGCTTTTCCGCTTCCGCCTGTTCAACTGGGCCATCGCCCTCTTCGTCGTCCTCTTTTATCTCTTAATTGTCAACTATCTGTTTGGCCTTGATCTCAGGTTGGCCGAGCGACCGGAATTTGTGTTGACCTTCTCAGGCGGGTCTGCTACTGGTGAGCCAGGACTTTCTCGCCTCGAAGTTCGTGACCGAGACCGAGCTGCCCAGGCTGCTCGACGACGCGGAGAAGCAGGGAAAAAAGATCTTCTGGATTCACCTGACTCCCAGCACCGTGTTCGATACCCACAAAGAAATCACCCGCTTCCAGTCGCTGCTTGAGGATCCCACCACATCGCTCCAGGAGCTGGAGGACGCGGAACGGCGCAAGGCGCTGGTGCAGATGACGAAGCGGCTGGCCGAGGCGATCACCTCGAGCTAACGGGTTCGGGTCCAACCCCAAGCGGTTTGAAAGCCCCACACAACAGGACGCTCGATCCGCCAGGTCCGGCTAAGCTCGACAAGTGGCCCGTCGCCTGACGCTCGCCGTTCACGCTGGCGATACTCGAAGTTGACACTGGCCATCGCCGCCGGTATGGTGGGAGGCGCTCTCGCATTCGAGTTGAGGCAGCACATCTCTTTCCATCTGGCCGGAGGGACTTTATGGCTGATCTGAAAGAGATCTGCGACGTGGTGATGAAGTATGCCAAGGGCACCAACCGCTTCATCACACCGGGCGGCCGCAGGGACCCGATTCAGCCGGCCCCGGCCAGCATGGGCGACGATGCGTTCGCGGACTTCTACTTCGAGCTGCTAGACGCACTCGCCGAGGGAGGCATCACCGCCAGGGTGCCGTTCGAGGGGCTAAAGAACTGCCGCATCTGGCGGGACATCTGCATGCTGGTCCTGCACCACCAATGAGCACGATCCGCACGTTTGGGCGCGGGATTCCAGTCGTTGTGCTCTGCGTTCTCGAGATTGGTCTGGCTCCGGTGAGTGCTCAACCTCAGAGTGCCGGTCTTGTGCCTTCCCAGTTCCACTTCTCGGTAGACATCGCCGGACAGACCGGACGCTACGTCACGCGCGGAACCTGCGCGTCTCAGCCAGTCACCCACGACGCGCCGATCTGGTCGGTCGTCGTCAGCCTGCGGGTGCAGCCGCCGGAGGGCACGGTACGGATCGATCCCAACTTGAATATCTATCATCGCGGCTCGGTTCAAGCGGTGAGGGCGGACACCCTGTATGTGCCCTACTTCGAGGGCGCCAGCGCGACCGTCCCGCTGGCCCACGCCGGTCGCAGGTTCACAGGCAATCTGCGGCTGGTCCTGGGCACGGCGCGATTCGAGGTGCAGGGACTGACCCTGTCCGAAGTCGGTGAGGTTGTCGAGCTTCTGGCTGGCAACCCGAATCTGATTCAGGGTGCGTTCACGGCTGGGAACACGAAACTGAGGGTCTTCAAGGTGTGGGATCCGACCGGGCAGGCGGATGCCGATGATGTTCTCGAGGCGTTGTACTCCAACTTCGATCCCGCAAGTGATCCGCTTGCGTTGATCAAGGGCTTGGAAGCGGCCACGATCCAGCCTCAGACGGTCGAATTCGTGCTCGAGGATGACACTATGACCGTGACGCTGCAAAGCGTCATCGAGAAAGCAGTCGGCCCCCGCGTTCAGGCTTTCGAGATCGATAAGACGTCGCTTGACGCGGCGCGCGGCAACGTGAGGACGCTGGCGGAACGCGGCAAAGGCAGCCAACCGGGCGATTCGAACCCGCCGATCTGGATTGTCGACGAACCGTGCTTCCAGCTGAGCCTGGCGCCAGTGATCTCCGGCGACGAAGTCTCGACGGCGGCGGCCTTCCGCGGCCGCTACGATTTCTTGACCCGCAACGGCAAGGGCTTCCTCAAGATTCGCGCGGAAGGTGATGGCAGCCAGGGCGGCGACTACTTCCAGCGTGTGGAGGCGCGAAGCGAGCTGGGACTCAACCAGCAGGCCAGCGCCTGGCTTCTGGCCTTCAGCGGCGTGGGCAGCTACAGCTTCACTCGGGAAGGCGGCGAAACGCTGGATGAATGGAAGCTGGGCGGCAAGCTGCAGGTCCACACCCCCAACCTGACTGGGAAGTTGAGCGCGCTGCCCGGTGCGAGCACCAGCCCCATCCTGGCGGTCGAGTTCGGAGCGGCCGGCGGCAATGGGCCCTCGACCGGAGAAACGAACGCCTACGCCATGGCCACCCTCATGTTCACGAGCCGACCATCGACGCGTCTGTACCTGGACGCGAACGCCGCGGCCGGCTGGTCAAACGAGCGGCGCTTCGGTGGCGAAAGCACGTTCGAGTACATCAAGGTGACCGCTCGCTTCAACATCAGCAGCGACTGGGACTACCTGGTGCGCTACGAGTGCGGGGAGAAGAACCCGGACTACCAATCCTTCTGCGGGTGGCAAACCGGCGCCGATCTGACTACGGGCCGGTGAGCCGAGCACCGTCTCGAGTCACCTCCCACCGGCAGGACTGCCCCTCGCTCGTCGTCAGCCGATTAGCAGGAACGCCGTGATCAGAGGCAAGGCGATGTCCAGCCAGCGGCCGATCGGCCACTCCTGCTTGTGGCGCAGTAGACCGTCCAGTTCACGAATCACGTAATAGCCGGTGGCCGCCGTTCCGAAGACGACCGCGATGGACGAGTCGAAGCCAGCGGTCGCGGCGCCAGCGTCCAGCAAGGCGCCGAGGCCCACTGATGCCGCAACGACTACGGCATGAAAGCCCGCGGTCACCACGGCGTTCAACCAGAGCCAGACGCCGCCGCGCTCGACCCAGCTGGCCACCAGCCGCTCCGTCTCGAAGATCCAGCGCAGAATCTCGCTCAGCATAAGCCACCCCCGCTGTCGTTATGATCTTATGGGACACCGGCGCACGCTGCGGTCGCGCCGTTCACCCGCTCGCGCGGGCGTGCCACGCCGCCAGCAGCTCCGCCTCGCGCTGCCTCGACAGCCCCACCTTCAGATTCGACCGCCGCTCCTGGGGCAGCGAGTTCCACCACTCGAGCGTCTCCATCGCGGTGACCGCCAGCGGCCGGAAGGTTAGCCCTTTCTCGATGGCGCGGGCGCGGCTGATGCTGCCGTAACCCTCGTAGCCCGGACGCGCCGGCAACCAGGCGGGCAGGTCCGACCAGGGCCGCACCTCGTGCTCATCCAAAAAGGCTAGGTCCACCCAGGTGAACGACACGGCGGCGCTGGTGACCGCGCGGATGCCGTAAAGCATCTCGGCGATCGAGGTGTGCGAGCGCGGGCCGACCGCGTTGTAGACGCCGGTGTCGCCCTGCTCCAGCACGCGGATGCACCATTCGGTCAGGTCGCGCACATCGATGAAGCGGACCAGCACCTCGGGGTCGCCAGGCGCCAGCACTTCGCCGCCGCGGTCGATGCGCACCGGCCAGTAAGTCCAGCGGTCGGTGGGGTCGCCGGGCCCGACGATCAAACCCGGCCGCACGATCGTCGCCCGGCCGGGGAAGGCGCGCTCGGCCTCACGCTCGCACAGCGCCTTGAGCGGGCCGTAGGTGCGGCCATTCACCTCCTCGGTCGTCGGGTCGTCGATCGTGTCGAGGGGTCCGCTCTCGTCCATCCCCGGCTGGGAGAAGTCCTTGAAGACCGAGAGCGTCGAGATGAACAGGTACTGGCGCGCCGCGTCTTTCAGCAGCCCGGCCGAGATGCGGACCCAGCGCGGCACGTACGCGGCGTTGTCGATCACCGCATCCCATTCGCGCCCTTCCAGCGCGGTCAGATCGTCGTTCCGATCGCCCTTCAGCCACTGGACCCGCTCGAAGATCTCCGGAAACAGGCTCGGCTTCCGGCGGCCGCGGTTGAAGATCGTGACCTGGTGGCCACGATCCAGCGCGTAGCGTACCTGGTGCGGGCCGATGAAGCCGGTGCCGCCGAGGATGAGCAGGCGCAACGGTCGATCGGCGGACTGGACGGTCGCGCCGGCGGCGGATTGCGCTGACAGGTCGAGGCCGAGCGCGCCGCAGGCGGCGGCCGCCCTGCGCAAGAAATCTCTTCGGGTGACGGTCATGGTGTTTCTGTTCGCGTTCGGGTCTGAGGAAGGGTGCCAGGTTGTCAAAGGCGAACGCTTCTGGGACGAGGGGCGGAATCGTTCCCAAACCTACGGCGGAACGAGCCGTCTAGCCAGGCGCCGTATCGTCCGAAGGGGTTCTGGCGCATCGAGCAACGGGAGCCGACCTTGAGCTTACAGTCGCGTCGCCGTATTGATTCACTCTTTCGTGTATACAACTCTAGGGGAAGCGGATGATCGACGTTCAACGTGCAGAAGCAACCGACGGTTTCGCCTTCGACGTGACGGTCCGGGAGGGCGACAGTTCGACTCGCCATCGCGTCACTATGAGCGAGTCGAGTTACCACGAGCTGGCCGGCGGAAAGGCCAGCCCCGAGCGGGTGATCGAGGCGGCCTTCGAGTTCCTGCTCGAGCGCGAGCCCAAGGAATCCATCCTCTCCCGCTTCGATGTGACGGTGATCTCCCGGTATTTCCCGAGCTTCGGGAGAGAGATCGCTGGGTATCTCTAACCGAGGCCGGTTGCGCCGCTTCGGTCGCCGCGACCGAGCCGACTGGCGTGACGCCACCACCCGATGCGCATCTACCTGGCCGAGCTGAGTCTGCGTCGCACGATCCGCGAGCGAAACCTCGCCGTGGAGGATCTGCCGGCGTTCGCCCGCGAACACGGCTACGACGGACTCGAGCTCACCGACCGCACGCTGCTTCGTTGTGACGCGGCGGTACGCCAAGCCTTCGCCGACAACCGCCGCCGCGCCGACGTCGGCTTCGTCTTCGACATCGGCTGCGACCTCACCCACTCGGACCCTGCCGCGGCCGGCCGCGAGGTCGATCACGTGCTGCGCATGATCGACCTGGCCCGGGAGCTGGATGCCGAGGCGGCGCGGATCTGGCTCGGCGGCCAGGTTCTGAGCCTGCAGCGGTTGAAGAAGCGGCCGGCGCCGGACGAACGCCGTCGCAGCCTCGAGCCACAGGCGCCGACGGGGCGTTTCCAGCGCGCCCTGTCGAGCCGTTGGCTGGCCAACGCCGGCCACGCCGTGCGTACTCGCCTGCCTTCTCCCGCGTTCGGGGTCCCGGCGAAGATCGACCGGGCCGTCTCGGCGCTGCAGCGCATCGTGCCGCGGGCCGAGGCGGTCGGTCTCCGCCTGGCCATCCAGAACCACTGGGGCCTCAGCAGCCGGCCCGAGAACATCCTGGCCGTGCTGGCGCAGGTGCCGTCGGACTGCCTCGGAACTTGCCCCGATTTTGGGAACTTCCCCCGTGATGTCGACCGCTACGACGCGCTCCGCCTGCTCGCACCCCCGGCCGTTCTGGTTCATGCCAAGAGCGTCCGCTTTGACAGCGCGGGCAAAGAGCGGGAGATCGATTACTCCCGCTGCCTGGGCATCTTGCGCCAGAGCGGCTTCGATGGCCCGTTTGCCATCAAGTACATCGGGGCCGGCGACGAGCTCGTGGGGTGCGCCCGGACCCGGGAACTGCTGCGCGTGAGCTGGGCGACGGCTTAGGATCGGCGCGCTTGCTCAGCGGCCAGTGCGCGGCGCCGCAATTTTCGGCAAGAGGTAATTGTCAATCTGGTGTGTCAGCGAACGATAGCGAATCGAACCTTTTCTCGTCCCCGACGCCCGCTGGCGTGCGGGGAATTGGGCGGCTGATCGTGCTGGGCCGCGTGCGGACGGTGATGCTGAGCGCCGTCGACATCTTCGCCTTCTGCGGGGCTCCGGTATCGGGGCAGCTGGGCAAGCCGCTCTCGGGTCGCGATGTTGCGGGGCCATCGTTAAGGCGCTACAGGTGAGCGCCGGGGACGCACCTTGCCTATGCCCCGGAGGCCGGCGGCGCTCGTGGCCGTCGTCGGCGGTCTGAGCTTCGCGCCAGCTCCGCGCTGGCGTGTCTGCCACCTGCGGCGTAACCGGCGCTGGGGAGGCGTTCTGCTGGGGCGGCAACAGTCAGGGCCAGCTGGATGACGGGTCAACTGCCGATCGGCTGGCGCCCACGACCGTGAGCGGGGGGCTGAGCCTCAGCCCGTGTAGGGGGGCCTGAGCCGTAGCTGCGGTGCGGTGGTGGGCGAGGTCGCCTACTGCTGCGGGGGTCGTGGCGCGGCGGGCCAGTTGGGCGCGGGCCCGGTGGCCAACCCAGCGGCCTTCGTCAACACGCCACTGCTGGTCTCCGGCCAGCAGTAGCGGCGTTTCTGGGCCTCGGTTCAAAGTCGGCTCCCAGGGAGGGCGTCGCGTCGGTGCCACACATGCCGGAGCCCTCTCATTCCGACGGTCGCGTGGCGTGGGGCCCGGGTCGGTGTCGGAGGATGGCGGGAACCCCGTAAGTCGCTGCGCTGCGGTCAGTGCCACGACCGCGCCGGTTCACCATCGTCGGGTCGGGCTCGGCGCCGCCGACGGTCAAATCTGGCACTTGCCTTGCCCGTGTTAAGTGACGTTTCCCTGTCCCGCCAGGGTCGTTCACCCCCGACGGACGGATCGCATGGGCAAGCGGTCTATCAGCTTAGCGGCTTCGCTGGCCCTTCTCGCGCTTGGGAGCGCCTGTGGCGACGGTGCCTTGACCGAGCCGCAAGCCATGACGCTCCAGGTCCAGAAGCGCGATGTTCAGCCCCAACGGGTCTCCTTCGCGGTTCAGGTCATCAACTGGGATGGAAGCGTCCCCATCGAGTACCGGGCGACGGCCTGCGCGCCCGCCGGCGAGTTCTTTATCTGCATGGGCCCGTTTCTGGAGTCGTCGGTCTCGGCCGAACGCTTCATCCAGCCGGTGGCCTGGACCGAAGCCCAGTGCGGGGTCCTCGTCGTCTTTGAGGCGAGCCTTGCCACGGGCGCGAAGGATCGGGCCTCGCATATCACCTGCTCCCGACCTCGAAAGCCCCGCCAGGGCCGCTAGATTCTCTACAGCTGGGTGAGGGGCTGCGGAAGGGTTGACGCGAGCCTTAGAGCGCGGCCCGCGCCGCGGCGATCTGCGTCTCGACGGCCGAACGGGCGGTGCCACCCGCAATGCTCCTCGCTTCCATCGACCGCTCGTAGGCGTTGTCGCCTACCGGGCCGGCGACGGTGCGTAGCGCGTCGGCCAGGGCCGGGTGCAAAGCGCCGACCCGACCCGCGTCGACGTCGAGAATCGAGACGCCCGCCGTCTCGGCCTCGCGCACCAGGGCGCCCACCACCGCGTGCGCCTCTTGAAAGGACACCCCAGCACGTGCCAGCGCGTCGGCCACGTCCACCGCCAGCATGGCCGGCTCGAGTGCTTCCCCCAACGCCGCGCCCCGCACCTCCAGCGTCTCGACGGCGCCGGCGAACGGCGGCAGCGTTTGGCGGAGCGTGTCGTGGCAGGAAAAGAGAATCGTCTTGTCTTCCTGCAGGTCCTTGTTGTAACCGGTGGGTGTACCCTTCAGCAGCGCGAGCGCTGCCGTCGCGTCGCCCAAGAGACGGGCGGCTTTTCCGCGCGCCAGCTCGGCGATGTCCGGGTTGCGTTTCTGCGGCATGAAGCTCGAGCCGGTGCTGTAACCCTCGGAAAAACGGACGAAGCCGAACTCGGCGCTCGAAAACAGTATCAGATCTTCGGCCAGCCGCGAGAGGTGCGTACCGGTCAGCGCGCCGGCAAAGGCGAACTCCACCACAAAGTCGCGATCGGAGACGGCGTCCATGCTGTTGGGCGCGATCGCTTCGAAGCCCAGCCGCTCTCTCAGCAGCTCGCGGTCCACCGCGAAGCCCGACCCGGCGACCGCGCCGGCGCCCAGGGGCAGGATCGCGGCGCGTCGCCGCACTTCGCCCCAGCGCTCCCGGTCGCGCTGCAAAGGCCAGAAGTGAGAGAGGAAGAAGTGAGCCAGCCGGATCGGNNCAGAAGTGAGAGAGGAAGAAGTGAGCCAGCCGGATCGGCTGCGCCCGCTGCAGGTGAGTGTAAGATGGAGCGAGCACGTCGACCGTAGACTCGGCCTGGGTCAGCAGCGCCTTCTGCAGCCGCGCGATGTCCTCGGCGATCGCCTCGCTGGCCCGCGTGACCCAGAGGCGCGTCGCCGTGGCCGCCTGGTCGTTGCGCGAACGGCCGGTCCGCAGCTTGCCCGCCAGATCTCCCAGCTCTTCGACGAGCAGCCGCTCGACAAGCGTGTGGATGTCCTCGTCCGGAGCGTCCTGGGCGGCCCCGGCCGCCAGACGCGAGCCCACGCGCTCCAGCCCCAGCACCAGGCTGCTCGCTTCGTCCCGAGGCAGCTGACCGAGCTGCGCCAAACCCTCGACCCAGGCCGCCGCCACCTCCAGCTCCTCACGCCAGAGACGCTGGTCCACCGGCAAACTGCGGTTGAACGCCTCCGCTTCGGGGACCAGTCCGCCCCCCTCGAAGCGGCCGCCCCAAAGGGAGTAACCGCCTTCGTCCCCGTCTTGGCTTGTTGGAGGCCGCCTGCTCACGACGCGTTTGCCGATACCCCTTCAGTCTCCGGCGCCGGTCTCCACCGTCTCCGCAAGCTCGATCCGTTTGGCGGGGTCGTAGCCGACCCGACCCGTGAGGCCGCGCATCGCCGCTACCCGCGTAGGCAACCCGAACAGCCGTACGAAACCGGAGCCGTCGGCGTGCGCGTACTCGTCACTCGCCCCGAAGCTCGCCAGCTCGGTGTTGTAGAGGCTGTTGGGACTTTTGCGCCCGGCGATGCTCGCCGAGCCCTTATACAGCTTGAGACGGATCGTGCCGCTGGCCGACGCCAGCAGCGAGTCCACCATGGCGTCCAGAGCCTCGCGCTCGGCCGACCACCAGCGACCCTCGTACACCAGGTCTGCGTATCGGGCGGCCACCCCGTCCTTGAGGGTCAGACTGCGACGGTCCAGCACCAGGCTCTCCAGCTCGCGCAGCGCCGTGAACAGCAGCGTGCCTCCCGGCGTCTCGTAGACACCGCGCGACTTCATCCCGACCAACCGGTCCTCGACGATGTCGGCGCGTCCGATCCCGTGGGCGCCGGCAAGCTCGTTCAGCCGACTTAGCAGCTCCACCGGACCCAGCCGCTCGCCGCCGACCGCGATCGGATAGCCGGCTTCGAACTCGATGCTCACGTACTCCGGTACATCGGGTGCCCGTTCCGGCGCCGTCGTGATCAGGAACAGGTCCTCCGGCGGCTCGTAGTCCGGGTCCTCCAGCGGACCTCCCTCGTGCGACATGTGCCAGAGGTTGGCGTCCCGCGAGTAGATCTTCTCCGGCGTGGCGTCCACGGCCACGCCGCGCTGAGCCGCGTAGAGGATGGCGTCCTCGCGGCTCTCGATCGACCACTCACGCCAGGGTGCGATCACCGGCAGCCGCGGCGCGAACGCCGCGTAGGCGAGCTCGAAGCGCACCTGATCGTTCCCCTTGCCGGTGCAACCGTGGGCCAGGGCGTCGGCGCCGANNCCCAACAGGTATTTCCGCGCGTAGAGCGCGCCGGCTCGCAGCGTCGGCCAGACGTAATCGCTCACGAAGGACGCGCGCAGGTCGACCACCTCGCAGCCGGCAGCCCCCGAGCTTCGCGCCTTCTCCGGTAGCGATTCGGTCTCCCCGTCCTGCCCCACGTCGGCGCACCAACAGAGGACGCGGGCGTCGTAGTTCTCGCGCAGCCAGGGCACGATGATGGAGGTATCGAGGCCGCCCGAGTAGGCGAGCACGACAGTCGGATTCGGCGGGACTCTCTTCATCGGTCTGTTAGTTGGGTGACCCGGCTAAGGGGCACACGGCGTGAGCCGCGACAGTGTAAGGCTTCGTACGCTTATGTGAATATTAATGACATATTAAGCGCACGATTATACAATTCGACGCCGCGTTGTCAAGGCAGGGCGGGGTGAGCGGCTGGGAGGGCGCGAATCAGCGACCGGCCAGCTGGCTCAGCCGCTGGATCAGCCCGGACCGGTCGCTGGCCCGGCGGATCACCAGCAGGATGGTGTCATCGCCGGCGACGCTGCCCAGTACCTCGGGCCAGGCCTCCAGGTCGATGGCCTCGGCGACGGCCTGGGCACCGCCGGCCAGCGTCTTGACGACGATCAGGTTGCCGACGCCGTCGGCGCTGACCAGCAGATGGGGGAGGAGACGCTCGAGCGCCGGGGCCGGCTCGTCAGCGTCGGAGGCGGTAGCGTAGTAGCTCTCTCCGGCGGAGTGGGGGAGCTTGGCGACGCGAAGCTCGCGCAGGTCGCGGGAGAGCGTGGCCTGGGTGACGTCGAGGCCCCGCTCGCGGAGAAGACGGCGCAGCTCGTCCTGGCTGTGCACGCGCCGCGTACGAATCAGCTCGAGGATCAGGGAGTGGCGTTGTCGCTTGCCCGCGCTTTGCGGCACCGAACCTCCGCGACCTGATTCAGGCCGAACTGGGGATTCCACACTATCATAAGGGTCAGGCTGCCGAGGACCAGACCGCCAGTCAAGGACAGGGCGAGGTTCCCAGCGGAGAGGCATTTCGCCGGGTGTTCAGTCATAATGACCGATTCGTCGGCGCGTGGCCCGGCGCGCCTGAGGAACCTACCACCTGTAAGCCCTTATATCACAAACAGTTAATGATCGCAGGCGCGCCCGGCACGGCAGTTGCCCCTTGAACCGGCGACAGTCGCTGTCCCGCCGGGGTGTTCCCTGTCGCAAAACCGAATGAGAGTCGAATGCGCGAGCGCGTCAAGATGTATGACAAACTACGAGCATTTCGAGGTTTTACGATCATCGAGGTGATCTTGGTGATCCTGCTATTCGGGGTCTTGACCGCGCTGGCTGTGCCGCGCGCCTTCAAAGTCAGCCCGCGACAGGAGGTTCACCAAGCGGCCCGTCAGTTGACGCGGGACCTGGAGCAGGCGCGGCTGCGCGCGATCTCGACGAAGCGGATCGTGCGGGTGAGCTTCGATCAGTCGAACGGCTTTTACGCGGCGTTCATGGATGTGAGCGCGGAACGCAGTGCCAGCGTTTCGGAGACGGCTGATGAAGCGCGGGGCGCCCGCTTCCTGACGCGTGGGCGCCTGGGCGACGTTCCGGGAGCGGAGCTGCCGGATCAGGTGAGATTCGGTTTCGGCAACGCCACGCTGGGCCCGCTCGGCGATCCGGCGGGCGATCCGATCGTGCTCAGCGACGATCGGGTGGAGTTCGACGCTCGCGGCATGGTGCGGCCGGTGAACGGGGTTCGCAGCGCCGGTACGATCGTGCTGACTCACGCGAGCGATCCCGCGGCGGTCTCGGCGGTGACGCTCACGGGGTCGGGAGCGTTCCGGAGCTGGGACTACCGGGATGGCAGATGGAGGTGACGCGCGTGGTTGATAGAGTCAGGTCGGAAGCTGGGTTTGGGCTGATGAGCACGCTGGTCGCCATGGTGTTGCTGGCGATCGCGGTCACGGCGCTGTCGAGCTCGGCGATGATGTCGGTCGCCGTCCGCACGGATTCCTCGGTGCGGGCGACGGCGACGGCGATCGGCGCCTCCTATCTGGAGGAAGTGAAGGCCCGGCCGCCGAAGACGGTGACGTCGGAAGCCGCGGTGAAGGTCAACGGGCTGGGGATGGACGACCCCAACGGCCGCTTTGAGCGCACGCTCGAGGTGACGCCGGAGGAAGGTCTGCCGTACACGAAGCGTCTCGCGGTCAGTGTGGTGTACCCCAGCGGAAAGGGCCGTACGGGTACTCTGCGACTGGAAACGGTCTATTACGAGGGAGAGAACTAGTGAAGGGGCTGGGCGCACGCCGCGGCGAGCCGGACGGCGGCGGCCCTCGCGCCCCGAACGGCTTCACTCTGGTGGAAGCGATCGTGGCCACCGTGCTGAGCGTCGTCGTGCTGAGTGCGGCGGTGGGGTTTCTCATGACCCAGCTGCGGACCTTGGGGGGCGGCGACGTGAGGGAAGACATGTCGCGAAACGCCCGCTACATCGGTGTATCGCTGCGACATGATGTTCAGGCGGCGGGTATCGAGATCGCGAGCACGAGCGAGCTGGGGACGGTTGCGGCCTATCCGGGCACCCACGGGGACACCTTGGCGATACTCCACGTACCCTATTCGCCGTTTGACGCTCCCCCGCACGCCATCGACCCGCCGGCGGGCACGGACAATCCCCTGCCACCGGGCGGCACGTGCGGAGCGAGCTGCGTCGACGTCGTTAAAGATGCAACTGCGCCGTTGGAGCTGTCTGTGGGTGACCTGGCGCGCCTTCAGGTCGCTGGAACGCGCCGGCTGATCATGGTCGAGAACATCAGCGTGACGAACGATACTTCGATCGCGATCACGTTCGCGGCGCACGACACGATACTGCGGCAACCGGCGGGCCTGACGGGCGGGCTGCGGCTCGACCGTTTCGGTACGTACGTGCAGAGGCTGCGACCGATCATCTACTACCTGGATGACCAGCAACGTCTTTGGCGCGCCGTGCAATTGAACATGAACGGCTCGCCGGCCGGCGATGTGCTGGCCTGGGGCGTCGAGGCGTTTGACGTCAAACTGATCTTCGAGGACGGTGACGAGCTCGATCAGGCCGATCCTCATGATACCGACATTACCAACGATTACGACGACATCGTCGCGGTCCGAGTGCGGGCCACCCTGGTGGCGGATCGGGTCGACCCGCGGGTGAATCAAGGGAAGCTGTTGAGGAACAGCTACGAGTGGGTGATTTCGCCTCGCAATCTGCGTTACGAGAAAAACAGGACTTGATCGGCATGATATGCTTCGCGATGAAAAGGTCGTCCCGCGATGCTTCACGAAGGTCGGTGATGGGATCCGATCGGGTGTGGGCACCTTTGAAGAAGGCAGGGAGTGGCCTGGGGCGGTTAGCTGAGCGCGATGGACTGGCTCTCATCGCCACGCTGTTGCTCATGACGTTGGTGGCCGTCCTCACGACCGCAGCGCTCACCGGTGTGATGAGCTCGATGCGTGCCGCGGGTAGCGAATTTCAGGATACCCGGGTGTTCTATGCGGCCGAGGCGGGGGGCGAGGCGACGATCGCTCAGCTGCAGCTGGCGCTGTCGGACGGCTACCTGTCCGACGCCGAGCTGGCCAACTTCCACCCGCCGACCCTTGATGGCATCAGCTTCGACAGCTTCACCGTAAGTAAGGTCGGGGCGGTGAGCGTCGAGAAGATCACCGATGGCGCGTTCGCCGGGCTCAGCGCGCTGACGCAGAACGTTGACATCTATTCTCGCGCCACGACCTCGCAAGGCGACATGTCCGCGGTCGTGTTGCGCACGAAAGCGCAGGCGATCCCCATCTTCCAGTTCGGCGTCTTCTTCGAGCAGGACCTGGAGGCCACGAACGGGCCGCCGATGGAATTCGTTGGACGGGTGCACTCCAACGGCAACATCTACCTGAGTTCGGGCAACGCCTGGTACCGGGACCTGGTCACGACACCCAACAAGATCTTCCACGACCGCAAGGACTTCCACAGCGTGGACAACGGCGTCTTCATCAACGACGCCGGCGGGGCCGAGGTCCCGCTCGACTTCGACAGCCGCTCGCACCCGACCCCGGACGCGTTCAAAGCGGCCAGCTGCGCGAAGTTCGACTGCCGCGTCATGACCGACGCCTTCGAAGTGGATACGCTACGGTTGCCGCTGCCGGACGGCGTGCCGGCGTACGAGCTGATCCGGCCCCAGGAGGCCAGCGACACCGAGGCCGAGCGCAAGGTGAAGTACGCCTGGAACGCCGACATGTACGTGACGGTGGACCTGAGCGACATCCGCGGGAAGAGCGACGTGTGCAGTGCTAACGCTCCCAGCACAGAGCCGGATGAGGTGGTCGGGTACGTCGAGATTGTCGGGCTGCAGCCCGTGGTGCCGGGCGAGAAGATCACGTTCAAGATCGGCGGCAACTGTGGCGGCGATAGCGAGTACAACGTCACGGTGAAGGCCGACGGCGTGACGATCTATTCCGCGGAGTTGGACGAGTCCTGCACCCTCAGTGTCACCATTCCCAGCGAAGCCGACAAGATCGAGATCATCGTGAACGGTGACGGTGAGGAAAAGGAAGAAGAAGAATCCATGGACGGGTCGGCGTTCTGGTATGATCTCCAGAGCCTAGGGACGTACGACCCCACGCCCTGGCCGGATATCACCGTAGAGCGGACCGCCGGTCTGGAGATGCCGAGCAACCCCGAGATGTGCGACATCTTCCGCTGGAAGTGGTCAGCCTTCTACGACGGGCGCGAGCAGGAGCTGAAGGACGTCCTCGACATCGACATCAACCAGCTCAGCGCCTGGGTCGGTGGCGACAGTGCCCGAGCCAGCCGGGTCATCTACGTGGAGTTCGTCGTGCCGGGGAGCCTTGGGGGGTACTCAACCGAGACGTTCGATCAGATCATCGACGCCACGCTGGACCCGGCGATCCGTCTGGTCAATGGCAAGAGCCTGCCGAACGACCTGACGGTGGCGGCCGAATGGCCGCTCTACGTCCGCGGCGACTACAACAGCGTCTTCAAGCGACCGGCATCGCTGGCCGGCGACGGCATCACGATTCTCTCCAACGACTGGGACGACGCTGACAACCGACCGCACGATGAAGACTTCGACCAGTGCAAAGCCGCAGTCTCGGTAGGCAACCCCTGCTATGAGTATGAGGAGTGGGCCAACGACTGGGGGTACGAGAACGCTGGCGAGACGACAGTTAACGCCGCGATTCTGGCCGGGCACTGGCCCACGCCCTGCGACCACGACGAGTCGGGCTGCCCCGGCGGATACGACGACTTCTACGGCGGCGGGATCGAGAACTTCCCGCGCTTCCTGGAGAGGTGGAGAGACAGCAGCAGCAACAAGGTGGTATTCCACTACAGCGGCGCGCTGATCAGCCCCTTCACCAGCCAGAAGACGACAGGCACGTGGAACGGGACCTACTACGTGCCGCCACAACGTGACTGGTCGTTCGATACCGACTTCCGCAACCCGCAGCAGCTACCGCCGGCCACCCCGAACGTCGGCAACGTCCTGCGCACCGGGATGAGAGAAGCCCTGTAGACGGACGTCGGGTCGAGACGGGTCACAAATGGGGCCGCCGGAATCCCGGCGGTCCCTTCCCGTCCCTGGAAGCCTTTCGGACAGACAGCTACTCGAGAACCTCGCCAAAGGCCCGCGAGGGGAGCGGCCTTGGGCTCTCGGTCTCGCTCTCGGCGTACTGGGCCAGCCCGGCGGCCTCGATCGCCCGGTCCACGGCGCACTGGCTCCAATAGACCTCGGGTTTGTTGGTGTTCATGTCGTAGTCGAGGTCGCCGCCGCAGAGGTCCTCGTGACGGTAGTTCGCGTCCACGAACACGGCGCCGTGGAACAGCGCGCCCTTCTGGATCTCCACGCAGCCCTTACCCAGGATGAGCCCGTTGAAGCGGAAGTCCGTCTCCAGCTCGAACTCTCCGCCCTTGGAGCCAGCCGGCTTGCTGTCGTCCCAATCGATGACGATCACCGCCTGGCCGTACCCGTAGTGGACCTCCATCTCGCCTTTGATCAAGATGATCGGGTAGTAGCCGAAGCAGGGGTCGTTCGGTTCATCCGACCCCCAGTTGTAGGGATCAGAGGTGTCGCATACCCACTGGTTGGTGTTGGGATCCAGGATGTGCTTCGGGCCGATGCCGGGGTGACCGTCCCTCCCGTCGGCGAGGATCTCGCGCTCGGCATCGATCACGTGGTCTGCCATCGCTTTGATCTGCTCAAAGGACAGCTCACCGAACTGATCGAAGCTCGAGTCGACCAACGAGGTATCCTGAGCGAGCGGCGGATCACCGACCACTCTCCCGTTGTCCACGTCGATACGGGTCGTGTCCGCCATGATGATTCCGGGCTTGGCCACGCCGGGGTTCGGGCAGACGTCTCCCCAGCCGGGCGGGACCATGTCGCTTCCATCGACACGCGCCCCTCCGTCCAGGTCGACGGCACCGCGGATCGTCAGGGCGGCATCGCAGCATTGCCCGAGCCGGTACCGGCCGGGTGGATCCCAGGTCATGGCCCCGCTGAGCAGGCGGCGGCCGCCTCGTGGGCCGGGGCCACGGCCTTCCACCTTGAGCGCGAAGACCCGCTGGCCTCTGTTGTCGAGACGCTGCACCCAGGCGCCGTAGCGGGAGCCGCCCCGCAGCGTGCGCCACCCTCCCAAGGCGACGCTGTCGCCAGGCGCGATGCCGCTCAACACGCTCTCGTCTAGCGTCGCCCGCAACTCGTTCAGGCCGGCCTCAGCCGCGTAGAACGCAAGGCTCGACTCGCGCATCGCCCGTGCCGACAGGTGCTCGTCCTGCCCCGTGGTCGCCACGGCCACGGCCATAGCGCCGAGCAGCACGATGGCGACGATGATCACCGGCAACAAGAAACCGCTCTTATCTGCTGAGCTGAGCGGTACCGCCAAGGGGGGAGCCTTCATGGGTCACAGACTATTGGGTTAGGGCAAACGCTCAACGCTACAGTGCAACGAAGACGCACTGCGCTCCGGGAAACAGCTTGTGGGAGTCGGGCTCTTGCTCGTCCTGATATGGGTGACGCCCAAGATGCGGCGTTCAGCCGTGCAGTGCAAGACCCGGAGGATGCGCACGTCCGCCCCGCTCCTCCCGACGCGAGCCCACGAGGATCGTATCGACCGTGGACGTGGAGTTGCCGATGTGTTGCCGATGTGAAGAAAGAGAGGTGGGAAGAGAACGGGGCCGGCTACGAGTTCCAGCCCCTGACATCAGTCTCCGTTTCGTACACCCAATCGGCTATCGGATCACCTCGCTGAAGGCGCGCAGTCCAAGCCGCTGCACGCCACCACTCGGGCCGGGTACCGTCGGCACCGCGTACTCCTCGAGAACGGTGTTGGTAAGAGCGCGGTCGACGGCACACTGGCTGTACGTGACGTGGCCCTGCTTGTTCAGGTCGAAGGTGTCGTCGTCACTGCACAGGTCGTTATCGTAGAACCCGTCCATGAACACGGCGCCGTGGAACTGCGCTTCATACTGCACCTCGAAACAACCTTTCCCCAGAACGATGCCGTTCAAGATCGCGTTGTCCTCAAGGTCGAACTCCGTGCCCACATGTGGCGGTCCCTCAACCCAGTCCATGATGACGATCGCCTGCCCATAGCTGTCCTCGTAGGCGAAGTCGCCCCGCACCAGAACGATCGGGAAGTGGTTAAAGCACGGGTCGCTCGGGTCCGGCGAGCCCCAGTTCAGCGGGTGGCTGGTGTCGCAGAGCAACTCGCCCGTCATCGGATCCACGGTGTAGCGCGGAAAGATCTCGCCAACGTACTCGGTCGACGTCCCGGGCTCCCCGATGATGAAGTCCGCCATCGCCCTCAAGCTGTCCCAACTCAGGTCCCCGAACTGACTGAAGGTCGTGTTGTCGATGGTCGTGTCCTGGACCACGGCAGGGCTGGAGAGAATCGTGGCGTTGCCATCCCAGTCAAAAGTGGGGTACGTGGTGTCCGACATGATGATGCCCGGCTTGTCGTAGAGCGAGTCCGAGCAGACATCGCCCGCCCCCCAATCGTAGCAGAAGCCGGCCAGCGGGCCGGTGCCGCAGCCCGCGGGATGTTCATCATTCCCGTTGAGCGTGCTCCCGGCACTGTGCACGTCCACATCCCCCCGCACCGTCACCAGCGCATCGCAACACTCGCCGAGCTTGTAGCCCTCACCCGGCTCGCCCGGTCCCGAAGTGAGCATCGCGCCCAGAACCCGTTGGCCACCGCGCAAGCCGAGCCCCCGGCCCTCGACTTCCAGCTCGTACAGCGGCTGGCCGCTGCCGTCGTCCCAGCGGTGGATCGTCGCCCGGTACCTGGCTCCGCTGTCCAGCGTACGCCAACTCAGGACCAGGCTGTCGCCCCCCGCCAACGAATCGACCTCGGCCTGCCGGGTGCTGTCCCACAGCGCCAGCACCTCGTTGAGCCCCGCCTCCGCCGCGTAGAACGCCGCGCTG
>JABAOF010000427.1_pt1 | contig 20327 bp, 16 predicted proteins | sample 7062171 | NCBI WGS metagenome assembly JABAOF01 (sample SAMN14538628, study PRJNA623070) | marine sediment metagenome | biome: marine biome [ENVO:00000428]; feature: marine pelagic biome [ENVO:01000023]; material: deep marine sediment [ENVO:00002113] | place: India: Gulf of Khambhat ...
GAGGCACTTCTTCTTAGCGCGTCTCCGATCAGCATAGCCCTCTCTCTTAACATAACAGATAGTTCTATATAGGAAATCTCCCTTGACCCCTGTCACCTTCCCCTCTAGCAAAAAACTCGATCCCCTCGTGGCAGGTTCTGTGCGCAACCCTACTGGCGATACTGACCAAAATCGACTACTGAAACTGGTTGGTTGCGCTGACGGTGTCTTCCGATCTGCCTCATTCCGCACGTACAATCATTCGACGGTAGGTGCTAGAGCAGTACAGACGCCCGGAAGGGTCGACCATCTGAAAGAAATAACCTATTGTGTCTTGTCCCCCTTTCCCAGCATCTTCTTCCTAAGCTTTTCGGTTTCTGCTAGGTTTACCTCAAGTGTCTTTGGGTCTATGATTACACCGTAATCGTTCTTGGCGCTTTCTATGGAGACCAGTTCGTCCCTTACGTCCTCTCTTACAGCGCTAATATCTCGTTTCAATGGATTGCCAACTCCAGCTCCCCCTTGGACATAGTCGATCGACTTATCGCCGCTCTGAAGCATGTACAGCATGGTTCGTCGAACATCCTCATGGCTTTCTTCCTTTCCATTTGCCAAAATTAGCCTTTTGGAATTGGGGAAGGGGAGTTTTCCACCCGCGATCGCAGGTGCGGGCGTGTAATCAAAAGGTTCAGCCGCATAGGCCAAATGGATAGGTTGGGGGTCCGAATCAGCAACCCAAATGTTGTCGACACCACAGCCACCGCGCCATTTTCCTGGTGCACCCGAATCTTTGGCCCATTCCCATTTTTCCCAAATGATCGGATAGATACTTTCAGCGACTTCTATCTCGGGGTAATAGAGTGTACCGCTACAGATCTGCGGCCCATTGGTTGGCCAGCCGTCGGTTCCCCATATTGCCCCAGCACCGCTCGAACAACCCATAAAGTCAGGGGTACCATATCCCTCCTGTCGTCTAGGATCTAATCCAGAGAATACCCAGTAGTTTATGGAACCCCAACCTGCCGGAACCTCTTCCGGAGCAGCCTGAGCCAGGGCAGACCAGACGGCCTCAATAATCTGCTTTGCCACAAAATTGGTACAGTTTCCATGAGTGGCCGGATATGTCGCGTGGGTGATTGTTCCCGGTTGGGTGACTATCTCTATGGGTCGGTAGCACCCGCCACACCGATATTGTATCTTTTTGCCCAAGGACGTCATCAGAGCCATATAGACACTGCTATAGGTATTGGCAATGGGGCTGTTAATGTATTGTTGGGACATGGGCCCGCTTTTGCTGAAGTCAACCGTCATCTCGCTTCCCTTGATTGTGAGATCGCAGAGAATAGGAGAGGCATATTCATTACCGGTAATCTCACTGTGATAGGTACCATCCGGTATCTTGGCGATCTCTTCCCGCATCATAAATTCACCGTATCCCAACAGGTCTTCGATGAACGTATTCATTACCTCTTCACCATAGGTGTCATATATGACCCGTGTTCGTCTCTCGCCGACTCTGGCTGCTCCAATCATAGAGAGCAGGTCGCCCCGCTGGGTTTCTGGAATCCGGACATTGGTCATAATCAAATTGAAGACATCCTTCCTCTCTTCCCCCCGCTCAAATATCTTGACAGGCGGAATCCTCAAACCCTCACCATAAATGTCGATGGCGCCAGGATTATACCCGCCAGGGACACCCCCACCTGTATCCTGCTGATGAGCCTTATTTGCAACCCAGAGGACATGTTTGTCCTTCCAGAACACAGGATAGACGATGCACCAGTCCGCCATTTGGTTTCCCGCATCAAGTGTATACGGATCATTTACGAGGAAAACATCCCCTTTATTGATGTCTTCTTTGAAAAACTCCTTTACGGCGCGGCTCGAAAAAGGTGTGGCACCAATGAGCACGGGAATATACTCCGCTAGCGCCAGCAACTCACAATCCAAGGTGAGGAGAGTTGTCGTAAAATCATGAGCAGAATAGTAGATGGGAGCCCTGGCAGTTCGCTCCATGTTCTTCCCCATTTCACGTGCAACTGTAAACATCGCAGAGACCAAGACACTAAAATCGGCTGGGTCTGTCTGTAGCTTGAAAGTACTTTTTTGAGCCATTTTTTTCCTCCTTTGCTCTTTAGCTATCCCAAATTCATCAAATAGTCGCCATACGTGGTCACTTCCAGTCTGGCGCTGGGAGGTACGACCACGGTAGTCGTCTTTTGCTCGACTATCGCAGGGCCTTCTACAGTATTTCCAACCTCCATCAGGTCACCATCATAGATGGATGTGGGTACAAACTCATGCTTCTCCTCAAAGTAAACGTCTCTCTTTCCTTTGACACATTTGCTCGCATCAGAAGACCTGAAAGTTATGGCTTTGCGAGTGGGGGTCACGACCTTCCCGTAGGCCGCAAGCCTCACATTGATCATTTCGGTCTCTACAATGTCTCGATACGCATAGAGTTCTTCATGCTTTTTGTGAAAAGCCTCGATAATATGATAGATTTCCGCTTCGGTTACCTCAGCTTCAGATATAGGTAGCTCTACCTCATGGAACTGGCCCTTATATCTCATATCGATTGATTTCCGATAGTACCTATCGGCGGCAGCGATACTTTCCCGTTCCAGGTACTGATCACCGACGGTCCTCATATCTTGGAAAGCATCGTTCAACGTCCCTGCATCTGCCTGACTGGTCTTGGTAACCACTGATCTTACCAGATCATGCCGCAGATCCGCTATGATACTTCCCAAGGCACAAAAAATCGAAGAGGTTCGTGAGATCAAGATTTGTTTAATATCTAGGGCTCGGGCTAGACTCGCAACATGCACTGGCCCTGCACCGCCGGCAGCGACCAAGGTATACTTTCTTGGATCTTCTCCCCGCTGGACTGAAACTGTCGAAAGGGCGTCGGACATACCATGATCGATAATTTTTCTTATAGCCTTTGCAGCCTCGATCACATCCATCCCTAAGGGATCCGCAATCTTCTCTTTCATTGCCTTCTGGGCAAGGCTGACATCGACACTCATTTCTCCACCAAGAAAGTATTCCGGATTCAAATAGCCCAGCAGCAAATCAGCATCCGTACTGGTGGGTTCTGTTCCGCCCTTGCCATAGCAGGCCGGACCGGGAAGGGCGCCTGCACTCTGAGGTCCCACGTGTAATACATTCATCTTATCTAACCATGCGATACTGCCACCCCCAGCACCGATTGTATGGACGTCGATCAGTGGAAGCCTCAAATGGTACACTCCAGCCACAGCGGTTTCTAAAGCTGTGCAAGGTTGCCCGTCTTTTATGAGACAGACGTCAAAACTCGTTCCTCCCATATCAATGGTTATAAGGTCTTTCAGTTTGAGTGGTTCTGCAAGATAGGCAGCTGCAGCAGGACCGCAAGCCGGGCCGGAAAGAATGGTTCTCACCGCTTGCTCAATGGCGATCTCCGGAAATATGACCCCCGCACTCGATTGAGTAATAAGAAGCTGCCCCTTGAAGCCTGATTCCTTCAGGGTTTCGACCAGATGCTTGAGGTACTTGGATAGATTCGGGCCAACGTAGGCGTTGAGCGTCGCAGTGCTCATGCGCCAGTATTCACGAATTTCGGGTTGGATATCACAAGAACTACAGACATATACGTCCGGGAGTTCTTCCTTACAGATTTCAAGGGCCCGTCTCTCATGGGCTGGATTCCTAAATGACCAGACGAAGCCGACCACCACCGCCTCTACCCCTTGTTTTTTGAGGTACTTGCATGCCTTTCTCACCTCGGCTTCGTTCAAGGGTGTCACTTCTTCTCCATTCCACTTTATCCGTTCTTCTATAGGCACGGTCAGGTACCTCGGCGCCAACGGTCGAGGAGCAGGAATCGTGTAATCATATGGGGTTTCCCTTATTCCAAAACGAATGCCCAAAGTATCTCGAAATCCTTTAGTACAGAGCAAACCAACCTTTGCACCGGACCACGTGAGGACAGTATTTGTACTAACCGTGGTCCCATGGCATATGCGTGTGACATCGCCCAGAAACCCCTTTAGATCCTTTCCCACCTCGGCTGCTATTTTTTGGAGGCCATCTATTACGGCAAGTGACGGATCCTCTGGTGTAGAAGGGGTTTTTACAATAATGCTCTCTCCTGCCTCATCAACGGAGATAAGGTCAGTAAATGTTCCTCCCGTATCAACTCCAACGACATATTTCATCTTCGTCCTCCTCCTTTTTTTCTGTTGATTCCTGCTTCAACAATTAAAGGGACCGTGCTGCAAGATGACCCTCATAAATCGCCTCATGAATGCCGCGAGGTTGAACACAATCACCAATCGCATACGTAGTCAGACCACTCTCTCTCAGTTCCTGATACAAACTTATGTCTGGCTTAAGCCCTCCCATAATGATCACATTGTCTGCCTTGATTTTAATTTTCTCCCCTAATCTGCCCAGATCCACCATAATGGCACCCTCATCGGTTACCTCTTGGAGGAGCTTCTGGGTCTCTGTTTGGACCCCTGCCTTCATGAGCCTCTCCATGAGAACAATGAAATGGGCAATTTCCATATCGTAACCGATCTGCCTCTGGCGCGTCGTGAGAACCACATCCTTGCCCTTCTCCCCTAAGGACAAGGCCAACTCGGACCCCAACATTCCTCCACCAACAATGAGAACGGTCTTTCCAACATCTTTGCCTCTCCATATATCCAATCCATCGACGACGTTGGGCTTGTCGATTCCTGGAACTTGTGGCATGGAGGTCTTACTTCCAGTAGCAAGGATAATCGCATCGGGTTTCTCATCGATGATTTCCCGGGCAGTCTTTTCTTTTCTTAGATTGATATCGACTTTCAATTTCTTAAGTTGATTGGAAAGGTAATCGATCAATGGTCTCAAATCGGTCTTAAACTCGGGTACTGACGCTTCTAGCAGGGCACCTCCTAATCTATCGCGCTTTTCAAAGAGACGGACCTTATGTCCCCTCAGGGCAGCAACCCTGGCTGCTTCCATACCCCCTGGGCCACCTCCAACAACTAAGACTTTTCTTGGTTGAGGGGCAGGATCGTTCTCCTCGTATTCTAATCGGGCAAAACGATCCTCCCTGCCGACGGCAACGTTCACTGAACACATCAGACTCTTTCCGCTCATAATCCCCTTCTGTAAACAGCCCTGGTTGCATCGAATACAAGGCCGTATCTCCTTAACTCTCCCCTCCTCTGCCTTCTTCACGAAGTAAGGGTCTGCAAGAAGGGGTCGAGCAAGCCCTATAAAATCTGCTTTCCCCTCTTCAAGTATACTCTCTGCCAGTTTAGGGCTTGTTATGGAGCCCGAGGCTATTACAGGCACACTGACTTCCTTTCTGACAGCCTCAGCAGCCCAGACGTTAAAGGCTAGGGGCTGATTTGAGGGGACGACCTGACAATGCATGGTATGATGATTTCCCCCAGAGATGTGGAAAACGTTAACCCCGACGTCCTCGAGCTCCTTGGCAAAGGTGATGGTATCCTCAATCATGACGCCTTTGTCGACGTATTCCGTCCCGCTCAGTCGGATTCCTACTGGAAAATCCGGCCCCACTTTCTTTCTCACATCACCGGCCACTTCAAGTCCGAACCGCATCCTCTCTTTCAAGCTACCCCCATACATGTCGGTTCGCCTGTTGGTATGGGGAGACAAGAAATTTGTTATCAGATAACCATGGGCCCCGTGAATCTCAACCATATCAAACCCCGCCTGCTTCACCCGTCGGGCAGCGTTACCAAAGGCCTGTACAATCTCGTGGATCTCTTCGATACTGAGTTCGGTTGGAATGACTCCCCCCATGGCTAACAGTTCTTCCCAAGGGACTCGGGACGGGGCCACCATGGGCGGGGTTCCGATGAACTTCTGCCTTCCGCAGTGCTCGATCTGCACGCAGGTTTTGGCCTCTGCTTGCTGCATCACTTCTGCAAGCTGTGCTAGCCCAATGATGCAGGCATCATCGTAGGCCCCTAGTTGACAATGGGCAGATATGCTAGCTTTGAGGTCGATATAGGTATATTCGACTATTATGAGTCCCATTCCCCCCTTTGCTTTCTCTTCGTAGAACCTCAATAGGCGCTCTGTCACCATCCCGTCCCGTGACGCGTACCCAGTGATCATGGGAGAAGAAACCACTCTGTTTTTCAGCTCCAAGCCACCGATCTTCCCTGGTTCCATAAGTTTTTGAAATTTTTGGCGTTTCATTCGATAAAGCCCCCCCTGTGGCTGAACACAAACCGACATAGCTAGCAGCTCTCGTTCCTTCGGCTTCCGGAATGATCAAGATTTCACCGGCAAGCTTTTGCTGCCAAATAGACAGAAACAACCTCTACATCCTAGGTTTTTCTGTTGGTAATGACGATTCGATGTCGAAAGGAGAATACCCCGACTCTACTCTCCCCACCCGGTGGTGAATCCCAAAAGAGCCTCGGGAGACCAGGTCCGAATCCAACCCGGCCTCCCTTACTCTCCTATCGAGGCGTCATCGTCTTCCGCCTTAAGCTCCTATTCACCGATATCTTTCTGATATTTCCCCTCACCTCTTGCAGAAATAATCCAATACAGAACAAACGCGAGGGGATAGGCAATGATCGATGGAGACGGAACTAGGTTCCACCAGAGTTTATCGAGAAGACCCACCACTACACAAATAGCGAATACCAGAAAGGCCATCGGATTCCAGAGTCTCATGGTAGTTGGGATGACCTCATATTCGGTCGGGATTTTTTTGGACCACCGGTAGAAGATGTCTGCGAGGGATATGACACAGGCAGTCCCCAAGGTCAGAGAGGCAGTCCAAGCCCAGTGCGTAATCCATTCGATGATACCAACGGCTAAGAGCAGAAGGCCGAAGATATTCACTAACACCACCCACCATTTTCTCCCGGGCTCCCACTTTGCAATGACCGAAAAGAAATTGGCTAAGTTCACCGAGGGCAGGTACGCGTTGATATATTGGATGTTCAGCTGGTAGGTTATTACGATCAATACGCCTACCCATCCCATGGCTATGGCAAAGGGGATCGACGGCAGAAAGGCTGTCTGGCCTGCAGCCTCGGCGCCGATTTTCGGGGTCAACGCCGCAATCATTGGCCAGACAAGGAATATTCCAGCTATAGGAAAAACAATGTGGCTAAAAAAGCCCTGAAAAGGGCCAATTCCTATCGCCCACCCTTTGCTCTTAACAAATCGGCCAAAGTTTCCTGCAGTAACCGCCCAGAGCCCGACAGCAGCCAAAGACCAGTCCAAAGCAGCACCAAATCCGCCTGGAATGATCCCTTTAGCAGACATGCTAATGGTTTTAGCCGCTGTGAAGTCTTGAACACCATAGAAGTAATAGAGGACATAAATCGTGGCGAAGATACCCAAGGGAACAGCGATGTAGTTCCAATATGCCAAGGCCCGATGCCCAAAGATAGGGACAACTATAAACAAGGGAAACAGCATGAGGTAGAACCACCAGATATTGCCGAGGGGCCACACTTTTTGAAACGCCACTGACATCCAGTGGGTCTCCAGGGCCCAGAAAGACATGAGGAGATACATCGCCAGGAGAGATGGAAGGAATGAGCCCGTCTGCCCCCAGCTGAACCGGGCTATCATGTCAAAAGAATAGCCTCCCTTCCATGAGACGTAGCCAAACACCGAGGCAAAGATGATAAAAACACCATAGGCAATCAGGGTAGCCAAAATGCCCAGCCATAGACCTGCGAACGCGACACTGAGGCTTCCGACCGCCAGATAATACATGCACATCGGTATCCCGAACATGCCAAACTGGGCGGCTGGGGTGCTCCTTATAAAGTCTGGTGCCTTTCTTAGGGCGTAGTCCTCCATGATCTCTTCCATGGAGCGCTTTGCTTCCTGACCGGTTGCTTCAGCCATAACAAACCCTCCTTTCGGATTAGAAAAACAATGCAAAGGAATACATCTTTAGTCATCACCTCCTTCCTCAGTTTTCAGGTCTATTTACTCACCTCTTCTCTTACCACAACAACTTTTTTTGGTAAAGCCATTTGATATCGATAGAGGATGATGCAGGCCGTGATGGATTGCCATGTTTAACCTGATAGGAATGATCGTTCCATTATGGAACGTAGAGCAGCTTTTGGTCAGAGACAGCTCAGATAGCCGTCTCTGGGGGAAATAGTGCTAAAGGTATATCTGGTTAAGGGAGGCAAGTGGCTCTGTAAAGGTTAATGCCGTCATGGTCGATGACTTTAGCCAAGAATTGGATACTCTTAAAGGTTGTCCTGTGAAAAACTATTACTCCATTGAGTGTGCTAGGTATCAAGCAACCTCGTATTCAAGACTGTCAGCTCCGTGTCGAATACCTCGGATAGATTGCCTGTGGTTTCTCAAAGACGAAAGCCAGGAATAGTAAACTGGTTCGGGATTCATCTTACCCATTGACGCTGTCTGTACGTAGTAGATGATATAATGTAAAGGAATGGATCGGGGAGGAACAGAAATGACAAGGAGACGAGCTGCCTTTGCGGCAGCCATCGTAGTGACCTTTTTTCTCGTTCAAGAGAGCTACCCCTTCGATCACTCCAAGTTTGACCACACACTCAGGCAGTATGTCGACGAAGAAGGACTGGTGGATTACAACGGCATTGCACGGGACAAGGATTTCTCCGATTACATAGAATCACTCGAATCGGCCAACGTCGACACGCTATCTCGTGATGGCCAGCTTGCCTTCTGGATCAACGCTTATAACGCCATCACCATCGACAAGGTGATCAAATGGAAACCCGAAAAGAGCGTTCGGGAGACCTTTGTTCCGGGAGTCTGGACGTCTACCAAATTCTTTACGAGCCGGGCGCACGTCGTCGCCCGCGAGCGAATGAGTCCGGACGACATCGAGCACGAAATCCTGCGGAAGAGGTTCAAAGATCCACGGATCCATTTTGCGATCATATGCGCCTCCTCAAGCTGTCCGAAGTTACCACGGTTTGCTTACAGGGAAAAGGATGTCCAAGATAAACTCGAAGAGGAGACGCGAAAATACATCAGTTCAGATCGGGGCGTTCGCATCGATCGTGCCGAAAATACGCTGTATCTGTCAAAAATTTTCGATTGGTTTGAAAGTGATTTTAATGCAAAATCTGGGTCTGTAATGAGCTTCATCCGGCCATACCTCAGGGAGGATGTTGTCTCATTTCTCCAACGGGAACCGAAAATCGATCACATCCATTACAACTGGGCTTTGAACGCCAAAGAACCCTTGAAATAGATGGGTCCCTGGGAACACCCCTGGAAGTGTCAATGATTGCGGCTCAAAGGCCGTGCTGGAAAACCCGTTAAGGCCAAAGGATCAGGGTCCAAGGACAAAGGCCAGTGGGAAAACGCTTTTCTTGGAGTTGTGATGCGTTTCTTTTGGCCTATTACCTTTTTCCTCTGATCTTTTCAATTAGGGCTCCCCGTGCGATTGTCTTACGGAGATTGTGCAGTCAATTTCCCGGCCCTCCCTTGACAAGAACTGGCAGATTCCCTATGGTTACTAAGAATTTCAATGCCTTGTTCAAGAGAAGAGATATTCATTTCCCGTGACTTGCGATTTCCATGGGCTATCTTATTACCTTCGAAGGAATAGAGGGGAGCGGCAAGACAACTCAGGCCAGGGGCCTTGAAAAGTTCCTACGGAATAAAGGCTGGCAATGCACGGTAACTCGCGAGCCGGGTGGTTGTTCGGTAGGTGATCAGATAAGACGAATCTTGCTGAGATCAGAAAATCACGAGCTCACTCCCCTGGGTGAGCTTTTCTTGTATGAAGCCAGCAGGGCTCAACATGTAACTCAAGTTATCGGACCGGCCCTGAGAAAGGGTAGGGTTGTTCTGTGTGACCGTTTCTGTGATGCGACTCTGGCCTACCAGGGGTATGCCCGTAAACTTGACATCAAAATGGTCGTCGCTTTGAATCGGCTGGCCTCTCAGGGCATTACGCCTGACCTGACCCTCCTGTTCGACTGCCCGGTAGAGGTGGGGTTGGGAAGGGCTTCCCAAAGGATCAAAACAAAGAAGCCCGCCGCGAGGGAAGATCGCTTTGAAAGAGAATCGATTGCTTTCCATCAAAGAGTGCGAGAAGGATATCTCCAAATCGCCCGGGACAATCCAGATCGGATCAGGGTAATCGACGCGTCTCTTAGAGAATCTGAAGTCCATCGGGCCGCATGTGACATCGTGGCGGCGAAACTCGAGGCGGCCATGGGAGCGGTGGGAGGGCAGGTTTAATCGTCGTCAGGGCGTGGGAACAATAGTTCCATACGCGGACAGGGGAGTTGGAACGCCATGGGTTTTGGAGAGATTATTGGTCACCGACGGCCAATCCGGCTGTTACAGAAATCGATTCTAAACGACCATCTCCCTCATGCGTATCTTTTTTTGGGGCCTCAGGGGATTGGAAAGAGAATCACCGCCCTCACCTTGGCCAAGGCGCTCGACTGTGACGATGAGAGCGGAGATAGCTGTGACAAATGTCTGTCCTGCCGAAAGATATCGGACTCCAACCATCCGGATGTCTTCGTGATCAGTCCCGATGGTCAGTTCATCAAGATCGAGCAAATTCGGCAACTTCAACGATCTTTGAGTTATCGGCCCTATGAGGGGAAGAAACGAGTCTGCATAATGGACGGCGCTGACGAGATGACGGCGGAAGGTGCGAATGCACTCCTGAAGACGCTTGAGGAGCCGCCCCCTGAGACCCTCCTGATCCTTCTGGCCACTCAAAAGGAATCGCTTCTGCCGACGATCGTTTCCCGGTGTCAGCAGGTGAGTTTTAGTTCTCTCCCTATCGACCAACTCACGGAAGAGTTGGCCACACAGCTATCCCTGGAAAAGAGACAGGCAAGGACTTTGGCAGAGCTATCACAGGGGAGTCCAGGACGGGCGCTTGAGATGTTTCATCACGATGTATGGGAAAGGAGGCCTAGTATCATTCGAGACTTGATTGGATTATCCTCTCAGAGCCTTCAGCACGTATTTGATATTGCGAAATCATTGGCAGATCGTGGGGAGGATCTTCCTCTTGTGTTTCCCGTTATGATCTCGTGGTACCGTGACCTGATCATTTGGAATGAGGGGAACAATGTCGACCAACTTATTAACCAGGATTTCTGTGAGGAGGTGAAAGAAAAGGCGGTGCAGATGTCTCGTCGATCTCTTATCCGAAGAATCGAGGCAATCAACGAGACTTCAAAAGCCTTGAGTCGTAACGCTAACCGGCAATTGGCCATGGAAAGCCTCATGCTCGAGTTAAGGTGAACCCTCCGCCTCTGCAACCTCAAAGTCTCGGGTTGTCTGGTAAATTACCGCCTGGGAAAGGTCGGCTAGATTCTTCAATTGAGTATTGGGTGTGGGTCATGTTCTTTACACCCGGTTTCGAGCCAAGATTGATACAGGGCGATTCGAATAGAGGGTAGACAAAATGATCCGGGTTGTTGGTGTTAAACTGAGTGACGGAAAGATCCATGATTTCGATGCATTGGATCTCGATCTCCAGAGTGGGGACTCAATTCTCGTCGAGACTGGGAAAGGGGTGTGTCTCGGCAATGTGGCCGTGGAGCCGAGAGAGAAAGAAAAGAAATCGCTCCGTAAGGCGTTGAAAAAGGTCACGAGAAAAGCTACTGAGGAGGATTTGATACAGGATCGAGCAAATCGATCCCTTGAGGAAGAAGGCTTCCAGTTCTGCCTTGAAAGGATCAAAGCCAGAAACTTGACTATGAAACTTGTCAAGGTTGAGTTTTTCTTCGATCGGAGCAAAGCCATCTTTTACTTCACATCTGAAAAACGGGTGGACTTTCGGGAATTGGTAAAAGATCTTGCTGCACGGTTCAAGACAAGAATTGAGATGAGGCAGATTGGGGTAAGGGACGAAGCAAAGATGACGGGAGGGGTAGGCCCCTGCGGCAGGGAGTTCTGCTGCTCAAGATTTCTCAGCAGTTTTGACCTGGTTTCGGTCAAAATGGCAAAGGAACAGAACCTTGCTCTCAATCCGACGAAGATCTCAGGCGCGTGTGGTCGCCTCATGTGCTGCCTTGCATACGAATATGAGACCTACTGTGGACAGAGAAAGGGGCTTCCTAAAGTAGGGAAACGGGTGACCACAAGCCACGGGGAGGGCAAGGTCATCCGGCAGAATATTATGAATCGAACAGTGACCGTTGAACTGGAGAGCGGCACAGAAGTGACCATCAGCGCCGATGACGTTCAATTCCTGAAGGGTTGAAGTATGAACGAAACCCCAAGCTTCTTTGTAACAACGCCGATCTACTATGTGAATGCACCCCCCCATCTTGGTCATGCCTACACAACAATAGTGGCAGATGTTCTCGCACGATTCTATCGGCTGGCTGGCTACGATACCTTTTTCCTCACCGGAACAGACGAGCATGGCGATAAAGTCGTCCAGGCGGCCAGCGAAAAAGGATTAGCCCCCAAGGCATATGCGGATGAGATCAGCGGCCTTTTTCGAGCCCTATGGCCTCGCCTGAATATCTCAAACGACTATTTTATCCGGACAACCGACGAGGATCATAAGCGGGTCGTCAGATCTATCCTTCAAACAGTCTATGATAAGGGGGACATCTATTTCGGAGAATATGCCGGCTACTACTGCGTTGGTTGTGAGCGTTTTGTTACGGAAAATGAGTTGCAAGAGGGAAAGTGTCCAGATCACCAAAAGGAGCCAGATTTCCGGAAAGAAAAGAACTACTTTTTCGCCATGAGCAAATACCAGCAGTGGCTGATTTCTCACATCAAGGAGAACGAGGGTTTCATAAGGCCGGAGAGATATAAGAACAAGGTTCTCTCCGCCCTGGAGGTATCCCTTGACGATCTCTGTATCTCCCGGCCTAAGGAACGTCTTGCCTGGGGAATTCCCCTTCCTTTCGATTCTGGGTATGTCACATACGTCTGGTTCGACGCGTTGATCAACTATATTTCCGGTATAGGCTACCCCGCTGACCCGAGATTCACCAAATTCTGGCCACTGGCGAACCATCTGATTGCGAAAGACATCCTCATCCCTCATGGTATTTACTGGCCCACCATGCTCAAGGCTGCCGGGATCCAACCTTATTCGCATCTCAATGTTCATGGTTACTGGAACATCCAGGGGGGGAAGATGTCCAAGAGCAAGGGTGAGATTGTCAACCCTCTCGACTTGGAAAAGAAATACGGCCTCGACGCCTTCCGATATTTCTTGATGAGAGAGATGGTTTTCGGCCTTGATGCGAGTTTTACGGAGTCGGCCCTAGTTAACCGGCTGAATGCAGACTTGGCTAATGATCTCGGAAATCTGGTGAGCCGGAGTTTGGCCATGGTTTTGAAGTACTTCAAGGGGATAGTCCCCCTTCCTGGAAACTCGGAGAAACTGGATGAAATGCTTAGGAACAACGCGGCGAAGGCTGTCGAGTCCTTTGAATCAGACATGATGAATCTCGCCTTCCATAAGGCCTTGATCACGACGTGGGAATTTATCGGTCATGTGAACAAGTACATTGATGACACAGCGCCGTGGAATCTGGCAAAGAATTCGACCCAGCACCCTCGCCTCGCAACCGTTCTCTACAACGCTTTGGAATGCCTGAGGATAATTTCCACCCTCCTCTTCCCTTTCATGCCTCAGGCAGGAGAGAAGATCTGGATCCAGCTGGGAATGGAGGATACGATTCACCACCAACTCCTTAAGGACGTCAAGGATTGGGGAAAAATTCGAGTCAACCAGAAAATTCAAAGAGGGGACCCTCTCTTTCCCAGGAGAGAGCCTGCTGACAGCGATGACCAAGGCGGTTCACAGGATTGACAAGGTCCTTCGAAAGGCCTTGCGTCGGATGGATCTGAAAGACAAATTGGAGGGGTACCGGATCTGGTCCCTCTGGAGCGATCTCGTGGGGGAACAGATTGCGAGAAGGGCTCAGCCTGACCGGCTCAGAAACCGCATTCTTTTTATACGCGTCTCGAATTCGACCTGGATGCAGCAGCTTCAGACGATGAAGCCGATGCTCCTGGAAAGGATTCGGAAGACGATAAAGGGCAATGCCGTTAATGACATCAGGTTCTCACTGGGAGAGGTCGATCCGCCTGTTCAAGGCGCCGACCATGTGCCGCCAGAAAAACCGATGGAAATCGAACTGGGCTCTGAAGTGGAAGCACAGCTTGAGGGGATCAAAGATGACGAACTAAAGGTCCTCATGAGGCGTATCATACTGAAGCAAGCCGGGAAAAGGATGGGAGAGAAAGCGGACTAAGGGTCCAGGATAGGTCATCGACCACCTTTGTCCTTTCTCGCTGCCAGGAGGGCTTCCTGATAGACTTCCACAACCGGAATTTTGTTTTTCACACTCAGCCGGCGACAATCCTCATATTCAGGGGATACATGATGGATTTCTCCCTCCCGGTTCCTTGAGATTTTGACTTTCACACGTCCGAAAGGGGTTTCCACGGATTCAACCCGCCGCTCTAGTTTCTCTCTATTCACAGAGAAATAGCGAACGCCGATGGTTGTTGATTCCCTGAAAAAGGTCTCGACGATTCTGGCACGACTAGACTCCTCGCAGATCGCCCTGACTGTCGTCCCTGGGCGGTTCTTTTTCATCTGGATTGGGATAAATGACACGTCGAGGGCCCCCTGGGCAAAAAGCCTGTCCATGAGAGGTTCAAAAAACTCAGGATTCATATCGTCGATGTCTGTCTCAACCAGTATCACCCGGTCCTGGGGAAGGGGTGACCTACCCGTTCCGAGAAAGATACGGAGCATGTTGGGGATATTTCCGAGATCCCGATCACCCAGACCATAGCCCACTTTTTCTATCTCCATGTCAGGCATGTCCCCAAAACGGTCGGCTATGGCCATGATCAACGCTGCCCCGGTTGGCGTGACAAGTTCTCCTTCGACCCGTGAATCGTATACAGGAACGCCTCTCAGGAGTTCAACCGTGGCAGGTGCCGGAACCGGGAGGAAACCGTGGCGAGATTGAATCATGCCCCTCCCCAAGGGGATTCGAGAGGCATATACTGCATCGACGCCCAGAAATTCAATGCCAATAAGGGAGCCGATAATATCGACGATCGAGTCAAGGGCCCCGACTTCGTGGAAATGAACCTGATCAGGTTTTGTTTGGTGTATTCTACCTTCCACCTCAGCAATGCGGCGAAAAACCTCAACGCCTGCCTGTTTGATTTCCTTTTCGAGCCTGCCTTTTTCCAAAAGATTTCTGATTTCCCGGAAATTTCTTTCCTTGACAGATTTCTTTTCCGGCCTGATACGGATGTGAGTCCCTCGAAGGTGTGCCCTCTTCCCCACGGTCGGTACAATCTCAAAAGGTTCAAGTTCAATTTTTCCAAGGCCCTCTTCGATGATTTTCTGAGGTACCCCCAGGTCGATAAGGCCTCCGAGAATCATATTGCCACAGATTCCGGAAAAGCAATCGAAGTAGGCTATTTTCATAACAAGAATAATGAAAGTTGCTTGTTCCAGAGATTCTGCCTGGACACCACCCACGGAGAGAAAGAGGAGGCTCTAGGCGCGAATCAAGATTCTTTGATTAACCATTTTTAGTTTTGCCCTTGGCGGGATGTAATCCCGCCAAGAGCAGAGAGTCTTGGTTTGTAGTGAAGCCGAGCTTTAGAATCTTCGAAAAGCTTTTGAACAGCAAAGAGCGACTTTTTCGAAAACGCGGCATGAATTGGTTTCTGACTCTTCTAGAATCCTCTTAAAATCCTAACCCTTCTCAATCCTGACCCGCGCCCCTCCTTTGACGTCCTTGAAGACTTCAACATCTCCGATGGCCTTTCCGATGGGATTGACCGGACTTGCCGCCCGGATCTCTCCTGCCCTGCTTGCCGGAGTGGGTCCAAAGAAAATGCAGAAGGCGCTTCCTGTCGGCCAGTATCCAAGTTCCCCTTTTTCCATCTCGTCACGAGCCGTTTGTTCCAATTCTGCCTTTACTGGAATCGAAAAGTAGATTTCGTCGCCCCATGTGTTGGCAGCCTCCTCGATAGGAAGGGCGTCCCAGATCAGCTGAGCAGTTGGTGAGTCATTCAGTTGCGCTTCTGCTTTTAGATCGCCGATAAGGATGATGATTTTTCCGGACATGGTGGCCCCTTTCTTGGTGCCTACTCTAGGGGATCAAATTCGTTGTTCAAGGCCTCCTGAGTTTGTTCCATATCTGAAAAGAGAGCCTCAAGTTCCGTATTGAAACTGGTTAAAGGCCGTTTCCCCCAGCTTTGCGATTGAATACCAAGTAGAAGGAACCCCGTAACAAGGAAGAGATAGGGTGGTAGCTCTCTCATCAGCAGGATTAGACCCGAGAAGTGTTCGCTGCCTGTGAGGACCCGAAAAGCGAGCGATCGAAAGCTGTTAAGCAGCATGAGGGCACATAGTATGAGAAGGAAGTTTCGGGCACGGCGATCGGTTTCGTGAAGGGTGATGAAGTGCTTCTCCAGCGTGTTCTTGAAATGGTTCCAACTATTAGAGATAGCCTTGAGAATCTCATGTTTAACTTCTTCATCTCCATTATGGATCTTGAGGAGAGCCTGGCGGTGGCCGCGGAATATGATATAGCGACGGATAAGATTCTCTACATCAGCGGTGACCGACTGGTTTTTCCGGCGATTCTTAAACATGACGGCTCCCACGAGAATCATCAAAATGAGGGAGACAAGGGCATCGAAACCTAAGAAAGGGAAAAGGTACTCCTGAATAGGCTCAAAGACGTGAACCGCTCTCTCTAGGGTTGCCATAGTTTCTCCTACGATTGATTAAGCTGGCTATATATCCTGCACCGAAACCGTTGTCAATGTTGACCACTGCGATGCCTCCTGCGCAGGAGTTAAGCATGGCAAGAAGAGCCGCCACTCCTTTGAAGCTGGCTCCGTAGCCGATACTCGTGGGGACGGCAATGACAGGTCGACTCACCAATCCACCAACCACGCTCGGCAGGGCCCCCTCCATTCCCGCCACTACGATGAGAACATGAGCCCCGATTATCTTCTCTCGATGGTGCAAAAGGCGATGAATTCCTGCTACCCCGACGTCACAGATCATTTCGACGTCATTGCCCATAATCTGAGCGGTGACCATGGCTTCCTCAGCGACTGGAATGTCAGTCGTTCCCGCTGTAATGACGAGGATAGTGCCTTCCCCTTTTATTTCAATTGGTTTTTGGACAAGGGTTACCGCCCGTGATCGAGGATAGTACTCGAGGTCAGAGAAAAGTTTACGAAGGGCGGTCACCATGTCATCTCCGACTCGAGTAACAAGGACATTTTCTCCTGTCTCGGCCAAAGTCCGAACGATCGAGGTAATCTGGTCAGTTGTCTTCCCTTCTCCCATGACGACCTCAGGAAAACCACGTGGGAACTGGTGATGATCGACACGAGCGTCCCCCATGTCTTCAAAAGGTAACCCTCTAAGAGCTTCGACCGCCTCGTTCACAGTCCGTTTTCCCGATTGAACATCACTGAGGAGTTTTCTCAATTTGTCACTGTTCACAGTAAGTCACCCAGATTAAAACCCCGCAACGCAGTGTTGACGTATTGTATTACCATTTGGCGGAAAGTCAAGAATGTCCACTGTGAATTGGGGTTCACAGTGTGTTCGGAGAACTCCCTCCCCTTGGGCCACGAATGACCTGTGTTCGTGAATCTTCTGAAGAACTTTTCAGGTATCCACGTGACGAAGGTCCTTCACAAGGTGACCGACGAGCCATCTGCCCTGGGTATGAGCGGTCCCTATTGATTCAGCTGACATCTGCTAGGCAGCGGCTGAATTCTGGTTTTTGCGAAGGGTTGCTTTTTCGCCAATATTGGTCCATAATTGGTGGAAATCGAAGCTAAGGAACTATCATGATAGTAACGTGCGACTCATGCAACGCTAACTTCAAGGTCGACGACTCGAGAATTCCAAGTGAGGGGATAAAGGTTCGCTGCTCAAAGTGCAAACACGTTTTTATGGTGACACCAGAGGTCCCAGACGATTTTCTCTCGGAATTCAAGGACTTCGAGAATTTTCACAGAGATCATATCGAAACTGAGCATGCGGCAGGAGAGGAGACAGACGGGGCCCCACCTGAGCAAATTGCCAAGATTCCTGAAGAACCAGGGGGAGGGATATCTTTTGAGGAATTCATGGCCAAAGGAGAACCCCTTGATGAGATGCAGGAACCTGAACCCCCCGCCGAGGGATCGATTCCAGAAGAGTTCGCCCTACCGGAGCAACCCCCGCTGGAAGAGGTAGGTTTAGAAACGGCCGATTCCCAGCTCGCAGAGACCCTGGAGTCATCGGAAGTCGAAAAGGTTCCCTCTGAAGAAATCACATCGGAGATGGGAGAACCGCAGCTATCTGTCGAAGACTACTTCCGGGAAGAAATGGAGCAGGAGCCCACGGGTCAATCGCAGGAGGCGTCCCTCGACGCTTTGAAGGACAAGAGATTTGAGGACCTCGTTAAGGAAAAGGGATTGGAGAAGAAGCCTACTGGGCGACGATCTTCTTTCAGGACTATCCTGCTATTGATCCTGCTTCTCACCCTGGGTGCAGCGGCCTATTTGTGGTGGCAGAACCAGGGCGCATCAGTGAGCCTCCCCATAGAGATCGGACCTACCTTCAAGACCGCAGTGGGGAAGATATCTGACCTATGGGACGACGTCGTCGGCTTTCGAAAGGGAAGTTTGGAGCTGACTGGGCTTGAGGGTAAGGAGGACGAGATAGGCCAGCATCGAGTCTATATCATCAAAGGCGATGTGAACAACAAATCAAGGCGGGCCAGGCGGAGTGTGAAGCTAAGGGTTATCATATTGGACAAGGCTGGCAATAGAATAAAGGAGAAAGAAATCTTTGCTGGTAACGTCTTCACCCGAGAAGAGCTAGAAAAACTCTCGCCCAGGTTCTTCACTGGTGAGGAGATTCTCCAACCGAAGAGGCCCAAAGACATGGTGGTCGAGGCCCATGAGACGATTTCTTTCATGGTCATCTTTTCCGGCTTACCTCGGGAGGGAAAAAGCTTCAAAGTCGAAATTCTTTAGGCCCCTAGGGGTTAGAAGTCAGTGGGGGAGGCCCACATGCCGCTGTCCAGAAAGATTGAGAGCGACGTACAGAATGCATCGAGAATCAGAAAGCTTTTTGAGCAAGGTCTGGATCTTAAGAAGATTCACGGTGAGATGAGCGTCGCTGACCTGAGCATCGGGAACCCGGTTGTCGAACCCCCTGAGGAATTTGTAGAAAAGATCTCCCACCTAATCAAACAGCGGGCTGGAATGCATAGATACATGCCGAATCTCGGTTTCCCATGGGTGAGGGAGGCCGTTGCAGAGTCTCTCGTAGGCGACGGGTATTTCAGGGACCTCGGTCCCCAACATGTGATGATGTGCGCGGGCGCGGCAGGTGGTATTAACGTGGTTTTCAAGACAATTCTCAACCCTGGTGAGAATGTCATCGCCGTTGCACCCTACTTTGTTGAATACAAATCCTATGTCGAAAACCACGGAGGCGAACTCAAAGTTGTCATGGCTTCGGATGACTTCTCTTTGGATGTGAAGAAGATCGACGAAGCGATCGACAGCAACACCCGGGCAATTATCATCAACTCGCCAAACAACCCCACCGGCGTCGTCTACTCGAAAGAGAACTTGTCCCAACTTTCAGACATGTTGCTCCACAAGAAACGCCCCACAGGGCAGACCATATATGTCGTTTCTGATGAACCGTACCGAGAGGTTGTATATGATGGAAAGCCGTTTACCTCAATCTCTTCCCTCTACCCTGATAGCTTTATGGTCTACTCTTTTTCAAAATCTCTCAGCATTCCGGGCGAGAGAATTGGATATGTCGCTATTCACCCGGAAATGCACGACGGCGAGACAATTATGAACGGTATGGCCATCTGCAATCGAATTCTCGGCTTTGTCAATGCGCCAGCATTGATGCAAAGAGCGATTGCAGGTGTTGGCGTTCGGGTCGATGTCGATTATTACAGGGTCCGGAGGGATAAGATCAAAAAGGTTCTTAAGGAGAAGGGTTATGAGTTTGCAGAGCCTCAGGGGACGTTCTATCTATTTGTGAAGTGTCTCGACGAAGAAGAGGCTTTTGTGGAAAGAGCGAAAGAAAGGCTTCTCCTCGTTGTTCCAGGTTCCGCCTTTGGGTATGCGGGGTGGTTTCGCCTCGCTTACTGTGTTGACGACAATACCGTCGATCTCGCCTGCACGAAGCTAAAAGAACTCGCCGAAGTCTATCACTCCTGAGATGTCAAGACTTCCTTGAGAATCTTTCGACCCTCTATTTACGACAACCCCGAGTAGGCCGTATTGACCTAAGAGGGGCTTGGTTTTCGAAGTCTTGG
>JABAOF010005500.1_pt1 | contig 20321 bp, 16 predicted proteins | sample 7062171 | NCBI WGS metagenome assembly JABAOF01 (sample SAMN14538628, study PRJNA623070) | marine sediment metagenome | biome: marine biome [ENVO:00000428]; feature: marine pelagic biome [ENVO:01000023]; material: deep marine sediment [ENVO:00002113] | place: India: Gulf of Khambhat ...
TCCTGTAGATAAAAATATGGGTTAGTAGATCCGCACGGAGGGCCTCAGTTTTTTCAGAGTGCCCGTGCGGTACGAGAAATTAGTTTTAATAAGTGAAACTCGCCTGTCCCCTTTTTTCCCCAGATTTGGGTTTACATATCCAATGAAATATTATATAATTCGGAGAGTATACTCTACGAAATCTTATAGAATTCGACGAGTATACTCTCTAAATTCTATAAGGAAAGTAGGTATTCTGGCAAACCATCGGTATTTAAATATTTTGAAAGCCAATATCCGGGCTGTGATTTAAATGTAGTTGCTATTGATGGCAAGATCGACAAAAGCCGTGATTTCCTTTACCCCTGGGAAATCCAATAGAAATTTAGGCGGTCGAGTCTTGTCAGGCTGTCCAAGAACTCATCATTTGATAAATGGCAAATGATAACGGAGCAATGTAGGAGCTTGATTCAGAGTTCGTGTCGATTTTTTTGCCAGGCGACTTTTTAATTTTCACTCTCCAGAATTTCATTTCAACAAACGCACCGGCCGTACATGGTGTTTATTAACCCTTGTAGATTCTTCCAGGGTTCCTGTATCAAAACAAACCACCCAATATTTTTCCTTAGCTAAAAATTTCTTTGGGGTACTATCTTTGGTCCATATTTTCAATGTGATGCTTGAAAATATAGGACCAATATAAAGCCCCTGTTTATTTTTATATTTTCTCAATAATGATGCCGCTTCTTCCAGGGTCGGCAGACGCCAGTTACTATATCCACCATATTTATCGCTGTTCAGTTTTTCAATCCATTTTTCAGCCTCTTCCAGGTTCATCTCTTGCTTCAGCTCCCCGTTGTACCATATGAGGCCTGTTGTATAAGCGATTACTACATTTCCACTTTTTTTTGACTCTTTTTCATAATAACTCTTAAACGCACCGGTGTTATTCCAATTGGCATGAAAAAAGCCGTGTTTCTTTAACATGGATTTTACATCTTCTACATTCAAACCATCTTCATATTGGGAACGAAGTGCCTTCGTTTGCTTTTTTCGCTCAGCCTCTTTTAATCGATTAAGTTTACTGGCAGCCTCCTGTGTATGACGGCCCGATGGATATTTATCCAGGTATTTTTGATAGGCGGCAATGGTATTCCTGGAACTTGCCACTTTGTAGGCTTTGTCGTCTTTTTGCTCTAATTCTATTCNNTCTCTTCTTCTTCTGCCTTTTTTACTTCCTCCTCAAATGTAACCAGCCCTGGTGTGTTCTTAATTTGTCTGGCAAGTGAAATATTCTCCAGGGCTTTTGAAAAATTCTTTTGGTTAAAATAGTCCCGTGCCTCGGCAAGATATTTATTGAATTTTTCCTCTGATTCTATACGACTGACGGTCTTTTCTTCCAATTCGGTGATCTCAGTTGATATCTTTATCTTTTTTAATTTGTTAACCAGTACTTGTGCCCCTTTTAAACTTTCCAGGTCACCTTTTTTATAAAGTTCACCTGCGATGCTTAAGCCTATATGGTATGGCAGATCCTCTTTGAAAAGTCTATAAATTGAGGTATAGGAAGCGGAAACCTCCTGATTCTTAATCGATCCCGGACCAGGGCTAAAAATAATGATAAATATTACTACTACCAAAACCACTGGAGGAATCCCCAAAACCAATTTTTTCTTAATCGGGTATTTCTTGAATGAATCCAGCGTTTGCTTCATAAATGGAACCAATTTTCCCTTTATGAATGGCCCCAGCTTTTTCTTTAAGTTCTTTATAGAATTCAGGAGCTTTCCCATGAACTGTTTTAAAGCACTTCCTATTTTTTTAAGGATTAAGATTGTGGGTGTTTTACCGGTAGGTGTTGATTTTAATTCCTTTGGTTGGCGGGTGTGTTTCACAGTACCGGTCATAATTNNGGAACCGGTTCATGTAAATGCTTGACAGCTACCGATACCATCGAGTCCCCTTCATAGGGTTTTTTACCCATGAGCATCTCAAAAAGAACCGCTCCTAACGAATAAATATCACTTCGGCCATCCACATCTACCTGGGCCTGGCACTGTTCCGGGCTCATATAATAAACCGTGCCCATACTCTGGCCGCTTTTGGTCAGTTCGCCAATGTCAGTGAAACCAAATACACGGGCAACCCCAAAATCTGTCAGCACCGGTGTGTTATCCGCTCTAAACATAATGTTGTCCGGCTTGATATCCCGATGATAAATGTTCCTGGAATGTGCAAACTCCAGGGCTCCCATTATCGCCTTAACAACCTCCAGTGCGGTTTGCGGTTCTATTTTACCTGCCGGATTGGCTTTCATCCGGTCTTTTAGTGATTCTTTCATGTACTCCATGATAATGTAATGATGACTATGAAACTTACCCACATCGATAATTTGAATGATATTTGATTGTGATAGACGAGCTGCGGCTTTTGCCTCCCTTCTAAAACGTTTTGCGATTACGTCATTTTTCAACAGCTTTGGTTCCAGGATTTTAATGGCCACTTCCCGGTTTAGACTTTCCTGGATGCCAAGGTAAACCACGGACATTCCTCCTTCACCTAATTCTTTTATGATTTTACACCCGGGAATTTTTGGAAAACCAGCCATATTCTTCACCTTATTCCAGGGATTAGATTATCCCCCTTTTTATCTCCTCGATGATCCGATTCTTAAAATCATGACTGAACTTTTTCTGGAGAATCCCGGGAAAAACCGGGAGCGCAAAAGAATAATTATCCCTGTCCTTTTCCTGGAGTATAAACCGCAAGACAAGATTGCTTAAATGTCGATGCATATCTTCTAAAGGCATTTCTATGCCTTGTTGAGTTAACATATCCCTGATTTCATTAAAAGAAAATGTACGTTTATTTGATTTTGATTGTTCTTCCGCCAGCAGCATTAAAATTAATCGACTGATGTTGCTTAAATCTGTATAGAACAGGTAAACTTCATTCATGATATATTCTTCGTATGCATCATCGAACAATTGCTCAATATCCTCCCTGGATATAATTTTTAGCCCTATCCTCGTATCATTTTCTTTAACTTTTTCTACCAGGCGGCGGCAGTAAAATTGAATCAAATTGGGATGGCAGCCCGTATAGTCCAGGATAAGCTTGACATCTTTCTTATTTTTGTAACGAATGTCCATGCTTTCCATCGGCTTTGTGATCAAATCACTTGCTTCGAACTTATCTAATGGTTTGAGCATGATCTCTTCATAAAAGTCGCAAAAGGAACCTTTAATACCTCGTTTCAACTGGTATAATTCCTCGATACCTGCAAAAATGAACTGACAACAATTTTCCCGGGACATGGTACGAAATAGTTGTAAAAGTTTATAATCTTTTTTTTGGTCGAATTGGATAAATTTATCAACCCTGTCAAACATAAATACGATTTTTCTCCCTTCCTGGGAAAGTTCCTGTATGATACCCGGTAATTTAGATAGACCCTTCCTGGATGGCAGCCTGCCGAATACCTTTTTTTTATTGAATACCCGTTCAATTTCAGATTCCAAATTTTTAATAAAAGGTCTATAGGTCCAGGCCCTGGAAAATACTAAATCCAGATCCATAGATATATGAGTGGTATTGGGAGGCGGATTATCATAAATCCTATGGAGCAAAGAGGTTTTACCGATTTTCCTCGCTCCCACAACGGCAAAACTTTTGCCCGGAGAACCTGTGATTTGATTAATCATTCCTTTATGGCCGTATAAAGCGGCCTTCACCGGTCCTGAAGTTTGATATGGGGATATTCTTTGCGGCGGGAGTTTACCCAGGATGATCTTCCTGAGAACCTCTGCTGGCTGCATTGAAAAAGCAATTTTCTTTAACTCATTTTCATCGATGGTAATTAAATTTAGCCGGGTCTTTTTAACAAGGTTTTCAACCCTGTCGGATTCCTGGAAATAGAAAAAAACAATGACTTTGGTTTTCGTTTCCCCTACCACTCTTGCAGCTGTATTCTCGATATTACGAATATATTTTTCGGTGAGTTCCGGTTTGTCCTGGATAAAACAAAAAGCCTCCTCTAAATTCCCAATATTCAAACTCTTTATATCCATTACAAAATAGTTTTGATCAGGTAGAGTTTTTTGATTGATATTAAGATTTAACGTTTGGCAAAAAGTTTCAAAAAAGTTTTCTATATGATTTTTCCTGGTATCCTTATCAATGCTTTTTTTCAAGATGCTGCCTGTCAATAAGCACCACTCGTTGGCCAGGGTCAACATGGTGGTTTTCTTAAATGGCGTCAATTTTTTTGCAGGTGTTTTTTCAATTTCTTCAATGAGTCTTATCAACTCAATTTTATCAGTTATGTCCCCGATATTTTCAATAATGGTTTTCATGAAGGGGTGTTTCTTTTGTACCCATTTCCCATACAAAGGAATTCTAAAGGGGGCCCCGGCAAATTTCCTTTCTTCCATTTCATTAACATAACCGTACTTTTCATGTTTCTCGATTTCTTTTTCAAGCGCTTCCCCGAAAATATCATCCAGTAGACTTTTTTTCAGGTAGTAACGGTTTCCCCTCTTTTCAATGACACTTTCGTCAGCCAGGGCAGAAGCAAACAGCCGGATATTTAACGACAGCTTATTTTCCCAGGTATGAACAAGCTGTGGGATTCGTTCTTTTAATATTTGTCGAATCGCTTGATCAACGTCGTTAATGGTGCATTGATTCCTGTTTTCTTTTCCCAGGTGATTTACTATATAGAAGCAAATGAGTTGTTGAAAAAGTAAATTTTTCCCGCAGAGCCGTATGATCTCCCTGACAGCATCCTCATCGTAGGTCAATAGATTTTTTGCAGGTTCAAAAATAGCATTCCTGATGGTTTCTTCATCCACTGCATCTTCTACATGGATGGGGGAAGCCGAGTCCAGGAATCGATTAATGGTTTCATCACTGTAAAGATCGATCATTTCCTTATCTCCGGCAATAATGAGCCGGTATTTGCTCAAATCTTTATTCAAAGGTTTTATATAATTAATAAGGTCGGAAATGAACTTATTGAACATGTCTCCCATTAAAAGGTCAAATTTTCCCAATATCAAAACCAATATCTTTCCAGGAATATCCAGATCAAAGAACGATAAGATGTAAGCCAATGTCTTTTCTTCTTTATTATAAGCCTTCTCCGGGATATCGTATCCCAATTCTTTTATTCTATCCGCTGCATCTTTATATACATTGTATGATAAATCTCGACTGTAAAGTCCAATGTACTTCTTTGTATCCAGGTAAATCAGGATATAATCTTCACCAAATAAGCCTGGATTACTTTCAATTCGTTTCAATATGCTGGTTTTTCCTGATCCCGGTTTGCCGTACAAGACAATAACTTGATTTTCAGGATTCGTCTCAAATATTTCTTTGATCTGCCGAATCACATCCTCATGATAGAACCACTCACCGGATTCCGGATCAAAGGGCCGATATGGATTTTTAATCTCCCCTGCTGTTTTTTCCTCCATTTTCTTTTTGGTCTTTCTTGTCATTCTTTACTCGCCCATTGAAGTTCTCTTTGACTTTATATTGTAATTAAAAAAAGCGGAATAATCAAGAGAATTTTTTAAAAAAAACTCACAGGTCAGTTGGATAAACAACCTTTGTTCTTCTTCTTCCCCCTGCAGCTAAAAATACGGACGGATCGATTCGTCTTGCCGGGTAAGGAACACCCGGCCTGTTAACCATAATCCCGGACCTTACGAATCCAGGTCTGACCACTGGAAAAAAATTCCACAGAAATTTGGAAATTAAGAAATAATTCGGTTATAATTAGAAACACAGGTGAAAAAATGAGCAGTTATTATGAGTCTAAAATCGGGATACTGATCCTGGTTGATATCGTTCATTTTACCCAACAGGCCGGCAAATATGGCGATGTAAAATTGAAGGGATTATTCAATAAAATCGAACCCCATATTAGCGATATTTCCGGAAAAATGGGCATCAACTTTATCAAATCCATTGGGGATGCATTTCTTTTATTTATCGATGGGATAGATATCCCCAAAATGGACCTGTTCCTGGACTTTGCAGCGGAATTGCGGAATAAATCTATCCAGGGAATCTTCGACTTTGATGATTTTACAGCGGATTTTCGCTGTGTGGCTCACTTTGGAAATTTTCAATTTAAACTCGAAAATGAAAAGATCATCGATGTACAAAGTGTTGAAGGGATCAAAGTTTTTCGAATTGAGAAAGAGGCGGACAGGTATGAGGTGGTAATTACCGGGCAACTCTTCGAACTCATCAAAATGACCCTGGGAGAGAAAAAGATCAATCACATTCCGGCAGGTAAAAGAACAATCGAAAATTTTTCAGATCAGCCGATTTTATTGTATAAATTGATCTTTCCTGAAAAGGATATATCGTCAGAGTCATTGGAGCAGAAGTCCAGGATGCTGGAATTGGAGTGTCAGACCATTCCCGTATTTGGCGGGCTGTTTCCTGCCGTCAGCATGGGGAAAAATTTTATCAACCTCTCCATTAAAGGAGGAATGAAACCCGGTTACCATTACACGGAAATTGAAAAACGAAGAGAAATTATAGAAACCCTGGAAGTCAAGCAAAGGAAAAAGAAAATCGAACTCATCAGGGAGCATTACAGCCAGGTTTTAAGCGCAGGGGAAATGTATGAAAAATACAAACGGGGTGTGATTTTCGGACTGCCAGGAGCAGGAAAAACCACAACGTTGCGTTATTTTGCTTACAGGGATTTTTCAGCAAACCGGGATATACCTGGTAAAGAAAAAAAACAGTTGATCCTGTTTTTTTACTGTTTCAGCGCATGGCCATATGACCAATGGCTCAAAATGGTTAAACAAAAGCCAGAACCGGATATGGAGGACATTGAAAGTATACTGGCCTATTTTGTCTATCACTTTTTATTCGGTAAGAAAAACCATTCTTCGCTGGCTGAAAAAGAGATAAAAGAGTTTTATAAAGCAGAAAAAGCAGTTATTAAAGCATACAACCAGGAGTGTTTAACACTGCTGTTGGATGGACTGGACGAATGCGAAAGCCGTCAAGTCAAGGAAAGCTCAGTGATTTTATATAAACGCCTTTTCAAAAAATTTTCCGGGAGTCATAATAAAATTTTTCTCACCTCCCGGTATTCGGAAAAAGAAGATTTTTTCCACGAAATCAATGAATGTGTGTTTGATATTTGTTCCCTGGACATGGAACAATTGCGGGAGATGGCCCGTTATTTTTACCAGAACGAACCCGCCCTGTATCAAAGATTTGATGAAGCAGTATGGAAAGAAGAAATTGCTGCAAAACTAGGAGGAACACCCATCACTGCCATTCTCCTCCTGGCTTATTTTAGAGTATTTTCAAGATTGGAAAGCCGGTACAAGATGTATGATGTATTAATTAAATTTATCCTCATAAAAACCTGGAAAAAAGTCAAACAGACCGGGTTTGACGAGAATATTGTAAAGAGGTTTATTAAAGAGGCCACCTCCGGGGATGTATTTAAAGAAAACAAAGACCTGCAATCACTCTATGATGCAATAACCCTGCTTGCCTATGACTATATCCAGCTCGAAGAAACCACCATGACACAGTCTTCCATTTTGAGCACATTCAAGCAAGTTGCCGGCAATAAAGAAAAGGCAGATATATGGTTTAAGGAGCTTGTTAAAGAAAACCTCCTCCTGCACGTGGGGCGATCTGAACATGATGATGAGTATATATTCATCCATTCTACAGTGATGGAGTACCTGGCTGCACGCTTTATTATTGAGAGAATCGAAAACCCGGATAACCGGAATTTAACCGAAGCATTTAAAAATGAACCGCCGTTTGAACAGAGTTTGAAAAAAATGAAACAGCGCTTTTTCGAATTGGAAACACTTCCCACAGCCGCAGGCAGCAGCCTTGACAATGGGTTTTGGGTCCTGGGACAGCTCCGCTGCGTGATCCAGTCATATAAGACCGAACCATTCAGACAGGCAGTCTATGCATGTGCATACAAATCCCTGGCAGAGGTGGAACGAAAAATACGGAGAGAGTTAGACAGGATACGTATACCAAGACAGCAAGAAGAGATAAAGGATATAGTAAAAAAGAAACAGACAGATTTGCATTGGATTTACACGTATCTTAAAGTAAAGGTGCTGAGTACAACAGGAGAGCAATTAAAAAAGAACATAGAGGCTTTCAAAAATGTTTCAAGGTTAAGCTTACCGGTCTTTTTAAATGATTACCTGACTTACCCGGCATATTCCGATGGGGATTCTTTTATTAAGGCACTGAGGCTGGAATTCCTTTATACCATTATGAATCGGGAGGTATTGGACGAATGGTTGAAAATAAATGACGATAAAGAAGTGGAAAAATCCCTTGAAAAAGAGATAAAACAACTGGAAAAAGCTGATGGAAGCCTGCTAAAGTTTGATTCAAAGGACTATAATCCCGAAGACAAAAACTTTAATTATTACAATCAAAATCTTGGAAATCTCCTGGAGGGATTCCTGGGCAGTCCAAATCTCAGGCACAGTGGTAAAGTAACCTGTACCGCACTCTTGCCGGATGGCAAACATATGATTTCCGGTTCTTCGGATAAAACCATTAAATGCTGGGAACTGGCCACCGGCAAAGAAATCAAAACATTTAAAGGTCACCATGATAGAATAGCCGGTTTAGCCGTCACACAAGACAGTAAATATATTATATCCGCTTCAGATGATAAAACCATTAGATTATGGGACCTGGTAAGTGGTGAATTAATAAGAGTATTTAAAGGGCATGATGAATCAATAACCTGTATATCGGTCACTACCGACGGAAATCACATAATATCCGCTTCAGATGATAAAACACTGAAATTATGGGACTTGTCCACAGGTGAGGAGATTCGAACATTTATAGGGCATAACCATTACGTGAATTGCGTATCCATCACTCCCGGCAATAAACAAATTATCTCCGGTTCTTCCGATCGAACGTTGAAGTCATGGGACCTGGAGTGCGGGAAAGAGATTCATACCTTTAAAGGTCATACACATTACGTGAATTGTGTATCCATCACCTCCGACGGACAATATATAATTTCCGGGTCTTCCGATAGAACCCTGAAATTATGGGAACTTTCCAGCGGCAAAGAAATACGAACATTTAAGGGGCATGATGCACCGGTAACTGGTGTATCGATCACACCGGACGGGAAACAAATGATATCCTTTTCAGGTGATCAAACGTTGAAAGTATGGGATCTTTCCACAGGTGATGAAATCCGGTCATTTAAAGGACATACCTATTTCGTGAATTGTTTATCAGTTACAACTGACGGGAAAAATATCATACCAGGGGCCGATGATCTTACCATAAAATTTTTGCAGCTTTCTGACGGTAAAGAAATCATTGAGTTTAAAGGGCATTTACACTATGTAAATTGTGTATCCATCACATCCGACGGAAAACACGTGATATCCGCTTCAGGTGACCATACCCTGAAACTGTGGGACCTTTCCAGTGGTAAAGAAATCCGGTCATTTAAAGGGCATTCCGAATGTGTTAATTGTGTATCAATCACGCCAAATAGTAGACACATGATATCCGGGGCAGATGATCGAATCTTGAAATTATGGGACCTTACCAATGGAAAAGAAATCCGGTCATTTAAAGGACATACCAGTTACGTGAATTGCCTGGAAGTCACCCCTGATGGGAGACATTTGATATCCGGCTCAGACGATCTCACCTTAAAGTTATGGGATCTATATGCCGGAAAAGAAATCCGGGAATTTAGAGGACATCTTTCCCCAATAAACAATGTGTCGATTACTCACGATGCAAAACAAATCATATCCTGTTCTTCTGATAAATATTTGAAGCTGTGGGATATGTCAACGGGTGAAGAGATTCGTGATTTTGCAGGACATACTGACGACGTGAATTGTATATCGGTTCTGCCGGATGGACGACACATGATTTCAGGCTCAGATGATTGTACCCTGAAATTGTGGGATTTGTTCACCGGCGAAACAATCCAAACATTTGAAGGGCATAACAATTATGTAAGATGTTTGGCAATCACATCCGATGGGAAATACATACTTTCAGGTTCATATGATATGACCCTTAAAATATGGAATGTTCAGACCGGCGAATGCATCTGGACAGTAGATTTATTATGGATTCCCATGGATATAAAACCAGTCCCGGGAAAGCCCCTATGGTTTGCCGCAGCCAATCGTAATGCCACAATAGCGATTTTTGACTTTAGTAAGATTCTGGATTAATTATTTTTTCGGCTTATATTGCTTGACTTTTTCAGGCTTATATGCTATCTTTCCACTTTAATGTCCTTGAAGTGGAGTATACATTGGATAAGGTAAAAGAAAAGGAAGATGGATTGAATCCATCGAAAACAATTGGATTTAGCGGAAGGCAAACAATCGATATGATTTTTGCAGAAGGGAAGGGGTATGCTTATGGATAGAGAAAATATTGCTGAAATAAAGAAAAAGCNNATATCTACAAGTTGATTGCCAATTTATACGTCTTTTGCTCATCTGTATTCAAAGAAACTTTCAATCTAATCCAACATAATCACGAAGAAATATTTCTTGTCTACTATGAACAGTACAAGAGGGAATTGAGGAGTGTAAGCGATGATATTTTTGATCCTGATGATTTCTCTAAAATAATTGGCATTTTAGAAAAAGTAAATGATTCAAAGAGAGATGAATTTCTAATATCTATATGGGCATATTTGAAATCAATTGATTGGATGGTCCCTGATGAGAAAATATTTTTTAATACAAAGAATTGTCAATCCTCAGATTATTTTGATTCACATAAATATCTTCTTCTTTTTAAGCCCAGGAATTTAATTTTTGAAACAATAAAAGAGAAATTTTTTGAAGATAAAATAAAAAATGGGAGCGATATTGGTCAGCGAATTGGAGATCATTTACAAAATTTAATATTATATGATAATTTGTCGCCATATATAGAAATAAAAGCAATTAATCGTAACATTGACCAACTTCTTTTAGATAAAGGTACAGATCTTGCTTTTAGAGTTGCTCCAATCCATTATGATTTTGAATATTCGTTTCTAAAAGTAAAAGAAGAGGGTGATCGTGATGGTGTACCCTATATTTTTGGAGAAATCAAGAATAGGAAAAAAATATCCACCGCAATTCTAAATGTATTAGAGAAATGTAAAAAAGAGGATGTGCACATTGTTGTCTTCCCGGAATTATCGATCGATGAAGAGCTGCGGAATGATATTTCAGAATGGCTCAGGGAAAAGAACACTGAAAAAACGATTATTATGGTCGTAGCAGGTAGTTATCATATATATGATAAGAAGAGAGATAGGTATGAAAACAAAAGCATTGTCTTTGGATATGATGGAGTTCCTTTGTGGGAACAAAAAAAAATGAACAGAGTCGAATTGGATGAAAATGATATCAATGGATTCCTGAAATCTACAAAAAAAGGTTTTAAAGATTTCAAAAAACTATTTACTGAAAATGACAAAAAAGGCTGGGAGGATATTGAGGGTGACAACGTGTTAATCATCCATGATTCATCAATAGGAAGGATGGCGATTACGATTTGTATTGACTATTTTGTCAAGGAAAAGGTAAAATTGTTAATTGAACCCAATGTCAATATGATTTTCGTGCCTTCAATGTCACCTACCCTGGATAAATTTGTAAATTCAAATTTTGATTTAGGCACATATGCGCGTGCGTCAGTTTTTTGTGCCAATAGCTGCTGGGTAATCACCGGCGGCGAGTGCGAAGGGGATGAAATCAAGTATGAAGATTCCAGTTACATCTATATCCCCATAAGAAATGGAAGGGTTCATATGAATTGCTCTTCTAAATGCAATTGTTTAAAGTGTAATCCATTAGTCTTCAGAGTTTCAGAAATTCAAGAGTTTCTTGAAAAAAATAATTGACTGTCGGGTCAAAATTCCGGTTAAAAGGATTCAATTCAAATTTCGCCCGGGAAAAATCGACAGTAAATCTTGTCACTGTCCTTGAGAAAGGGGAAGTTAGAGATCGAATTAACAAATCGATAAAAAAAATTTTTTAAAAAAAAAACAACAAAGGTGTTGACAAATCACCAAATATATTATAAACTTGTAAGGGAGGAACAAAGCAAGAAATGGCCAATGATGAAAAAAATGGAGTAAATCTTCTTAGTTTGTCAGTCGAAGGGTTGCTTAAAGAAGCCGAGAATGCGGTTATAGAAAGAGATGAAGGCAAATTGGACGACATAGAAAAACTGGTAAAAAGATTCTTCTGCAAGAAAGTCGTAAGCCACAAACTGGAAGAATTTGACCAATTTAATAAACATATGGTTAACTTCCTTGCATGGTTTGAATGGGGAGGCGAGGTCAAATGGGATAAGAAAGAAACTATTGTAATTGTCAATAAGTGGAAAACAATCCTGGAACTCAGCCAGCTTATTTCTCGTTCTGAATCTCCTTTAAAAGCTTACAGAGAATTAAAAAAGTCATCATATGGAGAGCGTCTTGTAACTTTACTCTATGAGAAAAAATTCATGAAACCAGGCGAAATTCAGAACCATTTAAACATGGGAACAATCCAGCAAGTGTCAAACTTACTTTCCCAGTATGAGCATATTGGGATTATCGTTAAAGAATTTGTAGGAAAAAATGTGTGGGTTTCCCTGGGAGTACAGGGGATGGGAGTATATAATGAATTTATCGAGCCTAAGTTGTCAAATATGAATCATTTAACCATGATGGCTTTCAGGATATATTATGAAGAAAATAATTTTCAACGAGCGAAAGAAATGCTGGAGTTCGAAAAGGAAAAAGATCCTAAAAATCCCATGGTGCTTTGTTTATTAGGTCTTATCAACCTGGAAGAAGTGAATCTATATGAGGCTGGTATGTTGTTTACTGAAGCGGCAAAAGCAACATTTGATAAAATGAGCATATTCCTATTCTATTTCATCTTAGAAAAAATGAAAAGACTGGACCTGTTGAAGGATGGAATCTGGAAGATTAATACGCAGAGGGATGAAATTTCAGAGCAAATTAGACCTTCACTTCGTTTCCTTGGTATGTTAAAAGAATATAATGGCGATACTTCCAGGGCAAAGCAATATTACGAATATTCTACAAAGGAGGTATAGAATAAGGTTTTAAATATTGGAGATGGAACAATGTGGTGTGCGGAAATCTTAATTTCACGGGTAATAGGACTCAGGCGTCGTTGTTTAAATATCCCTTTGGAAAGTGCAGCGGATCCTGGCTTGCCAGATATACGAACCATAGACATTCTTGTTATTGAATCCAATTAGGAAAAACAAAATACTATGGCAAAAAAAATACCCGGGTCCAGGTTTTTGAAGAAGTATGTATCTAGATTAAGGATTTTTCATGTTCTAATATTTTTGATTGTTTCTGCAACCATAGTATTTTTCTACTTTAGAATTAATAATCTTGGTAGATTTATCAACAATTTTTTAACAACAAAGACGGAATGGTCTTTATCAGAACATAATTCTTTCTTAAGTATGCTAATTGCAGAATTGAATAGGGACCCGGATGTAAAAAAAGAAGCTGAAAGAATGTCTATTAAAATAGAAAAAGTTTTAAGGGAAATTAAACCTGGAATTGAAAAAATCGGCGTATCTGAAAGCAGTAAAGAACAGGAAGAAACTCCCAAAAATATCGATATTCTCGATTATGAAGAAGTTCAAAAATACTTGGATTTTAAGGCATTAGGAAAAATGACATTCAAGGAGTTAAATCTTGAATTGAAAGAAAAATTCGTTAACGCTGATGATCCGGCTGAGCCTAAAATCAAGCGTATATATGTTGAAAGCAGTGATAAAAATGTTTTCCCTAAATCATTTGTCTTTATTCCAACCCAATTGGTGAATATCAATGAAAAAGGGAAACCATGGCTGCCTATTCGTGTAAAACGGGAAATCGTTTTTTCTAAAATAGTGGAAAAATATTTATTGGATATTTTAGAGACTATTCCTGGAGCAGATCAAGCTTATTTTATTTCTTTAAATGGCTTTGTTCGAGTATGTGCAAAAAAAGCCGATAACCCTGTTAAACTCTACCAAAATAAACTTCCATATAAGAAGAATTTTGCTGATCGTACATATTTTGATGCAACGATTAAGGAAAAATTCCACCAATCCCCTCCTTATGTTGACACGGGAGGAATTGGTATTGTTCGTACATATTGTATTTACATATTAAATAGAAATTTAGGAATTGTTGGGATGATAGGTATAGACATAAAGGTAAAAACCATAAAATCACTGTTGGAAAGGTTGTCTCTCGGTTCTACTCTTCCCTGGTATAGGAGTTTTTCGACTGATATATTTAATGTAAATAAAAATGGAATAGAAATTGCTAATCCTGGGGATGGGATAAAAATCTCAAAGAGCAATTTAACGGATGAAGAGAAGACAAAAATAGATGAGTTTAGAAAAAAAAATCCAGGTAAATTGGGCACTGAAGTTCAACGATTTGATTCCAAGAAAGACAGGATAATATACTCAGTTCCAATTGAAAAAGATCAAGTCGCTTTTGTAATATTTGATGAAGGGCGAGCTATTAGAAACAATTTTCTTTTCATTTCAATAATCATAATCCTTCTTATAATTTTTTCTCTCATAATTCGTTATGTATACCTCCAGAGTATAAAGAGAATAAAATTAGAAGGAAAACAGTTTGATCTAATCTCTCATATGCACCATTCTTATGTTATAACTGGTAAAGGTAACCATATTATTGACCATAATGAAGAATTTGAAACCCTGGTGGGTGAAAAAGACTTAAGTAGTAAGAATTTTGAAAGGTATCTTGCAAAAGATAGTCTAAAAGATTTTAAATTTCACTTAAGTGCTGGAAAAGAAAGATTTGAGTTCCCTTTAGATATAAAAACAAAAGATGGCAAAAATAAACAAGCGATTTTAATTAACACAAAGATTGAATATCCCTTTATAACGAAAGGTTCCAGGATATCGATTATAATAGAATCGGAAAATATCGAACCACTTGTTGCAGAAAAATACGTAGATACAATATCTCACCTATTGAAATCGCCTTTGCATTCCATACTGGGTATTGCCGATCAACTGCGAAGGAAAACAGCAAAAAAAAGGTATGATGAATATTTTCGACTTCTTGATTATGAGATTAATACGTTAAGCTCTAAGATCTCTCGATTATTGCGAATTTCGAGAATTGAAATTGAGAAGTTAAAGCCTGAATATGAAAAATTTAACCTTACAAAATTAGTAAAGGATATAAAAAAGGAATTTGAGCCATTGGTGGCAAAAAGAAAATTGGAATTCAAAAGTAGTATTGCAGATGGTGTGACAATTTTTGCCGACCGGAGTATGATTAAGGCCGCAATCGAAAATATATTGGAAAATGCTTTAAAGTACACCATAATAGATGATATCTCACTTTTCCTTTTTGACAGCATAACCGAGGCAAAAATAGTGATTAAGGATACCGGTATTGGAATACCGAAGAATGAAATTGATTTGATTTTTAAGAAAAAATTCAGAGGTAGTCATCCGGTAGTACAACAAAATGATGGACAGGGAATCGGTTTATACCAATGCAAGAATTTTGTTGAACTCAATCAAGGAAAAATCTCTGTAAAAAGTGTTGTGGAAGAAGGAACTGAATTCACAGTGATTCTTCCCAAAAATTTAGAAAAAAGTAAGGATAAGTAAAATGGCAAAAGTAATGATTATTGAAGACAACCCGGTACATAACTTACTACTATGTCATAATATGGAAGATCTTGAGCATGAACACTTGTCATTTGGTGATGTTGAATCGGCAAAAGAGGAGCTTGAAAGGCAGACGCCTGATCTTTTCATTATTGACATGCAAATAGGAGATAGTAGAAAATCAACATTGGCTTTTATTAAAGATTTGTCGAAGAACAAGCTTTATAAAAGTATTCCAATTATAATCATCTCTGCTTATGCCACCAAAGATGACATAAAAAGAGAATTGCCAAAATTCAATACGGATAACGTGATTGAAAAGCCCTTCAATGTTGAGACCATATCGGCAAAAGTAAAGGAACTTCTTAAAGGAAAGAAATGAGAACATTTCGCCCCAATTGACGTTTATAGCCAGGCGTAACGACCGGCCCTGGCCGGAAATTCCAAATCAGAACATAGTTCGCTTCGCTCACAATTAATTGGGGTGACGGGGGTTTGGAATAATGCGGGAATGGGAAGGCGTCCTTCGGACAAATAAACGCCTGCGGCGGAGGACGGAAGGACCATTGGTTTTAGCACCATCAGCAATTCTCATTTTGATTTTTTAGCCACGAAGATATGCGAAGATACACAAAGAAGATAAAGATTAGATGGACATTTTTGTGTTTTCGTAGGGGTAAACCTTGTGCTTACCCTTGCTTGAAAAAGGAGAAAGGTGACAGGCAAAAATCTTAAACCAAGTACCGCTTTTAAAATTGACATGAATTGAACTAACACCTTTGTCAGGGAAAAATAACCGCATGTAACGGAAACGTAACCCTATGTAATAGAAATTTTTCCTTATGCAGCGGATTCGTAAGTCCATGCAATGGAATTGTAACCCCATTCAATAGAAATTTTTCCTTATGCAGCGGTTTCGTAACCCCATGCAATGGAAATTTTTCCTTATGCAGCGGGTTTGTAAGTCCATGCAATGGAATCGTAACCCTATGCAACAGAAATTTTTCCTTATGCAGTGGATTCGTAAGTCCATGTAATGGAATCGTAACCCCATGCAATAGAAATTTTTCCTTATGCAGCGCAAATGTAACCCATGTAATGGAAAACTAAGGCATGTAACGGAATCCTGATAAGATGAAACCAAAATATATCGATAGACTCCTGGATACTCTGAAAATTTCCCTGGCTGCCCGGGCTTTTTATCCGAACTCCGGGGGACCACTCCGCAATACCGGAGGACCTTACCGGAACACCGGAGGAGTCCCCTGGAACCCTGGAGAACCTTACCGGAACTTTGAAGGAGTTTACTGCAAGACCGGAGGAGTTCCCCGGAACCCTGGAGGACCATACTGCAACTTTGGAGGAGTTTATTGCAAGATTGGAGGACCTCTCCGGAACCCTGGAGAACCTTTCCGGAACATTGGAGAACCATACTGCAACTTCGGAGGAGTTTACTGCAACATCGGAGGACCTTTCCGGAACCAGGGAAATGCAAAAAAAATGTAAAGCTTTCAGCCTGCCCATCCTGAAACTCCTATAAAACTCTATCAGAACTTTTTTTTGCCTCCGGCGGCCAGGGGCTCTTTTTAGGTAAAAACTGCCCCTGGACCCCGCAAAAACTTTTCAAGCAGGCGCATTCGCGCCATCTCGAAGACTTCCTTTTAAATAATATCGTTGCGTTCAAAAAAACCAATGATCCTGTAAACCCCCTTTGCATCTACCAATTGTTTTCCTTTATTGCCCATTTCAATTCGTTTTTCCAGGGTTAGTTCATTTATTTTTTCTATCACGTTTACCTTTAATAAATCGTCAATATGTGAAATTTCCAAACCCACCCCTTTTTTTTCAAAGGCCCGGGCAATACATTTTTGTTCTTTATGATAATAAAAATAAAGAGCAGGGGTCCCGGCAGCAGCGGCTTCGAAGGCTGCCGTACCGGCAGTTACCAGGGCCGCATCAGCTTCGAAAAATGAACGGGCCAGGCTTTCAGTATTTCCTACAAAACGAATCCCCGGGTAAATCCGCCGCAAGACCTTTTGATAAGACTTTTTTAAATAAAAACCCGGGGCGATTTTAATGTCAAACCTGAACCGGCTCAGTAAATCAATGGCATTTCGCAGCAGCCGATAGGTAACCCCCCCACCAAAACAGATAAACACGTTCTTGATTTTTTGCCGGTACTTTCGTTTGATCTTATGAAAATGTCGGTAATGAGTGTGAAGAATCGCATAACCAGGTCCGCAGAGCAGTTTTTTTTGTTTATCCTCTTTGTAAGGGAATAACTGTTCAATAGAAGCATCAATGATATAATCCACATCCTGCTGGCTCAGGCCGAGGTCTGTAATTTGTACTGTTTTAAAGGGTTCCCTGTTCCTATTTTTTGCCTGCCGGATCAATTGAATATCTTCGCTGCTAAAGTACCCTAAATCAAAAATAATACTCTTAATCGACGGGTCCTTTATTTTTTGGCGCTGCAGTTCTTTTAAATGGCAATAGGGGACCCGTTTTTCCTGCAAAAACCGGGTAACGGTTTTATCCTTATTCACGCAGAATAGAACCTGGCACTTGTTTTTCAGTAATGAGGCCAGGTAGGCACTTCGTTTTAAGTGCCCGAACCCGGTTTTTTGGGAAGCATCTGTCCTGAAAACTATCATGGGTTATCCCAGGATTTCCCGTATCTTTTCCATGGCATAGTCGATTTCTTCTTTTTTAATCACCAGGGGGGGAGCAAAGCGGATGATCCAGTCGTGGGTTTCTTTACATAGAATACCTTTGTTTTTTAGCCGACTAGTATATATCCGGGCTTTGCCTGCGGATTTCTTAAGGACCACGCCGATGAAAAGGCCTTTGCCGCGGATCAATTCGATTATGTCTGAGTTCATGGCTTTTAATTGGTCCATAAAATATTTCCCCAATTCTGCGGACCGCTGGACCATATTTTCATTTAAAAGTACATCGATGGCAACCATTGCCACAGCGCAGCCCAGGGGATTGCCACCGAATGTGGACCCATGGCTGCCGGGCTCGAAAAGCTCCAGGATGTCTTTGTTGGCTGCAATGGCACTTACCGGGAATACCCCTCCGCCCAGGGCTTTACCCATAATAATAATATCCGGTTCGATGTCATCGTGCATAAAAGCAAACAATTTCCCTGTTCTGCCAAGACCAGTTTGAATCTCGTCAACAGCTAATAAAATATTATGTTCATCGGCAATCTCCCGGAGACCTTTGACAAAACCGTCATCCGGTACCACTACACCGGCTTCACCCTGGATCGGTTCTACCAGGATTCCCACGGTGTTTTTATTCACCGCTTTCTTTACCGCTTCCAGGTGATTGTAAGGAACAATTTTAAATCCCGGTGTATAAGGCCCATAAAAGTCGTGAGCAACCGGGTCTGTAGAGAATGAAACAATGGTGGTGGTTCTGCCGTGAAAGTTTTCTTCGAATACAATGATTTCTCCCTTGTTTTGTTCAACGCCCTTTACCTTGTAGCCCCATTTTCTTATGGTTTTAATTGCGGTCTCTACTGCTTCAGCACCGGTATTCATGGGGAGAACCATATCTTTTCCTGTTAACCCGGACAGCTTCCTGGCAAACAGGGGCCATTTATCATTAAAAAATGCGCGCGATGTCAGGGTCAATACATCCGCCTGATCTTTAAGTGCCTTAATGACAGCCGGATGTCTGTGCCCATGGTTTACTGCCGAATAAGCAGACAGCATGTCGATATAACGTTTTCCTTCAGGATCTTCTACCCAAATACCTTCTGCCTTTGAAATAACAACCTCCAGTGGGTGGTAATTATGGGCACCATACGTATGTTCCATTTCCATTAACTGTTTGGAACTGTACTTCTTTTCTGCCATTGTCATATGTCACCTCTTTTATTATGTCAATATGATATTTTATCAGTTTAAAAATCTCCGTCAACCCCCTTATTTACCACTTAACCCTTTTTTTGATTTTATTGGGCCACGAAGTCACAAAGTCACAAAGGCGCACCTTCGTGCCTTCGTGTCTTCGTGGTAAAAAATTGACAGTCGATTGACAAAGTATCGGAAATGTGTTAAAAAAGAGCATCTAAAAATACGTAATTAAGACTGCCAAACGTGCAAAAGGAGTATTAAAATGAAAGTGAAACCATTAGACGATAGGGTTTTGGTTCAGCCAATTGAAGAAGAAGAAAGGGTTGGTCCCATCATCATTCCCGACACTGCTAAAGAAAAACCCATGATGGGAAAAGTCATTGCAGTTGGCACAGATGAGGAACTTCAAAAATTAATCAAAGAGGGAGACACGGTCATTTATGGGAAATTTGCCGGTGAAGAGTTCGAGCTAGAGGGTGTGAAGCTCCTCGTGCTTTCAAGGGACAACCTGATGGCAAAAGTCAGTTAACCTCAACCTGATCATGTTATGGCTGTTCTTTGTTTGTTGAAAAATTCGTACTTCTTTGTATCAATAATATCTTTCAGAAGATGAACCGTCTGCCAGACTTCGTGAAAGGTATTGTAAAGGGCAATGGGAGCAAAGCGGATCAGTCCGGGTGGACGGAAATCCGGGACCACCTTTTGTGCTTTCAATGCCTGGTGAATGAGCCATAATTTCTCATCCCCTTCTAT
>JABAOF010011127.1_pt3 | contig 20292 bp, 22 predicted proteins | sample 7062171 | NCBI WGS metagenome assembly JABAOF01 (sample SAMN14538628, study PRJNA623070) | marine sediment metagenome | biome: marine biome [ENVO:00000428]; feature: marine pelagic biome [ENVO:01000023]; material: deep marine sediment [ENVO:00002113] | place: India: Gulf of Khambhat ...
CGGCAGCAACTCCATAATGGAGTTGTTCAGTTCCACTTTGCTCATCTGCCAGCCGAAGAACAGAGTGATCAGCACTATGGCCCCAATCACCATTTTGGGCCGTCTAAGGATTGCCTGGTAGAATTTCATTTGGTTTGCCTCCTGTTCTTAGATTAACACCTGGTAATCCATCCCAGATACTTCTGGGAAGAGTCAGCGCCAGAACTTTCCCCTGAGCTCTAGATTTATTCTAATAGCATCTCCGGATCCGCTGATTCTAACCATACTAATTTAGAACACCCTACCCCTGTGTCAATGCGAATGTATAGCGTAGCGATTACGGGGATGCGATACGCAGACCTGCTCACTTGGAGGTTGGACCTCCTGCAACAAGAATGTCATCCCCTCACCTAGCTATTATGAGGAGCGATGAAGTCTAATTCACTCATTCTTCCTCAAGTGTCTGGGGTGGCCCAACTTTCCCACAAGATAAACATCTTATGCCTCAGCCCCGTAAAGCCTCTCATCCTCTTTTAATCCGGTTATGTAAATTCTGTCATCCTTGGTCTCAAGGTTATAGGGTGGCAACGGTCTGGGAGGAGGGCCTGAAATCACCTTCCCATTCTCATCAAAAACTCCTGCATGGCAACGACAGAAAAAGATCTGCTTATCCTGTTGCCATTCCGCGATACAACCCAGATGGGTACAGATGGCTGACAACGCTCTATAATTTCCTTTTTTGTCCTGAATCACCCATACCGGTTTGCTTCCGAAAACCACCTGTTTTCCTGCTCCTCGTGGGATTTCGTCCACTGAGGCAACCAGTTGAGCTTCAGTGGGCGAGGCAGGGGCTGACTTTGGCGGAGTAATAAATCTAATTACGCTCCAGACCGCTGCAAGGGCACTTATAAAAATCGCTCCGCCCAAAAGCCAGGTGACAAAATCTCGCCTAGTAGTCAATTTAGTCGTTCTTTCAGCCTGGTCGATTATGTTTACCTTATTCATCTTCTGACCTCTCATCAGTGCCGACGCAAAATCCCCGCGGCGACCTTCTTGTCGATGGAGTCGATGTGAATCTGCGCCCAATTAGCTTCCGACTTTTCCCCTGTCAAGTTTTTCCCACCCGGCCAGCCAAAACTGTCACCATCAGACGGGTCCGCCGGCTGCACACCATCTATCTTCGTCTGGTGCTTTTTACGTTGTGCACATGTTTCTCAGGATTTCTTTCAAAGTCAGCCTGGCAACGTGGGCAACAGGGATAATAGAGTTCGCCCTTGTAGTGAATCTTGATCTTGGCCTTGTTAGGGTTCGTTCTCGTTTTACAAACCGGACAGTAAAGCATTTTAGCCTCCCGTCTTTTGCCAAAAGCGGGTCTACACAGGATCCCAGCCTAAGTTATCTGTCAATGACATGCCTTTCCCGTGTCATCCTCTTCTCGGGTGTGATGGCCCGGGCTGCGGGACCGGTCACCATGGGAGTGACCACCACAGCAGCCCATTCCTCCTTTTCTCATAAGGAGCATAAGGAGTCCGAATATGGCTATGGCCACTATTATTTCGATCATCGTGATCACCTCTCTTAGTTCCATCAGTGTCCTTCACATGCACCTCTTCTCCGACCTAGCTTCTTTACCCGGGCAGGGAAATTCAGGTTCCCTGCCTCGGGCAAGCTCCTCATCCACAGCATCCGCTTTGTTTCTCCTCCTCAATGTATCTGTGAGGAGATTCCTCGAACTTCTCTTTGCAGGCAGCAGAACAAAAGTGGTAAGTCTTGCCCTCGAAGTCGACACTTGCTGCTGCCTTGTTTTCGTCCACCTGCATCCCGCAGACCGGATCTTTAGCCATCTCGCACCTCCGTTTTTAGCGTTTTCTGAATTTTCTCAGCAATTCGATGATTTCTTTGATTTTCTTTTCTCTGTCCCGGCGGCTTCCTTTGGACAGACTCTCACTGACACAGCCCTCAAGATGGCTGGTGAGGATGTTCTCTTCCACTCTCATTATCGCCCCTATTACGGCGGAGAGTTGGGTGAGAATGTCAACGCAGTACCTTCCTTCTTTGATCATGCTCTGGATTCCCTGGATCTGCCCTTCTATCTTTCTCAACCGCTCTAATTCCTCCGTGTGACTGGGCGAATAACCGTTCATGGTAACCTCCTTTCACTGAGGTATACGGTACCCCCCTACGGTATATTTGCCCATCCCAACTTTTTTCCACCTTTTCTCCTCAAGCGAGCCTCTCCTTTGCTTTTATCATCAAGTACTAATTCACCGCCGTTCAACCCATTTGAGATTACTGTGCCCTATGTGGAGTTGGTCTTTTCTCTTGCGCCCTGTTGTTCCCACAAACTTTCTGGAATGTTTTTCAAACTTCGCCGGACCCGCACGGCAACAAGGACGATAGATCTCACCCTCACGATGAACCTTGTCCTATGCTCGGTTAACGTTCATTCTCGTCTGACAACCGGCATCGTGGCGCATGGCTGGTTAACCGAACCTTCAGGCAGACACACGGCCATAAATGTCTTAATCCTTTTTGTCTTTCTGTTTCCTCGCGTGCTTCTCTGGTTCTTCCTCGAATTTAGATTTGCACAACGGACAGCAGGCCAGGTATTCTTCCTCCTCATATTTCAAGGTTAAATAAGCTTTCTGCTTGTTGATTCGAAGATTGCAGACTGCACACCTATCCATGGAAACGCACCTCCTCTCCCCGAATATTAGAGTGCAGCATTCCCTTTCTCCCCTGTCCGGATTCTAACCGCTGTTTCGACGGGGGAGACAAAGATCATTCCGTCACCCTTAGAACCGGTATAAGAGCTTCCACTTATTACCTCCACCAGGCGGTCGACATCCTCGTCAGAACAAACCACCTCCAGCTTTGTTATATCCCAATAGCGTTGGGTGGCTCTTTCACCTGTGGTGAAGTAGTTGGCATCAAATCCATATCCCACCGGATGCACCGTCGTTACCGTGATTCCCGGCGCCTTTGCCTCCTCCAAGGCCTTTACCGTCTGCTCCAGGGCGCTTGTTCGGATATAAGCTGTTATCTCCTTCATCTGACTCTCCTTTCGAAGTCCAGTTTGCTGATATTAGCAGCGAGTTTTGGGCTCTTGCTCGTTTTCCTCTTTGCGTCTCAAGCGTCTTCTGGCAAGCTAACTCCCAGTTGCAGGGCCAAAATCTAAGTTAGTATCAGCCATTCAGAGCTAATTCTGTTCGACCTCCAAAACTCCCTTCCCTTCTTGCGCACTTGACTTAGCTTTCTGCCAGTACGACCTCAGCCGTCTCCAGCCAGCGAAGAACATGGGAACTCTCGTCATATAATCCCTATAGGCCTCTCCAAATCTCGCTAAGAGGATCTTCTCTTCTTTCCTGGAAAGACGATAGTAGAGAAAAACAATGATAGGGAACAGAACGAGAGTTGGAATGGTGGGCCAGTGGATTAGCTGACCGAATATTGCCAAAAAGATTCCTGAATATTGAGGGTGCCGTACCAGGCCGTAGATACCATCGGTTACCAGTCCTTGTTCTTGGCGAGCCTTGTAAATCCTTCTCCAGCCAGCTATGAGTAGGCTAATTCCTGCAATGACAAAGACATAGCCCAAGTGCATTTCCAGCAAGGCCAACCACTCGCCACCTCCCAACAGGGTGCTCCACAGGTGGCCTTTTATATGAAGCAGGGGAATTTCAATTCCGAGAGCCGAGGTCAGCACATACACGGTCAGAGGAAACCCGTACATCTCAGCATACAGTGCGATAATAAAGGCTTGAAGAAATCCCGCGTTCCTCCATTCTTTCCAGCCTTTCGGCGCCACATACCTGTAGACTATCCAGAATCCAATCAACATCATGATAATAGCCAAACCCCAGGTTCCTCCCAAAGTGGACACAGCGGTCTGTTTCATTTGTTTCACCTCCAGGTATTGTCTTAAGGGTCTGTGTCAAATTAGACTCGGCAAATCCCTCAGATCTGCCCTTGGTTTTCGTAAATGAGCTGCGTGATCTAACTGCGTTGTTGAACGGCTGGTCATTGTGATCGACCCAGAGGGGATACGCTACTCGGGTAGGGTATGTTTGAATTCATCCAATTTTCTCCTTAAATTTCCGCGTGAACCTAATTCTGTCTCGTGGCAACTTCTTTTCTCACCCGCCGACCAACTGTCTAGAACGAACGGTTCCGCTAACGCGACATCATCGATTTTCGTTTTCTGCTTTTTGAGTCCCCCGCATATTTGTCAGGATTTTTTTCAAACTCGGCCTAGCAAAGCGGACAGCAGGGATAATAGAGTTCGCCCTTGTAGTGAACCTTGATCTTAGCCTTATTGGGGTTCGTTTTGATTCTGCAAACCGGGCAGTAAATCATTTCTCTCCTCCTGTGTTTCGCTTGAAACACGTTTACATGGGGTCTCTCTAAATCATCTTTCAATGACAGGCCTTTCCGTCGCGGTCTTTTTCTCCGGTGTCGCGGCCATGGGAGCTGGTCCGGTCACCATGGGAGTGACCCCCACAACAGCCCATTCCTCCTTTTCTCATAAGGAATAAGAGGAGTCCAAATATAGCCGAGGCTGCTATTGTTTCGCCCGTTGCGACCTCCTCGCCTTTAGGCGCGGGTGCCTATCCGGTTGTTTCTTTGATTAACTTCTAAGGAGTCTCAAAAGTACTTCTCGTCGATTAAGACTTTTATCTCCTCCAGACTCTTCCCCTGCGCATACCATTTGAAGGCATCCCGGCCTTCATCATTGCATTCCCTTCACGTGGGTGGACATCCTCCCCTGTAACACTCATCCAGGGTCATGGTACAACAGGCACAGGGAATTTCAGAAACGATGTCCGGAATTTCTTTCAACATGAACCTGTATAGCTTGAGACCATCCGGAGGAACCGTTAGTTGCGACAGACGCGTTCTTCGGTCGTCGAGGTCGGCGCCACTCTGGGACAGGTACAGTTCCGGGACGAAGATCGCGAGTAGTGCTAAAAGGGCCACCGCCGCGTTTAGCTTCCACCCCTTTTGCTTCTTGGAACTCTTCCCTCTTTCTTTTCCTCCAGCCACCTCAGGCATGGCTTGCTCCTTTCCTTTATGTCTTCACGGACCCACGAGGGACATGATCTGCTCTCCTCTGAAGGGAAGGCCGTCCCCGGCCCTACCCTCACTCAACGGTCAGTTGCCTTCCTTCTCCTTCATGTGCATTTGATGCTCGGATTCACCTGCGCTTTTTTCCACGAATTTGCCGTTCACGGTCATCCCGGTCAAATCTCCACACTTGTACATCTCGGAACCATAGTAGGGGTTGCCGATCTGGTCGTGCTCCTGAAGCCAGCTTCGCTTGACCATGTCGCAGTGGAAACTGTAAGCGTCGCCTGAGAATCCAAATTTCTTGACGTAGGTCAACACCGCTTCAGATAAAGGACCAAAGCCCTCTCTTGCGGCTTTCAGATCGTCAAACTCCAGAGCTTTTGAGGCATTCTGCATCTCGTCAAGAGCCTTGATCAAACTGCCCAGGCGATCGGACATTTCCTGGGCGTGCTTGGCCGCGCCGTCTGTCTTATCATGTGCCAAGAGATCTCGGATGGCGAAATAGTGCGCTAAGATGTCTGCAATCTCGTCTGATGCAGCTGCCTTTTCCACAGTCTTGCCCTTTGAGGGTTCTTGCTCGGATTTCTCGTCTGCTAATGCCGGGGCTGAGAAAGTCCCCAGAAGCATCAGCATTAAGGCAAAAATAACGGTCAGTTTGGCTTGTTTGATCATCTTTGTCCTCTGCGTTTGGGGGTTCACGGCTCAGCGACTTCCTTTTAACTCAGATTGCACCTCTTGGTAAAGAATCCCGGCGAAGGCGAGGCTCGGGCCGGATAGACACTGTTGTTCGGTTTGGCGTCCATGAGGTTGTACCTCCTTATAAGCTCCTGCTATCAAAACATGAGTCGAGATCCGACAAGTAGGCCCACGTTTCGTTCGAGCTGAGACCCTCTCCGTTGCTGCCAGACCGGGATCTGAGCCAGCGCCTCCAAAATCAGCCACGACATGGAGCATTTGAACCCGGGCGAAAGATAGAAAACAGATTCTCCGGTATTCGGTTTCTTCTGTCCATTCAGTCGATCGGGCCCAACGTCTTTGTAGGACAATTCAAATACCGGGGCTAATGCTACGTGTGCCTTCTCTCCCAAACTGAGCTGATGCGCCAGAGCTCCATCAAGGGACAGCTCATCGCCGGGATTCACATCATCCTCTCTCTGATCAGCAAAGCCATTCCAAGCAAGAGCTAAGTTGAAGTCCGCTGCCCAGGGACCGGTACGGCCCGACAGATATAATCCGACATTTAGATTCCAGGTCTCCGCCGTAAACGAATCATCTCCCGTGGGCAACTCCAATCCGAGGGTCGGCGCAATTCCGAGAGTGTAGCGAGACGTATTGCGACGGTATGCCTTGTACTTGGCAAGAATGAACAGATCGCCGAATCCAGTGTTTCTATTCCTGGCGCCCATCACGGTCATCTCCTGATGCATCACCATTTGCCTGGCCATGATGGTCAGATTCGGCCTGAGCCCGTATGCTAAGACCACTGGAAAAGCCAGACGGCTCATTTCTCTGCCCATGCCCGTGGGGTCGCCGCTGCGCTGCATATAGCGCAGTTGGGTTCTGACAATCCAGCGATCTTGTGCCGGGGTAAGTCCGGCGTCAACGCTGATTCCTCCGGCAAGAGTGTTTGCCGCAAGTAAAGCCTGCGTGCAAAGCACACCCACCGCAATGATCACAGATGAGCTTCTCATTCTTCGTCCTTCCTGCGATATTACTGCTTGCGTTTGCCCGGGGTGAAATTTGCTCGTCGGACTGCGTCGTAGATCTCCTCATCATCTAATTCACTCCCTGGTCGCACGGTTACCGTCAAGTGTTGCTCCTTCCAGTTGGCCTCGGCGGCCTCCACGGCCGGGATTTTCTTAACCAGCTTTTCAACTGCCCCGTGACAGCCAGGACAGTCCATTCCAAAGACCTCATATATTCTGATGTCGGACTTATCCTGGGTCGCTTCGATGAATCTCCCGTCCTGAACCGTCCCGGTCATCTCTCCGCATTCGAACATATCCGAGCCATAGTAGGGATTACCAGTCTGGTCATGTTCCTGCAGCCAGCCCTTGTCCACCATGGAACAGTAGAAACTATAAGCCTCCCCGGAGAATCCGAACTCTTTCACGTAGTTCAGCACCGCATCAGACAATGGGCCAAAGCCCTCTCTCGCTTTTTTCAGATCGTCGGCCTTCAGGCCGTCCGACGCAGTCTGAATAGCCTGGAGGGCTCTGATCAGTCCGTCCAAGCGCTGAGTCATCTGCTTGGCTTCCTTGGCTGCTCCTTGCTCCTTGTCATGTGCAAGAAGATCCCGCATGGCAAAATAATGTTCAAGGATCTCTGACATCTCATCCGATGCAGTCACTTTTGCCACGGTTTTACCTTTTGACGGTTCCTCCTCGGATTTCCGATCTGCTAAAACAACGGTCGCAAAAGCTTCCAGACTCAATACTCCTATGGTAAACACGACGGCCAGTCTAATGTGCTTCTTCATCTTATCCCTCCGAGTCACTCAGATTCTGTATCCTCTGTTCTTGGTACCTCTTTCAGACCCCAGCTCTTGACAATCGCATATATGGCCGGAATTATCACCAGAGTCAAAATAGTGGAGCTTATCAGCCCACCGATCATGGGGGATGCCATACGCTTCATCACCTGAGAGCCGGTACCGTGGCCGATCAGCAGAGGAAGAAGACCGATCATGGTGGTGGTCACGGTCATAAGCTTTGGTCTCACCCTTTCGACGGCTCCCTCCATTATGGCGGAATGTAAACCAGACATGGTGCCAAGCTTGCCTTCCGCCCGGTAACGGCTATAGGCCTCGTCCAGGTATACCAGCATCACCACGCCCGTCTCCGCCGCTAACCCGACCAGCGCGATGAATCCGACGTACACGGCAACACTGGTGTTAAAGCCGAAGATGTAAAGCAGCCAGACTCCCCCCACAACGGCAAAAGGCAAGGAGAGCATAACTATAAGACTGTTGGTCATGTTCTTGAAATGAAAGAACAAAAGCAAGAATATTATTATGATCGTGATGGGTATGACGATGCGGAAACGCTCGGCTGCTGCCTGCATATATTCGTATTGCCCGCTCCAGATCATGTTATATCCGGTGGGCATGTCCACCTCTTCCGCTACCACGCGCTGAGCTCTCTTAACGTATGTTCCCACGTCGATATCCCTTATATCCACGTAAACCCAGGCGGTGCGCCGGGCGTTTTCGCTCTTGATGGCGGCAGGTCCCTTCTTGATCTGTATGTCAGCAACCTGAGCGATAGGGATTTGTGCTCCCTGTGGCGTAGGTATCAGCACCCTCTCCAAGCTGGCCAAGTCGTCGCGCAGCTCCCGGGGATAACGTACGTTGACCGGATAACGCTGGAGTCCCTCCACGGTATAGGTCACGTTCATCCCCCCTACTGCAGACATGATCACATCCTGAACGTCTCCCACGGTCAGTCCGTAGCGCGCCGCCTCCTCTCTCCTTATTTCGAAATCCAGGTAGTTACCTCCAACTACTCTTTCTGAATAAGCCGAAAGCGTACCCGGTATTCTTCTGACAGCCGCCTCGATCCGTTCGCCCAAGGCCGAGAGGGTATCCAAGTTTGGGCCCATGATCTTGATTCCCACAGGCGTTTTGATGCCCGTGGCCAGCATGTCGATTCGGGTCTTGATCGGCATGGTCCAGGCATTGGTCAGGCCGGGGAACTGGATAGCCCTGTCCAACTCCTCCACCAACTTTTCCGGCGTCATTCCCGGACGCCACTCTTTTTCGGGTTTCAGCATGATGGTGGTCTCGATCATGGTCAAAGGAGCAGGATCGGTGGCGGTCTCTGCGCGGCCGATCTTCCCGAATACCGACTCCACCTCAGGGAATGAGGCGATTATCTTGTCCGTCTGCTGCAGAAGCTCCTTGGCCTTGGTGATGGATATACCGGGAAAGGTTGTGGGCATGTAAAGCAGATCCCCCTCGTAAAGCGGAGGCATGAATTCTGAACCCAACTTCGTCGCTGGATATAGAGTTACGGCCAGTACAAAAACAGCCGCCAAGATGGTGAGCCACTTGAAACGCAGCACCAGTTTGATCACAGGCATGTAAAGCGATATGAAAAAGCGGGAGATGGGATTTTTCTCCTCCGGACGAAGCTTTCCTTTAATCACCGCCACCATCAGAGCCGGGATCACTGTGATCGAAAGCACTGCCGAAGCGGCCATGGCGAAAGTTTTGGTATAAGCCAAAGGCTTGAAAAGCCTTCCTGACTGCTCTCCCAGGACAAAGACCGGCAGGAAGGAAACGGTGATAATCAGAAGGGAATAGAAAAGCGCCGGCCCCACCTCCTTGGCCGCATCCGTTATGATCTGCCGGTGCTCCTTTCTGCCCTTATCACGCTCCATGTGCTTATGGGCGTTTTCCACCATCACCACAGACGCATCCACCATCACTCCGATGGCTATGGCGATCCCGCCCAAAGACATGATGTTGGCGTTTATGCCCAGCGAGTTCATGAGTATGAATGAGATTAAGACCCCGGAGGGCAAGGTGAAGATGGCCACTAGGGCGCTACGGGCATGGAGCAAGAAGAGTATGCAGATTAAGGCCACCACGATCATCTCCTCGATCAGCTTTTCTTCTAAATTGTCTATGGCCCGATATATCAGACCGGAGCGATCATAAACAGGCTTGATCTTGACCCCGGGGGGAAGACCGGGTTTTAACTCTTCCATCTTCTCCTTCACATTCTTGATGACCTCCAGTGCATTCTCGCCCCAGCGCATTACGACTACACCGCCAACCACCTCCCCTTTACCGTCTCTCTCCGCGATCCCTCGTCGAAGCTCCGGGCCCATTTTCACGTCTGCCACACTCCGCAAGTAGATGGGCGTGCCCTCCTGGTTTGCACCCAAGGGTATATCTTTGATGTCCTGAATCGATCTGATGTACCCCAGCCCGCGCACCATGAATTCCGTTTCAGCCATCTCCACCAAGCGACCTCCCACGTCCCGGTTGGACCTCTGGATGGCCATCTTGACCCGGGAAAGGGGGATTCCGTAGGCTACCAGCTTATTGGGATCAACCTCCACCTGATATTGCTTGACGTATCCGCCGATGGAGGCTACTTCAGCCACGCCCGGAACGGCAGTCAGTTCATACTTGAGATACCAATCTTGAATGCTTCTAAGATCCGAAAGATCAAGCTTTCCGCTCTCGTCTTCCAAGATGTATTCATATACCCAGCCCACTCCGGTGGCATCCGGTCCCAACTGGGGTGCAACTCCCTGGGGCAAGCGTCCGGAGACGAAGTTCAGATATTCCAACACTCGAGAACGAGCCCAGTACAGGTCGGTTCCATCCTCGAAGATTATGTAGACCAAGGAGAAGTTGAAAAACGAATACCCCCTGACCACTCTTGCGTAGGGCACGGATAGCATTGCCGTCGACAGAGGATAGGTGACCTGATCTTCAACCACCTGCGGTCCCTGGCCCGGATATTCCGTTATGATTATGACCTGCACATCCGAAAGGTCGGGAATAGCGTCTAAAGCCATGTTTTGCATGGCATACACGCCGGCCAGGAACACGAATATTCCTAAAAGGAAGATGATGAACTTATTTTTGATCGAGTATTCGATGATCCTTTGAATCATGGCTATTTGCCCCTCTCCTTCTGCTCAGCTTCAGCCTTCGATTCTAGCTTTATCAGCCTCATGCCGCACTCCGGGCAGTCGCCGGGCTGATTGGAAAGGACATGGTGATGCTCCTCCATGGGACAGGTGTAAACTGCTCTGCCTGTTTGAGTGATAGGAACCAAGTCCATCTCGCATTCAGGACACTTTCCCGGGCCCACTTGGAGAATGTGGCTGTGCTCGTCCATCGGACAGGTGTACACCTCGTCGGCGTAACTCGCCTTTTTCCCAGGAGTCAGATTCAGGTTCGTCACTGCCCCGTGCGGATGTTCACCTGGCTTTTCTTCCTTCACCCTCTCTGAGACGGGCTTTGCGTGCTCCTGGCGTTCTTTTGCTCCCACTGTCTGGGCAACTGGGTGAACGTGCGTTTCAGTCTCTGGCAGAACATCCATCTTGGCCTTAATCATCTTTTGAATTGCTTCTTGAGTTTTGCTTTCGCTGTCCAACATGAACTGGCCTGAGACCACTATGATTTCACCGCGCAAAAGCCCTTTTTTGACCTCAACCACATTTCCCTCGCCACTTATTCCCGTGGTTATCTCTCTGGGGGCATATTTCCCCTCCCCCATATCCACGAAGACTATTTCTCGCTTCCCCGAGCGAATGACCGCTTCCTCCGGGATCAGAACTCTTTGACCTGACAACTCGGATTCAATCATCACGTCGGCGTACATCTCCGGCTTAAGCCTGTATCCCGGGTTGGGGAACTCCAGACGAAGCTTCACGTCCCGCGTTTTCTGATCAAGATAGGGATAAATATAGGTAACCTTGCCCTCGAAGAATTCGCCCGGCAGATAGGGCAAGCTCATCCGGGCTTTCTGTCCCCGTTTCACATATGGAAGCTCATATTCGTAGATGTGAACCAGCACCCAGACCGCAGAGATATCCGCAATCCGGAAGAGATCCGACCCTACCTTGATGTGGGCTCCCTCGACAGCGTTCTTGTGAATTACCACTCCGGTGGCAGGTGCATAAAGGGTAAGAGTCTTCTTGATCTCTCCGTTTTGCTCTAAATTCTCAACCTGGCTTTGGTCGATGTCCCAGTATTCCAGTCTTTTCCGCGTGGAGTTCAGAAGCTCCAAAGCCCCCTTTCGGGCTTCCTCGTAGGGACTATCTTTGAGTGTGTGATAGTTCTTCAATGCGGCCAGATACTCCTCCTGAGTGCTGACCAGATCCGGCGAGTATATCTCCAGAAGCGGTTGTCCTTTCCTCACTGTCTCTCCGGTCGTGTTCACGTGAAGTTTTTCGATCCAGCCCGTGATCTTGGCGTTGATGATATGGAGCTTCGTCTCATCATAGTCTATATGTCCGACCGTTCGAATTGTTCTGGTGAGCTCTCCGGTCCCAACCGAAGCAGTGCGCAAACCCATATTCTGGACCGTGACCGGGTCGATGGTGATGGCGCCCTCTGCGATTTCATCCTCGTATACCGGAACCAGATCCATTCCCATGGGTGACTTACCAGGTTTGTCCGAGATGTAAGTGGGGTCCATCGGCGCCCGCCAATATTTTATCTTCCGCTCTCCCTCAGGAACGGCCATTTCAGCAGAGGCCGTTTTAATCGGAGTTAGTTTCATCCCACAGATGGGACAGTTGCCCGGCTCATCCCGAATTATGTCCGGGTGCATGCCACAAGAATAGAGTTGTTTGCCCGCGACTTCCCCGGCTTCAACCATCTGGTCGGGACCGGAGGGCTTCTTTCCAATCAACCATCCTGCCAAAATGCCTATCACCAGCGCGGCAATTACGGGCAAGATGATCACCCATGGTTTTGATTTGATTTCTCGCATAGCTCACTCTCCTTTCACCAGTAAAGGTCTTCCTACCGTCTCCTCCAGTTTGGCGATAGTCATAAAATAGGAACTCAGCGCTTGATGGTAAGCGATCTCGTAATTGTAAAGGGTGACTTCGTTGCTTAGCAACGTAACAAAATCCACCTTGTCCACCTGGTAGCCTGACTTAGCAGATTCAAGAGATTGCCGAGCCTGAGGCAAAATGGCGGTTTGGTAAAGCTCTATCTCTTCTCGGAACTTATCCAGAGAGTAAAAGAGCCTGGAAACGCCGAATTTTGTTTTGTTTTTCATGCTTTCGTATTTTTGACCGGCTGACTCCCACTCCAGCCTCGTCTCTTGAACTTTCTTCTTCTGCTTTGACCAGAAGTACAAGGGGATACTTATCCCTGCGGAAGCCGAGAAGAAATCCACACCCTTGACCGGATCCATTCTCACCTCATCCCGGATTCGGTAGCTGACCGAGAGGGAGAGATCGGGCCAATACTCCCGATGGGCTAACCGGTAAGACGATTTAGCTGCCTTAACCAGGAAGTCCATCCCTTGCAAGGAGGGGTTCGAGGTAAGTGCCATATTCTGTAGTTCTTCCTCCGAATGGTCCAACTCACGAAAGCGGAGCTCTTCGGGTTTTCCCAAGGAATCTTGAGGATTGCGATTAAGCAGGACGTTGATCCTTGCCTGGACGATTCTTTTCATCTCCCCCAGTGAGATAAGTTTATCTGTCATCTTGGATACCTCCACCTGAGCTTTGAGCACATCCTGCTGCAATCCTTTTCCCACTGAGTACCTTGTGGAGGCTATTTTTGCAAAGTCCTGAAGCAGCACTTTGTTCTTTTGCGTTATCTCGATCGACTTCTGCAGCAAATAGAGTTGATAATAATTCTGCTTCAGTTCGCTTATCACAAAGTCTTTGGCAGACTCATAGTCCTTGGTAGCCTTCTCGGCCAGATTCCGGGCAGCGCTCTTTTTAAGCCCCAGCTTTCCCGGAAATGGAATGTTTTGGGTTACCGTGAATTCAATCCCGCTCATGGGAGTTCGGTTCATAGACCAAGAATCGGTGGGCACGTTGGAAACGGTTGCCTTGGCCACGGGGTCGGGCCAAGTACCGACCTGGGGCACCCTGGCCTCAAAGGCCTCATACCTGAGCTTGGCTGCACCTATGTCCGGATTGACCCTTAGAGCCTCAGCCATCAATGAATCCAGGATTAGCTCCTGCGCCGAACTCGACCCTGATGCAGGTATGAGCAGGCCAAACCAAATGGCCAGCCCACACCGAAGTAGAATTGTTCTCAATTTAACCTCCTAAAGCAAAAGTACAGAGATTTACCACCCCCAGAATTGGCAACTAACTATTGCCGTAGGGACTGTCGATTTGACGAACTAAAGATATGGTTCGTCCCCGCGAAGTGCAAGCAGTTAATTGCGCCTGGATTTTGCTTTAGGAGCTAAATGAGAAAAGATGAATGAAGAATGTAAAGAGGACGATCTCCGCTGGCGCGGTCAGGAGCTTCAAGCGGTGAACCGCCAAGCTGTCCTTGAAAGTCTTCGGCATTGTCGCCGATTCGTGCGGCAGGCAGAAGGGTTACCGGTCTGGTATCGTTCTGGAAAACAATTATGGGTGAGGATTTATCCTTCTGACTTTGCTCGCTTATCTGGCAGGAGCACTCGTCCTTTTCAGCATCGTTGATGGACCGAGATGGTCCTGAGTCCGGGCAGCAACAGCAGCAGGTCTGTTGCGATGCCTCCGCTCTCTCACACGGTTGCGCTGAGAGCGGCGGAACCAGTAAGAGAGATATTATCAGAAGCGATATCAGTCGTGCCAGTATTTTTCTTCTCACGTCCATAAGCTGTCCTCAGCTCAGGAAACTGCGTTTGAATTTCCAAATATTTTGAAGTTAATACGACAAAACCTATCCTGTTTGTTTGATGCTTTGTTTGCAACCTGATTTCATTCTGCACGTTTTGTTGGCCCCGTAAAGAGTCTTAGCCTTCTTCCTGATCACGTTAGCAATGATCGCTGGCACTCCGGGAAGTGTAATGATAAAAAAGGAGCAGGTGTCTGAATAAAGGGGGTTAAAAGGGGGGCAATAAGGGAAACCCAGACACCCGCTCCGGGGCTTGAAAAATCTTTTTCCCCGTTTCTTACATCATATGAATCATCGGGTGGGAGGTGGTCCTCCGCGAAAAAGATAACTAATTAAATACACCACGTCCCCTGAATTTATTTGACCGTCCCCGTCGGCATCACCTGCCGCCAATGGGGAAGGGGGATTCCCCTCTCTGAAAAGATAGTTGATCAAAAAGATCACGTCGCTGGCAGTTATTTGGCCGTCTCCGTTGGCATCTCCCTGCACGAAGGTACCTGTCACCACCGCCATCTCCACGTTGCTCCAGGCTCCCCACTGCTGCTGCTCATCCTTGGCCCTGACCTTATAATAATACGTCCCGCTCCCCTGTCCGGAGATCTGATAGAATGTATCTACGATGGCGTCGGATAACGAAACAATGTTCTGGTATCTCTCGAACGGAAAGATATCGTCGGCATACAATCCTGGCTCATTTACGTAGCCGTCGGTCACGTAACGGAGACGGAGATATATCTCCTCTCCCAGGTAGTCACCCAGATCGAATCTTCCTTCTACCCAGCCATTGGAAAACCCGGTGATTCCATTGCCCAGGTTGTTTCCGTGAGGATTGTAGTTGGTGGTGATGTTTCCGGGAATGGAGAAGAAGATGCTCCCTCCGTCAGTTGAGATCTCCACGTAGGCGTAATCCCAATCAGTCTCGATTTCGTACCAGCACCAGATCTTCAGGGTATCCCCGGGTTGAACGTTGATGCCGTTCACCGCGGTGACTTTGTTATTTAACCTATCATCCCGGCCGGAAAAAAAGCTGTGCGTGGGTGAGTGGTATCTGCTTGTCGACACAGAGAACCCATCCAGCTCCCAATCCTGGTAATCGCCCTCCACGTCATAAACGGTCCTCTGAAATCCGGTCATCTCCAGCAATTCAAAGGCAGTGGCCGCATTCAAGGTATCATCATGAGACCACGAGACGGTATAGTCTGAAGAAACGGAACCTATGGATGCCAAAACCGGCGAAATTGGCGGAAGGATGCTGTGGGGATTGCCAGCCAGCTCCGCAAATAGGAGATTGGCTGGAAGCTCAAGCTCACACAGAGGTAATATCCTCCAGGAAGGCGGCCAGAACCCGTCATCCTGAGTCCCGATCTCCGGACTTATGGCGATTATGCCTGCCTCTCCGTATTCCCAATCGATGCTCCCTCCATTCACCGGGTAGAGACATTCCCAAGGTGTACCTGCGGTATGACCGTTCAATACCGCCAAGGATTCGGCAATCGCAGAGAAAAGGCTGTGATCAGGAGTATAGAACCGGTCGTATCCCCAGGGATAAAGAAGCCACATGCCGAAGGTATGATTGTCCAAGCACATCACGAAGTCTCTGCCGTTGATGAAGTCTCTTATCACCTGGGTGGAGGGCTCGGAAAAGGGTGCTGATCCCCGATAGGTCTCGTCTTCGCAGAAAGGGCTGGAGCCATCGTTATCGTAGCCCCACATGTATCCGTAGTTCCTGTTCAAGTCGACTCCCCAATCTCCCCCTCCGCAGTTCCGCCGATTTTTCCTCCACATTCCGCCACCGCCTGGATAGGTGTACTCGTTATAGCAGTATCCTTCGGGATTAACAACGGGAACAAACCACAGCTCCCGGTTGTCCACCAGATAGGTGGCCAAAGAATCCGTCCCGTAATTGTCCAGAAGATGCCACATGAAGTACAAAAGCACCTCCATGCCCGCTGGCTCCCGGGCATGAATTAAGCTGTTATAAAAGACCTCTGGCTCGTTTTCATCCACCTCCGGATTATCCGAAATCTTGAAAGCCCAGATGACGCTGTCTTCCAGGCTGTGACCGATATCCATCTTGGCCGTGGTGATGGAAGGATAAAGCGCGTGCATGGAGTCCAAAGCCACCATCACCTCGCTGTAAGTATGATATCCGCCCATATCCTTGGCCTTGTCCAGTCTGCTCTGATAGAACCCCACGAGATCTTCATGCACTATCTCTACATCATATCCCCGGGATCGAAGCAGGTCGACTTCATCCTTGTCGGTTATGATATCGATGTACCGCCCGTACTCAACATATGCTATATCGAGCTGCAATTGGACAATTTCTTTCATTTGAGCTTTATCAGGCAGATGAATCCTTGCCTGCATTATCTGTTGTTGTGCGGAAACATAGGAGAAGACAGAGGCGGCACAAAACAGAATCAGCACCACCGATAAAATTCGTGAGATCTTCACTGCTCCCTCCATTCCGTCTGGGTTGATTCTGAGTCTTCCAAGCCGATAAACAACTCAAGCTTTCCGCGACCAAGAGTGGGCAAGCGTCTTGGAAGCCGTGCTACTACAAAACGAAGAAATCTATGTAAATGAAGTATTGACTTTCCTTATTTTAATATAACTATCTTCTGGGATTTGTCAATCAAAACCTTTGTCTAATGTTCGAGCAAAAATCATCCTGATCAGCTTTCTACAAATCGTTTCTGTTCCCAGCACAAGCGGATGTTCACTCAGCCTCTTGCCCCCGAAAAGGCGATCCCCCTAATCTTACCCTGCAGCCGATTCCTCTGCAGAAAATGGTCTCATCAATAACAGTCACCCGGCCGGCCCGGCTGACCCTCCGGCAAGCCATGCGTGCGTCTTCTGGCGAGACAGCCAGTCAGCTGCAATTGGCTCAGCTTCTATTTTTCTTCCTCTTCCTTCTGTTCTACAGGCTTTTCCGGCTCTTTCTTCTCTTCCACCTTCTCGGTGGAGGAAGCCATGGGGATTCCGCCCTTTATCAACGCCCTGGAATTATCAAACGCAGGAAAGATGCCTTTCACGTCGGGAGTAACGAACTTCAGCACATTATGAGGGTAGACCCAGGCCGTGTCCATCAGCACGTCTTCAAACTTCGAGCTTGTCTTAACGGTGAAATATATCTTTGCCACCTCCCCATCCCCCTTTTTCATCGGCGGCTTGGAGCCACTCATGTCGGGAATCAAGCCGATCAACACCGTCTGCCTGGTGGTATCCACAAGCCGGGTTCTCATATCGAAATACTGGCTTCTGGTTTCCCAGAATACCACCGAGTCGCACTTTATGGGGCTTTTTCCGTTTCCATATCGGAAGGGCAGGGTCATGGNNGCACTTTATTGGGCTTTTGCCATTCCCGTATCGAAACGGCAAGGTCATGGCTGCCAGATCCTCATCGTTGAACACGGATACGGATGCCATCACCTGGTTGCTCTTTTCATCCTGCATTACAACAATCCGGCAGGTATCCGGCTTGCCGAAGGTATCTTTCTGGGCAAAAGAAGAAGATGAGCAGAAGACGATGCACAGCAAGACCACAGCGATCGGCCATGACAAATGGACGCAAGGGCGGGTTCCTTTCATCACTTCCTCCATTCTTGAGTGGTTTTAAGCTCAGCCTTCCAATCTCGATACCGTGCTTGCAAAACGTTTCTCCTCTGTTAGATTATATCCTCTCGCATCGCGCAGAACTCTCCGCACATGGTGCATTTCTTGGCATCTGATCCGATATCTCCCCTTTTCTTTTTTGCTGTTTCCGGGTCCAGGCTCAAACTGATCACGCGCTCCCAATCGAAACTTTTTCTGGCCTGCGAGATAAGATTGTCCTGTTGCTCTGCTTTCGCCACCCCTTTGGCGATATCTGCGGCGTGGGCAGCGATCTTAGAGGCAATGATCCCCTGCCTCACATCCTCCAGATCCGGCAGGCCCAGATGCTCGGAGGGAGTGACGTAACAAAGGAAATCCGCCCCGGCGGATGCCGCTACCGCTCCACCGATAGCTGAAACTATATGATCGTAACCCGGAGCGCAATCTATCACCAGGGGGCCCAGAACGTAAAAGGGCGCTTGATGGCAGAGTTTCTTCTCCAGCAACACATTGGCTTCGATCTCGTGAATGGGGATATGGCCGGGACCTTCCACCATGGCCTTTACTCCCCTGTCTCTGGCCCTGTCCACCAGTTCTCCCAACACCAGAAGTTCCTCCACCTGAGTGCGATCGGTCGAATCGGCAATACTTCCCGGCCTGAGACCGTCTCCCAGGCTCAAGGTGGCATTATACTCTTTGGTCATGTCCAGGAGATGGTCATAGTACTCGTACAACGGGTTTTCCTTGTTGTTGTGTTTCATCCATTTGTATAGAAAGGACCCTCCCCGGCTGACGATACCGGTAGCTCTCTTTTTCTTCTCGATTATGGGAAAGGCTCTTCTGGTCAACCCGCAATGAACGGTAAGAAAATCGACGCCCGATTTGAGATGGTCCTCGATCACGGAGAAGAGGAAATCCTTAGTCATCTCCACAAGGGTTTTTCCGCCTTGGGCCAGCATGCACACGGTCTCATATATGGGTACCGTTCCCACCGGGATTTTGGCTTCTTTCAGAACCTCAAGCCGCAGGTCGTGAATCTCCCCTCCGGTGGACAGATCCATCACTGTATCCGCCCCCAGCTCCATCGAAAGCTTGACCTTCTTGAGCTCCAGATCGAAATCTATCCTGTCCGGCGAGGTGCCCAAGTTCACGTTTATCTTGGTTTTCAGACCCTTGCCAATTCCGACAGGTTTGGCCCACTTGTGCAGCCTGTTTTTCAGAATTACGATGGTTCCGTTTTCGACCCCCTCCCTTACTAAGGCTGGGTCGATCCCTTCCTGTTTTGCCACCGTCCGGATGTCTTCGTCTACTTTGCTCGCGGCCATCTTGTGTCTCTTACTGAACTCGAGTTGTGTGGAAAAAGGTTGAGTTTCAGTGAATCGAGATAACGCGGTCTGAGCCAGAGCTCAAACTCTTCTGATCAACTCTATCTATTTCCGAGGCTTAAGATTAGAAAACCTGCGTTTTGATATCCCTTGTTGGGATATCAGACGCAAGCCATTTTAAACAAGCTTAATACAACCTATCGGTTTTGTCAAGCAATTATTTACGCCGTCAAACCTTATTGCCATACGGCATTAGGCCACTTACCGTTGGGAAACCGTAACCTCCACAAAACTACGGCCTTTTGCGCGCGATAGGAAAAGGTAACAGGAAACGGACAGGGTTGCGACGGATTTAGCTTGACAATTGGATTAGGTGTGGTAAATTTGTTATGTAGCCCGACAAAGCTCGATAAGAAATGTTGGATTAGGGAGAATGCCGAAAACGGCATTCTCTGGAGCAAATTCAAAAACCGCCGAATGGAATCATGAGAAAGTGGCTATGGCCATTGCCGGCAGCGGTAATATTCCTTGGATTTGGAGTTCTTGCGCAGGCTCAATGTCCTGAACAGCCATACGACAATGGAGTCTGCGACACACTTTACGCTATTTGTCATGACTCAGCGAGAGTCGGCCCGCCACCTTGGGAGGTTCACGTCTCCCTCTTGGTGACTCACGATGTAGTTTATCCCTCTATCGATTCAATAGCTGCTTTCCATATCCCGATTGCGTTTTCCCACAGCAACCCGGCGGCTTATTGTAGCTTACCCTATTGGAGGAATAATAGCTATCTGTATCCGTATCCCACAGACAACAGCATCTTCCGTCATTTCGGAGGAATGCAAAACCGCATGATGAGCCTGTCTGAAGAGGGCAACGGAGGAGAGTGGGATACTAGAGTATTCTATCTGTTTCAGGAGGCTTCTCCTTCCACATTTATGCTAAGTATGTTCCCTACCGGTGCTCAAGACCAACTATGGTGGGAAGGAAGCATGACGTTAT